>Ga0115013_10002236_pt1 | contig 10833 bp, 12 predicted proteins | sample SouAtlMetagenome_2_FD_88686 | JGI IMG/M metagenome (GOLD analysis project Ga0115013, IMG submission 88686) | Marine eukaryotic phytoplankton communities from Atlantic Ocean - South Atlantic ANT15 Metagenome | ecosystem: Environmental > Aquatic > Marine > Oceanic | place: South Atlantic Ocean...
AGATGAAGATTCCTCTTTCTGGGTCATTAGCAAAAGAGTGTACCGACGTCAGAATTCCTGAGCGCACCAAAAAAGCCCCAAGTAAACTTAAAGAAAAGCTTAATATTGCAAGCAGAAGAGTCCAACTCCTGAAAACACCTCTCTTCTCGGTCGCGGAGACACTGTGAACCAGGGCCGTTGCCATCAACCAAGGCATGAACGAAGCGTTCTCCACAGGATCCCAGAACCACCAGCCACCCCAACCAAGCTCATAATATGCCCACCAACTTCCAAGGCTAATACCTAAGGTTAAAAATACCCATGAGGTATTAATCCACGGCCTAGTCCATCGCGCCCAAGCGCTATCAAATTGACCTCCGATTAGCGCCGCTATTGCAAACGCAAAGGGGACAGATGATCCTACATATCCCATATAAAGCATCGGTGGGTGAACAATTAAACCAAAGTCCTGAAGCAGCGGATTTAAATCTCGCCCCTCAAGTGGCGAGACAGGTAATAACCGCTCAAAAGGATTAGATGTAAAGAGTAAAAAGAGGAGAAAGCCCAGAGAAATGAAGCCTAGGATGGACAGAACTCTCGCTGAAAAAGTTTGTGGCATGTGGCCACTAAACAAAGCAACAGCCCCGGACCATCCAGCCAGAATTAGGGTCCAAAGTAGTAAAGAGCCCTCGTGAGCACCCCATACTGCGCTTACCTTGTAGTGCAATGGCAGCAATGTATTCGAGTTGTTCGCAACGTAAGCAACCGAAAAATCATCTTGAATAAAAACTGATATCAGACACACGAATGCCAACCCTAAAAAAACAAACTGACCAAAAGCCAGTGAGTGTCCTAGTCGCATCCAACTGCGATGACCCACAAAGGATCCCACCATGGGTATTACCGCCTGAAAGAAAGACAAGCAAAGTGCTGCGATGACAGCCAGATGACCTAGTTCAGGACTCATCTTAGTTTTGCCTTAGCTTCTTGCCGAGACTGATAGGTTGCATTCAAAGAATCAGCCACCTCTGGCGGCGTATATTTCTCATCGTGCTTTGCTAACACCTCAGTAGCCTGCAAAATATTATTATCATCAATTCTTCCTGCAGCAATCGCAGCCTCACCCTCCGCAAACAAATCTGGAAGAATACCGATGTGCCGTACTTGCAATATTGCTGCCCCATCAGTCACGGAGAATTCAACTGCTAAAGAGATATCATCCCTTTTCAAACTTCCCTCCACGACCATGCCACCGGCGCGAATAAAGGTCCCTTTAGGCGCCTGGCCCTCCTCAATCTGAGTTGGAGTATAGAAAAAATTAGCATTTTGACCGAGCGCATATATTATCAAAGCAGAGGCACAGGCTCCCGCAAAAATGATTAGAATTACAACCTGTAACCTCTGTCGTCTCAATGGATGCACTATTTAGAGCCCTCGCCTTCGGACTTATGTATGTTTTCTATAGTAACTTCTTGAGCTATGTCTTTTAACATCTGTCGCAGTCTTATCAAGGGACTGATTATTAACCATGCTGATATCAAAGCAGCTACTATTACAGCAGCCCAAACATAGAAACCATGTCCATCCATTGCTATGAAATCAGGGAGATTTTCAAACTGAAACTTCATCTTAAACCACTATCTTTCAGGGTGAGGTGCTCACCGACTATTTCTCTTACCCAGGCTGTCTTTCGTTCTCTTTTTAGGATCTCAACTCGAACAGACAAAAGGAGCGCTAAAGCATAAAAGCAGTAGAAACCTAGAATCATTACCAAGAGAGGCTGGAACATATCAGGATGCATTGTCGGAGCTGATGTCAGCTTGATTGTTGATGGTTGATGAAGCGTAAACCACCAATCTACCGATTTATAAATAATGGGAATATTCACTGTGCCCACCAAAGCCAAAACAGCACTTGCTTTGTTTCCGGCTTCTTGACTGTGAAAAGCATTTCCTACGGCCATCACTCCAACATAAAGAAAAAATAAAATCAGCATGGATGTAACACGAGCATCCCAAACCCAGTAGCTACCCCAAGTTGGCTTTCCCCATACTGCACCGGTAAATAGAGCAACAAATGTTAGTGCAGCACCAATTGGAGCCGCACATTTCATTACCATGTATGACAACTTCATTTTCCAAATCAGACCGATAGCACCAGCTGAAGCCATTAAAAAATAGCCTGCCAATGCTAAAAAAGCCGCCGGGACATGGAGGTAGATAATTCTGAAACTATTACCCTGCCTTGCGTCTTCTGGAGCGAACCCCATCCCCCAAACCAAACCGGTAACAAGCAATATCAATGTGGCAGCACCAAACCATGGCATCCAGCGACTAGTAACTAGGTAGAACCAACGCGGTGAGCCCATTCGGTGAAACCAATTCCAGTCCATCATCTTTTCCAAATTATTGATTGATTGTCGTTAATCTTAAAATAGCCGCAATTGCCAAAGGACATAAAACAACAGCCATCGCCAACAGCGTGCCTAGAACTGCAAGAGGGGAACCCCATGACAGGCCATCTATACCAAACTGGGCCATCGCACTCCCAAATATAATTACGGGAATGTAGAGTGGTATTACTATTAAAGTTAACAGCAAACCCCCTTTTTGCAATGATACTGTTAGCGCTGCACCAAGTGCACCAATCAAACTTAAGGAGGCCGTACCAACTGCTAATCCTGCCACCAAGGGACTGAGTGCTGAACTGGGTAAAGACAGCATAATTCCAAGTACCGGAGAAACAATCGTCAAAGGCAACCCTGTGGTGAGCCAGTGAGCCACGACCTTCCCCAGCACTGGCATAACTAACAAGTCAGGAGCTATAAGCATTTGTTCTAAAGATCCGTCTTTAAAATCACTCGCAAACAAGCTGTCGGTAGACAGTAGTGTTGCAAGTAAAGCCATTACCCAAATAATTCCCGCAGAGATTCCTTCTAAACTCTTAGCTTCAGGACTAACTCCCAATGGTATGAGGGTTGTTGCCATAATGAAGAAAATAACAGGACCTGCCGCCTCCCCTTTACGACGATATGCAAGTAAAAGATCACGTCGAAGATAAGCAAAAAACCCACTATTTGTATTAGTTAACAATGGTTCACTCCAAATTTTTCATTTGAGAGAGTAGCGCCGAATATTTTTCATATCCACTGATTGATGAGTAGAAAAAACAACTGCACCACCCTTTGAAACATGATCATCGATTAGCTGCCTCATTAATCCGATACCCTGAGTATCAATTGCAGTAAATGGTTCATCCAAAAACCAAATTTTAGCATTTGATACGATCAGTCGCGCGAGAGCGACTCGACGCTTTTGTCCAGCTGAAAGACTCCAACTTGGGGCAGTTTCAAAGTCCCTTAAACCAACCAAATCTAGAGCTCTATTGATCGAATCTTGAGATAGCCCTATAGGAGATAGCCAATTAAGATTTTCAACAGGTGTTAGTCTTTCTTTTAGGGCGATTTGATGCCCAATAAATATAATATTTGAACAATATTCGTATCGACAATCTGATAATTTTTTTCCCTGATAGAATATTCGGCCCGATGTCGGCTTAACGGCGGTAGTTAGTAGACGAAGCAGAGTGGTTTTTCCACTTCCGTTACAGCCCTCAACTTGAAGAAGATCTCCCGAGTTGAGTTCAAGATTGACGCGATCAATAACTTTTATCCCATCTCTTTCGAAGCAAAGATTCTCAGTTCTTATAAGATATGCGCTCCCCAAAACAAATCCTCAAGGTTCAAAATTTTTACCAAGTGTGCATTATGCCAAAAGAGACAACAAAGGTGTTGGATTAGGTTTGTTTAAAACCATAGATTGCAAGTGCCACTATATTTACCCTTCTGGTATGACTGGTTTAGATTTCAATTAGGCCTCATATTAGGAGTGGGCATAGTTTAGATTGAGCTAAGTAATTCAGATATCTACAATGTGGGGGGAGGTTTCGTAAGTATGCAGATTTTTCGGGTCGGCGGCGCTGTTAGAGACAGGCTATTAAATTATCCCAGTCAAGAGAACGACTGGGTAGTTGTAGGAAGTTCGCCTGAGGAAATGGTGGATGAAGGCTTTATTCCCATCGGAAACGATTTCCCTGTTTTTATTAAACCGGAGACAGGAGAAGAGTACGCCCTCGCTCGGACAGAACGTAGTTCAGCTAAAGGATATGCAGGCTTTACCTTTTTTACCGATCCAAAAATAAGGCTTGAGGAAGATCTAAAACGCCGAGATTTAACAATAAACGCGATGGCAGAGGATAATAACGGAAACATTATTGATCCTTTCAATGGTCAAAGAGATGTTGAGTCTAGAACTTTACGTCACGTATCTGATGCGTTTAACGAAGATCCAGTTAGAGTGCTTCGCATAGCTAGATTCGCAGCGCGATATGCCCATATGGGATTTACAATAGCACCAGAAACAAGCAGTTTAATAATCGAAATGGTTAGGGAGGGAGATTTAAAGCATCTGGTTGCAGAACGAATTTGGAAAGAAATGAGTCGTGCTCTATCTGAAAAATCACCTCATGTTTTTATTCGGACTTTACACTCATTGGGTGCCCTACAGGACACATTACCGGAATTCTATCGACTTTTTAATGAGACAAAAGCATCGACCCATCCCCTCAAAAAAAATAGTTACGAGGAGTCTCTGAAATTGCTCAAAGCTACTTCACGATTGACGGAGAAAATATCAGTCCGATTTTCTGCTTTAGTTTATAATTTAGGCAAAGATCCGTGCGAAGATAATGGCCTTGAATCCTATGCACTTCGATCTGGCCAATTTAGTCCAATTGAAACTCTGTGTAACAGGCTAAAGGTTCCTAAGAACGTCAAAAACTTGGCTATGACAGTGTCAGAGTTTTGTTTACAAAGTCATAATTGTCTTGAACTTAAACCAATCGCGCTGCTTCAGTTACTAAAATCAATTGGAGCCTTAAAGTCCTCAGAGAAATTCAGTGATTTTCTAACCGTATGCTCGGCTGATTACTTGTGTAATCATAGCAGAACAGATCGAAGCTATTTATCTAGCACGTATTTACGAGGTGCGTTGGAATCTGTGCTAAAAGTGAGCGTTAAAGACTTAGTAGCCTCAGGACAGGCTGGAGCAGCCATAGGTTTATCTCTTGAGAAAAGACAAATTGATGCTCTGAATCATTTTAAACATAACTTCATCAAATAATAACTAAGGAATAGTCATGCAAGAGAAAAAACCAATAGAACCAGTAATCTTAATAACTGGTGCTGCAAGACGAATTGGCGCCGTTATTGCACGATTATTTCATGAGAAGGGATACAAAATTATTATTCACTTTAATCAATCAGCCGCCGAGGCAGATAGAATTTGTAAAAGCCTTAATAATCTGAGATCAGATAGCTGCTTCCTTGTTCAGAGTGACCTCAACAAACCTGAGGGTATAGACAAAATAGTCGATTTGATTGAGACCATAGGGCGCCTAGATATTCTTGTTAATAATGCCTCAAGCTTCTATCCAACCCCACTTAAGGATTGTAATGAGGAAAAATGGGAAGACTTATTCAGTAGTAATTTGAAGGGTCCTTTTTTCTTGGCGCAAAGATTAGCCGAAATGTTGATCATAGCTAGGGGATCTATTATTAACATTTCTGATATGCATGCGAGGCAAGCTCTGGATAAGCATCCGATCTACACTATTGCCAAGGCTGGAAATATATCGATGACAAAAACATTGGCAAAAGAACTTGCACCAAATGTTCGTGTAAACAGCGTCGCCCCAGGGGCAATATTATGGCCAGAGCATGAATCCGATGATTTGGACAAACAAAATTCGGTACTCAGCAAGGTCCCTGTTGGACGATTGGGTACTGAAAATGACATTGCTGATGCGGTATTCTTCTTAGCTGTGAAGGCCACTTATGTCACAGGCCAGACGATAGCTGTTGATGGCGGGAGCTCCAATAGCCTATGAATATGAGGCTTTAACGTTTTACTACAACTTACCCTTCCACCTAAAGTCTATAGGCCAAAGTTTTTGTTTTTCTTTGTCATACTCGAGCCAATGCTGTTGATAGGATTTACCAGTCACAGGGTGCACACCATCTGGAATTAACTCGGCGAGAGGCTGTAAAACAAAGGCATTTTTTAGGATCTCATCCCTGGGCAATTCAATACCATCGAAATGTCCAAAGACATCATCCACCGCAAGGATATCAATATCTAAACTTCGAGGACCAAATCTTGGAGCAGAACGATCTCTTCCATTTTTATCTTCGATTTCCTTCAAAATAATGGAGATTTGACCAACTGACTTATCAGAGATTACTTCGACCACAAGGTTGTAAAAATTATCCCCCGAGAACCCAACTGAATCACTTTCATAAACTGAAGATAATGACAATTCTCCAAAGCACTCTTCAAGGGTATCAAGTGCCGAAGTAATATGAACATGCCTATCAATATTACTTCCAAGACTCAAGTACACCTTGGCCACTACAGACGCTCTCCTCGCTCAATAATAATACCCACATCCTTTGAGCCTCTCAAAGCTCCAGGTTTGCTGACCCTTAATTTTAGCCAAGGCACTGAGAATTCCTCACGAACTATCGAAGCAACCTCCTCGGCCATTCTTTCGACTAATAGAAATTCGCTTTGCTCAATAAATTTAATTAGTCGTTTTGCTATCGATTTATAATTAAGAGCATGTTCAATCGCATCAGTTTCAGCAGCTTTTCGGATATCATGAGCCATCTCTAAGTCAAGACTGACTGTCTGTTTGACCTCTCTTTCCCAATCATAGATCCCAATGATCGTTTCAATTCTTAAATCTCGAATGTACACAATATCCATCTATTTATTACCTACAATGTATTAACTTGATTCAGACTGCTCAACTGATCCAGGGGCCAACGCGGAATCGCTTCAATTTGTAAATTATTACTTTGACCAGCTAATAACCTCTGACATCCAGCATAAGCGATCATAGCTCCATTATCAGTGCAAAACTCATGGCGGGCATAAAACACTTCGACACCCTCTTTCTCCAGGACGACCTCTAGTTTATGCCTCAATCTCGAATTAGCCGAAACGCCTCCCGCAATGACTAGCGTTCTGGAGCCAGAAGCTTTAGCAGCTCGCGAGCATTTAATAACCAAAGTATCCACCACCGCCTCTTGAAAACCGGCACAGATATCTGCGATTGTTTCATCATCTGGAAGGCCGTTAGTTTGTTTATGTTTATCAATTAAATTTCGCGTAAAAGTCTTTAGTCCTGAGAAACTAAAATCTAACCCGGGCCGATCAGTCATTGGTCGAGGAAACGCAAAGCGATTCCTATTTCCATTTTCTGCTAATTTCGCAAGGATTGGCCCTCCCGGGTAGTCTAGATCAAGCATTTTTGCTGTCTTATCAAAAGCCTCTCCAGCTGCGTCATCAAGCGACTCACCGAGTAACTGATATCCTCCGATCTCCTCAACTGACACCAGTTGAGTATGTCCTCCAGACACCAGCAACGCGATAAAAGGGAACGATGGAGGGTTTTCCTCTAACATAGGAGCCAACAAATGAGCTTCCATATGGTGAACACCCAGAACGGGTATATTCAGAGCAAGACTTAAAGCTGTTGCAGTTGCACCTCCAACCATCAGGGCTCCCATCAGTCCGGGTCCAGCCGTATAGGCGATGCCATCAAGGTCATTTTTTTTTATTCTGGCAGCCTCTAAAACTTCATCTAACAATGGTAGTATTTTACGACAATGATCTCGAGATGCTAACTCAGGAACTACTCCTCCAAACTCTGCATGCATTTTTACTTGTGAGTAAAGTTTGTGTGCCAGCAGACCATGCTCGCTATCATAGATAGCGACCCCAGTCTCATCACAGGAGGTTTCAATACCTAGAACAAGCATGTTGTTGTAAGACCCCAATAATTAATTAAAATCGTAATGTTGATTATACCAACTGTTTGTATTGGGTGGGCGGTCGCTATTCTTCATTTTTTTAGTCGATTTATAAGTCATACATAAAAGATAAATTAGACAAAACTTTGCAACAACTGCGTTATGTGTATAGACTACGCGCCTTTGAGGGGCTGAGGCAAAAAAACCCTCCCCCCAGCTCAAAATTTCGGATAGGATCAACTATTTATGCCAAGTGTTAGAATCAAAGAAAATGAGCCTTTTGATGTAGCATTAAGACGTTTCAAGCGTTCTTGTGAGAAGGCTGGAGTGCTAGCTAAAGTTCGGAGCTGTGAATTTTACGAGAAGCCTACCTGGGTCAGAAAGCGAAAAGCGGCTGCAGCCGTGAAGCGTAACCAGAAGAAAGTTTCTCGGGAATCACGAAAGTTTACTCGACTATATTAATCTTTTGAGTGAAGAGAAATACTAAATTAGCGCCTCCTGAGGCGCTTTTCGTGTTTTTAGAATATCCAATTTCCTCTCGGAGTAAATCATGCCTTTAAAAAGCGATCTAACATCAGCAATGAAAGAAGCCATGCGGGCTAAAGAGAAGGCTCGATTAGGTGCAATTAGACTGATGCTCTCCGAGATAAAGCGCGTTGAAGTCGATGAGCGAATCAGCGTCAATGACCAAAGGGTTCTATCTATTCTTGACAAGATGGTTAAGCAGAGGCGAGACTCGATCAATCAATATCAATCCGCTGGTCGTCAAGAGTTAGCAGATATAGAAATATCAGAAATCAATATCATTAAAGAATTCCTGCCAACCTCGCTCACTAATGAAGAAATTCATGCGATGGTGTCCTCAGCGATAACCGAATCAGGAGCCGAATCTATGAAAGATATGGGTAAGGTGATGAATATCATTAGGCCAAAGATACAAGGTCGTGCTGATGCAGGACTAGTTAGCGGTCTGGTTAAAAACGAACTAAATAAGTAAATCCTGTCTCATTATGTCCTGAACGGTTAGACTGAGGACTGAGAAACAAAATTTTAGATTTACAATGGCTGGTTTAATTCCACAAACATTTATAGATGATTTACTTGACCGTCTCGATATAGTGGATGTGGTCAATACGCGGGTACCACTAAAGAAAGCCGGCAAAAACTATAAAGCTTGTTGCCCCTTTCATGAAGAAAAAAGTCCCTCTTTTACGGTAGCTCAAGATAAGCAATTTTATTATTGCTTTGGATGTGGAGCTGGAGGCAATGCACTAGGATTTGTTATGGAGCATGATCGACTAGATTTTCTTCCTGCCGTCGAACTCCTCGCAAAACATGCTGGCCTTGAAATTCCCAGGGAAGCAACTCAAGATAAGGATATAAAAAGACAAAAGGACAATTTATTTTCGATTTTAGAACAGTCAGATAAATTCTTTCGCAAACAGCTTAGAACTCACTCATCGGCCAAACACGCTGTTGACTACCTCAAAAATCGGGGACTAACTGGTGAAATAGCCGCGAAATTCGGTATTGGCTTCGCACCCAAAGGATGGGATAACCTTCTAAAGGCAATAGGAGGGGACGAAGGCAAAAATAAACTACTGAACGATTCAGGAATGATTGTTGAAAAGCCAGAAGAAAAAAAACAATATGATCGTTTTAGACATCGAATTATGTTTCCCATCCGAGATCAACGCGGCAGAACTATTGGTTTTGGGGGCCGGGTACTGGATGATGGAACACCCAAATATTTAAACTCTCCAGAGACACCTGTTTTTCACAAAGGTCGTGAGTTATATGGTCTCTATGAAGCAAGGAAAGCATTAAAAGATATACCTTACCTAATAATGGTAGAGGGCTATATGGATGTAATTGCTCTAGCTCAGTATGGTATCCAGAACTCGGTGGCAACGTTGGGGACATCTCTTACTGAAACCCACCTCCAAAAACTCTTTCGCTATACCTCTGAGATCGTTTTCTGTTTCGACGGAGACAACGCCGGAAAGCGGGCAGCGGCCAGATCCCTTGAAATTTCTCTACCTGAAATGCGTGACGGTGTATCTGCAAAATTTTTGTTCCTGCCAGATGGAGAAGATCCCGATAGTATGGTGAGAAATTTAGGTCATGACGGCTTTTTAAGTAAAATTGAAAATTCACAACCTCTCTCGCAATTTCTATTTGAGCAACTTAGTCACGGAATTGACTGCGCTACTGCAGATGGAAAAGCGAAACTAAGTAAAATCTGTGCGCCACAGATCAACCGTATTCCTAAAGGTGTTTTTCGGCAACTAATGCTCGAGGAGTTGTCTCGAAGAACTGGTATAGCTGCATCTGATTTGAGTGACTATGTAGCTACTCATATCCCGCTCCAACAAAGATCTCAGCCCTCAGAAAACAATAATAAGTTTTCTAATCAAAAATCAGGAGAATCAGATTCAAGGGACGCCCAAACCTTTGCAGTCCCTGATTATTATCAAGAATTTGATGGCTCTCTTGAGACCAGTGATTTGTCTTATATCTCTTCAACTAGGACCTCTAAAATTCGATTAACTCCGATTAAATTTATTACCGCTCTCTTGCTAAACCATCCCGCATTAGCTGGAACTGCAGAGAATGTTGATCTTTTGCGACAATCACAAGATCAAGATATTCGATTATTTCTCCGCGTCCTGGATCTCGCTGAGAAAAATCCGCATTACAAACCATCTCATATTTTCGCATATTGGTTAGGTACTTATGGGAATCATGAGGAGACTCAGATTTTACAATCTCTTGCGGCTAGTGAAATTTATCATCCTCCATCCGGGACAGGACGAGATGATAATCAAGAATTCAATGATGCTCTAAAACATGTATTGCAAAGCGCTTTCAACGCCCTTCCCATTGAACAGAAAGCAATGCAACTTCTGGAGCGAGAAACCTTAAGTGAGTATGAAATTAAGCAGCTACACAAAATAAGAATGCAATTACCTGACAACGAA
>Ga0115013_10002240_pt1 | contig 10827 bp, 7 predicted proteins | sample SouAtlMetagenome_2_FD_88686 | JGI IMG/M metagenome (GOLD analysis project Ga0115013, IMG submission 88686) | Marine eukaryotic phytoplankton communities from Atlantic Ocean - South Atlantic ANT15 Metagenome | ecosystem: Environmental > Aquatic > Marine > Oceanic | place: South Atlantic Ocean...
CCTGGTCGATGAGCAGGGCACGCAGCTGCCGCCCGAGGCCACGGCCTGGTTCATGCAAAACCCGATCCCGTGGGTCGGGCCGTGCGGCATCGCGGGCTACAACGTGTGGGGCGGCAACTTGGGTGCCGCCGCGTGCATTGGATGCCCGCGCAACCTGCACAACTGCCCTGCGTCGCCGCCCGGCGCGCCGCCCGACGCACCGCAGCCGGCCACGCCGCCTCCCGGCACGCCGCCCACCACGCCGCCGCCCCAGAAGCCGCCGCCGACCTCGCCGCCGCCCCAGAAGCCGCCGCCGACCTCGCCGCCGCCCCAGAAGCCGCCGCCGACCACGCCGCCGCCGGCCGACGCACCCGCAGCGCCGCCGCCTCAGAAGCCGCCTCCGGCCGACACACCTGCCGATCCGCCCGCGACGCCCGCGCCCGAAGGCCCACCACCAACGTCGCCGGAGCCGCCGCCGCCTCCCGAGTCGCCCCCGCCGCCGCCGCCCGCGTCGCCGTCGCCGTCGCCGCCCTCGCCGCCGGACGAGCCGCCGCCGCCGCCGAGCCCGCCCGAGCCGCCGGCCGAGCCGCCCCTGCCGCCGTTCCCGCCCGGTCTGGGGCCCAGGCCGCCGCCGCCCGCGCCGTTACCGCCCTACCCACCGGACAAGGCGCCGCTGCCGCCGCCGCCGCACCCGCCGGGCAAGGCGCCCAACCCGCCGCCGCCGCACCCGCCGGTGGCCGATCCGACGCTGCCGCAGAAGACCAAGTCGGAGACCAACAACTGGCTCCTCGCGCTGGGCGCCATCGTCGGCGTGTGGCTGCTCTTCTGCCTCGGCGCCTTCTGCTGCTTCCGCCGACCGTTTATTGCGGCCGCGCCCGTCGACTGCGAGCGCGAGCCCGACCCGCGCAACGTGCAGGAGTACGCGCGCTGGAAGCGCGAGTGCGAGGAGCGCCAGCGTCCGACCGGAACCAAGTCCAAGCTATCGTTGGTGTTCTCGGACGCCGACATCACCAAGTACCACGCCGTGGCCACCTAGGAACAGACTCCAGAGAGAACCGTGTCCGTGTTAGAAGTTAGGGCCCGCTTTAGAAAAGGATAAAACAAGAGTTGGCACGCTTTAAACAAGTAAATATGACACGACCAACTGACACCCCACTCTCGTGCCTGCTGCACGTGCTCCCTTGGGTCCTTGTGACCGTGGGCGCGCTGATCTTCGTGATCGGCCTGAGCTGGCGCAACCTGACCAGCTCGGACACGGCAAACCCCGTGCTCGTGATCTGTGGCGTTCTCTGCGTGATGCTTGCCGGCGCAATGAGCTGCTGCGCGGATCGGCCCGTTCTCCAAGACGACAAACCCTCAGCACAACAACAACAACTAGCCCCACCACCACAACCGCCATCACCGGGCAGCGCCGCCGTCGAGAAGAGCGAGGCGCAGATCCCCTTTGTGTCCATCTAAATGTTGATACGCACGAACTTGTCGTCTCGTGTGCGTGTAGGTGGAGGCGTGTTGTTTGCGTTGCTGAATTGCGCTCTTAGGCCGGTGATGCACACCAGTCCTAATAGAATGCCCCCGCCCACGAAGAGTCCGATGGCCGTCATGCGATTCGCGTTGTACTCGAACGGTTTGGGGGGCGGCGAGGGTGGGGGCGGGGGCACGTGCGGCGGCGGCGGGGGGGATGGTGAGGGCGGCGTGCTGGGTGGGCGCCCCGGGGGTGCGGGGGGCGGCGGGGGGAAGGGCGGTGGCGACGGGGCCGGCGACGAGGGCTGTGGCGAGGGCGGGGGCGGGGGCGAGGGCGGGGGCGGGGTTGCCCACCAATTGGTGATCAGCGGGGGTGGCGGCGGCGAGGGCGGCTCGCAATTGATGTTGTAGCTCGTCTCGTCCTTTCCCTGAGGCGTGGGAAAGAGCTCGAGCGTCTCGCGGCCACTGTACATGCCATCCTCGAGCGTCACGCCCACGCAGTTGGGGTGGTTGGCCACCGCGTCGAGGGCCGCCTGCAGCGTCGACTCGGACACATCGGGCGTGCACTTCTTCCGAAAGTATTGGTTTTCGTGCACCACAAGACACGGAATGCTCAGCATCTCTTTCTTACACTCTACTAACGGCTCGTGCATTGTGGTATTATCAAACGCAACACTAGAGTCCTCCACCGTCCGGAATGGTGGCATCGTCGCCCTCGCAGCCGTCTACGTAGACGTCGGGGTCTTGCGCCACCTCCTGCGCCTCGGCCTTGCGCTTCTGCTGCCTCTTTGGGCCCCGCTCGGGGATCGGGTCGACGCCCTCGACGTGCCCCGCGGGCATTGCGCGCTTGCCCTGATAGATCTCGTACAAGGCGTGGACTCCGCGCATTCCCGTCATGTACAGGTTTGCGCGACGGTCCATGTACTTGGCGGCCTCGGTCTTGCCCACAAGCGAGGCGTAGTCGGTGATGCGGCTGGGCCACAGCCAGGTGGCCAGCTGGTGCTTGCGGCTGTGAAACTCACCCGGCTCCGTGCCCAGGTCCTGTGTGCCCATCATGTACGCGAACAGCGCGTCCACATCGCCAACGGGCCACTTGCCCGTGTCCAGACCGAGCAGGTTCCAGAAGCACTCGGCGCGCTGCTTGGACTGGCGCTTCGTGCTCTGCTTGTCCTCGGGCCAGTAGGCCTTGAGCCTCCGAACGTCGTAGTCGCCGAGCTTGAGGTGCAGCATTGCGGGACTCGTGACCTGCCAATGCATCAGGAAGTCGCACTCCTCCAGCACTTCCTTCTTGAGCGTCTTGAACTCAACCTCCTCCTCGATCTTGGCCAGCCCCGGCCCGCGACCCTCGCCGGGTGCCTTGATGCGTCCGCCGCTCCTGGCCGCCTCGAGCTCCGCCTTGAGCGAGGCGATCTCCTCGGCCGCCTCCTTGTTGCACTGGCTGAACGCAAGCTTGAGCTGCTCGATCTGCTCGTTGGCGGCCTTCAGCTGGTTGTGGAGGTCCTCCATGTACGGCGCCTTGCCCAGCGCAATGCCCTCGGCGGTGGCGCACTTGAGCTCCATGCGGTTGAGCTCGGCCTTCAGGCGCGCATTGTTGTCGAGCAGTTGCTGGACGAGGGAATCGTTGGACGTGCCGGTTGCCACGCCCTTGCCCGCGTCGGTGGGGCCATTGTACTCGCCGCGCATCACCGCCCGCATTGCCGTGTACGCCTCGTCCGCCTTGGCTCTTGCAGCGGCCCTCCGGTCCGTGTGCGACGGCTCATACGGCCTGAGGCACGCGATCGACAAATGTGACATTTTTATTTGCGCACGTACGAGCTCGAACTGTGGGTCCAATACTCAGTCACCGTCACTGTCACTGTTCCTAAGACGCATGTGCTCAACCAGGTCCAGATTTTCCTTGAAAATCTCTACGACCTCCCAATTGGCTGGCAGCACGCCGCCGCGACGATCCAGGATCTGCGCGCGCACGCGGCCGCAGGCTTCCTTGTTCTCTGCGTCCACGTAGTCCTGCATCTCGTTCTTGTCAAAGGGCCGCAAGTCGACGCCGACTGACCGGTACAACGGCCAGGGCTCCGCGTTGTAGACCGTGCGACAGGCAAACTCCACAAACTGAATAGGCTTGAAGCCGGGCCTTGATGACAATTCGCTCATGTCAATTGCGCACGTACGAGCACAAACAACCCCCGTAACCATAGCGCAAGTGCGCGTCACGACCAACCAAACACGCTGGGTTCACGCGCTCTCGCGCTGACGCTTCTTTGGAGGCCGCGCAACCGCCGGGGGCTGCAGAAGCACCGACTTGCCATTAGGGTTGCCCGTGCCGTGGCGCACGGTCGGCCGCACCTGCGTGCGATAGTCCGTGCCCACCGCCTTGGCGCAAGGCACCATCACGTCGCCGTGCCTGAGGTTGATCGCGATCGGCGCAGCGATGCCCTCGCCTCGCTCGCACCACAGGAAGTAGATGGGGCGCACGTCCGAGCCGGCGCCGAGGCGCACCATGATGGTCTGCCGCCGCTCGGCGTCGCCGTGCCACCCGATGCCACAATTGGCGGGATCGGGGTAGTAGTTGGCCACTGCCGACTTGACGTCAGTGGTTCCGAGCAGCTCCGTAAGCACGCGATGGCACTCGGCGTTCGCCGGCACGCTCGACCACGGCACAACCGTGTTCTGGCCATTGGCCATGTCCACTGGCCGGCCCTTGTCCGCAAAGTGCAGGTTGCGCCGTGAGCGCGCAACGCACACCTTCTTGCGCAGGAACGTCGTCGTGTCATACTCCAGCCCCTGGTGCTCGGCAAGCATCTTGTCAGCCATCTGGGGATCGTTTGTGAGCGCGTTGGCACCGTTGCGGATCACGAGCACGACCGTGTCCCCCTGGAGGTCGCACAGCCACTCCGAGGTCGTGCCCTTGTCCACCGCCTCAGCAACGAGGTCGACGATGGTCGCGTCAATGCCGTCTTGTTGGAGCAATGCGCACGCGCTGCGCAGGTATTGCGCGGAAAAGCCCTCTTCGGCCATCTTCCCCACGGGCACGCTGTGCCCCCCGGGCTGCGAGAATGCGCAATCGCAGTACACCATCGAGTAATCGGGCGGCACGTCCGACATTTTTGCGCACGTACGAGTTCAAACTGTGGGCCTGACAATCGGTGCTACGCCCCGGCGTGCGCAAGTTGCCACGGGGGATTGTCGAGAATTGTCAACGACGACGAGTGTCCTGCCGAGTTCCGATTACGACAATCCGACACGCGAGCGCGGTGCCCGAACGCCACAAGCCGTCCCCAGGGCCCCAAAATCGGGCATATAAGGAATTCTGACACATCTATGGCAACAACAAGAGCCAAGTCCTCGTAGCTCAGTTGGCAGAGCGACAGATTCTTAATCTGCTGGCCGCGGGTTCGATCCCCGTCGGGGGTACTCCCTTTTGGCGAAAAGGGCTACGCGTCCGTACGCTGCCGGCGCCGTCCGGGCGTGGCCTCGCCGTCCGGCCGCTCGCGCGCACTGGTAGAAGCACCAAATCTGTAGAACGCCCTCCCCAACTCCTCGCGCGCCTTGTTGATGTCACCCAGGTCGAGGTGGACCGTCTCCTGCGCCTTGATCTGGTTGCGCACCACGCCCGTCTCGTACAGGGGGGCCACGTACCACCAGAAGAAGGTGTTCTCATCGATGCTCACGGCCGTCTGCAAGACCGACGCAACCTTGTTGGTCCATCGCTGGACATCGTAGTCAACTACGGCTCCCCAGTGGCCAAGGTCGGCCTCGTCCCACATCGTCACCTCGACAAAGAGGTTCAGCACGTTTGCGTAGAGCGTCACGATAAGCGCGCGCCGCCGGCCGTCGTCCGGAAAGTGGTCGCTCTTGATGAACAGCGCCTCCAGCTTGTCCAGGGTGTCTGAGGAGTGCTCCGAAACCGATCTGGCCGCGTAGTGCGAGTAGTCCGGGAGCTGAAAGAAACCCTCGACGTCGTCCGGGTCGTGGGTAAAATAGGACATTTCATCGGTCGCCTTCTCCAGCGTTTGCTCGAGCTCCGTCATCACCGCCTCCTCGTCGGCAGTGAGCGCGCGCGGCGGCAGCGCGGTTGAGGGCGGCGGGCCCATGAGCTGCGAGTCAAGGATCGGCCACTTCCAAAAGGTCGTGTGGCGGATGCGCAGCGCATTGAGGCGAGCCAAGAGCCGCTGGGGAGGCTGCATGCCAGGTACCGGTCGCGCAGTCGAGGCAAGGAACCGGTCAAGGCCGTTCCGGAGTTCGTTTTGGTCATTTTCTTCATCGTCGCGGACGCAATCCGCCACGCGCGTCTCAAACGCGGAGAGCGTCAGGAAGTGCCCAATAAACCAAATGGCAAGGCCCCTGGCTCGGAACGGGGCGGTGCGCACGATCACGATCTCTAACAAGTTGTTGATGAGGTCGCGGACGTCGATGTGGACGCCTAGGGAGTACCCTTCGTTGTCGTACCTCATCAGGGGTGTGCGGTAATTGGTTCCCTCGAGGTCATCGTCACACTTCTGCCTGATCTCGTGCAGGGCCTCGCGCAGCTCCGTGAGTTGCTCTTCCACGGGGTTTCCGTAATGCATGTTGTTCGCAAAGTTCCACGAGATGTTGTACGCATCGATCACATCTTTCGCCCAGTCTGGATCGCGCGCGGGCGCGGCGACTATCACGTTTGCGCGAGGGTCGTTGAACGCCGGATCGAGCTGCGGCAGACGACGCACCCAATCGGGCACCGTGCCGTTCGGGTCGAACCGGTCGTGCAGCGCCAACCAGTCCTCCTTCCAGAAGGGATCCCTGTTCTTCGGGTTGGTCGCTTTGCCTGGCCTCCTGACCCAGTCCCACAGCGACGCCGCCTCGAAAAAGTGGTACACGTACTGGTCCGTGGTGCCCGGGCGCGGGTCCCGGTTGCGCACGCGGAACGTGGCGTTGGGGCTATCTCTGGCCTGGTCGGGAAGAAAGGGGTTGCCGTGGATCGGATCCTCTGGATCCTCGGACACCTCGGGCGCACTGAGCGCGTAAAACTCGCCCGTTGGCGTTAGGCGCAACCGGTCGAGCCGGGGCAGCATCGTTCCTTTGTTTATGAGGCGGCGCATCTCCGCGTTATCCCAAGGGGCAAAGCTTTGCAACTTGTGAGCTCGTACGTCGTCGCGTTTGCGCACGACGATGGCGCAGGGCTACGACACGCTCGACAGCGTGGACACGACCGGTGCCAACGACATCGCGGATGTGTACCAACTGGTCGTCGGCGAGGCGATGGAAGCGCCCGACCTGTGCGGCTGGATGTGCACGGGCCCGCTCAACCAGAGCTACTCGCACGGCGGCTACTGGGGTCGGTACCCGCTGAGCTTCGCGGGCCACCCGGAGGTGTGGTTCGTGCGCTGCGCACCGGTCGGAAGCATCGGCAAGCCGCTCAAGTACGGCGAGCTGCGGCAAGTCTCGGTCCTGGTGCGCGAGAGCGCAACAAGCAAGAACTCGGTCGTGACCAACATCAAGCTGTGGCGACGGCCGCGGGACGATCAGATCTTTTCCAAGAAGCTCGACCTGCGGCAGCGGGATCGGGGGTGGGCCACCCTCGGCCCCATAGGCGTCGCGTCGCACGCCATCCACATCTTCGAGCGCCGCTGGGATGGCACGTCGCACGTGACGCTGCCGTCCGTCGCGACCATCACGCGCTCCACGGAGACGCACTCGCACCGGCGCATCGAGCCCATGATGATGACGCACTACGTGCTCGCGTCCTCCATGATCGGGATGAACCTGGTGGACACGTCCACCAAGACGAAGATCTGCGAGATCTGCTACAGGGAGCCGGAGTGGGAGTCCGCGTGCACCCGGGCCGCCGCCACGTTCAAGCGCATGTGCATGCAGCACGTGCCCGGCTTTGATGGGCACGACATCTTGAAGCTCCTCGTCTCGGCCGAGGACGTGTGCGAGCAGTCGAGCTTCATCGGGTACCTCGACCAGCGCGCCGACCCCTTCTACGTTGGCGCTCTGCAGGACGACATGCACAAGCCCTGCGGCATGCCGCTCATAATCGCGGCGGCGGTGTGCATCGCGAGCAACACGGAGCGGTGGGGGCTGCCCACGATACGCTGCGACGACGGCTTCGCCACCCGGGAGGCCAACTTCTTCATCGAGTCCACGCTCCCGGCCGTCCTCGCACTGCAGAGCGACGATACCGGAGCTACCGAGCAGATCCACACCATCGACGTGGCGGTCAACTACGCCCTGGCGAACATCCGCATGTTCCTCAACAAGGTGCAAGCGGGTCTGGTCAGCACCAAGGGCAAACAGGTCGACCCCGCGAAGATCAACAACGCGCTCATGGCCAGCATGAACTACCTGATGTACACTGGCATCGCGGTGTGTGTCGACCTCTTTGGTCTGCCGCCGAAGCGGTCCAGCGGCCAGGACGGCCTCTACACGCCTTACGGATTTGCGAAGCACCTCGTGGACCCGGTGATGATGTCGCGCGTGCAGAGCGGACACGACAAGGGCCTCGGCAACACGGTGCCGCGATGGGACACCAAGCGCACCAGCACGCGCGGGCGGCGGCAGCTGGCGCTGGCAAGCGTGCTCGTCGAGGTCGACCAGTGGCTGCGCACGGGCAGGTACAAGGGCGTGGTGCTGCACCCCACGGCCGAGGCCTCGGAATCGGTGCGGCCGGAGGGGGTCGCGCCGGCGAGCGAGGCGGCACAGGCACAGCCAGGCGCCTGCGGCAACGCCGCCGCCTCCGCCGCCGCCCTTGCCGCCGCGACGGGCACAACGCGCAGCACCAAGAAGAAGTCCAAGAAGCACATGGAGGCGCTCCTGGCCGAGCGCGGCAAGATGCGCGGCGCGCGCCAACACGACTACGCCACCGACGCGATCCGGTGCATGCTCAAGCCTGGATGCAAGGACGAGTGGAAGGTGGCCTCCGCAGCGACCAGGCTGTGCGGCGAGGCCGTGCACGCGTCCTCGGCAATCATCAGCGACATCATTCAGGGGCTCGAGTGCGGCGTGTGCGTGGGCATAGGCGACCTCTTCAGCTTCTCGACGCACCTCGTCAGTCCCGCGAGCAAGGTCCAGTGCGCGCACTGCGACAACACCGTCGACGTGGTGGAGAGCATCGCGTTTTCGGGCAAGCTGGGCACGTGCCCCGAGTGCGACCACCCGCGCTGCCTGGAGTGCGTCTCGGCGGACATTGTCGCAAAGGAGACGGGAGACTCGCCGCCGCCCCTTAAAAGCTGCAAACGGTGCAAATTAAACAAGAGTGGTAACGAGTAATCACGTGTCGTAGTGAAACCGTGAAACACACACGCACTGCTTGTCCCTGCAATCTTCGAGAATCACCTCAACGTCGTTGATCACGTCTTCGCTGTCGTGCACGATGTGCTGCGTCCCCACACCATCGACAACGGTCACCCCCAGCGGCCGCAGCGCCGCGTTCGCGGTGGGTAAGCAGCGCCCCACTTTGGCCGACACGACCGTGATGCCGTAGACGCGCTGCAAAAAGTGCAGCGCCTCGACCGCGTGCTGTCGCAGGTGGGGGGCGCTGCACAGGTCCGTCTTGAACTTGATCGCCACCTCGTGCTCATTGTGCTTGAGCAGCTGCATCATCTGGCCCACCGAGGCGCACAGCCCGCGCTCGCGGATGTCGTGCCAGTCGACCACAAAGGTGGCCTTGGCGTCGTGCTCGCGCAGCAGGAAGAGCAGCTTCGCAAACTCCATGAGCGGGTGGTGCGCTCTCGGGAAGCCCTCGATCAGCAGGGCCACGCGCGCAGGCGTGGCCTTGGCGCGCACCCTTAGGCACCCGTCGAGTAACTGGTCGAGGTAGCAGTACATTGCGCACGCGCGCGCTACGAGGTCTCTAATCAATTCTCAAACGGCTTTTTAGCGTTTCAATACAACACTAGGATACTAAGAACTGGGATGGTCCGTGACGTGCAGCGCCTCGAGCCACGGTCTGGGCAGGTGCCAGCTCGTGGCCGTTGCGAGCGTGCGGTTCAGGTGGTGCAGCTCGTGCGCGTCGCTCAGCGCGGGCAGCGCTTGCGCCCTTCGACGCCGGTCTCCAGTGAGGCGCGGGTAGGTCACGTGCGACGCGGCCGCGATCGCCCGCTTTCGCAGCTTCTCCTGGATCGCGCTGCGCCCGCAGTCGGCGCAGTCGGTGCCCAGCGTGCACGGCACGAGGTCGACGCGGCCGCAGCCGGCAATCAGGCCCGTGGTCAGGTTGACGTGGTGCGTCGCGCACTCGGCGCCGCCAAAGGCCACGTAGTACTGGCCCTCCGGGATGGACGCGTTGAACGCGGGCTGGCCGTCCTCGCACACGCCGTTGTTGGCCAGCTGGTCGTCCTTGGGCGTCACGCGCGGCCACTCCCACAGCCGCAGGTCGACGCCGTCGGGCGTCTCGTCGTACAGGTAGAAGTGGTACGACGAGATGTACGCCGCGCTCCACTCCGCGTTCGCAAAGGGCGAGCACGAGTCGTCGCGACCTTCCTCGTCGCACTCGTCCGCCTGCGGCGGCGGGGTGGGCGGCGGTGCCGGTGGCGGGCGCGGCGCCTTGCCGGGCGGGTGCGGCGGCGCCGGCGGCGGCGGCGAGAAGTCGACGAGCGACACCGGCTCGACCGACTCGACGGTCGCGCCGAAGAGCGAGCTCATGTAGCCGGTCCGCTGCACCAGCTTCTGCATCCGCCCTAGGAGCACGGCGCCGGTTCGCTTGGGCACCGTGACGTCGATCAGCACGCGCACCGACGCCGCCTCGACCGCCACGTTGACGTCGCTCGCGTTGATCAGCATCTCGCTCGCGAGCAAGAGCGTGAACGGCTCGATCTGGAACGTCTCGACCGTGCCGGCCATGGTCATCGACGTGAGGAGGCGCTGGACGGGCTGCGAGGTGGCAAAGGTGAAGTCGCCGAGGATCCTGCCGAACGGGTCGACGATCGGCGGCCAGTAGTCGTCGTGCCGGTTGGAGCAGAGGTTTCTCGTGCCCATGTTGCCGGCGATCAGATAGTTCCTGACAAAGTCGCCGGGGTGGAGTGAGCCCTCGGTCTGACCCTGGCGCGCGAGGTACTTTCGGCAGCCCTCCAGCTCGACTGTCACGCTCCAGGTGCTCCCAGTAATCGGGTCTGGGTGCTGGTAGGTGGGCTTGATGCCGAGGCAGCCCGGGCACTGCAACGGGTGCACGTTCATGTCGGTGAAGCTGTGCATGGACCCCGGCCTGATCTCTGCGTTTGTGCCATCGGAGCTCTTCCGGCACCGGAATGGCCCGTCGTACACGTCGCCGGGGCTCGGGCTCGGGCTGGCATCCGGCTCTAACCAGGCCAGGTAGTCCGCCTCCGTCTCAAAGCACTTGTAATAGCCGCCGTCGGCAAGAAGCGGATTGTAGCCCATGGTCGTTCCGCCCGCCAGCTGGAGGCGCCAAGCCTC
>Ga0115013_10002241_pt1 | contig 10823 bp, 8 predicted proteins | sample SouAtlMetagenome_2_FD_88686 | JGI IMG/M metagenome (GOLD analysis project Ga0115013, IMG submission 88686) | Marine eukaryotic phytoplankton communities from Atlantic Ocean - South Atlantic ANT15 Metagenome | ecosystem: Environmental > Aquatic > Marine > Oceanic | place: South Atlantic Ocean...
AACCAGGTCTTCGACCTGATGCCGCAGATGCGCGACATGAACTTCGAGGAGCTCGCCCGGCAGATGGCCGTCGAGGAGGACAAGCTGCGCTTCCCGCCCTCGCTCACCGCCTCCACGTACTTCATCGCCAACGTGGTCGACCTGCAGGCGCTGCTCGCGCTGCGCCACTGCGTCTTCGTCATTGGCTTCTCGGGCAACAACAAGTCGGAGACGTGGAAGACCCTCGCCAAGGCGTGGACCAAGGGCGGCGTCATGGGCAAGACCATCTACAAGGACATCAACCCGAAATCGATCACACCCAACGAGCTCTACGGCTTCATCAACATGGCGACGCGCGAGTGGAAGGACGGGCTGCTCTCGTCGACGATGCGCGACATGGCCAACGCGCCCGACTCCAACCCCAAGTGGATCATCCTCGACGGCGACCTCGACGCCAACTGGATCGAGAACATGAACAGCGTGATGGACGACAACCGACTGCTTACCCTCGCCTCCAACGAGCGCATCCGGCTGCTCGGCAACATGAAGCTGCTCTTCGAGATCCGCGACCTGCTCTACGCCTCGCCCGCCACGGTCACGCGCGCGGGCGTGCTCTTCATCTCGGACGAGCAGCAGTGGAAGAACTACGCGCAGTCGTGGGTCGACTGGTGGGCCGCCGATCTGCCCTTCCAGGTCAAGCCCGAGGCAACCCTAGCCCTGACCCTAGCCCTAGCCCTAGCCCTAGCCCTAGCCCTATAGCCCTAGCCCTGACCCTGACCCTAGCCCTAACCCTGACCCTAACCCTACCGCCGAGCTGCCCTCTTGCAGGTCAAGGCCGAGGCGCGCAAGGAGATGAAGGCCAAGGCGGAGGAGCTCATCGAGAAGTACTGCGGCCCCGTGCTGCTCGAGATCGCCATGTACTACTCGCACATCGTGCCGCTGCTCGAGTTCGGCATGATCCAGGCGCTGCTCAACTTCCTGCAGGGCCTGTGGGTCATCGACAACATCGGCGTCAAGGACGCGTCGGCGCTCGAGATCTACTTCGTCTTCGCGGCCGTGTGGGCCTTCGGCGGCGCCATGTCGATCACCTCGGGCACGGACTACCGCAAGAAGTTCTCGCAGTACTGGAAGGACACGTGGAAGACGGTCAAGTTCCCGCACCGCGGCGAGATCTACGACGTCTTCGTCGACAAGGCCAAGAAGGACTTCTTGCCGTGGAGCGAGGTCGTGCCCGAGCTCGAGTTCGACAGCTCGACGCAGCAGATGTCGCTCGTCACCGTGCCCACCATGGAGACGGTCGCCACCGCCTTCTGGCTCGACAACCTGCTGCCCAACAAGCACGGCGCGATGCTCATCGGCTCGGCCGGCTGCGGCAAGACGGCGCTCATCAACGGCAAGCTGCGCTCGCTGCCCGAAGAGTACTCGAGCATGAATATCAACATCAACTACTACACCAACTCGAACATGTACCAGAAGGTCATCGAGGCGCCGCTCGAGAAGAAGGCGGGCAAGAACTTCGGCCCGCCCGGCAACAAGAAGATGATCTACTTCGTCGACGACCTCAACATGGCCGCGCTCGACCCGTACGGCACCGCCTCCAACCTGTCGCTCATGCGGCAGCACATGGGCTACGGCCACATCTACGACATGAACAAGCTCAGCCAGAAGGTGCTGCTCAACACGCAGTACCTCGCCGCGATGAACCCCACCGCCGGCTCCTTCATCGTCAACCCGCGGCTGCAGCGCTGCTTCGCCTCCTTCGCCATCGGCTTCCCGTCGATCGACGCGCTCAACACCATCTTCCAGACCTTCCTCCTCGGCCACCTGAGCAAGTTCAACGAGGAGGTGCAGGAGATCGGCAAGAAGCTCGTGCAGGCGGCCATGCAGCTGCACAAGCGCGTCGCCGGCACCTTCCGCAAGACGGCCGCCAACTTCCACTACGAGTTCAACGTGCGCCACGTCGCGGGCGTCTTCCAGGGCATGCTCATGGGCCAGGCCGCGCAGCTGCAGGACCCGCTCAAGATGACGCAGCTCTGGCTGCACGAGGCGGAGCGCACGTACGGCGACCGGCTCGTGAGCGTGAGCGACCTGAAGAAGTACAAGGACCTCGCCATGGAGCAGGCCAAGAAGTTCTTCAACCAGTTCTCGCCGCCCATCCTCTTCGCGGAGCCGCTCATCTTCTGCCACTTCGCGCAGGGCGTCGGCGACAAGATCTACGACCGGATCGAGAACTTCCCGCGGCTGACCGAGCTGCTCACGGGCGCGCTCGACGAGTACAACGAGACCAACGCCGCGATGAACCTCGTGCTCTTCGAGGACGCGATGCGCCACGTCTGCCGCATCTCGCGCATCATCGAGGGCTCCGGCGGGCACGCGCTCATGGTGGGCGTGGGCGGCATGGGCAAGCAGTCGCTCGCGCGGCTCGCGACCTTCGTCAACGGCTACTCTGCCTTCCAGGTGGTCATCACCTCGCGCTACGGCGTCAACGACCTCAAGGCCGACCTGCAGGTCATGTACCGCAAGGCGGGCCTCAAGGGCGAGGGCATCTCCTTCATCTTCACCGACGGCCAGATCGCCGACGAGCGCTTCCTCGTCTACATGAACGACCTGCTCTCCTCGGGCAACATCCCCGGCCTCTTCCCGGTGGAGGACATGGACGACATCATCAACGCGGTGCGCCCACTCGTCAAGCGCGCCGGCCTGCCCGACACGCGCGAGTCGTGCTACGAGTACTTCATCAACGTCGTGCGCGACAACCTGCACGTCATCCTGTGCTTCTCGCCCATCGGCGAGGCGATCAAGGTGCGCACGCGCCGCTTCCCCGCGCTGGTCAACTGCGTGGTCATCGACTGGTTCCAGCCGTGGCCCGAGGAGGCGCTCACCTCGGTCTCGAAGAAGTTCCTCGACGACATCGACCTGGGCGAGCCGCAGAACAAGGAGAACGTGATGAACTTCATGCCCTACTCCTTCCTCGCCGTGCAGAAGGTCTCGGAGGCCTACGAGCGGCAGGAGCGGCGCTTCAACTACACGACGCCCAAGTCCTTCCTCGAGCTGATCGCGCTCTTCCGCCAGATGCTCGCGCAGCGGCGCAAGATGGTCAACGACAAGATCACCAAGCTCTCCGACGGCGTGATCAAGCTCGAGACGACCGCCGACGGCGTGGGCGAGCTCGAGGAGGAGATCAAGGTGAAGACGGTCGAGGTCGAGGCCAAGAAGGCGGAGGTGGACGCGATGATCCCCAAGCTCGAGGAGGAGAAGGGCAAGGCCGGCATCGAGGCCGCCAAGGCGAACAAGATCGCCGACGCCGCCTCCAAGGTCGAGACCGAGGTCATCGCGCTCAAGGCGGAGATCGAGGCCAAGCTCGCCGCCGCCGAGCCCGCGCTGGTTGCGGCCGCGGCCGCGCTCGAGTCGCTCAACGTCAAGGACCTGGGCGAGCTCAAGTCGCTCAAGCAGCCGCCCGCGGGCGTCGACCTCGTGACCGCCGCGTGCCTGTGCATCACCAACTCCAAGGACCAGCCCTTCAAGAAGGTCACCCTGACCCTCACCCTAACCCTAACCCTGACCCTCACCCTAAACCTAACCCTCACCGTAACCCTCACCGTAACCCTCACCCTCACCCTCACCCTAGCCCACACCCTCACCCTCACCCTCACCCTAACCCTCAAAGGTGGACACCTCGTGGAAGGCGGCGCAGAAGATGATGTCGCCGCCGCCCGCCTTCCTCGAGATGATGCTCGGCTTCAAGCAGAAGATCGACGACGGCCTCGTGCCCAAGTCGGCCTTCCCCAACATCCAGGAGATCTTGGCCAACGAGCTCTTCACCGTCGAGACCATGAAGCGCAAGTCGAACGCCGCCGCCGGCCTCACCGACTTCATCATCAACATCAACGTGTACAACGACATCAACGAGAACGTCGAGCCGATGCGCGTCGCCGGCCAAAAGGCGGCCAACGACCTCGAGGAGGCCATCCGCTCCAAGGACGCCGCGCTCGCGGCGAAGAAGCAGGCCGAGGACACCGTGGCCGAGCTCACGCGCCAGTACGACGAGGCCAACGCGGAGAAGGAGGAGGTGCTCGCCGTGGCCGACCGGCTCGAGAAGAAGCTGGGGCTGGCGCAGCGGCTGATGACGGCGCTGAGCGCGGAGGGCGCGCGCTGGAAGGAGTCGATCATCACGCTCACCGCCTCGCTCGACATCCTCACGGGCGACGTGCTGCTCGCCGCCGCCTTCGTCTCGTACATCGGCTGCTTCAACAAGCGCTTCCGCAAGGAGCTCATGGAGAAGACCTTCGTGCCCTACCTCGACGGCACGCTGCCCGCGGGCAAGGGCGGCGTGCCCATGTCCGAGGGCATCCCCGACCCGATCAAGATCCTCACGACCGACGCGCAGATCGCCGGCTGGAACACGGAGACGCTGCCGGCCGACCGCGTCTCCACCGAGAACGGCGCCATCGTGACGAGCTGCGCGCGCTGGCCCGTGATGATCGACCCGCAGCTGCAGGGCGTCCGCTGGGTCAAGAAGCACGAGGAGCCGCGCGGGCTGCACGTGGTGCGCCTGGGGCAGAAGACGCTGATGACGACGCTGGGCACGGGCATCGAGAACGGCGTGCCCGTGCTGATCGAGAACATCCAGCTGTCCATCGACGCGGTGCTCAGCCCCGTCATCGGCCGCCAGACGATCAAGCGCGGCCGCAACCAGGTCATCAAGCTGGGCGACAAGGAGGTGGACTACTCGCCCAACTTCAAGCTCTACCTGCAGACCAAGCTGAGCAACCCGCACTACCCGCCCGAGATCCAGGCGGAGACGACGCTCGTCAACTTCATGGTGACCGAGGACGGGCTGGAGGACCAGCTCCTCGCGGTGGTCGTGCTGCTCGAGCGGCCCGACCTCGCCAAGCAGAAGGACGACCTGATCCAGCAGCAGAACAACTTCAAGATCAAGCTGCAGGAGCTCGAGGACGGCATCCTCGAGCAGCTCGCCTCGGCCGAGGGCGACCCCACCGAGAACATCGTGCTCATCGAGAACCTCGAGGCCTCCAAGGCCACGTCGATCGAGGTGGCCGCCAAGATGATCGTCGCCGCGGAGACCGAGGTGGCCATCAACGAGGCCTCGGAGATGTACCGGCCCGTGGCCAACCGCGGCTCTCTCATGTTCTTCCTGCTCTCGGACCTCTTCAAGATCCACACCTTCCACTTCTACTCGCTCAACTCCTTCAACATCGTCTACCAGCGCGCCATCACCGGCAAGATCGCCTCCATCGAGGCGCCCGCCGACGCACCCGCCGACGCGCCCGCCGAGGGCGAGGCGCCGCCCGCCGAGGGCGAGGCCGCCGCCGAGGGCGAGGCGGGCGGCGAGGAGGACGAGGAGGCGAAGGCGGCGAAGGCCGCCGCCGCCGCCGCCGCCGAGGCCGCCGCCGCCGAGGCCGCCGCCGCCGAGGCCGCCGCCGCCGCCGCCGCCGCCGAGGCCGCCGCCGACCCCGAGGCGGCGGCGGCGAAGCTGCAGGAGCGGCTCAAGTACCTCGTGGAGAACATCACGTACGAGGTCTTCGACTACTGCCGCACGGGCCTCTTCGAGAAGCACAAGCTCATCGTGGCGACCATGCTCACGCTGCGCGTGCTCGGGCGGGAGGGGCAGGCGCCCGCCGACCAGGTCACCTACCTGATCATGGGCACCGCCGTGCCCAACCCGCCGACGATGACGCAGAAGGTGCAGGAGTACCTCACCGTGCCGCAGTGGGCCTCGGCGTGCGCGCTCAAGGACGTGGACCTCTTCAAGGCGCTGCCCGAGGACCTGGAGCTCAACGTGGACGGCTGGCGCGAGTGGATCGAGTTCCCCAACCCCGAGGCGCAGGAGCTGCCGGGCGACTGGCAGAAGAAGATCTCCGAGTTCTCGCGGCTGCTGCTCATCCGCGCGCTGCGCCCCGACCGCGCGACGGCCGCGCTCGACCGCTTCATCCGGCTCGCGCTCGGCGACCGCTTCATGACGCAGGAGCCCTTCAAGCTCGACGTGACCTTCCCCAACAGCACGTACCAGACGCCGCTCTTCTTCGTGCTCTTCCCTGGCGTCGACCCGGGCGAGGAGATCGAGGCGCTCGGCACCAAGCTCGGCTTCACCGAGACCAAGGGCAACTTCGTCTCCATCTCGATGGGGCAGGGCCAGGAGAAGAACGGCGAGAACGTCCTCGACCGCTTCACGCTCGAGGGCGGCTGGGCCTTCCTGCAGAACGTGCACCTGATGCAGGCCTGGCTGCCCATCCTCGAGCGCAAGCTCGAGATCGCCTCCGAGCAGGGCCACGTCGACTTCCGCTGCTTCGTCACCGCCGAGCCGCCCGGGCTGCCCGACCAGATGCTCATCCCCGAGGGCATCATGCAGTCGGCCATCAAGGTGGCGTGCGAGCCGCCGACGGACGTCAAGTCGCTCTTCCGCGGCGCGTGGTCGCTCTTCTCGCAGGCCAACTTCGACAAGTCGACCAAGCCGATCGCGTTCAAGCCCATGCTCTTCACGCTCGCCTTCTTCCACTCGCTCTGCCTCGGCCGGCGCAAGTTCGGCATGCAGGGCTTCTCGCGCGCGTACGCGTGGAACAACGGCGACCTGCAGGTGTGCGGCATGATCCTGCACAACTACATCGAGGCCAACGCCGAGACGCCGTGGGCCGACGTGCGCTACCTCTTCGGCGAGGTCATGTACGGCGGGCACATCACCGACCCGTGGGACCGGCGCATCACCGCCACGTACCTCGACGTGCTGCTCAACCCCGACCTCGTCGACGAGAAGTCGGGCTTCGAGCTGTCGCCCGGCTTCAAGCCGCTCGTCGAGGGCGAGCACGCCGACTACCGGCAGTACATCGAGGAGCGCTCGCCGCCCGAGGCGCCCGTCATCTTCGGCATGCACCCCAACGCCGAGATCTCGCTGCTCAACGCGCTCGCCGACGGCCTCTTCTTCTCCATCCTCACGGTGGGCGGCGGCGGCGGCGGCGGCGGCGGCGGCGTCTCCAAGGAGGACAAGGTCGCTGAGATCCAGGTGAACCTGCTGGAGGGGCTGCGCGAGGACTTCAACATGGTCGAGATCCGCACGCGCATCAAGGAGAAGGGCTCGCCCTACGTCGTCTTCGTCACGCAGGAGCTCGAGCGCATGAACAAGATCCTGGGCATGATGCGCCAGAACCTCTCCGAGCTCGCGCTCGGCCTCTCGGGCGCGCTCAACATCTCCGACGCCATGGACAAGCTCATCACGTGCCTCTTCATGAACCAGGTGCCGCCCAGCTGGCTCAAGACGTGCGGCCAGATCGGCCCCACGGGCACGTACAACCGGAAGAACATGTCCAACTGGTTCGAGGACCTCCGGCTGCGCTGGGTGCAGCTCGAGGAGTGGTCGGCCCCGACCAAGCCGATGGAGGACCTGCCGCCGTCGGTGTGGCTGCCGGGCTGCTTCAACCCGATGGGCTTCGTCACCGCCTCGCTGCAGGTGACGGCGCGCATCAACGAGTACTCGCTCGACCAGATGCGCGTGCACATCGAGGTGACCGACGTCTACGACATCGCCACCGTCGAGTCGCAGCCCGAGGCGGGCGCGCAGATCCACGGCCTCTTCATGGAGAACGCGCGCTGGTCGTGCGAGGAGCCCACCATCCCCGACGAGCTCGAGGCCGCCGCGGGCCAGCCGGCGAGCATGGCCACGGGCGCGATCGTCGACTCGCGGCCCAAGGAGCTCTACCCGATCATGCCGATGATCCACCTCACCGCGCGCACCGTCGACAAGGCCTTCGACTGCCTCAACGTCATGAAGAAGGCGGTCGGCCGGTACATCTGCCCCTTCTACACGACGACGGTGCGCGGGCCGACCTTCGTCTTTGCGGGGCCGCTGCGCACGTCCGTGGACGCGAACAAGTGGATCCTGTCGGGCGCGGCGCTGGTGATGCAGCCCGATTGAGCGGGCGCGCTGGTGAAGCGGGGCGTTGCCGGGCTGACGGACACGGAGCTGGCAGACTAGAGAGTACGGTATAGAGTTGTTGTGAGTAACAGTGAGAGTCTTTTCCACCATTCCCCTCCCCGCAGGCCGTCGCTCACGCGACCAAGCGACAGGCCGCACCCTACCACTTCAGAGCATGGACTCCGTCCGCGCGTGCCCCCCTGCGCGTGAGAAGTTCGCGCGAGCCTATCGTGCCGCCACAAGCAAGACGAGCTCCTTCTAGCCAGTGCGAACGTCTCATTTGGCACTGCTGGATAGACCCCATCAGTGCTAAATGTGGTCGCGGGCCGCTCGGTGCCAGAGCGTTGCGGCAGTGCGATGCAGTGCGTGCTCGGCTGCGGCGAGGACCGCCCGGTTAGGCTGCCGCCGCTCGACCAGCCTTGCGCAGCAATTGCCGTCTGGCCTGCTGCACCTGTGGACGACACCTGTGCTCTTCGAGCGAGGCGCAGGCAGCGTGCCGTTGTGCGAGCAGCTCACGAGGCGGGCATTGCGACTGCACGAGCATCATGCGCTGCGAGTGGCGGTGGATCCTTTCGACGATCTCGATGCGGGAGGCAGCTTCTACCAGTGGCAGTGCGAGCAGCACGCAAGCGCCGAGCCGTCAGGAGCATACGAGGAGATGGTCAGCTCGCCGGAGTTTGAAAGGCTACGACTCCTAGTGCACGCGACCGTCGAGCGCTACCTGGGCGAGCTGGAGGTGGCGTTGCCAGAGGACTCTCCACTCGACCTCTTCATCTGGGCGACCGTGCTGCGCGCCGACCAGGACCACGCCGTGCATTTCCACCCCTCTGCCGTGTGTTCGGGCTCTTTCTACTCGCAGGTTCCGGCCGGAGCGGGTGGCCTATGGCTTCAGGACCCCAGAGGCACGCTGCCGCCTTTCACCCAGAGGATCAAATTTGCTCCGAGCAACGGCGACCTCGTCGTCTTCCCCTCTTGGCTGCAGCATCAGGTCGCTCTCGGCCAAAGTCCCGGCGAGCCTCGCGTGTCTTGGGGCTTCAACCTCGAAACCGAGGCGGCAAGCGCTTGGCCTTGGGACTGCACGAGTGCCGTGGCCGTGCAGCACCCATAGGCTCAAAGGTGCTCCAACTTTTCAGCGTGTCGTGCGGCATGGTGCTGCGTGTTCTGTCCGACTTGAACTCATAGAGATTTTTTGTGCCCGATAGTTAGAATAATCCGATAGATCGTCGAGAGATGCACACGCGCGCGATGTCTGTGTCTCTCTCAGGTGTCTCTCTCGACATCCGGCGGCGGCCCTGGCGCCTGGGCGGCACATATATCCGGAACCGGATCCCCGCCGAGATCGGTCCATCTAAGGACCTACCGTATGATAGATTTGTAACTCTCTAAGTCTTGATCTGGAGTATGGACTCTCCATTCTAAGTATGGACCATAATATGGGAAGGATTGACGGCCTCGTCCGGCCTTACATCGATAAATGCCTAACTAATCACTCGGAGCTGTTCTAGCGTGCGATTGCTTTCCGGCTCTGAAGGCAGCCGTACGACTTATTCGGTCGGGGGCCCACACAGTAGAAGTCGCTCAAGGAGTCCTTGGCGAACTTCTGCCACTCCTTGAGCCGTTCGACGGGGCTGAGCGCCGGCGCAGCGCTCTCTGTCGTGACGCTTTGGCTAGGCAGTGTTGGTGACGCGGCGCTCTCTGTCGCGACGCTTTGGCTAGGCAGTGTTGGTGACGCGACGCTCTCTGTCGCGACGCTTTGAATAGGCAGTGTTGGTGACGCGGCGCTCTCTGTCGCGACGCTTTGGCTAGGCAGTGTTGGTGACGTTGTTGGTGTGACGTGGGCTGACGCTGTCTTTGTCGCGGCGTTGATGTCCAGCAGGGCCGAGCTCTGTCTCCTGTACCACGTGGGCAGGCCAGGCTCGTCGATTGGCTCGTCGATTGGCTCGGCTTGCTCTGCGCCCTCGTTGTGGCTCTTGGCCTTGACAGGTGGCTGATGCAGCACCGACTGGTCCTGCGACCACCAGCGAGGCAGACCCGCGGCGGCCATTTGCGCCGTCCCGCGCGACCGAGCGCTGCAGGATGCGACGCGTGCGCGCAAGGGGGGAGGGGAACCGCGGATTTTGCACAAACACCGAGGGCGCGCAAAAGTACTAACGATACCGTAAATCAAAAATATAATAAGAGCGGGCCCATTCTCATACCATGCAGAGCGCCCGGACGCGGAACGCTTATGCTCGTCGCGCAGCAAAGTTGGCCGCCGCAGCAGTGATTTGTGGTTTGCGCGCCGGCCGCTCCGGGCTCCGCGTCCCGAGGGCGCGCCGCCCGCGGCCGACCGGCCCGACCTCCAGCCCGCGGCCCGCGACGTGTGCGCGCCGCCGCTCCCTTGGGCGCGTCAGCAGGACGAGGAACTCGAGACCTCGGCGCTGCCGCTCGTACTCGCCCCCTCGCCCAGCGCCTGGATGTAGTGGCGGTTGAGCCTGTGGAGCAGGCTGAGCAGGCCAGGCCGCTCGTCGCCCGGCTGCGGCACGAGAGCAAACTGCTCGGCCAGGCGTGCGATGGAGACCGCGCCCGCGGCGGTGAACTCGGCGCCGAGCGAGCCGAGCGCGCCCATCAGCGTGGGCGCGCCGGCGCAGAGCGCGGCTTCCTCGCCGAAGTGCGTCGCCATGATCTGGCAGATGCGCTCGACCGTGCGCATCGGCAGCACGCCCTCCTCGGGCGGCGGCCCCGCGCCCGCGCCCTCGGCCGGCCGCGGCGTGCCCTGCTCCGCACGGTACCTGCGGGGCGGAAAGTACCGGCGGGGTGGAAGGTTCCGGCGGGGTGGAAAGGTTCGGAGCCGCGGCACGCCATGCACGCGAGCGGACGCCGCGCCTCGCGCGCCGCCGCGGGAGTCGTCGCCCCGAGCCAACCGAGCTGAGTGGGC
>Ga0115013_10002244_pt1 | contig 10817 bp, 6 predicted proteins | sample SouAtlMetagenome_2_FD_88686 | JGI IMG/M metagenome (GOLD analysis project Ga0115013, IMG submission 88686) | Marine eukaryotic phytoplankton communities from Atlantic Ocean - South Atlantic ANT15 Metagenome | ecosystem: Environmental > Aquatic > Marine > Oceanic | place: South Atlantic Ocean...
AAACCCTGGAACACCGCTTATAAATTTTAATTTTCCTTCAGTATCTATGACTAACTTTGCTGCTTGACCTAAGAAGTAAGTATTGTCTGAAGTAATAAGAGCTGTAGGTTCTGGCTGATTTATGGCTCGAGCTCCAGTTGAACTATTTGTAAAAGCTCCATCTGAGTCCATCACTGGTCTAAAATCTAATACGTTTCTTAAGTGAACTGTATTACCGGTTGGCATTTTAATACTAGGAATTTTATCATAATCAACTGCACCAGAATACGAATTTGCTGCAAAAAAGTCTCCATTTGAAGTGTGCGTAAAATGCTGGTATTTAACTTGAATTGTACTAGCAGGAACAGCTTTCCCAGGATTTAATCTTAACTTAGCTAAACCATAATGACTTGGAAATTGAGCGTAATCTATTGAAAATGTGTCTTTAAGATCAGAACTATCACTTAATAACACTACGTTGTTAACACTGTAAACGTCAGCTTGTCTTAGATTAATAAACTTATTACCACCCGGAGTTGTTCCGCCGTCAGATTCTACTAAAAAGTTTTCTGTCTTAGTTACTAAAGCTTTAGTTTTTGTAGTTGCTGAACTTTTATTCACATAAGCTAAGATCTTCATACTAGTGCTATTAGGTAAGTGATCAGCAACAGTAGCAGTTATAGTAGCAGTTGTTTGTCCAGCACCTCCTGCTGTAATAGATAATCCAGACGTTATGACATCGCTATCGGCTGCCGCTACTACCCAATCGCCAGGGTTAGCAAATGTTTCACCTGATGCTGATAAGCTAATAGTTACGTTATTACCAGAACCTGCAGAAGTTGCTGTAAATAGCCTTTGAACATTAACTTGTATATCTTCTATTGTTTGTGGTCTAGGTTTAGGTAATGCAAATAAAGATGTATTTCCTGTAGGATCTTTTAATACACACTTATTATTTTCTAATTCAGGGTTGAAGTAGTTATTTGAATCTGCTCCAATAGATTTTACGTTTCGAAAAGCTTTTCCTGAGTTCATTTTAACATCAAATAAATGATATCGATACTTTGCACCATCTTCTCTTACAGCTTTAAGTCTTGCTGTACCTATTTTTCTATCAGCAGCTCCACCATGCATACTTGCGCTATCTCTTAATTCTAATTCAGAGAAGAGCGTTGGAATTCCTTGTGTTGAGCCAGCTCCTGTAGGAGCTGCTGTTACTGCAGGATTAACAAGTACATAATTACCAAAATCTGCAGCAGCAACTTCATTTTCAAGTTTTACAGTTGAAGTTGCTTTTGGAATTTTTATTATTGTTGGAGAATTTCTAGCTGATCTATATCCATCTACTACTGCTATACCATCACTAACTCTTAATTGTAAATGCGTAGTACTAGAAGAATCTGGAGCAAAGTTAATAGTAAACGGTTTGACTATATAGTCTCCAGAATTTTCTTTTATTCTTTCTGCAATTAATTTATTTGGAACATTATATGCATCTGTTTGACCTATTGCGTTGTATATAAGACCATTGCGCACTTCCGCTACAGATATAAAATTTTCATCTGAGTCTACGTCTGATCTTTCAGCTATAGTTAGTCTAATTCTATATCTATCGGCTCCAGGTGCAGACACATCTGGAACGGCACCTTGATTATCAAAAAGGTCGTTGTCGTCTGAAGTAGTAACGATTTCTTCAACTGCTTTAAATCCTATATCAGTATCTTTTGAATCTGAATATTTTGAAATTATTTTTGATTGATCTTCAGTAAATACAAAATGTCCTCTTGCATAATATATTCCTGACTTTAACGTTGCTAGCAACCCAGTTCCAACAGCTGGATTATCAGTAGAGTTTGTAGTCTGAACTGTTAAAGTTGATCCTGCACCGGATATATTTTCTCCTGGTGTCATTCTTATGGTATTTGCACTTGCAGTAACAGAAGACGTTTTTATATATTGAACATAAAGAGTTGCAGGATCTGATCCAGTAGCAACTACAACTTGTAAACATTTTACTTTTATTCCTGAAGTAGTACCTTCAAATATTGCTCCTATAAAAGCTGAAGTATCAGTTGGAAGTGCATTTGCTGCGGTATTTAATTTTATAAATTCATATTTTTGATTTAAGTTTGCACCACCCGGTTTTACAACTGCTCCTTCTTTAAAAATATTATTTCCAAGTCTGGTAATTTGATTTTGTAAAAAAGTCTGTATTTGAGTTAATTCTCTTGCTTGTAGCGCTTTACCGCTATTAAACAATATTTTATGATAATTATCGCTATCTAGAAAATCATCTTTATAAGTAGTTGAGAACGTAGTATTAGTTAGAGTTGTCGCCATTTTTTATACCTTATAATGTGATTACCACTTTAATATCTTCTTGAGTTGTGCTTGTTCTAGCAACTGGTGCTCTATTATCTATGTATAGAATTTCTCCAGAAGTTTTATCAACATCACCTACTCTAAAATTAAAGCCACTTGCGCTATCTGCTAAAGTTCCAGAACCTCCACCAGCACCAGTAAGTGCTTCTCCTCCTTGAAATTGCCCAAATCCTGTGTTAGCAGAATCTTGATGAACTATTAATCTTGGATGAAATCCTGTAGTTGTATCTTTTTGATCAATTATAGCTTTTGCTCCAGATGTGCTACCTGTTACTATTCTGTTTATGCCAAATGAATTTGTTTCAGAAGAATCTGTAAGTTGTAAATGATTTAAAACAAGTCCACTTGCAGCTCCAAATATTGGAGGGGCCGCGCTATCATCATCTGGGTTAATATTGTTTTGCGCATGTTTAGCATTTCTAATAAGAGCAACTTGTCTGAATTGCTGACCAACTAAAAAAGTTTTTCTACTTAGTGACCCATTTGCAACTTCGCCATCAGGTTTAATATTAAACATTAATGATGTAGATTTAAGTTCGTCTCTTGGATCTGCTCCCATTCCACTGTCAGGTCCAATAACAGCTCTTGCTGTTGCACCACTTCCGCCGCCACTTGCAATTGTTACACTTGCAAAATTATATCCGTGCCCCATTTTCATGCAACTATCTGCACTTGAATCAAGTTCTATTTTAACTACTGATCCACCATTAATTGTAGCAGTTGCTGTACAACTATCGCCATCTCCTAAAATAGTTACTGTTGGAGTACCAGTATAGCCTGTTCCTCCATTAGTAATAGCTATTCCTACAATTTGACCTGGTGTAGCATTACTATCAACTGACCTTTGTTCTGTTTCTATTGCTCCGGATGGAGATCCAACTATTTTTTGCACTGGCATAAAGTTAGATGATAAAAATTTACTAGCATTTGCAGCACTTATTGTATATAAAAATTTCCACTTATAACCATCTGCAGTTTTAAAAGGTTTTACTAAATCAACCACACTTGGCTTTACTGTAGATGCAACCGCAACTCCAGCAGAATCTCTACCTTGTTGTAAACATATATAAACTTGATTTTCATCAGTTAAAACATAGTAAGTATTCGATGGAATAGTTGTAAGATCATCATCGTATGCAGTGTAAGTTGTACCTGAAGACCAGTTATGCCTTGGTATCACATAAGAAGTACCTTCAGCTTGTTTTATAGATTGTAATGCAGCTCGCGCATCTCTTATAGTCTTTGGAGTATCAGTAGGTGTAGGAACAGTTTCAGTAGCGTTCCATTCACTAGATTTTCCAATTCCAACATAGTACTGAGCTGTTGCACCAGTTGTTTCATCAAAGATTTTCTGCATCATTTGCTTTTTCAAAACATCTGTAATTATTGCTGCCATATTTTATTCCTTATCTTATGCTATTGTCATTGCAGATTGATTTCCAACTAAAAACCAATTAGTACCGTCCCACACACAAGTACACCCTTCATTTTGTGCTAGTGTGAATGATGCGCCTCCAGCAAAATTATCTGGAGTTACTGTAGCAACGCCTGCTCCTTTATTAGTAAATATTCTATATTCTCCAACTGTTGTTCCATCATTTAACCCGACGGCTAAAGTTCCGGAACCTTTATTACATATTATATAAGTTGCTGTATCAGCAGCGTCTCCATCAGCAGAAATTTCAGCTGACGTATATGCGGCTTTTGAAACTTGTACTGAACCAGTACCTTTTGTTGTTAAGAATATATTTAAATTAGCTCCGCCTCCAGTAGCAGAAAGTGTTGGTCCAGTTGTTGATGCCCCATTAGCAACTGTTAATTCGTTTACTGCACTTCCTGTGGCAGTTAACTTTATAACTTCATTGCCGTTAGTGTCATTTATTGCAGTTCCAATTTTTGGTGATGTTAGTGTTTTGTTTGTTAGTGTGTCAGTTGTAGCTTTCCCAACTAGTGTATCTGTTGATGCTGGTAACGTGAGTGTTACGTCTGCTGTTGCGGCTGGACCTATAAGAGTTACAGCATTTGTACCATTGTCAGTGTCTTCTTTAAACAATATTGATCCTGCACTTGCACTCGATCCTGTTAGTATTGGCGCTGTTAATAATTTATTAGTTAAAGTTTGAGTTGCCGTATCTAATACTACATTACCCGTAGCGTCAGGTAAGGTAACAACTCTATCTGCAGTAGGTTCTGCCGCAAATAACCTAATTTCATGAGAATCTAAATTTTTACCTTCAAATACTACTGCGCTATCTTGAAACTTTACTCTTGAAGCTAAAGTACTGCTATCGCCTTCAGTTCCTAAAAAGTTATATATTTCAGTAAAGTTTGCATTTATCTTATTTCCAGCAGAACGTAAAGTATCGCCTGTGCCGTCGTTTGCTGAAGTCCCTACGCTTATATCTTGTCTTGTCATTTTTTATCCTAAATAATAGTTCTATTTATACTAGAAAGTTGAGTCTACTAAATAATTTGAGAACATTTCATTATCCATAGTCTCAGTTGTAAGTGAAAAATCTGGTCTTGTACCTCCAGAACTGTCATGATCATCAAATTTAAATGAGTTAACACCAATAAGGTTATCTATTGTTCCATAAAATTTATCAAGTTGAGTAGAAGTTAAAGTCTGATATATACTTACTAATTGATCTACTCCTATTCTAAAATCAGCTGTTCCATTATCATCTGAATCTAATAACTGAGTCATTTGAGTAAATGGAGCTAATATAGTTGTAGAAGCTTGAGATAGTACTGGAACTGTACCAGAATCAAAATCATTAACAAATCCTTGAGCGGTTCCACTTAAACTTGCTTCAGCATCAGAAGTAATTCTTGCTCCAATAAAAAAACCAGCTGGATGCATAAACTTTTTATATAGTTCTTCCCAAGTAGGTGCAGACAAACCTGTTTTTATTAAAACAGAAAAGACTTGGTAAAGTGCGGCATTTTGTATAACTTTTAATGATTCAGCTCCAATCTTCGAACTTCCTACTGTAAATATATCTTTCTTAGGAAATTCTACTTCAACTTCTTCTTGAAAAAATAATCTAAAAAATTCTTCTGTTGCAAATCGAGTTCCTTTATGTCTTTGTAATTCCGCTAATCTAGTTGCAGCATATCTAGGATCTGTAAAATTATCTCCATTTGGTAAACCGCTTGCTATTTCTGATATTAAATTATTAAGTTGTGTTGTTGCATGCACATCTCTTAAATCATAAGCTTGTCTAAGTTCTTTACCAAAAGAACTATTACCATCAGAATCTAAAAATTGATAATATTTTTCTAGAAAAGTTACAAGTTTAGGATAATCTTGAGTAAAATATTCTGGAAGAGCTTCACGTACTTTTCTATGTTGAAAGTTTTTTGGTTTTCGACTATGATGATATTCAATTGCCATTATAAAGTTACCGCAGTATTTTGAAAGTCTAGTATTGCGCTTGTATTTGAAGCGCTAGTATCAATATCAAGAATAAAGTTTCGTAGTGGTCTAATTGTACTTTGATTTGCAGGAATTACAGAAAATTTTATAGAAGTTCCTACTATAGCAGAAGGATTAAATCCAACTAAAGTAATAGTTCCTTTACCACCATCATAGCTACCTATGTTATCAACTTCTACTGTACCATCAGAAGAAATTATTTCAAGTTTATTAGAACTTAATTTATTTTTAATACTGCATGCTTTTGAATTAAAAGTAAAATTACTGGAAGTTACTATGTGTGTGTTTGGTTCTGGAGTAGCTATAGTAGCAGGAAAAGTAATAGTATAAGTCAAACTGCTTCCTATACTTGGTATTAGTAACCTTTGCATTTTTACTGTCATCTTAGAGTTTAGTATAGCAGTATCTAAATCATCTATTAAGCTTAATACGTTTGATCTTCTAAACACTCCACCAAACTTTTGTAAATTAGTAGCAAAATAGTTATTAATAACAGTTTGTACTTTATCTTCCATAGCAGTTGTTGTTTGACCTGTTAAATCTGGATCTAAATTAAAATTAGTTATAAGTTCTAAATTAGTAGTTTCTACATCAGCAAATTCTAAATCTATTGACATTACAGCTAAATTTTCTGATAAGTTTTGCGTAATATCATTTTTTACAGCTTCTTGAGTAGAAGTTGCTATATTAGATTTAAACTTTAATCCTGCATAAACTCTTCCATAAATTTTAGGTTCATTGTCGTGCCCACCCCAAGCTATAACGTCATCTAAATATGATCCAAAATTTTCTAATATTTGAGCTTTATAATCTTCTGACGTAACTAATCTTCTTTGAGAACTAAAAGCTATAGGTGCGTTTTGTCTTATAGATTCTATACTTTCTTTATAAGAGCCACCAGCGCTAGTAGAAGTAGTAGTAGCAGTTATTCCATAATTAATACTATTAACAGTTATTTGTGCAGTAGTAGTAAAAGCAGTAGCTCCATTAGCAACTGTTCCTGCAGTGGAAAGATAGTCTATTTCTATTTTATTACCAGTGACTGGTGCTTTACCACTACTAAGACCATCACCAAATATTATTTCATAATGTCCATTTGGAACTTCTTTTATTTGATAAAAAGTTGAATCTTTAGTAATTCTTATTGCTTTTGAAATATTAGTATACGTTGAAAACGTAGTTCCTGTTGAAGTATCATAAACTTTAACTCTTATTGTGGATGTATCTATTGTAGTATCAGGTATTACATATATTTGAGAATCCGCAGTTTCTCCAACAAAAAAAGTTTTAGTTTTTTCTGTTCCTTCAAATACCGGAATATCTTGTTCAGATGTTGAAGTTAAAAATTGATAGTTTCCACTACCATCATCTGTTCCAATAAAATCTTCACGTGTTTGAAATGTATACGATACGTCATCAACACTTGCTATAAATTGTGTATTTCTTGGTAATTTAATAGTAGATGGTCTATCACTAGCATCAATTGTAACTGCTATATCTAACTTTGCTTGAGATGAAGAATAAGACCTTGGCACATAACCTATAGATTCTGCATGAGATACTAATGAACTTCTTAATTGCGCTGTAGTAAGAAAACTTTCGTTTAAAGCAAAATTAGCTAGTAAGCCATTAAAATGCGTGTTATATGCTAAAACATCTAAAATATTACTAAGTCCGGACGCTTCAAAATTATAATCTGTAAATTCTGGCTGTGCTTTTAAAAAATCTTTTAATCGACCTTTTATGAGATCAAAATCTAATTGAGTGGATGTAATTGTTGTTGCCATTATCTTAACCTTGTTAAATTAATTTCTACTGATGATTCTTCTTGAGTGCTTATAACTTTGAATGTTACGGTAACTCGTATTTCATTACTATCTGGACTTATTATAGTGTTAACATTAAGAACTTCTGCTCTTGGTTCATATGTTTCAATAGCTTGTATAATATCATCTTCTAAATTATCATCATCAATTTCAGTACTTAACCTAAAAAGCATAGAAGTTAAGTCTCCACCAAATCTAGGCATGAACGGTTTTTCTGAATAATTAGTTAATAATAAGTTTCTCACAGCTTGTTTAACAGCAGCTGCATGTTGTTTTTTAAAAACATCACCAGAACCTTTTTTAGCAAAAGATAAGTCTATATCAGAATAAATTTTAGTTCGAGCGGTAATAATAGAGGTATTACCAATATTTCCATCTTCTACTGAAAAAGCTCTTGCTGGCATGTTTAAATTCCTTTTATCCTATTTATATCAAGTTACTACAATATTTTCTATATTTTCAGTTGAATCTAATATCTCCATCAACTCGTTTGTAGTTTGAACCGTATTATTAAATCTTGTTTCTATTATATTTTCATAAGTTACAGTCCATGGTGCTACTATTTTAGGCATCTTCAAAATTATACAAGCATGCAAAGTTCCATCGGCGTTATAAGTATCATAATCTACAATGAGCTTTTCAAAATTTAAATGGTCTTTCCAGTACACCGCTAAATCAAATGTTTTTTCTATAGCTATATCACCTGAATTATTAATTAAGTGATACACTACAGTTTGTCCATTTATCTTAAAGTGATTAATACCATCAGTTGTATCTAAGACTTCGGCAGATTCTGGTACGTAAAATCCTTCTAAAACTTCAAGTCTAAAATTTTCAAATTCTTTACTTCCAGTTGCTTCATTTATAGTCTTCATAGCCTCAGCATGTAACATATATTGTTTTGCTAAATTAAGTCTATCCGACTTATCGTTTAAACTGTTCATAGTGACAGGATCTCCATAGCCACCTAAAAATTTTGCCATTGTTATACCATCAGCAAGTCTTGTTCTTGATGTAATATTACTTTGAAATAAAGGATTATACTTATGATCAGGAACAAAAGTTGTTTTAAAAGTATAGTTTGGTAAATCACCAGTTCTAGTCGATTGAACTTTAAATGTTTTTGACTTACCATCTTGGGTACCAATATCTTCTGCGCCTCTCATAACATTTTTTTCTGGTCCAACTATTCTTCCAAATTTTACAGGAGTTGGAACTGCAAAGTTCTTAGATATTATATTAGCTGCTACTAAAGCTCCAGTAAAAGTTTGATTTTTTAAGTTGTTAGGGTCTCTTAATTTTGACCTTGCTCTTTCAGTAGTTAATTCAACTTTTGACAACCCACCGTAATTACGAGAACGATCGATTTTTTCTGCAAAATCATCATTAGGATCTATTTGTATTCTCTTGATTCCTAAATCTGTTTTATTTAAATATTCTTGATTTACTTCTTTTGTGATAGTTGCTGTAACTTTATTTGTAGCACTTGTAAAAGTTACTTCTCCTTGTGCACTTCCTGCAGCCGGGCCTACAGCAGCCGTTGCAGCTTTTCCTGCAGTGTTAGCATTGCCTGATAAATTACCATTAAATGTTGGTGCTGTCATACCAACGTCTGCTATTACACCTTGTGTTGCATGAATTGATGTTGAATTGACTCTTGGTACATGCGCAGTTTTAGCATACGCAACAATTTCAGGTCCACCTAAATGTCCACTATCGCCTGATATGCTTAAAGATGAAGCTCCTACATTAATATCTCTTGACGCTACTATTATTTCATTTTCAGAAGTTAATACTAATTCATCTCCTACATTTTGTTCAAATATACCACCAACTTCAAGTTCATGATTTACTTTAACAGTTGTAAATTTATTTCCTAATACCGTTTCTGTAGAACTACCATTTATATTTTCAGCTTTATCTCCTACTAATTTCATATCATAGTTTTTTTCTATATCTTGTAAAAAAGATCCTCGAGTTTCATTTATAATATCACCTGCAACTTTTGTTGTAAAATTGCCTCCAACATCTAAATTGAAGTCACCAGAAACTTTCATGGTTATATTACCTTTGTAAATAAGTTCTGCGTCTCCTTCAACTGTGATTTTTTCATCTCCTGCAGTTATTCTACACGTGTTTTTTGTAGAACTATATATGACAGTTCCATCAGCTCGCATTTCAACACCAGAACCACTACGGTGTCGAAACATAATTCTTTCTCTACCATAAGTGTCATCATATTCTGTTATATGACCAGATACAGTTTCAGTAACTTTATTCATAGGATACTGCGATCCAGTTTCTTCTGCTAAATCCCAGCCAGCTCCTTTAGAAGCTCCTCCTAAATATACACTTGCAACATCTGTTCCAGTTGCAATAGTGTTTACTGAAGATATTCCTTTATGTTTCTCAGTTGGATACGCGGCATTAGGATCGTCAAATCCGTTAATAGGATCTTTCAATGAGTTTAATTCACCAGGATCTATAAATAAATTTGCTTGTTCTAATTCTTTTGACATGTTTTATCCTAAGTATTTACTACTTCTGCGTTAGATATTGCTCGAGCTGTTCTTTCAACTTGAGTAGGCAAGTCTGAAGTAGCTTTTACAGCATCATTAATAATATTTGAAAACCCATTGGCTTTCTTTTCTAAATCTAATACACCTTTATCTATTAAATTTTTTGTAGGGCCTTCAGGTAAATTTACAGCTTTATTAACTTCTCCTAACTTAGTTTGAAAATTATTTAAAGCATCTCCTGAATTATTTTTTAAAGCGTTTTGTGCTTTTGCTAGGTCATCTTTAAATTCTTTGCTTCTTGTAACCTCCAAAATATTTTGATTAATATTATTTATATCTAAGATCTCTGGGCCAGTTGTAGACGATTTTGCTAGCTTCTTAGGGCGCGTTATACATTGCGCTACTTTACTCGGCATTTCAGTAAAATCTCTAGGGTCTTCAATTATAAATTGTCTTTTATACTTAGCGTTTACTCTATCTTTAACATTAAATCCGGGTCCTTCATACTCATTGTCTATTTCATAGTCTCCCATGACTTCTCCTCCTGGAAAAACTTTAAAAAATTGATTTATTAAAACATCAAATGATTTATATTGCCTATCATTAACTGGCTTATTTTGAGTTGCTACAAAAGCTACTTTTAATCCGCTTAGATTAAAAGGAGCATAGTCA
>Ga0115013_10002246_pt1 | contig 10813 bp, 9 predicted proteins | sample SouAtlMetagenome_2_FD_88686 | JGI IMG/M metagenome (GOLD analysis project Ga0115013, IMG submission 88686) | Marine eukaryotic phytoplankton communities from Atlantic Ocean - South Atlantic ANT15 Metagenome | ecosystem: Environmental > Aquatic > Marine > Oceanic | place: South Atlantic Ocean...
AACATGAGTTGTGATATAAACGCTGTTGTAGAAAACTCAGACGTGTTGATATTTGCCATACCCTCAGCATTTGTTCACCAGCAACTGGAACAAATATCAGCAGATATTTCGTCGAAAATAATAGTTTCAGCAGTAAAGGGCATTGTGCCAGAGTCGGGCCTATTAGTCGCAGACCATTTTTGCAAATCACACAACGTGTCAATATCAAAAATTGCTGTAATTGGAGGGCCATGCCACGCTGAGGAAGTTGCGCTAGAACGGTTGTCATATATAACAATAGCGTCTAAGAATATAGAAGTAGCCAAAGAAGTGGCCTCGTCTTTATCTAGTCACTATATTAAAACTCGAGTACACGACGATATTGTAGGCGCTGAGCATGCAGCAATGCTGAAAAACATTTATGCCATTGCAGCAGGAATTTCTCATGGGCTCGGATACGGAGATAACTTTCAAAGCGTGTTAATGAGTAATGCGATTAGGGAAATGAAACGTTTTATAAAGAAAGTTTATAAAATGAAACGCAAGATTAATGAGACACTTTATTTAGGAGATCTACTTGTTACAGGATATTCTACCTTTTCGAGAAACAGAATGTTTGGAAATATGATAGGCAAAGGATACACAGTTAAGTCTGCTCAGATGGAAATGAACATGATAGCAGAGGGTTATTACGCTGCTAAAAGCGCATTTCAAATTAACGCCAACCACGATTCACCTGCAAGGGCGCCGATTATTAATGCTGTTTATGATGTTTTATATAACAATAAGAATCCAAAATGGGTTTTTAAGAATCTAGCGGAGGCCTTAGATTAATATCAAAATGTGTTTTTAAATTGTTTCAAGAATCGAACGTCGTTTTCACTCAAAAGCCGAATGTCATTTATCTGATGCAGAAGTAGTGCGATTCTGTCTATTCCCATTCCGAAGGCAAAACCAGAATATAGATTTGCGTCTATACCACAATTAGACAAAACACTTGGATCTACCATGCCACACCCCATAATTTCTAACCAGCCAGTACCTTTGGTCATTTTATAATCCGCTTCAGTTTCTAAGCCCCAGTACACATCAACTTCAGCGCTGGGTTCGGTAAAGGGAAAATAAGAAGGGCGGAGCCTTATTTTTGACTTTCCAAATAGTTCTTTGGTAAAAAAATGAAGGGTTTGTTTAAGGTCTGAAAAGCTAACATTTTTGTCAATATAAAGCCCTTCAATTTGGTGAAAAAAGCAGTGTGACCGAGCAGAAATTGCTTCATTTCTGTATACCCTGCCTGGAGAAATAGTGCGAATGGGCGGCTTATTCTTTTCCATATAGCGTACCTGAACGGAGCTTGTGTGCGTGCGCAACAAAATATCTGGATTAGTTTGAATAAAAAAAGTGTCTTGCATATCTCTTGCAGGGTGGTGCTCAGGAAGATTCAACGCAGTGAAATTGTGCCAGTCGTCCTCAATTTCCGGGCCTTCGCTGATGTTGAAACCAATTCTTGAAAAAATATCAATGATTTGGTTTTTCACAGTAGAAATAGGATGCCTTCCGCCCACAGGGAAAGGAATACCAGGCCTTGTTAAATCAAGCGGGCCTTTATTTAATAAGGATGTGTTTTTAGGTTCTTTTTTAAAATTAGAGACTTTTTCTTGAGCCAGGTCTTTTAATTTATTGACCGCCTGTCCAAAGCTCTTTTTTTCATTCACAGGAACTGTTTTAAACTTGCCAAACAAGTCAGTTATAACACCTTTTTTACCTAGAAATTTTACACGGAACTTTTCAGCTTCTACTGCAGATTTTGCAGAAAAATTTTCAACTTCTTTTATTAAGGCTTCAATTTGGTCTATCATCTTATGAAGGAATTTTCAAATTTACTAAAACTTCATTAATATTTGCTTTTAAAACCAATGAATTCTTATCCGCCAAAATTGCTATAAATTTTTTGAGCACTAGACTTCACTCATTTATATTTTTCTCTTTACCATAATTATTTGTAAATTTAGACTTAAATATTTTTATGTTTACAACATTATGACAACCATTGACGTAGTAATTCTAGTCTTGATTGTTTATGGAATTATTAAAGGCGCTTTTAAAGGACTACTTGTAGAGCTCGCATCAATTTTAGCACTTTATCTAGGCTCTTATGGAGCTATTCGCTTTAGTAATTACGCAAGTACTTTATTAAGCCAAACATTGGATTGGTCAGAAGGGAGTATAAATATCTTTTCTTTTGTAATTACCTTTTTGGTTATAGCGCTGTCAATTATAATTGCCGCAAAGGGAATCACTAAGATTGTTAATATAATGTCTTTAGGAATTATAAATAAGCTTCTTGGAGCGATCTTTGGCGGAATCAAAATCGCTTTTATAATCTCTATTCTAATTCTCATGTTAAATAATTTTAACCTAATGAAGTTGTTTGTTTCAAATGAAGGCATAAAAAATTCAATATTCTATAAGCGTATTGAAACTATAGCACCCGAGGTTTTGCCTATTTTTGTTAATCAGAGCAGAAAGCTAGATCTTTTAGAAACAACAGGTTAAAATTATTTTTCAAGGCGATTGTGTGTTTATATAGGTTTAAAAGATGTTGTTGATATCCAACCCACCCTACCGTCTTGAATTTTAATTTTGGACCAATAAGCATTTGAAGAATCTAATAACATGATTTTTGTTCCTTCGTGCAACGAGAAGACTGTTTCGCTTTTAAGGCTGGGCTCTAATTTAATGTCTGTTTCTTGAGAAAATACCACCGCATATTTTATGTTTTTGCTAATTTCTGCTTTTTGGTGGGCGAGCATAAAACAGGATGCAGTTAAAGCAAAAGAAAAAAGGCCGAGAACAAAAAATAATCTTTTTTTAGCAGTCCTTGATTCTAAATAGTATGATATAAACAAAACGACAAAAAGGAAAACAAAAATAACACATGATACAGCCCATTCTGTTAAGCTAAAGAAATGAAATATTTTTTCAAACGATTTGTAAATGTTCAAATCAGGGACTACATCTATTTTATCAACCATCATTTTTTTTGCATAACTTAAATTATTTAAAACACGTTCATCATTGGGAGACATAAGTAAGGCTTTTTCATAATTAAGAATACAGGGGCCAATTTTATTTAGCTTATAGTAGGAGTTGGCCAAATTGAAATATAATTCTGTTGAATGCAAACCACTTTTTAAAATATACTCGTAGGTTTCAACGGCCCCAGAATAATTTTCTGAAAGATAATAGGTGTTTGCTTTTTCAAAATTTTCTAAGTTTTGGGCATGAGCTGGCAGAGCAGATATTAAAGCCAAAATAATAATTAAAAATCTCATATTACAATTGTTTATCAATTTGACTAATTGTTCTTGATGCATTTTCATAATCTCTAATCATATCTGATTCTGCTAATGGAGTGTATCTGGCAAAATCACAAGCTTCGAGCAGCTTAATGAACACGCCTACGTTATGGCTTGAAACAGAATTATTTACAAGAAGCGACTTAATAGTATCTTTACTCAAATCAAAAGTTTTAAGTTTTAATTTTGCCTTTAAATAGCTGTGTAGCGCTCTTTCGAGAGCGACGTAAAAACCGTCTTTATTTCCTAAGCTTTTCTTTGCTTCACTCAAATACTTTTTTACGAGTTTTCGATTTTCTTTCACCCTGTTCCCTTCAAAATCCATGGCCCTTTTAGCTTTTATTTTAAGGTATACAATAGTAAATGGAATAAATAAAAGGGGGGCTGTGAAAATCAACCAAAATAGAGAGCTTCCAAAAAACTCGTCATTTTCAATTGGCTCAAGCTTGGTTAAAGTATAGATGCTTGAAAATTTAGAATCTTTAGATTCAATTGTTGAAACACCATTATTTTGGCTATTTGCTTCATTTTTTTTAAAGTTATATATTCCTTCGTTGGCGGTAACAATTATTTTTTCGGAACCTATTGTTTCATAGCTCTTTGTTTTTGGATTAAAAAAGGAGAACCTAATTGGGGGAATTGGATACTGCCCTGCCTCATTCGTAACGATGGCATAGTTGTCTAAAATCCGTCCTTCTGTCCCAGAAAGAGTGGTTTTTATATCTTCAGAATGCTCAGGGTCATATACTTCAAGACTAGAAGGGAGTATAGGGGCAGGAAGCTCAAAAAGCATCAAGTTTCCTCTACCAGAAACCTCCAATTTAAGGTTAAAAGCCTCAGAAGCAATTAATGTCTTTTTTGAGGACTCCACTTTAAAATTAAAGTCACCTACAGCACCAGAAAAGTTTTCAGGCCTGCCTTGCTGGGGCAGTGGTTTAACCTTAATATTGCGTTTTCCCGCGGTAACAGTTCTATTGACTGTTGTCATCGCCCTTCTACCAAACACGTCTCTTCGATTTGAGGGCACTTCCACACTTACATCTAAAGTTAAAGGCTCAAGAGAAAGCTCCCCTGTTTTTTGAGGATATAAAATCGTTTTTTTAAGCACCACGTACCTGTAGTTTTCGCCCTTATATACACCCTCTTGGACTTTTAGCTCTTTCACATCAATATTTTGGCTCCAGAAATCGTTATAACGAGGCTTATCAATTTCATTCCAATTTCTAATACCAGTATTTTCAGCAATATAAAGCTTGTATACAACTGAAATTGCCTCATTTAGATATGGATTGGTTTTTGAAACTTCAGCGACAAGATCAATACTCTTAGAAGCCAAATAGTCAGGATCATTAGGGTCTTTAGGAATATCAACAGCAGCAGTAACATCAATTTTAATTGGAGAGGTTTTATAGATGACACCTTTTACTTCAATACTTGCCTGACCAATACTAAATGAGCCTCTTTTTTTGGGAGCTAAAAAATAGGAATATGTTTTTGAATAGGTTCTTTCTCCATTAATCCAAGAGTTGCTAATAGACTGGCTTGGTCCGCCCACAACTTTAAAGTTTTCAAAAGAAGGAGGGATGAAGTTGTCACCATCTTCGTTCATAGAAAAATCGATTTGTAGACGCTCGTTGATGCCTAGGGTTTTTTTGCTAACTTTTGCATTAAAACTTACTTGTCCAGCTAAAAAGTTGAAACTAAATATTAAAACATATATAAAACGAAACCTCATTGTTACCAATCTTTATCGGTTTTTATTTTAATTCCTTTTGTTTTTGAAGCGTTCATTTTTTCTTGCACTTTATTTTCTTCATTATTCATCGCTTCTAGTAGGTTTTTTATTTGTTGAGGAGATAATTTTCCTTGTTGACCCTCTTTGTTCTTTTTTTCTTTTGTATCATTTTTATTCTTTTTAGAGGCCTTTTTTTGTTCTTCCTCTTTCTTGTTATCTTTTTTGTCATCACCGACCTCGTTGTCGTCCTTGTCTTTGTTTTCCTTGTTGTCTTCGTTTTTTTCTTCTTGGTTTTCTTTTTTTTCATCATCATTGCCTTCGCCTCCGTTCTCTTCTTTGGCGCATTCCTTCGCGATAGCTAGATTATAACGAGATTCGTCGTCTTTCGGATTATTTCGTAATGCATTTTTATAGGCTTCAACAGCTTTTTTACACGCATTTTCTTTCATAAAGATATTTCCAAGGTTGTGAAATGCTTGGTGTTTTTGTTGCTTATCCCCGTTTTTTGTTACCTCAACCAATCTTGCTTGTGCTTCATCGTATAATTCCGCATTATAATATGCATGACTTAAGTTGTAAGCCCCCTTAAAATTTAGCTTGTCTTTTGATATTGCCGCTCTATAATTTTTTTCAGCTTCATAAAAGTCCTCTTTGATTATCATGTTACCTTCGTAAACATATTTATCAGAAAGCTCTTTATCCGCTAAGTCATTTGAAGTTTGCGAATAGCTTTGAATACAAAAAAGCATAACAAAGACAGCTTTAAGAATTAAAAAGCATTTGTATATTAATATTTTAAAATTAGTGTGGGTCATACGTTTTCATTGAATAAATTAAGCCGTTTTAACCATTCTGTTTTTCTTTCTAATAAAAACACATCTAAAATTATAAATAAAAGCGCAATACCCAAAAACCATTGAAATTGATCTTTGTACTCTGAAAATTCTTTGACTTCAAATTCTTTTTTATCAAGATTACTTAATATTGCAGTAATTTTTTCTGTAACCTCAGATGTGTTTTTCCCATCAATATACACTCCATTGCCAATTTCAGATATTTCAATTAATGTTTTTGAGTTAAGTTTTGTAATCACCATGTTTTCGTTCGAGTCTTTCTTGTATTTTAAAACAACCCCGTTTCTTTTAATCGGTATAGGCCCTCCTTTATCTGTTCCAACCCCAATTGAGTAAATTTTAATACCTTCTTCAGCTGCCTCCTCTGCCACATCATTACTTAAGTTGTTATGATCTTCTCCGTCAGATATTATAATTAGAACCCTATTTGTTTGTTCCTCGTCATTATAATAAGTTCTAGAGAGCTGAATTGCTTCATCTATTGCGGTCCCCTGCGAAGAAAGCATATCAGTATTCATATTTTGTAGGAACATTCTTGCGGAAGCGTAATCTGTCGTTATTGGAAGCTGGGGGAAAGCCTTTCCGGCATAAGCGATTATACCCACTCTATCACTCACAAGTTTTTTTATGATCTGTGATGTGAGTTGTTTTGCTTTTTCTAGTCTGTTTGGCGCAATATCTTCAGCAAGCATACTTTTGGAAACATCAATTGCAAAAACGACATCAACACCCTCTCTTTTAACAGTTTCAAGTTTTGTGCCAATTTTTGGATTCACCAAAGCAAATATTAGGCTTACTATTGCTAAAGACAAAACAACATGCTTGAGAATCGGCTTAAAAACGGATTGATCTGGGCTTAGTATTTTTAATAGATTTTTAGAGGCAAATTTATTTTTTACTTTTTTCTTCCAAGCCGCTGTCCATAAAAACACAGCTAGCATTCCTACAATAAGGAGCAATAACCAAAACCAAAAATCCTCTTCTAATAGATACATATTATAAAAATCCTCTTAATAAACTGTGTTTAAGTAAAAACTCTATTACAATTAGTCCCAGCGCCAGAAGCACTAGAGGCCTAAACTTTTCTTCATAATTGTAATACTTAAACTCCTCAATTTCTGTTTTTTCAAGGAGGTCAATTTCCTCATATATTTCTTCAAGCTTTTTATTGTCGGTTGCCCTAAAGTACTTACCTCCTGTTTCATAGGCGATCTCCTTTAATAATTTCTCATCAATTTCTACCTGAACTCGAGCATATTGAAAAGCTCCATTATTTAAGGCGACAGGGGAAAGCGCCATTCCGTTGCTCCCTAATCCTATGGTATAAGTTTTTATTCCATATTCAGCCGCTAATTCACTCGCTGTTTTTGGATCAATAAACCCTGAGTTATTAACCCCGTCGGTAAGAAGAATTATTATTTTACTTTTTGCCTTGCTGTCTTTTATTCTGTTTACAGCAGTAGCTAGACCCATTCCAATCGCTGTTCCTCCAGTGATAACGTTATTGTACTCAATCTCCTTCATCGATTTTAATACAACGCCTTTATCGCTGGTTATTGGGGTTCTAGTATAACTTTCTCCAGCATACTCAACAAGCCCAATTCTGTCATTCGGGCGCTTTTTTATAAAGCTTCCTGCAACTTTTTTTAATGCTTCTAGGCGGTTGGGCTTTAAGTCTTTGGCAAGCATGCTTGCTGACACATCAATTGCCATTACAATGTCAATGCCGCGGGTTGTCTTTGTTTTACTGGAAACGTTCACTGTTTGGGGTCTAGCTAATGCCAAAATAATTAGGGATATTGACATTATCCTTAGGACAAATAGGAAATGTTTCAGCAAAGCCCATATTTTACTGCTTTGATCGAAACCTTTGATGGTGGAAATTTGTAAATCAGCAGTTTGTTTTTTGTGTTTATATAGATGCCATAAAACAAGAACGGGTACAACCGTGAACAACCAAAGGAATGTTTTGTGTGTAAACTCTATTTCTGTAAACATTATTCTTGATTTAGTTTGATTAGTTCAACAGAAGAAATAATTCTTTTTGAAATTTCAGACGCATATATGTCCTCCTCATCCCAAATAATTATGAGCTGTTGCAGTAATGACTCAGTAGAGAACCCCAGAATAATAAATTCAGCGCTAGTTGTTGTCCCGTCATTAAAAGGATACTCCATCGGACCGAAAGTTTTAAGGCCCTCTTGCCCATTGGGAGTTATAAACTGATCTGTTTTGGTTAAAATATTGCTGGCTCCGTCAGCTTCAAGGGCATTTAATTCATCTTCAGCAATTTTAATTAAATCAATCGATTCACTTTGTTCCCTATCGCTAGCTCCCGAGCTTTTGGTTTTCGAACTTTTAGCGACGATTTTTAAAGGCACATTTTTTCCATTATAATAAAAGATCTTTGATTTTAGGCTATTGGTATTATTACTAATGCTATCAGGGGTTTTTCTTAAAAGAGGTGTTGGCGTTTCGATTATTATTCCAGGAGCACCATATTCGCTTGAAATCCAATCTTTTTTTAGCAATCGCATACTTGGATTACGTAAAATAGTATCTTTTACATGCTTGAACCCATAAAAGTAACCGCTTGTAAGAATTAGAATTAAAATGGATAATGTTGTGCCAGCTAAGATCCGTTTTAATTTGTTTTCTCTTTTCTTTTTTTGTTGATACAACTGAAACTCTATCGTTTGCTCAATCTCTTCTATGGTTGGCTTAGGCAACCCCGTTTTAACCCTTTCAATTTCTTTTTCAATAGTTTTTTTATCCATTCGAATTATTTCGAGCTCTGGTTTAGATTTAGCAAACTTTACTAGGTCAGCCCTTTTTAAAGTCGCTTCAATGTTTTTTATAGTCTCTTCTTTAAGCGAAATTTTCTTAGACTTGTTTAATGCTCGTAATTTTGCCAATAGCTCATCGGTTGTACTCTCTAAGGATTGATTGTAAACTTTATCATTCAAATATGTTCTTAATATTAGTGATAAATCAGAGTAAAATATTTTGACTTTGTCATTTTTATATGCATTTTCTTCGTTTAATTTTGATAATGCCAGTTTTGCGAAATCATATGGCGGCACCGACGATGCAATATTATTAGTTTGAAATTTTCTTTTTTTCCAATAATAGGCGGTAATTGAAAATAGAACAATTATTGCAACAAAAATAAGTAGCCATTTAAGGATTATTTTTTTTAAGCTTGGCTTTTTAACATCTATAAGAGGCTTGATGTCATAAAGCTTTTGTTTTGTTGTATCAACGCTAATTGATGAGACATTAATTCTTATAGAATCTGAAAACAAGGTTTTATTCCCAACTAATATTTTTTGTTGAGGAATCACATAAGCCCCAGAGTCAAATTGAGTTAGCCCATACTGTCTTATTAGTGCGACTTTTGAACCTACAGCTATGGTGTCTGTCGTGTAATTCTCAATTACCTCAAGCGCCCCAAATGATTTAGTTTCTGGGAAAGTAACGTTTTCTAGACTATCTGTTTCAACCTCGAAACTAATAATCAGTTCTTCTCCAATTTTTATAGAAGTAGAATCAACACTTGTTTTAATTTGAGCGTTTGCATAACATCCCGAAATTGTTAATACTATTACAATTAAAATCTTTTTAAAACAAAATATATGTTTATTAATTTTTAACATCTAAGTCTAGCCTCTTTGTTTAAAGTATCCTAACAATTTTTTTACATAACTTTGATCTAGTCTGCACGACAGGTATCCAGCGCCTGATTTTTTAAAACTTGTTTCAAAGTAATTTTGTTGTGCAATGAATTGATTTTTATAGTTTTCTCTTGTGCTTTTTAAACTTGTATTTACAATCATTGATTTTCCACACTCTTGATCTACCATTTGCACCAGTCCTAGATTAGGCATTGTCATTTCTCTTTTATCATAAATGCGTATGCCTGTAACATCATGCTTTTTTGAAGCTATCTTTAACGTGTAATTATAATCATCATCTATAAAGTCTGAGAGGACAAACACTATAGCTCTTTTTTTAATTACACTTGATAGAAAGCGGAGTGCATCAGAAATATTAGTTTGCCTATTTGTAGCTTTAAACTCAATAAGCTCTCTTATTATTCTAAGCACATGGGAGCGCCCTTTCTTTGGGGGTATGTAAAGTTCAATTTGGTTTGTAAATAGGATCAATCCAATTTTATCATTGTTTTGTGTAGCAGAGAAGGCAAGTGTTGCGGCGATTTCAGTTACAAATTCATTTTTCAATTGCTTTTCAGTTCCAAATAGTTTTGATCCGGAGACATCCACTATTAGCATCATTGTGAGCTCTCTTTCCTCTTCAAATATTTTTATATGAGGGTCGTTATATCTTGCCGTTACATTCCAATCTATATTTCTTACATCATCACCGTATTGGTATTGTCGGACTTCAGAAAAAGTCATTCCGCGTCCTTTAAATGTTGAATGATACTCACCGCCAAAGACGTGATCTGAAAGCCGGCGAGTCTTTATTTCAATCTTACGTACTTTTTTTAGCAGCTCCTTTGTATCCATAGTGAATGATTACTGTTCCTTTTTTTGGGATATGTTTGAGTAAATTTTTAAGGAACTTCAATTACATTTACAATTTTGTTGACAATATCTTCTGAAGTTATATTTTCCGCTTCAGCCTCATAAGTTAGGCCAATACGGTGGCGCAATACATCTAAGACAACGGCACGAACGTCTTCTGGAATTACATATCCCCTACGCTTAATAAACGCATAACATTTTGCGGCCGTAGCCAAATTAATACTTCCACGCGGGGAGGCCCCAAAGGAGATAAGCGGCTTTAATTCTTCTAAATTATATCTTTCAGGGTATCTTGTGGCAAAAATGATATCAAGGATGTATTTTTCAATTTTTTCATCCATG
>Ga0115013_10002249_pt1 | contig 10801 bp, 9 predicted proteins | sample SouAtlMetagenome_2_FD_88686 | JGI IMG/M metagenome (GOLD analysis project Ga0115013, IMG submission 88686) | Marine eukaryotic phytoplankton communities from Atlantic Ocean - South Atlantic ANT15 Metagenome | ecosystem: Environmental > Aquatic > Marine > Oceanic | place: South Atlantic Ocean...
ACAACATCGTAGCCATGGAACCGACCTTTTGCAAACTCCATTTCGAAGCTAGTTCGTTTCAAAGATTGATGGCGCTCAGCATAAATATGGGAACGACAGCGAAATGCGCATTTCGTGACTACACTGATGCAGTGGCTCCCAACGATCAATGATTCGCAGGGCAAAGGTTGCTATGTTTAATTAGCATAAATACATCAATTAATTGTTCTTACAAATCTTTTCATATTACGTAATCGTTTTGGTACACATGTGTTCGAAAGCTACACTCCTTCGGGCAAGGTGGTGCTCTCTCATTCCTGAGGTGAAGCATTTAAGAGAAATTCGCGTTCCCTTCGAACGAAGTGGGAATACTGTTATCTTCGTTTGTATCCTGCTCCAAGACTGGTTCCTTAGTGTCGTTGGTATCTTTCTTTCCAGTAACGAGACTGACAAGACTGACAATCAAGGCAAGACCTCCCAGGGCTACTCCAACGATGGCCAATATCTTGTAAGTGCCATCATCGGCAGCTTGGAAGCGCTCCTCAAGCTCTGCTTCTTTCTGGTTGAGGTAATCTTCCTCGAAGTTGTGGACCCAGATCATTTGTCTGGTCATCTCGATACCACTGATCGTACGAAGGACCTTGGCGTCGGTAAGAGATGCTCCCAAATCGATAACGTGGACTTGCCCTGTGAATGCTGAATCGATCCAAACGTAGTTGGTGCCTCTCGCCCAGCGAACCTTGCGGCTGCTGATGCCACGGACGTCGTGCTCGACAGACACGTCTTGATCTGTCTCGAAGAGATCCACGTCGACCCCACTAATCGAGACCTGGTTGGTGGCACTGGCATCATCGAGCTCGCTGAGATCCACCAACACAACGTGATTGTTCAGGGTAGAAGTGAAGACAGCAATGTTGCGGTTACCGTCCTCGATGAATTCCACGTCACTAAAGGCGTGGGTTCCAACGTCAGCGCCAAAGTTCAGGTTGATGACACCAACTTCGAGCGAAGCTCTTCCGTTATCACCTGGTTTGAGTACCTTGAGGGCATTGCCACCGTCACCACTTCCGATCAGAATGTAATCTCCCTTGGGGCTGGCAAATGGCTTGGCACCGTGACCACCATCAACAGGGAAGTGCTGAGTGATGAAGGAGTTGGTGGCGGTGTCAAACTCCCACAGGCCATTCACGTCGGACAGGGAACCACGGCAGAATTTTCCGCAGTAGCCATCCTGGGGCTCAGGGCTGGCATTGGGACCGAATTCCACAACCACACCGCCTTCTTCCATGTAGCGCCCGTTGCAAACTCCTCGGGTGTCCTTGAACTCGCCACAACTGCAGCATCCGTAGTTACGGATGAAGATGTGCTGATTGACAGCGGAAAAGGCAATTTCGTAGGTTCCGAGGGTCTTGGGGACAGGAATTTCTTGCAAAACTCTCTTGGAGCCCGCATCGATTTCGAAAAACGATGGCTGCCCCATGGTAAATTCGTAGGCCTTGTTGGGAATGGAAGCATCCACCAGGATATTTCCATGGTGATGTTCGTCGATTCCATGCACATCGATTTTGGTGGCAGGTGCACCAATGCTTTGCGTGCTTAGGACTTCGACATTGCCAACGTCGGTGATGTTGGCATGATCATAGTATGGGCGAAGCCAGCACTGAACCCATAGCTCCCGACGATTTGGGGCATATTGCATGTGGAAGGCACTTGTACAGACAGGGACACTCGCCAGCTTATTTCCATTCCACATGGAAAAGACGTCTACGTACGACTGGTCTAGCCAGTTGCCGTTTGTGACAAAGACGTAGTTTTCGCCATCCATAACAGCGTCAATGTACCAACAGTCATTTTGCATCGTCCCGGGAACATCCCATGGATCTTCAACGTTATCGCATATCTCACTTTTGTCAGCGCGAAATGCCAACTCTGTACCATCGGCTGAAAAGATGTGAATGCCATCTTGGGCAAAGACCCACATCTTATTCACCGTCGAGATATCGGATCCCTCGAGAAATTGAGCTTCCCAGCGGGAACCGTAACCTACGATATGATTTTTTAGCGGAGAGACAAACGTGTTCAGAGCAGAAATACTCAAGTTAGGAAAACATGTTCCACCACCAGACGACACCACATGTCCAACATGATGAACGTACCTCGACCCATTGGCAAGCTTGCCAATGCCATACTCAGGAATGCAGCGGGAGAAAATTTCATCTTCGTACGATAGGTGGTGGAGCCGATGTGATAAAAATTGTGTGAAAAATATTGGGAAGAGCGTCGCCATAATAAAACTTGAGAGAAAAAAGATTCTGGAAGGGAACGAGGTGTCAAAACGTGAGAGAAGTCGACATTCTCAAATGGGATAGGTTTCAAGTTCAAGCTAGGCACTTTAAATTATTTTGCAGGCGCGCAAAACGGGATTGTCTACCCAATAAAATTTAAGTTTGGCTCAGGATCGGCACGCACAAGATCATGGAGATTCTCTTGCTTGTCAACGCGTGAGAGAACACATTCATTGGAGAACAAACATAAAAAGAATGCATTCAAATTCCATTTACACCTAGCAGTTCAAAATCCATAATCTCAAACGACTATGAACTTCTTTTCGGTTCTTGAGCTATCTCCAGCATATGGTGCACTCGCGACTAGAACATCTTGAATTTGTGAACGCGATTGATCTACACAACAATGAGAGGAGAACAGCAATGGAGTGGATTCAAATTTCATTTAGAGTTTTTGTAATTTCATCGATTTGGATCATTCTTCGCTCGTGATGCTCCTCCCACTTTTTCCAGCGGAAAATTGATCTTTGCAACCGGGAGTCAATGAATCCATCGACACGATCGGATTGCGTGTGGTCACGAAATACCATGATTGCAGACGCCATGTCTTTCTACAGACCTCATCCAATCGATTGAACATCGTCGCTGGTGGTATCCTTGCTCCATATCGGGATACCAGGGCACAATATGTGATTTGGATCGAACTTGCGCTTTGCAGCCACTAAACCTCTCCAGGTCTCCTCTCCAAAATGTTGTTTCCACGAATTTTCGCCCTTCACTTCACTGGTAATGGTATCATAACTGTATCGCTTCCCGCCGAGTGCATTCGAGAGAGCGTGAAGAGAGCGGTGATGGGCACGTATCTTGGCCATGATGTTCTGGGAGGTTTCCCCACTACGAGGGATCACCGAGCCAAGAAATAAGATAAAAAAAGAGAGCTCACTGCCTTTAGGCATTGGAAACATTCGCACATCGTGTCCAGAACAGACCTTCGAATTGCTCTTAACAGGTATGATCAAGATCTCATTTGTACTATCATCGCCACGTTCACCTGAACCAATATGGTGTTCCAAGAGAGTTAGGACATATTTTTCATCTATGAAGGTAGCATACGAGGGATGAGGAACTGCCCCATGTGCCTTGTTGGTCTTCACAACGGGAGGATCTCTGGTGATATAGGTTTGAAAGTCGTACTCTTTGGTAAAATAGTTGCCAGTACACATTTGTTTGGGCGCGAGCAAGTGTTTCACCGCATCTGAGCTATACGTGCCTTGGTCATAGTCGTTCCACACGTAGCAGCCCAGCTCAAGAAAAAAGACGAGGCTTTTGTTCGATTCCCCTTCCTCAACCATAGTCTTGAAGGCGCTAGATGATCCAGCGAATTCATCATGACCAACGATTGATCCGATGCCATCTTTGGTGCAAGGTTTGAGAAATGCGTGGATTAGCTCAATTTCTCCGCTCTCAACACATGACCTGATATCCTCCAAGAAACATAGTGCATCGGCTACAGGATAAAACAGTTTATATGTTCGTATCTTCGTTGGGGCCTTTACGAGCGGTATAATCACGGACGTAATTATACCACACTGCCCCAGGCCTCCTCGAGTATAATCAAAGAGGTCCCTATTTTCATCCTTACTGCATATAAGAAGGCTACCCTCGCCGGTGACAATCTCCATTTCGTCAACGTATGCTGCCTGGATTCCGTATCTGTGAGACATGAAACCGACACCGCCTACGAATAGTTATTATATGTGTAATTTGGCATGCATGGTCAGCAGAACGATATTTCATATATACTCAAAATAGATACTGTCACAGTTAACTCACCCATGCTGATAGTTCCACCGACAGACAAATACTGGTAGTCATTTATGACAGGGGGCATGAAACCGTGACAAAGGGATTGTCTAATCACCTCGTCCCAAAATGTTCCAGCCCCTACCTTGACCGAAGGCGATGATCCATAGTATGAAAATTCTGTAAACGAAAAGAGCGACATATCGATGAGAAGTCCACCATCGGCTTGTGCCTGTCCACCAGCGCTATGCGAAACTCGAGAACCTCTAGCAGCCAAAGGTATGTTGTAGGCCTTCGCCATTTGTATGCTAGCCTGAACATCAGCGATGTCCTTCGGCAAAAGAATTGCCTGCGGCTGGCTTTTCACAGTAAGACCAAAATCTGTTGACATTTGCTCAAAAAGAGTTCCGCTGGCAACAAATTCTCCTCGGAAACCAAACTCTTTGGCGGCGTGATCGGGCAGTTTTCCTTTAACCTTTACACAGTAAATGCCCAAGTGATGAGCCAGAATCTGTTGGTGGGTTCTATCAGGAATAACATCACGTGTGTTCCTTTCAAGAATCGACTTAAGAAGATCAAGTTCAATAGAAATTATACGCTTCATATCGGCTAGAGTCTTTTCGCCTAGAGTCGATGGTAAGCAAACGGAAGTGGAACAATATCCGGGAGCCTGCTCAGCACAATTGAACGTAATTTTTATGCCACGCTCTGGCCAAGAAAAACAAACCCGCGAGTTTTCCTCCACATTTACTCGAACAACAAAGTCCGTTAGGGCGTAGGAGCTGTCCATTCTTGTCTCCAACCAACATTTCCTTTTCTGAGAGTAACGGAGCGCACGATGGCCCGTCCATGAAGAAAGATTCACTGGATCTGCAAGGAAGGCTACCAAATCCACCATGTTTGCTTTAATATCAACCTTCAGTTCGAAAATTGACGGATATGATCTCACTACCTGTGTCTGCATCGAGATAGCCATTGGATTAGCCAGGAAAACTTTGTAAGTGGTATGTTGGTCGGGAAGAAGAACGCCCTCGATTCCAGCATCGTTGACCACTGCAAAGTGGGCTTTCGACATCATATTCATTTTTCGCTGGGTCAAATTCGGAGCATTGAACATTATGGTAGTTTTTCTCTCCTCCATAGTAGATCCAGCTTGTTTCAGAAGAATGTTCACGCCTTGACTGGCACCAGGAAACCCGATAAATATCTTCTTTCCGGTACTTCTTATGAATCTGAAATTCAATGTCTCGATGAGAAACGAGGCAGATGAATACACATTCTCAACTGCAATCTCAACTGCCGCGATTTTCCCTACGTCAACACCATGAATGGCATCGAATACATCATGTTCGGTCGCACAATCTTGCTTTTTCTCCTCTTCTTCACAATTATAACCTAGGCGATTTCGAATGTCTTCTGATTTCACAAATTTGGATATCGATTGAGCCAATTCGGCCATGTTGTTGCTCGTAAAAAGCTCCTCACTGTCGTCATCAGATTTTGTCTGTGTATCGTTCTTGACGGGGGATCGAGGGCGTTCTATCAGCTCAATGAAGAATCCAGCATGACATGGCGCAATAAAGAATTGCTTTAACCCACTAATAATGTCCATTGTCACCTTTTCGGAAGTGGTTTGAATTCCTGCCTTCTTGACGGCAGCAAAAATAGAGTCAATATTGTCTACTTCAAAAGCGAAGTGGTGGACACCCGGACCATGTGCTTTCATATACTTTCGGAATATTGTATCATCGTTGAGACCTTCCGTTACTACCATAAGCATGTCCTTATCTGCTGGTGGACGAAGAATGTAGTTCAACATATCGTGCCTTCCTTCTGGAACGGTACCTGTGTTGATGGGCTTGATAGAGTCAAGCTCGAAACGAAGAGCCTTAATATGAAACTCTGCAACCTCCTTGGCGTTGCTACAAATCAATGTGTAATGGTCCAATCTTTTTGCGATGATAGGTAGCTTTGACTGGCCAAGGATCGTTTTAGATATGGATGAAGGGTGCAGTTCACCACCGAGGGACGGAGCTTCTTGACTTGCATCAGCTGGATGCTGCTGAATTTTGTCCTTACGTCCAGCCTTTTGACCTGTCGATGTTTGTGTAATAACCCCAGTAATGCTCTCAAATCGGGTGTGAAAGTCTCCGTCGATGCTGCACAAAACACTAGCTGCCGCTCTTAGCCCCTATAGGTGTATTCGTCGATGTTGCAAAGTACGTAATAGTCAGAATACAGAGCAGCGCATCGTATGGAATGGTTATTATCCAAAAGAAAAATAGTTACCAAAACTTACCGACTCGAGTGCTCCTTCGAAATATCCGTGCTCGACGGAACAATGCTCACCTGCCAGAAAGACTCCTGGCAATGCCTCGTCTCGGAGAATCTTGTGGTATCGTTGTGCCTGACCAGGGCGAAAAATACAAAATGCCTTTTTCCATTCTACCGCGGCTCCCCGTTCAAATTCTTGTTCAATCTCTGGGAAAACTTTCTTGATTTCGTCAACCGCAAGCGAAACCTTCTCCTCCTCGGAGAGTGCAAACAACTTTTCCGCCTGATGTTCCCAAACGTAACTGCTGGTGATAATGCCCTTGGAACTTGTTGGAAATGCAGGTGAGAAGTAAGTGTTCTGGATATTGAGGTCAGAAATCATCATCCCATCAACTCCATGACGAAGCCAGAAGCGACTTTTGGTCTGGAGAAAAATCTTGGCCGCTTGAACGTAGTGGACATCATTCATTGCATTTTTGAGCTCGTCATTAAGGGGAGGGTCAAACGAAATGGATCTGAGTTGTGGCAGAGGAACAGTAACAACGATGTAGTCGCACTCGTGAGCAGGACAATCTAAGCCCTGGTACGACGTCACAACGTAACGTCCATTAGAATCCTGGACGATGGAAGCAACCTTGTAGTCATATTGAATGATAGAATTTAAAGGAATCTCATTGTCAAAAAGAAAAGAATGGACGAGAGATTCCATACCACCCTCGATTTGGAGATTTTTTCCTTCGTAATTATTCACAATGAACAGGCGCAGGATCTCAATAAACGAAAGTTCGAGAATTGCCTCGTACGCGCCGAGTCCGACTCCATACTTTTTAAAACCCTCAATCAGTTCATCCGACCATTCCTCCTCGCGGAGAAAGTCCAGCAAACTTGTTTTTTGATACTTTGCATGCAGATCGTTCCATCGAATTGACCCGCTATTATATGCTGAGCGGATGGTAGAAATTCTGCAGGAGAGAGCAAACAAAGGATTAGAGCCGAATCAATCGATAGTCACTGACTGGATGTTGTAGATGCTCTGTCGCTTGAATTACTTACGATTGATCCCACTTTTCCACAACTCGAGCCAATGTACTCGTTGGGTCCTGCAGTTCTTGATCAATCTTTCTGACGACGCCATCAAAGAATAGGATCCCGCTCTTGTCCTTCATGTTTGAGAATGATGTCGTATCGAGGCCAAACAGATCGATGTATTTCATAATGAGCTTGTGCGAGTCCGGAAATCTCATTCCACCCGCTTCCGCAAAGACTCCTTCGTCGAAAGTCAGGGTTTGGCAGCGCCCTCCCGCTCGGCTAGATGCCTCGAGAATGGTGACGTTAACACCCGATTTCTTCAACTCCCGCGCTGCCGCAAGACCGGCCAGTCCAGCGCCAATCACCACGACCGACAGGGATTGGAGGGACGAAACGTCCTGGGACACTACTAATTGGCTATCGATCATTGCCACATATGCGGCATTTTCGCCAGAGGAGATGACAGGTTCGATGGGTGGATTAAATACTTGGCTGCTGGAATGTCGCATGGTCAAAAACCAGAATTGTGCTTCCGAGTAGGTTGTCAAGAGAGAATATGGCACGGCCAAGACTTCCTAAGTATTTTCGGGGCCTTTTTGTCTTTAAATTGTTCTCAACGCAACGGATCAAAATTCGACTGTTGCCAATACTTCACACGAAGCAAACCTTATCGCCAATTACCCGAGAACAAAATGTTACTGATACATGGGTGACTTCAAAATTCCGTTACCTCGTGAAACAAGACCCCCTTGAGCGATTTCCTGGACAACGTCGCCACGTTGGGCTTACTGATCCATCATCCCAGCAACTCTTCTAAGAAAAGAATCCAAGAAAAGTGCCTTGTTTCTCTCCTCTTATCATTGATCGTCATGACGCGATGACGTGTTGGTCGTAATGTTTGAACATCGAAAGTTAATTACTAATTGTATTCTTTTGGTTGCTTCCATCTTCAACAAGCCACTTTCTAAACTATGCCGAAAATTATATCTCACTTTGAGAGCGATAGAACCGATAAAGCGACAAATAAGCCGCCCCTGGGATTAGGTATGTACTGAATTAGTTTCTGATCCAGAAAAGGGGATGCGCTCTGAACCCAAATTCCATCGTGTCACGCCAAAGAAAAAATAATACGAACACTTCTTTTTGATGCTGAAGATATGACAGGCATTTCACACGCAATAGACGCAGTTACTGTTACTGCTTTCCCAAAAGGGCAACACCCAACGACGGCAATGAATCCTTCCGTCACAGAAGCAGCAGTAGATTCCAGGAAGCGTCGATGGTCGAGCCGTCTCGTGGAAGCGAAGAAACAACGCAACAAGCTGCTGCTGTTGCCCAACAGCGATGACAATGACAACGACGATGTCTACTACCGCCCCAAGGCCACAGGATCGGCCTTGCAACAGGATTGTGGTATACTCCCCAGCGAATGATACAAAATCACCGCGAGCATTACTGTAGATGTTCCATGGGGATTCGTGTGTGGGTACCCCGTCAAGAGTGGAAGTGGTGACCTTTATGGTGGTGGCTTGTATCAGGATTCGTCTACGGCGACTACAACACCCCAGGGCATTGCCATCAAACAAGCAGCGTTGAAGTTTGGGGACGGCAAAACTCTTCCCTTCGCTCCCTGCAAGCGAGGATATCTGCCGACGCGAAGCGTGGAAATCAAGGGGCAACAAGAACAACGCCAAATGGTAGCATGTTTGTACCACGAAAAATTCCGACGCAAGCGTCTGGCCAGAGACAAGGGGCAATGCCGCAAGGGAGAAGCCGATCCCAACCAATTGTTTTGGTCCGAATTGGAAACGAAACACGCAATCTGCACCACTGCTGCAACTGCAACTGCTACTGTCACTGTCCACACCAAGGTCGAAAAGAGTATCCTCGAAAAGGGAATCATCGAAAAAGTGACGGAATCAAAGTAGGAAAATGCTACCGAAAAGGTTTCGTCAAACTAGTAAACTCAGAAATAAATACTACTACTACCTCAGACGATACCACCATAGGGTTTTGGTCGAACTGGCAGCATTTCTTGTCAATTCTGCCAAGTCTTGGAAGAGTTTTTACTGCTCCAAAGTTTTTTCCCTTCCAGAAACAAAACGTCTACTACCACTTGACCAAATTCCACTATTTCGAGAAACGCGAAATCGACGACTAGAGACGCAGGAAGATGCGTGCACATGACAGCTTTCTCTGGAGATATGGCAAACAAGAAGAGCAGTATGCTATACTACTCTATGAGGACACAACACTAAACAATCATTTTCATCATCATGAATGAAGCAGCTCGGAATGTCTTTTCTCGGTCAGGTACATAACACGTACGTATTCTGGCTATTTTGTGCAAAGACTATTCGAGTGGCCGAACAATGATGGATGTATTGATGGCCTTCTATCGTCGTCATCATTGGCCACACGCAATCCTATACAGGATCATTACCACAAAAAAGAATTGTAGCGTTCCAAAAACGAGAAAGAACCAACACTTCTAAGAACTTTACTTTTAATCCTATTCTCGTCTGCAACTTTCGAAAATCACTTTTTTAAATCCCGAGATGTCCTTATCGCATGGCTCCCCCCCACTCGCGGGGCCTGTTGTTGATACTGCTTCAATTTGTTCGTACCTAGGTGTATTTCTGTCGTATAGCCAAGCAAAAAATATTGTTGGTGTGTATGCATTAGAAGAAAAACATAAACAACATTACAAATCAAAGCACGAGTTGGTGCAAGACATGGATAATCGCACAAAATGATAGACGACGAGGGACCAAACAATAATCCAATACACACCTTGAGCGTTGTGAGCACATCCGGATTCAATGTGTTATCCTTTGGAAGAACTTGTCCGCCTTTTTCGGTTCCCAAAATCTTGCCAAGAGCCGGTTCTTTGGTCGGAGTGATCTTTTTGGCTCTGAGGCTTTCTCGTTTTTTCGGCTCCGCCGCAAGCGCTGGCAGACGAACAACGTCTGTGGCGGCAATCGCAAACATTGTCGCCAACATCTTTCTTCGGTTGTTGGTGCTGCTGCTTGTGGCAGCGATTTCCGTGGATGGCTGGCTTTGTAGATTCAACGCGCTTGTTGTTCCGATACGGCCGTGGAGAGAAGAAGACTCCGCATTGAGGCCAAAGGAAGCGGCAGGAGAAAAGAGATACGCCACCAACAAAAAGTTCAAGAACAGAATATTTGTCATTATTGATGCCTTTTCAAACATTGTTGCGCTTTGAGAATCATTCACAATGGTTTCCCAGGATAGTGCAGAAAGAATATGATCTCGACAGTAACATAGTTAGAAACAACGAAGAAAGAACATATTTTGCTCCTATTAGAGCGGAAGAATCAGCATTCGAATAGAGAAATCGACGAAGAATATCACAAGATGTGATTTTATCGGCATGGTGATTCATTTTACTTCCTCCAAACGTGTGTTGG
>Ga0115013_10002250_pt1 | contig 10797 bp, 10 predicted proteins | sample SouAtlMetagenome_2_FD_88686 | JGI IMG/M metagenome (GOLD analysis project Ga0115013, IMG submission 88686) | Marine eukaryotic phytoplankton communities from Atlantic Ocean - South Atlantic ANT15 Metagenome | ecosystem: Environmental > Aquatic > Marine > Oceanic | place: South Atlantic Ocean...
AGGTATTTAGGATAACTTCGATTTGATTATCTTTATAAAAAGACTCATTTTTTAGTAAAATGTTATCTTCGGATACTTCATTTTTAAAAAATTTTTTTGATAATGGTGGTCTATGATAAGGAAGAAAACTGTCATGGGAAAAAATTTTAATTTTTCCTGTAAAACCTGCTCTTCTTAGGTTTAATGCTGTATTACAACCAGCATGACCAGAGCCAATTATTAACACTTCACTCATAAAACTAATGCATCAAGTGCTTTGTGAATTCTAGAAGCGGCTTTTTTAAGAAGATCTATATTTGTTCCAAAATTTAATCTCATCCAGCCCGCATTTCCAAATTCTGCACCATTTGATAATCCCACTCCATAATCTTCAAAATGTTTTTTTAGGTCAACACCCTCAGAGTTAATTACTTTAAACCATAATAAGTATGTTCCTTTGGGATTAATTATTTCTATATCATCTCTATTAGAAAATTCATTTAACAAGAAGGATCTATTTTTGTTTAAATATTCTATCAACTCTGCTTTCCATGAATCTCCCTCTTTGAAACATGCAAGTGTTGCAATAATACCGAATAAGCTTGGGGATGGTGTTTGACCTTTCAATAGTTTCTTAAATTCTTTTCTAATCTTTTGATTAGGTATAACCGCATATGCACAATTTAATCCAGCAATATTAAATGTTTTAGATAGCGAATCTATTGTAATTACCCTATCACTCATGCCGCTGATCTTAGCTAAATGAATATGAGTATCTTGAGATTCTAAAATAAAATCTGAATGAATTTCATCAGATAATACATACATATCATTATCAATGATTATGTTTGCAAGCTCTGTAAGTTCTTTTTGATTAAATACTGTGCCGCCGGGATTATGCGGGTTAGTGAACATTAACCATCCGTTTTTAGTTGCGCAAGTATTAAATTTTTCAAAATCATAGATTAGTCTTCCATTATCATTTTTTAAATCAAGATAAATAATTTTTTTATTGCTATGCTTTGCGGCATTTAAAAACGGTGGGTATATTGGCCTAGGTACAAATACTGAATGCGATTTATCAATAAAATTATAAATTTGATGGATTACAGTTTCTAAACCAGGAAGAAATACTATCCATTCTTTTTCTATAGTCCAAGAAGATTTCCGATATGCTTTTATAACTTCACTATATAGCTCATCCGGAATTTCTGTATAGCCATAAATTCCATGATCTATCCTTTTTTGAAATGCTTTTTGTACAAAGTCTGGAGATTGAAAGTCCATATCTGCAACCCATAGCGGAATTATATCCTTACCTTTATAAAGGTCCCATTTAGTGCTCCAAGTATTTTCCCTATTTAATGGAATATCAAAAACTTTATTCATAAGATATATAATACCAATGCTTAATTCAGTTTATATTAATGCAAAAAAATATATTTAAACACCCTAACCTATCTATAAAAAAAATAGATAATTTATTTTCCATGGATCAAGCTGATATGTGGCTTAAAGTCCTATTAACTGATTTAAACTGGCTTGAGGGTGAAATTAAATTATTTGGTAAAGATATAAAAATACCTAGGCTTCAATGTTGGTATGCAGATAAAGGTTGCAATTATACATACTCAGGAAAAATGTTAACAAGAAATGATTGGCACCCAATATTGTTGGAAATAAAAAGCATTATTGAATCAAAATCTTCGCATAAATATAACTCTGTGCTCGCTAATTACTATAGAGATGGCTCAGATAGCATGGGTTGGCATTCAGATGATGAGTCATCATTAGATAAAAATTCTGCAATAGCTTCAGTTTCTTTAGGACAAGAAAGACCTTTGCATTTTAAGCATAAAAAAGATGATATTTCTTTTTCCGTTGAGCAATCACACGGATCTTTAATACTTATGGAGGGTGAGACTCAAAAATATTGGAAGCACTCTATAAAAAAATCAAAAAAAATCATGAAGCCCCGTTTAAATTTAACATTTAGGACTATAATTACACCATAAATAATTCTTAAATTAAGGAAATAATAATGAACTCAAGAGTAAAAGTTGTTGTTACAGGTGCTGCTGGCCAAATAGCATATTCACTTATACCTAGATTGCTAGATGGCAAAACATTTGGCGATAAAACTGTTGATTTAGTTTTAGTCGAGATTCCTCAAGTTGTTGATAAACTTGAAGGTGTTGTCATGGAGTTAGAAGACTCCTCTTTTGAACATATGGGTGTTGTTAGCTATACAGATAATTTTGAGGAAGCTGCAAGGGATGCTGACTGGTTTTTACTGGTCGGAAGTATTCCCAGAGGAATTGTTTATGAGGGGAAAAAAATAGAAGAAAGGTCTGATCTTCTAAAAATTAACGGTGGCATTTTTGTAGCACAAGGTGAAGCAATAGGTAAATACGGAAAAGCTAATGCTAAGGTATTAGTTGTAGGTAATCCTGCTAATACTAATGCTTTGATAGGGAAAAAGTCCTCTGGTGTTAATACACAACTCTGGATGGCAATGACGATGTTAGATTCAAGCAGAGCTAAATCTGTAATTTCGAAAAAATTAGGTTGCTCTATAGTTGATGTTAAAAAAATGATTATTTGGGGAAATCATAGCCCTACCATGTATCCTGATGTTGAAAATGCACAGGTTGGTAATAAATCGGTTGGTGTAATTGTTGATGATATGGATTGGGTTGAGAATGAATTTTTGCCAACTGTTCAACAAAGAGGAAAAGCGGTAATTGATGCCAGAGGAGCTTCTTCAGCGACTTCAGCTGCAAAGGCTGCTTTGGATACGGTTATTGCTTGTGAGAAACCTACAAAAGCTGGAGATTGTTTTAGTGCTGCTGTTGCAAGTGATGGTGCTTATGATGTGCCTGAAGGTTTAATTTGTGGGTACCCTCTAATGACAATGGAGGACGGTTCTGTAGAAATAATAAGAGATATAGCCCTTTCAGAATTTGCTAAATCAAAGTTTGCTTTATCAATTGCTGAACTTGAATCTGAGAGAGACGCTGTAAAACATCTTTTGTGATCAATAAACATAACACGGTAATACAAAGTTTCTTATCTGACGTTATTGCAAGTGAAAACTCTAAAACTATAAGTTTAGTATCTCAATCTGATTGCACTAAATTAGTTGAATTTTTTGAGGGTCAGAACATTGAGCAGTTATATATCCTTCCAAATTTAGATAATGACTTAAAGATGCCAAGTGACCTTTATATTGTAATTGGTGATACTCAATATGATATTTCAGATATTGGCATTATCAAAAATCTTCTAAGTCAAAAAATTATTTTTATAAATTCTCAGCAGAGGAAATTTATTAATGACGACAGTCTTTTGAAGCTTGGATTTCAGAAAGAATTTGATAACAAAGACCTAAGTTTCTTTGCATACAATCTTAATACTTATAACAACAAAAGAGATTGGAATAATTCAAAAGGTTGGGCAAACCCAGAAAACTTTGATAAATACAGATGGTAACTTTTAACTAGGACCTCATTTGTGGAAATAGTAGAACATCTCTAATAGATGTTTGATTGGTAATAAGCATAACTAATCTATCTATTCCTATCCCAACTCCAACAGCTGGAGGCATTCCATGCTCCAGTGCAGTAACATAATCTTCATCATAAGCCATAGCTTCTTTATCACCTGCATCCTTTGCTTTAACTTGATCTTTAAAGCGCTCCGCTTGATCATCAGGATCATTTAGCTCACAAAAACCATTAGCTATTTCTTTTCCACCAATAAATAACTCAAATCTATCAGCAATCTCAGAATTGTCATTATTTCTTCTTGAAAGAGGTGACACTTCTACTGGATACCCTATTACAAAAGTTGGTTGAATAAGTTTACTCTCTACCGTTTCTTCAAAAAGTTCTAAAAGTTGTTTGCCACTCATATTTTTGAGGTCTTTATCTGATAAATCAACGTTTGCTTCTAACACAAGATTAGATAGGCTTTCTTTTCTAAATGAAGATAAGTCAATGGAATCTTCTCCCCACTGAAGCAGCAATGAATCATTAACTTTCTCAGATGCTTCTTTAATCATATTTTCTGTAAAAGCAATGGTTCTATCTAAAGATGAGTATGCCTCGTAGTATTCAAGCATAGTGAATTCTGGATTGTGTTTAGTAGAAAGTCCTTCATTTCTAAAACTCCTATTTATTTCAAAAACTCTTTCAAATCCTCCAACTAATAGTCTTTTTAAATATAATTCTGGGGCAATTCTTAGATATAAGTCTCTATCTAGAGCATTGTGCTTAGTAATAAATGGCCTTGCAACTGCTCCGCCAGGAATTGGATGCATCATTGGTGTTTCTACTTCCATAAAGTCTCTTGTTTTTAAAGAGTCTCTCATAGATTCAATTATTTTTGCTCTATCAATAAATACCTTTTTAGACTCCTCACTACTCATTAGATCTAGGTATCTCTGTCTATATCGAGTTTCTATATCAGCCAAACCTTTAAATTTATCTGGCATTGGTCTTATAGATTTTGTTAATAAAATAACTTTTGAAGCTTCAATTGTTAATTCATCAGTTCTTGTTTTAAATAGCTTGCCTTCAACACCAATAATGTCCCCTAAATCCCATGTCTTAAAATCATCATAAATATCTTGATCTATTGTATTTTTACTTACATATATTTGTATATCGCCGCTAGAGTCTCTAACCGTAGCGAAGCTAGCATTTCCCATTACTCTTTTGAGAACAACTCTGCCTGCTACAGAAATACCTTTTATATTCTTTTCTTCCAGGTCTTCTTTGCTGAGGGATGCATAATCATTTAATAAATTTGCAGCATAATGATCTTTAAAAAAATCATTGAGATACGCTTGATTCTTCTTTCTTAAAAGATCAAGTTTCTTTCTTCTATCTTCAATAATCCCTTCTTCACCACCGATATTTTCTTCTGACATCTATACCCCTTCCTTAAGGCTTGTTTTCATAAATTCATCAAGATCTCCATTAAGTATTGCTGTTGTGTTACCTGATTCTAAATTAGTTCTTAGGTCTTTTATTCTTGACTGGTCTAATACATATGACCGAATCTGATTACCCCACCCAATATCAGACTTACTATCCTCTAATACTTGCTGTTCATCTTTTTGTTTTTGTAATTCTAACTCGTAAAGCTTAGATTTTAATTGTTTATAAGCACTTTCTTTATTTTTATGTTGCGATCTTCCACTCTGACATTGAGCAACAATTCCAGTAGGCTCATGAGTTAATCTTACTGCGGAGTCCGTTTTATTGACATGTTGTCCACCTGCTCCAGAGGCCCTGTAGGTATCAACTCGGATTTCAGAGTTATTAATTTCAATCTCAATTGATTCATCTATCTCGGGTGAGATAAATACTGATGCAAATGAAGTATGTCTTCTGTTGCCTGAATCAAATGGAGATTTTCTTACTAATCTATGAACACCTGTTTCTGTTCTAAGCCACCCATAAGCATAATCACCCTCAACAAGAATAGAAGCTGATTTAATACCAGCCACATCTCCGTGAGAAAGGTCTGTTACTTGAATATTAAAATCTCTGCTTTCAGCCCATTTAGTATACATCCTTAAAAGCATTTCAGCCCAATCTTGAGCTTCTGTTCCACCTGAACCAGATTGAATATCAATATAAGCATTATTTGGATCCATTTTATTTGTAAACATTCTGCTGAATTCTAGATCTTCAACATTTTTTTTAAGCATTTTTATTTCAATTTCTATTTCTTTTATAGTTTCAAGATCTACTTCATCAATAGCCATTTCAAGCAAAGTTAAATTATCACCAATCTGCATTTCAGTTGATTGAAAAAAAGTTAAAGATTTTTCTATTGAAGATTTTTCTTTGCTTAGTTTTTGAGATAAATCTAGGTCGCTCCAAACTTTCTCCTGTGAAAGCTTATTTGAAATATCTTCAAGCCTCTTTTCCTTTGAAGTTACATCAAATATTCCATTTCGAATTTCTAAAATCCTTGATTGAAGATCTAACAAAATACTTTTAAGCTCTGAATTATCCATAATTAATTTTTTGAAGCTATAAAATCAAAAATAGCACTCTTGTTCACTGGAAATTCATAAACGATCTCTTTTTTCTCAAACACTTCACTTAGTCTTTTTGGTATTTCATCAATCAATATACCAGCTTCTTCAATTGAATTAGGAAATTTAGCAGGATGTGCTGTAGATAAAATTAATGTTGGGCAATCTATATCTTTATTTAATTTTTTTACTGCAACTGCTGCAACTGCTGTATGCGGATCAATTAGATAATTATGAGACTTAAATATGCCTTGGATAGTAGCAATAGTCATTGAGTCATCTACTGAATAACTAAGAAATAAATCCTTTGTTTTTTCCCATATATCTGTTGGTAAATTTATAGACTTAGTTGGAAATGATAAATATAAATTATTGCAAAGCCCGGCGTCTCTGTTGCAATAAAAATCATAAATAAGTCTCTCAAAATTACTAGCAACGCTGATATCCATGCTTGGAGATACTGTTTCATTTACGTCTTTTTTGGAGTAATCATTGTTTGTAAAAAATCTATTGAGAATGTCATTCTCATTTACAGATACTATAATTTTATTAAGAGGCAGTCCCATTTTATGAGCTGCATAACATGCAAATACATTTCCAAAATTTCCAGTAGGTACCGAAAAATTAATTTTTTGATCAAAATTTGTTAGTTTAGACGATGCATAAAAATAGTAACAAATTTGACCTATGATCCTTACCCAATTAATGGAGTTAACTGCTAAAAGATCCTGATTATCATTTAAAAAAGATCTGTCTTTAAATGCTGCCTTAACAATATCCTGACAATCATCAAAAGTTCCGCTTATTTTTAAAGTAAAAACATTGTCTTCGTTAATTGTTGTCATCTGTTTTCTTTGAATTTCTGACATATTGCCATCTGGAATTAATATAAATGTTTTAATTGATTTAAATTTTTTACATGCATCTATTGCTGCTGAACCCGTGTCACCAGAGGTTGCGCCAAGCACAACAGCTGTTTTTTTATTTTTAGTTAATACTTCGTTAAAAAATGCTGCGGCTAATTGAAGTCCAAAATCTTTAAATGCTGCAGTAGGGCCGTGAAAAAGCTCTAGAATAGAAGTTGTATCATCTAAATTTTTAATTGGTGCAATATCTTTATGATCAAAATCATGCCATGTATTATCTAGTATTCTTAAAACTTCTTGTTTACTGAATGAAGAAGAAGTAAATAAAGGGACAACTTCCTTAGCAACATCTATGAAAGAGGTTTTGGTTGATAATGATTCTAAATCTACTTGAGGCCAAAAATCTGGTATGAATAAACCACCATCACAAGCTAGTCCTTGCATAAGAATATCTTCAAAAGTTCTGTCTTTGTCTCCACCTCTTGTACTGTGAAATAACATTAATCTGCTTCAACTCTTATTCTTTTAACTTTTTTTATAGCATCAGTTTTTTTAAATTCATCTAATATTTTTTTAGCTTGTGCTTCTTCACATAGATCAGTGATAAAAAATACTGGTACTAAGTTCTTAGCCAGCTCATCTTTTTGAATTATTGTATCGATGCCTACATTATAACCAGCTACTAAGGAGGTTATTAATGCCATAACACCTGGATTATCATCGACCTCTAAGTAAAAATAATGTTGAAACAGTATTTTATTAAATTGAACTATCTCTATTTCGTTAGAGCTTCTATAATTTTTTGCAGAATTATCATTATTTGAATTTGCTAGATGAATAATATCTGAAATTAATCCTGATGCTGTAGATTCTTGACCCGCACCCGATCCTGTAATGTGTATTTTACCAATGAGATCAGTATCAATTTCTATACCATTTCTTACACCTTGAAGAGACGATAGTATTGAAGTTGTTTTTATAAAAGCAGGATGTGCTCTAAGCTCAACTGCGTTTAACTCTTTTTTTGCTACTGCCAAGTGCTTGATAACATATCCAAGGTCTTGAGCATTTTGAAAATCGCCATCCTCTATCTCAGTAATTCCTTCAATATAAAAATCATTTGGAGGTAGAGAAGTACCATTGGCAATATGTGACAAAATTCCTATCTTATGCGCTGCATCTATGCCATCAATATCAAATGATGGATCAGGCTCTGCATATCCTTTTTCTTGAGCAAATTTTAATGTGGATTTAAAATCTGCACCTTTTTCCATTTCAGCTAAAATAAAATTGGATGTGCCGTTAAGCATTCCTGATATTTTAGAAATATTATTTCCTGCAAGCTCTTCTTGTAGAACTTTTATTACAGGAGTGCCTGCACAAACAGCTGCTTCGAATAATATCTTTACATTGTTATCCCTTGCCGCTTCAAAAAGCTCATCACCATGATTAAATATAACTGCCTTGTTAGCTGTTATTACATGTTTTTTATTTTTTATTGCAGAAAGTATCAAACTTCTTGCTGTTTCTACACCACCAATAAGCTCTACAACAACATCGATATCTTGATTAATAACTTCAAAAATATCTCTTAATATTAATGCTCCTTCTGGATCACATTTTGGATTGTCTCTTCTTGCTCCAATAAAATTAATGTTTATATCTAAATTTGTGTTTCTTTTTAAAATTTTCTTATTAGCATTTACTGCTTCATAAAGACCTGTTGCTACATTTCCCCAACCACATATACCTACCTTTATTTCTTTCATTTTTATCCCTGAAGCCTTTTTAAAAGATCATCTGCTGGAACATATCCAGGTATTAATTGTCCAGAACTAGAAATTATTGCAGGAGTTCCTGTAACCCCGATTTTTCTTCCAAGCCTATAATGCTTTTCTACTGGACTATCCTCACAATAAAATAGATTTGTATTTTTGCCTTGCTTTAAGGTGGTTAAAGTTTGAGATGGTTTTTTTGAACACCATGCTCCAACAATTTTTGAGTAAGATTCTGATTGAAGACCAGACCTGGGGAATGCTGCATAATGTATAGAAATACCTAATTCATTATACTCATTAATTTCACTATGAAGTTTTCTGCAATATCCACAATCAATATCGGTAAAGACTACAACAGAAAATTTCTCATTTTCTGCTGGAAAAGAAATTAATTCAGATTTATCCAATTCTGAAATTATATTTTTTCTTTCTAAATCTCTTTCTAGCTCGGTAACATTAAGCAAGCCTTGGTTAGTAATCTGAAATATTTCCCCAATAATTAAAAAATCACCATCAGATGAAACATAAACTGATTGCATTTCTTCAAGATCAAGTTTGTATATACCATCAACTGGGGTTTCTGTAAGATCTGTTATTTTTGCACCTTCAGGTAAAACAGTTGTTAATTTTGAAATAATTTTATCCTTACTTTCAAAGGCAAAAATATTTATGCTTAATAAAGCAATAATTAATAATTTTGTAAAATTCTTCATACTTACCCTCTTGGATGATGTTTCTTTAAAGCATCACTTAGTCTTTGTTTGGCAATGTGAGTATATATTTGCGTTGTTGATAAGTCACTATGACCCAATAATAACTGAACTGATCTTAGATCAGCTCCTCTATTTAATAAATGAGTTGCAAAAGCATGGCGAAGTGTATGAGGTGATATATTTTTTTCTAAATTTATATTTTTTGAATATAATTTTATTCTGTGCCAAAAAGCTTCTCTGCTTATTTTTATTCCTTTTGTGTTAACAAATATATATTGCGCTGATCTGTTTATATTTTTATTAGCGCGCTTTTCAAAATATATTTTTATAAAATAATTAGCTGATTCGCCAAATGGAACAAGCCTTTCTTTAGACCCTTTACCCATTACTTTTACAATGTTTCTTGATAAATCTAGATCAGAAAATTTCAGATTAATTAATTCGCTAACACGCATTCCTGATGCGTATATAAGCTCCAGCATAGCTTTATCACGAGCTCCTATAAAAGACTCTTGATTGGGTGCATTAAGAAGTTTTTCAACATCTTTCTCAGAAATTGAAACAGGTAATTTTTTTGATTGCTTTGGAGATGGAATATCCCCAAGAGGGCTATCATTTATTTCACCCCTTTTTATTAAATATAAAAAAAATGCTTTCAATGACGATAGCTTTCTATTAACAGTGCTGCTTTTAAAATCTTTATCAAAAAGAAACTTTATATATTCTTCAATATTTGTCTTTTTTAGATCTTTAAGGGGTAATTTATAAATGGAGTCAGACCAGCTATATGCATCTAATATATCGCTTTTATATGATTCTACAGTATTCTTAGACAAGCCTTTTTCTATGTACATAGAATCAAGAAAGGAAACTAGATTAGAATCCTTCTCATGATTTTTTTTCATAGTATTACTCTAGTCTTTCTTTTATTCTTGCAGACTTACCTGATCGATCTCTAAGATAAAAGAGTTTAGCTTGTCTTACATCGCCTTTTCTCTTAACGGAGATAGAATCTATCATCGGGCTATGCATTTGAAAAGTTCGTTCAACACCAATACCGCTAGAAATTTTTCTAACAACAAACGAGGCATTAATTCCGCCCCTCTTAACTCCCATAACAACGCCCTCAAAGACCTGAAGTCTTGATCTATTTCCTTCTTTTACCTTTACTGATACTGCCACAGTATCTCCTGGCCTAAATGATGGAAGATCAGTTCTTAATTGCTTAGATTCAAAGGCTTTTAGTATATCTGATGATGATTTTTCTTTAGTGGATATTTCTGGTGCTACAGGAGCTTCTTCTTCAGCTTCAGCAACAACTTCTTCAGCTGGTGCTTCCTCTTCTACAGGAGCTTCTTCTTCAGCTTCAGCAACAACTTCTTCAGCTGGTGCTTCCTCTTCTACAGGAG
>Ga0115013_10002257_pt1 | contig 10777 bp, 12 predicted proteins | sample SouAtlMetagenome_2_FD_88686 | JGI IMG/M metagenome (GOLD analysis project Ga0115013, IMG submission 88686) | Marine eukaryotic phytoplankton communities from Atlantic Ocean - South Atlantic ANT15 Metagenome | ecosystem: Environmental > Aquatic > Marine > Oceanic | place: South Atlantic Ocean...
CGCAAACATTGCCACAACCGTCACTCCACAAATAGAGCCCCCAAAATAGAACTCGCAAATCAATAACCCACCTCCTAAGTAGTTAGCTTACTGACTTACTCTTTTCGCTTTACATATACGAAAAATCATATACGATATGCAACATATATGATTTAACGTATTTGAGATGAGTGATGACTGCATCAGTATCTTCAAAATGTGTGTCGCTTTCACCGCTGTCATTGTTTAAATGTCTGGCGGAAGAAACTCGGCTAAAAACATTATTAATGCTTTGTGTAAAAGACGAGCTTTGCGTGTGCGATCTCACAGAAGCCCTTAACCTCAGCCAACCTAAAATTTCTCGTCATTTAGCCGATTTACGCAAGTGCGAGCTAGTGGCTGACGAACGCCGTGGTAAGTGGGTTTATTATCGTTTAAATCCAGCTCTTCCAGCATGGGCAAAAGAGGTTCTTCATTTATCTGCCAGCAGCAATGCGGAATACATTAAAGACGCACTGAACAATCTCAAATGTGACACGGACTGTTAATCGCTCTTCTTACTTTATTCAAATATGTGACGTAAACCACCAGGATTTTTGTAATGAAAATATTGTATATCTGCACGCACAACCGTTGTCGTAGCATCCTTTGTGAAGCCATTACTAATGCTTCAAGCCATTCATCTTTAGAAGCGCGCAGTGCGGGAAGCCAACCTGTGGGTGAAGTACATCCTTTGTCATTAAAGTACCTAGCCGAGCGAGGCTATAGTACAGATGGGCTTAAAAGCGAATCTTGGGATGACTTTGAAGACTACCAGCCTGACATCGTTATTACTGTATGTGACTCTGCGGCCGGTGAGGCCTGCCCTGTATACTTCGGTAATTCACTAAAGCTGCACTGGGGTCTTGAAGATCCGTCGAAAATAGAAGGCAGTGAAGAAGACAAAGCCCAAGCGTTTTATAACACCATCGATATTATCGAAAAACGCGTTGCCGCACTTACCGATATTGTTTCTCGCAAACTCGCTATTGAAGACATTAAAAAAGCCCTGCAAGAAAAAGGAGCGCAATAATGTCTGAACCAGCATCACCTTCTAGCAATTTAGTGACAAGCGTTGCGCCTGCACCAACTATTGAAGATTTCGCAAAAACATACTCTGAACACAAGCCGCGTATATTATTACTTTACGGATCGTTACGAGCGCGTTCTTACAGCCGACTCGTGATTGAAGAAAGCGCACGATTGCTTGAGTACTATGGTTGTGAAGCCAAAATTTTTGACCCAACAGGCTTGCCTCAGCCGGATACCGAAGATGAAACCCATCCCAAGGTAAAAGAGCTTCGTGAATTAATGATGTGGTCTGAAGGGCAAATTTGGTGCTCTCCTGAGCGTCATGGAAGCATGACAGGCATTATTAAAAGTATTATCGATTGGGTGCCATTAAGTATCGGCGCGGTTCGTCCAACCCAAGGAAAAACGCTAGCGGTAATGCAAGTAAGCGGTGGTTCCCAGTCATTTAACGCAGTAAACCAAATGCGTGTGCTTGGTCGTTGGATGCGTATGTTGACCATTCCAAACCAGTCATCGGTAGCAAAAGCCTTTTTAGAATTTGAAGACGATGGCCGCATGAAGCCATCTTCCTATTACAACCGCATTGTTGATGTTGTAGAGGAATTGGTGAAATTTACCCTGCTGACTCGCGACAACAAAGATCATCTTGTTAATCGCTATTCTGAGCGTGTTGAAAGCGCAGAGGAATTAAGCAAACGCGTTAACCAAAAAACGATTTAGTCGACGCGATACTCGCTCGCACTATAAACACGAAAGACATTAAAACCATTAAGGACACTGTCTCATGGGATTTTTTGAACGATACCTCTCTGTATGGGTAGGACTTTGTATTATTGCTGGTGTAACTGTCGGAAGCCTTTTCCCTGACTTTTTTGCGCTGGTTGCAAGCCTTGAGTACGCTCACGTAAATTTAGTTATTGCGGTACTGATTTGGCTCATGATTTACCCCATGATGATTCAAATCGATTTTTCATCTATCAAAGATGTAGGTAAAAAGCCCAAAGGGCTGGTACTGACCTTAGTGGTGAACTGGCTTATTAAGCCTTTCACTATGGCGCTGCTTGGTTGGTTATTCTTTAAAGGCATTTTTGCCGACTGGGTAGACCCACAAACGGCCACAGAATATATCGCGGGTATGATTTTACTTGGCGTAGCGCCTTGTACCGCCATGGTTTTTGTGTGGAGCCATTTAACTAAGGGCGATGCCAACTACACCTTGGTGCAGGTCTCGATTAATGACTTAATAATGATCATCTTGTTTGCCCCTATTACCGGGATGCTTCTAGGTGTTACTGACATTACAGTACCTTGGGATACCTTACTTCTCTCGGTTGTCCTTTACGTAGTACTGCCACTAATTGCAGGAGTAGTAACCCGCAAAAAGATTGAGAAAAAAAGCGAGCAAGCCGTTACCGCAATTATCGAACGCTTAAAGCCATTCTCAGTCCTTGGGCTATTAATTACTATTGTATTGTTGTTTGGCTTTCAAGCAGAAACAATATTAGCTCAACCTCAAGATATAGTGCTTATCGCGATTCCGCTTCTTATTCAAACCTACGGTATTTTTGCGATAGCGTATTTTGCAGCGAAAAAAATGAAGCTACCACACAATATTGCCGCGCCAGCTTGCATGATTGGTACGTCTAACTTTTTCGAACTGGCCGTGGCTGTTGCCATATCATTATTCGGCTTACACAGTGGTGCCGCGTTGGCGACTGTAGTGGGTGTGTTGGTTGAAGTGCCTGTAATGTTGTCGCTGGTTTGGTTTGCCAATAGAACCCGCCACTGGTTCGATTAAAACTCATATCAGTTTGCACTAGAAAGATTAAAAGCAAAAAGGAGCTCATTGAGCTCCTTTTTTAATATTCTTTATTTTTAGTTGTTTCTTTATTTTCTTCGTTCTTTAACATGCCATGGTTTCTGGCAAGATAAAGCCGTAGCGTTTTAAGGTAGTTTCTAAAGGTAGTCGTTTAAGCGGCTTTTCAATAAACGCTAGCGCACCTAGCTCCATCACGCGGTTTTGCATGACCGGCTGAATATCACCTGAAATAACCACAACAAACACTTCAATTTTACGGCGCTTTATTTCTTCAAGCACACCAACTCCATCGAGTATCGGCATGGTTAAATCTAGCAGCACTAAATCAATGCGATGATGCCCCATTACCTCAAGTGCATCCACGCCATTAGAGGCTTCAAAAATTTCACTCGCTAATCCATCGGGCAAGTTACGGCGCGCCATTTTTCTCGCTAGCGCCGAATCGTCACAAATCAGAATGTTGAAGCTCATGGTCTACTCTTAGTAATCTACAAGTACTTAATTCGCTACATAGAATTGGTAGCTGTAAATGTATTGTCGAAAACGTGGATGAATAAAGTAAGGTTAAGACTATATTAAACGAAAGTATAAAAAAACACTTTTAGGCTAATTTTCCAGTAGCTTATCGTAAATTTTTGTTATTTTAGGAGGTATATGCAGCCAAACTTAAAAATAAAACTCACTGCGCCGCATGAAAAATCACTAATTGTTAAAGGCTAAATTATGCTGGATGTCACCCTTTCTAAAAAAGTCGCTTATCAAATTCTTTCTCATTTTGATAAGAGCTATCGTTGGTTTACGCGTATCACGAGAGGTGCCCAATCTCGATTTGAACAAGGCCAATGGAAAGAAATTCAGCTAGCGTCAAAAGAGCGCATTACCATTTATGAGCAAAGCCTTTCCGATGCCGTTGCCGATGTTTACCATTTAACTGAAGTACACAAAAAGAATGACGAATTTTGGCAAGAGCTAAAGAAGACGTTCGCACGACAACTTGAAGGTCACCCGCAATTTGAGCTGGCCGAAACCTTTTATAACTCAGTAATTGGGCGTTTATTCAAGCACCGCAAAATAGACAACAGCATGATGTTTGTATTGCCAAGTCGCTGCTTTTTACCCGGCCAAGACCGAGATAAGGTCATTCACAGCTTCGATACCACTACCACGGTGCGCGAGATGTACGTGTCTATATTCAAAATCTATCGCTACGGCATCCCTTTTGAAGACTATGAACGTGACATGCAAAGCCTTGAAGAAGCACTTAGAAAGCGATTAACCACACAGCAATTGGCCAGCGTTCATACCGTCGAACTTCTAAAGCCCACGTTTTTTAGAGGAAAATCAGCGTATCTTATTGGCAGAATTTGTATGCCAGAAGAAACCCTTCCTTTTGTTATCTCGTTGCAACGCAGTGATGAACACACATTGTTCGTAGATGCATTACTTACACACAGAAGTGATTTAAGCGTTATTTTCGGTTTTGCCAGAAGTTACTTCATGGCTGATACCCAAAACCCAGCAGAAGTGGCTGCGTTTTTACAAGAACTCCTACCCAATAAAAAACACTTTGAGCTATACATGTCACTGGGTCACTACAAGCATGGAAAAACGGTCTTTTATCGAAACTTCCTCGATCACATGGATACCACTGACGATCACTTCGAGGCCGCACCTGGCATAAGAGGATTGGTAATGATGGTTTTCCACCTACCCTCTTACGGTGTGGTGTTTAAAATCATCAAAGATGAATTTGCAGAAAGTAAGAAGATCACCCGTGAGCATGTTAAAGACTGCTACCGGTTAGTGAAAATGTCAGATCGTGTTGGCCGCATGGCAGACACCCATGAATACGTTAACTTTCGCTTTCCCCAGTCTCGAATCGACCCTTTACTCATTGAAGAGTTAAAGGAAACCTGCGCATCTAGCCTAGAATTTACCGAAGATGAACTTGTCATCAAGCATTTATACATAGAACGTAAAATGACGCCGCTTAACTTGTATCTTCAACAAGAAGAAGATGAAGATAAAATACGCAGCGCTTTAAACGAACTCGGACTTTGTATTAAGCAGATTGCCATGGCCAATATCTTCCCAGGCGATATGTTACATAAAAATTTCGGTATTACGCGTCATGGCAGAGTTATCTTTTACGACTATGATGAAATATGTTTAATGAACGAACGTCATTTTAGAGCGCTACCCAAATCAGATGACCCTTATGCGATGGACATGTTGTCGGTTGGTCCAACCGATGTTTTCCCCGAGCAGTTTGAGCATTTTATTGTTGGAAAACGGAAACTTAAGGATATTTTGAAGTCGTTACATGGTGACCTGATGACCCCTGAATACTGGCACGAAGTACAGATGAAATGTGCTCGCGGGGACATTCAACATTTTACGCCATATAACGCTAATGTCCGTTTTAATAGGGGTGTTAAAAGCATCTCAAAGTGATCGCAACACGATAGATTGTATGTATAAACGTTGATATTTAACTCCATTAATTAGAAGTACCAAAATCATGAATGTGCTACTTGTTGAAGATGATCCTAAGGTTGCCGCTCACATTGAAAAAGGATTTATTGGTGAAGGGCACAGCTGCGTTGCAGCGCGTGATGGCGAAAGAGGCTTAGCTGAAGCCTTGTCCGATGATGTAGATGTTATTGTACTAGATGTAATGCTTCCTTTATTAGACGGCTTTACTATCTTGGAACGTTTACGGAATGACAACGTGCTTACCCCAGTCCTACTACTTAGCGCGAAAAGCCAAGTAGAAGATAAAGTGCGAGGCTTGCGTTCAGGCGCTAACGATTACTTAACTAAACCTTTTGCGTTTGAAGAGCTACTTGCCCGTGTAGAAGGATTAGCGGGAAGAGAACGCGAAAGCGGCGATAAAACACTTATTAAAGTGGGCGATCTCACCCTTGACCTTGTGAACAGAAAGGTACAACGCGGTGACACCGAAATAGACTTACAATCAAAAGAGTTTCAGTTGTTAGAATGCTTATTGCGCCATCAAGGGAAAGTCGTTACACGTAGCATGTTGTTGGAGCAAGTCTGGAATTATCACTTCGATCCGCAAACGAACGTTATCGATGTGCATATTAGCCGTCTGCGTCAAAAAGTAGACAAAGCATTTAACGTCCCTCTGATTGAAACCGTAAGAGGCACGGGATATAGAATTGCGGATCCTGTTGTGTGTTAGCAATAGGCAACTTCACCCGAAGTTCTAGTTTCCGTGTTGGGGTACTACTTACTTCATTAGCGCTTGTTGCTATTTTATTTATCGTTTACTTCTGGCGTCTTGCCAGTAGTGACGTATTTATTCGTGAGGCAAGCGCTGCTGTTGATGCAGAAACGTATGCGTTTACGCTATTGCATGAACAAACGGGCATTGAAGCCGTAATCAGCAATATTAAGACAAGAACTTTACCAAGTCTTTCGCCAGATTCGAAAGAAATCAACGCCTCACATTCCTTTACGCCATCTCGATTAATTGTGGTACTTCGCGACAGCGAAAACCAGATAGTAGCGGGCAATTATCCACTGTGGCCTATTGCCATGGGTACAAGTGTTGACTCTGGTACTTCCTTCACCAGCATTATCAACTTACCAGCCTTCACTGGTGGCAAAGGCAGCACTGCGCAAGACAGCACCAGCTATTCGTTTTCTGACTCCACCAACAGCATTCTTTTCGAAGAAGTAAACCTTGCGGGTTATTCTTTGTTTGTTGGCCGGAATATTGATGATTTATACAGTGCACAGTGGTTAGGGAAAACGTTTGGTTGGATAATTATTGCCTTGCTATGTGTTTTGGGTGCCATAAGCTTTGCGGTCGCACTTTACGTGGTTAAGCGCATAAATCGCATGGCACAAACTGCTGATTACATTATTCGTACCGGTAATTTGGAAGAACGTTTGGAAATAGACAGCAGCTGGGATGACTTAAGTCGACTAGCAGTTGTGTTCAATCATATGCTCGATACCATTGAAAGTGCGGTAAACAATATAAAGTCGGTAAGCGATAGTATCGCCCACGATTTGCGTACTCCACTGGCTCGCTTACGCAATAATTTAGAACATATTGATGATGAAAAGCTTCGGCACGAAACGACCTACGAAGCCGACAAACTATTAAACATGTTCAATAGTCTTTTACGTATTAGCAAACTAGAAACGGTTCACAAAAAAGAAGGGTTTTGTGAAACTGAGCTTAGCGATATGGTTACGGACGTGGAGGATTTATATCAGCCATTGGCCGAAGACCGAGATATTAAGCTTATTAGCCAACTGTCTAAAATTCAGTTCTACGGCGATCCTAACTTGCTGTTTCAAGCTGTAGCGAATGTGCTAGATAACGCCATAAAATACACCCCTGATGGCGGCACAGTGACGCTTCAACTTACCGCCACATCTTCGCATGTGATTATTAGCGTTAACGATAATGGTAAGGGTGTTGATGAACACGAACTTGATAGTTTAGAACGCCGCTTCTTTCAGGCTGACAAGAGCAGAACCTGTGAAGGAAACGGATTGGGATTATCTCTTGTTTCGGCAATTATTAAACTGCACAAAGGTAAGCTTTGGTTCGTGCACGACCCGCTTATGCAAGGTCACGGGTTGGGTGTTGTTTTCACCTTCCCCCGTTGATGCTTTAATGAAAAGCCAAACCTACACTAATCTTGTTTCTGCATAAAGATAGTCACTTCTGCCATCACCACACCAAACTTTCTAATGTATGATCGGTTCATCATGGCACTATCGTCAAATGCCCAAAACCAGTCATCGAAGGTAACGGCGTAGGTTGTATCATCAACCGGTAAATCCATATTGTAGTGAAAGTTAAATGCGTTACCGTACGATGTGCCTGTTGCAGGACCATCTATGTCACCCGCGTTTCCTACGTAGGTGCCATCGGCCTGTTTAACGATTTTCCACGTACGTTGTTTTGGCCCTTCGCCTACCCCGTAAGTAAATGTCTCATCTAGCGTTAACGTGCCGCCCTCGTTTTTACCCTGGATATCTACCACAAAGCGCTGAACCACTTCGCCGGACCGATTTTGTACTATTCCCCATGCCCGAACGTTACCGGCAAAAAATTCCTCGATATTGAAGGTGGGTGAAACTTGTTTGTACGTATTGCCATCTACCGATGTAGAACACCCTGCGATGAGGGCAAAGCAAGACAGAAGTCCGACTGCGACCGAGCGCTGAATAAATTTCATAATTACCTCAGTTTAAATTTATGTGACTGTACAGTTAGCGTGCAGCCTGTTAGCGGCGTATGCTTTTTATTAAGCATTTTGCTAATAGGTACAATCCACTACGCTTGTTGCTGCGCTTTTTGTTGTTAAACTTTCTTAATAAACTCGAGTCGTTGCTTTTAATACAAAAAGAACAGGAGCATCAATTTTGTAGCAAGGCCTTGCGTAGCTTCGGTTCAGACGTTTTTTCTGATAACCAAATATCGAAAAAAGCCTGAGTGAAATTTTCATCTTCAATCTTGCCAACCAATTCGCCATTGATATAAAACTCACTGGCTCGATTTGTTGTGGCCACGCCGGTTATCACATCACCGTCTTCAACATCGGGAAAAAGCGCCACCATTTTTTCTTCCCACTCGCTTAACTTTGCTTCATCGCTAATACCTTGCTTACGCATTTCATCTACTGAACGTTGTGCTATTTTTTTACCGTCTAGCCCTCGTTGGTAATCTAGCTTTAACGCAAATGGAGCGTTAGACTGCCACTCTCCTTTAGGGGCATAAAGCGTAGCGTCGTATACATCCCAGAAAAGATACGTAAACATGGCATTACCCACTACTTTCGCCTCAGGCACCTGTTTAGTCACATAATCAGGCACGCTTTGCGCCAGCACATTTTTCGATAGAACCAAAAGTGATATTCCTACTGCGAGAGCAAGGTTTAATGAAGCATAACGGCGTTGAAACATGTTCATGTACCTTCTATATAAATCGTTTAAAATCTGAGCCACTGCGTTCATGCCCCAGATACTTCAAATTAAAAAATTGCAGTGAAGAATCAAAAACGACGAGGCCAAAAAGCAATACACTTTTTATTTTACGGTGTGCTCTAGTTATACTGTTGTGATTGCCACATTGATCATTTGACAGCGCATTTTGAATTTAGATAATTTTGCCGCCCCCCTGTGCTTACCCTCGCCTCTCGAGCCCTTTACGCCAGACTGGGAAGGTGCCGAACATGTATCAATGTTTGTTAAGCGTGACGATAGAATACACCCCGTCATTTCAGGCAATAAATGGCGTAAATTAAAGCACGCGTTTAATCTTACCCCGCCGTACACAGTGGATTTAGATACCGGATCGGGCTCGGGTCTGAGTTCAGTTTTGTACAGCCAGCCCTCCTCCGTAGTCAGTTTTGGCGGAGGTTTTTCCAACCATTTACATGCATTAGGTTATTTGTGTAATCAGCTGAATATTCCTTTTCACGCTATTATTCGCGGCGATTACACAAAACACCCCAGCCCAATGATTCAGGATTTAGTGCAATGGGGCACCCAAATTCATTACGTGAATAAAGTAACCTACCAGCAAAGGGATGACCCTGCCTATTTAACCAGCCTACGCATACAGTTTCCTGATGCGTTGATTATTCCCGAAGGCGGTAGCCAAGTGGCGGCGCTAAAAGGCGTTCAAGAAGTTGTTAACGAAATAGATATCCCTTTCGACCGTATTATTGCCCCTGTTGCTAGTGGCGCGACCTTGGCAGGGTTAACCTCGGCCCTGTCCCCCCACCAACACGCTATTGGTATCGGAGTGTTGAAAGGAGAGGGATATCTAGAAGGGCTGGTCGAACAGTTTCTAGCGCCGGAGCTTGCTCTTAATTTTACTCAGGCATCTGCTTTGGCCTCTGACAAAACAAACCAATTCAGCATTAGTCATGATTTTCATTGCGGTGGATACGGAAAAATTCCCCCGTACCTGCAAACATTCTGTGAAAACTTCAATCAAACAATGCCGTTCGAAATTGAAGGGGTTTACTCTGGAAAGGTGTTTTGGGCACTTAAGAACTTGTTAGCAACGTTGGCTTCTACGAATACGTCGACCAATGCATGTGAAAAAAAACCACTCGAAAAAGCAATTGAAAAAGGACAGACACTTATCATTGTTCACACTGGCGGTATTCAGGGTGCCAGAAAAAATAAAAACCCTTGATCTTATAGACCCACACATTCGTTTAACCTAATATCAAGGCTGTGGAGAGTATTTATTTAAAAGCTCAGCCTGGTTGTATCTAGCTTCGCGTTACTCATAGCTACCGCTCAAACGCAATAATCGTTAGGAGATGCACCATGATAAAAGGAACAAGTAGCTTACCACCACCTTTAAACATACTGGTTTCTAGGGCACTTAAATTATGCGAGATGGTGCTTTCTACCAGTTCCGTATTCTACCCCTTCGCGGCTATCTATGAAGATGGAAAAGTTGGCTGTTTATTTAGCGAAGAAACCCATTACCGCATCGACGAAAGTCAGCTCATTGAGTGCTTACAGTGGCGAATTATAGACACTACCACAGACTCTGACAGTTACAGCATTCTCGTTTATGCCGCGACGGTTGAAACGCAAAAGCATACACGTTTAGACGCTATCGCCATCAGCGCAGCATGCCCAAATGATGAGGAACAGCTATTACTCTATCCTTATTATCGAGTGGGTGACAAAATTGTGGTTTCCCCTCCCATCAATACAATGCCAGAATAGGCGTTATCGCGTATAAATTATGCTTATTCGTTTTCCTTGTGTTTACGATGACTATTTTTTGTCGAACCTATGCTGTCTTTGCTTGCCAATTTGGTATCGTCTGCTAGCATTCAGCCCAAAATTCATTAGCTTATTTAGGGATTAATTATTATGTCTCGCGTTTTA
>Ga0115013_10002258_pt1 | contig 10777 bp, 14 predicted proteins | sample SouAtlMetagenome_2_FD_88686 | JGI IMG/M metagenome (GOLD analysis project Ga0115013, IMG submission 88686) | Marine eukaryotic phytoplankton communities from Atlantic Ocean - South Atlantic ANT15 Metagenome | ecosystem: Environmental > Aquatic > Marine > Oceanic | place: South Atlantic Ocean...
CCGACGGAAAATCGAATTCAAAATCTAATACCGACGGAAAATCAAATTCAAAATCTAATACCAGCGGAAAATCAAATTCAAAAGGCAGTAATGAGAGCGGCAGAAGAAGACTTCAATCGGGTTCATCAAAAAAGCCGAAAAAGAACTGCAAAAAATCTAGCTCGAAAGACAGCGCTAAAGGTGGAATTAGTGGAGTTGAGAGAGACTTTGGTTTTAGTAAAGACGAAATATTAGACTCCAAGGGAGCCTCGAAAGGTAGCTCGAAAGGTAGTACGAAAGGTAGCTCGAAAGGTGCTTCAAAAGATGCCTCGAAGGGAAGTTCGAAAGGTACCTCAGCAGATACCTCTAAGAGCGGTAATAGTAGGGCTGAAAGAGTTGTTGAAATCGATGATGAAGGAAAGGCAGGTTCAAAGTCTGGTTCAAAGTCTGGTTCAAAGAGCGGCAATAGCATCAAGTCGGGTGGAAGAAGGTTAAGAAGAAGACTTCAATCCGAAGCTATTGTTGAAGAGACCTACAGTGACGACGAAGAATGCGAAGAGGAAGAGGAAGTAGAACGATTCTTCGACGACGAAGAATGTGAAGAAGAGGAAGAAGAAGAACCTATTTTTGATCATATTTTTGATGACGAAGAATGTTTTGTTGTTTCGGATGAACCAACGATGAAACCTACAATAATCAATAGGCGTTTTACTGACGCTCCATCTCCATCGCTGATCATACGAACAAATAACCCATCTGATTCTCCTACTGGATCTCCAAGCAGCTCTCCAAGTGGATCTCCTTCAGGTAGCCCAAGTGCTTCTCCTAGTGATGTTCCTTCTGGATCACCATCTGCCTCACCAAGTGATGTCCCTTCTGCCTCACCAAGTGATGCCCCAAGTATTTCTCCTAGTGAATCCCCAAGTGGAAGTTTCTTCCCTAGTAGTGCACCATCTGTTGTCCCAACAGACAGTCAATCTCCTAGCTCTAGTCCATCTGGATCCCCAAGTGCATCTCCTTCTGGAAGTCCTTCTGCTTCTCCAAGTGATGCTCCTTCTGGATCACCATCTGCCTCTCCAAGTGATGCTCCTTCTGCCTCTCCAAGTGATGCCCCAAGTGCTTCACCTAGTGAATCCCCTAGTGAAAGTTTCTATCCCAGCAGTGCACCATCTGCTGTCCCAACAGACAGTCAATCTCCTAGCTCTAGTCCATCTGGATCCCCAAGTGCATCTCCTTCTGGAAGTCCTTCTGGAGTACCCAGTGTATCTCCATCCTCAAATCCAAGTTCATCTCCTTCAGGAAGTCCAAGTGGAACACCAAGTGCTTCTCCTTCAGGAAGTCCGTCTGGATCACCAAGTTTATCGCCGTCTGGATCACCAAGTGCATCTCCTTCCACAAGTCCATCTAGAAGCCCTAGCACCTCACCATCACATGAGCCTTCAATCGGTCCAACCATCTTAGACAGCATCGGTCCCACCAATATCCCATCTTCTGTGCCTTCTAGATTACCATCATTTTCGCCATCCCTTGTGCCTTCCAGATTACCATCTTTTTCGCCTTCTGGATTACCATCATTTTCGCCATCTCTCGTGCCTTCCAGATTACCATCTTTTTCGCCTTCATTTGAGCCGACATTGGCAACAAGTTCCAATCCAAGCGCTGTACAAACTGCTTTGCCAAGTTTTGGGCCTACTAGTGGGCCTACACCCAATGCAACACCCGGTCCCACAGCCTGTGGTGGACCAAATTGTTCACCAACTCTGCCAACACCAACACCAACAATGCCAACTGTTCCTACAATCAATAGATTCGTACCTACAGATATCCCTGCACCAGTTTCGAGAGATCTACCAACGAGAGATCCAGTTCCTAGGCCTACGCCAACTTGTGGTGGTCCAAACTGTTTCACTACTCCGCCGACACCCTCTTGCGGTGGGCCTGAGTGTCCCACACCTGAGCCAACTCAAGTTCCAACATCAGAACAACGAGCTTTCCCAACAGAGAGCTCACCACCTCCAGTGCTCAGGCCGCAGTCTAATCCAGAGCCGACAAATGCTTCAACACCCGAACCAACACCATCTTGCGGTGGGCCAGAATGTCCCACACCTGAGCCAACTCAAGTTCCAACATCAGAACCTAATCCAGAGCCAACAAATGCTTCAACACCAGAACCAACGCCCTCTTGCGGTGGGCCTGAGTGTCCCACACCCGAGCCAACTCAAGTTCCAACATCAGAAAAACGAGATTTCCCAACAGAGAGCCCACCACCTCCAGTGCTCATGCCACAGTCTAATCCAGAGCCAATATTATTGCCCACTCTAGAGCCCACTTTGGAACCTTCTTGTGCCCCAACACCGAAGCCAACGCCATCTTGTGGAGGTCCTAATTGTCCCATCGCTCCATCCAATGCACCTGTGGCACCTTCAACTGATGCTCCAACCAATGATCCCGTAGCACCAACTAATGCCCCAGTTACTCCCACTGAAGCCCCTATAGCTCTGACCAATGCACCTGTTGCTCCTACTGATGCACCAACTCAAAGGCCTACCCAAGCTCAAATTGTAGAACCTCGGTCTACTGAAAATCCCGCTCCAGCAGCCCCTCCTTTGGTGGGGCCCACTCCAGATCAACCTACTGCGAATTCTCCACTTCCTACGGATGCTCCAGTTGCTCCCACTGACGCACCAGTGGCTTCTACAGTTGCCCCAGCGGATGCACCTTCGGACTTTCCTATCACACCTACAAATGCACCAATTGCTCCAATTACGGTTCCAACTGATGCACCTGTAGTACCAACTCCTCAGTCTACTACTAAGCCATCAATTACGCCACACTGTCCAACTGCAGAGCCAACACCGATTCCAGTTCCTACAGATGCTGTTAGGGTTGTGGTCCCAACAACCGATAAGACGACCCGGGAGTTGACGCCTGAGCCATCGCTCGAGCCAACTGAAGCACCAACTGAAACACCAACTGAAGCACCAACTGAAGCACCAACTGATGCACCAACTGATGCACCCACTAATTCACCCACTAATTCACCAACTTCAGTACCAACAATGGAGCCAACAGGCACGCCACACTGTCCAACGTCTGAACCAACACCACTACCCAGTAGAGCACCAGCTCAGCCATTTTCTTGGACACCGAAACTTCCAACGTGGGATTCACCTCCGAGTTCAGTTCGAAAAGATGTGGAGCCAACGACTAAGCCCACAGCTATTCCAACCGCTGAACCGACCCAGCAAGAGTCTGACTTTCCTACATATTCTCCAACAGAGACCTTCACTCCGACGCTCACATTGTCACCTACAGAAACACCAGATCCTACGTCCTCAGCAAACCCTACCTATATCCCAACGAAGGAACCGACAGGAAGTCCAACTGCTATTCCAACTGGCAGCCCTACTGCTATCCCCACGGCCAATCCAACGGCAACTCCTACTGAAGCACCCACACATATCCCAACAGCTCCTCCTTCTCCGGAGCCCACGACGAACCCAACCCTGTCCCCAAGCGGAATTCCTAGTGGATCATATTTTCCCTCTCAGCAACCAACGGCTTCTCCATCAGTAAGTCTGGAACCCTCAGTTAGTCCTACAGCAAGACCCACAGAAAGTCCAACTCCCAACCCCACTCCTGCACCCACTTCCAATCCAACTTCTATCCCAACTGATGATCCTACTTCACAGCCAACGTTAGACCCAACTTGCGAGCCCACATCCAAACCGACTGATGGTCCTACTGCTGGGCCCACATCTCCTCCAACTGACACACCAACTCATGGTCCAACTAGTCCTCCAACTGATGTGCCGACATCATCTCCAACAGCACCTCCAACTAGTAAGCCTACAACCAGTGCACCTACTACTGAGCCCAGTGACCATCCAAGTTCCTCTTATTTTCCATCTGAGGAACCCACTGAATTACCATCAAAAAGCATGGAACCAACTGGTAACCCCACAGATCCACCAACCTATGCACCAACTGATGTACCAACTGATTCACCCACCATTGCACCGACTGATGCACCAACCAATGCTCCAACTAATACACCAACTAGTGTACCAACCAGTCCGCCAACACCCGGTCCTACTGACAATCCTACGGTAAATCCAACTGCTGTGCCTACCTCCAACCCATCAGCTAATCCAACTTTCGGTCCGACTGCTGTGCCTACTTCCAATCCAACAAATGTTCCCACAGCTAATCCCACAGCTAGCCCCACTGCAAATCCTACTCTTGTTCCAACGCCAAGTCCTACGGACTTGCCCACACCACTACCGTCACCTGAGCCGTCTAAAGCACCCGCCCAGCCGTTTTCCTTCTCACAGAATCCGGCCATTGCACCCGTCGCACCACCCATGAATTCTCCAGCCGCCACCCCGGCGCAGCCCTTCGCCTTTTCGGCCCAGCCCAACAGTAACCCTGCCGGAAACGGCAACAACAATAATGTTCCGCCCCCACCTCCGATGAATCCAAACTCCCCTAATAACGGTCCACCACCACCCTTTATGGTTCCACCAAACAATGGTCCACCCATCATTCCTGTCGCTGGTGCCGTCGGTCGGCCATCCACTAATTCTTTAGCTAGTGGTGGAGTTTAAGCGAGAAAGAATGACAACACCAGGAAAACTTCCAAATCCACAAAATCCTCACAAAGTCAACAGACTAATTAGCTAGCATACTCGAGCCACAAACGAAATCTACGATATGACACTCCCATTGATGATGCATATTGAATTGTGTACATGTACTGTAATAAAAAACTACATTTAGAACATCATAACGATGATTCAACCATTAAATAATAATAATCCAATTACGAAAAATACACTTTTACTATTTCTGTAGGTATTTTTGCCGAAAGTATAGTACAATGCCCTCTATCAATTGGGAGCGGAATGATACTAACCGTTCATAATTTATTTCATTAATGGATTGAAATACTATCATATCTGTCCTGCACGGAATCATTTCCAAAGCGTTTGCACTATGTATCGCTTTTGAAGTCTGAATGATTCCTACCGCTGGTTCTCCAAAGGATTGGTTTGCCTGTTTCGATGGAGTTCAACAAAAAATTCTTTGGCTTTCATTTCGTTGCTGCAACTTGCGGTACGTTGCTTTTGACAACTGAGTCGATGGTCTGGATCCACTCGGCCCTTTCTTCTGGTAATGTCGCTGCTAGCTCCCATCGAATGCGTCCATTTAGTGTCGAAATTGCAAACGGATAATAGCGCTTTTGGTCTTCTTGTGGATCGTTACTACCTACAACATAGTTTGGCAAGGCTTCCACTACCGTGAACGAGGCATCGTTGGGAGTGTTGGGAGGAAGGCGCAAGCGATTTTTTTTAGTGGCTGCCTGTTCCTTTCGGAGTGCCTGCTGGACGGAATCGTATTGGTGCAACGTAGCTCCCCCAGTGGCATTCGGGAGGAGGACAAAGCATCCTTCGATCCACCGTGATCCAGGCCGACCAACGTTGGGGATTTTTCGTCGTAACATTCCGCGCAGTGTATGGTTGCCCCACTTTTCTCTTGTCGTTATCGTTGCAGAACTTTCCCCTTTTATACTATTATCATCATTATTTTTCTTCTTGTCACCACAAATTTGGTTGTGCTTCGTTTCACTACCCCCCGCCACGACACTGGCAACCTGATGAAGAATGTGTGCTGTCAATCCCGTTACGGAAAACCCCCGTTTGGTTTGTGGACAATCGTATTGATAGGTCCGATAAACAAAAGATTCCCCCTGGACGGGCCAATCGGGAACCTCGTAGCACTCGGTGAGGTTGCTATCGTTGGCAAAAAAGGCGAGAGGTGCCCAAAAGGCAATCTCAACCTCGTCGGGATTGGTGACAAGTTGTGTTTGGAGTATTTGCTTGGATTGTGTGGGGTGCAAGGCGACAATGGGCACTACACAGAGCCTACCAATCGCTTCGGTAGTGGGCATTCGACAGAGAATATCGAGGCCATTCGCACTGTTGTCAATTTCGAAGGATTCCTCCTCTCGTCGAATCGTTGGATTCGCGTCATCTGCCACCTCCTCTTGGTTCATCGTTTCTGTCTTGGCTTTTTTATTTTGTTGCCGCTGCTGTTGTATTTCTTGTTGTATTTGTCTTTCTTTCCATACAGCTGTGTAATCCAGACCAACTTCTTCGTGGGTTTCTCGCAACGCCGTTAGAACATCATCCCCTCCATCGGAAGGATCCTGTTTGCCACCTGGAAAACTAACCTGCCCAGGATGGCTCTTGAGGTGTTTGGATCGAAGGGTTAACAGAACGTACAGATCCGAGGATAGCAACACGAACACACTCGCGGATCGCCCCTTGCTGCGCAACTCGGTTTGTCGGGGATTGGTTTTGCTTTTGTTCTTGGTCGTGTTGTTACCCTTGCCATCATAGTAGCCAGGAGGATAGTCCTCACCGACTCCAATCGCAGACAACCGTTCACGGGCTAGCGGCAGCGTCCATGGGACGGGTAGTGGAGACATTGGACCGTGGGGAGAAGAAAGCTGCTATCCAGCCACTCTACCCACTAAATTTTTCATAAACGTTGCCGCCATTGTGATGGCGAAAGCTCGAACATGATATTTTTTGGTGACATACATACCATATCTAGAATGGATAGGCCTCAAGCATAGGTAGGGGCGCGTGTAAACTACCTAAATCCAATCAAAAATCGACAGTCGTGTCATCAAAACGCTTGAGGAGCACCAAGTTAACTGTGATGATTAACATAATCTACATCTCGAGAAATCGACTTTTCCCACCACTGATGGAGCAAGTGTTCATTTGGAGGGAAAGACTACCATGTCATCGTCATTTCCAATGACTCTCTCATTGGATCCCATTCCGGCAGCCCGCACAATAAAATCGGCCAACCAAGAATCGTTACGGAATCCAATACAATCGAGCCATCCTTCAAATCGACGATGCCGTTGCAAAACTGCTACCAATCGATGCGTATCGCGGCTTCTAGCAGTTTGGTCCACCCTTTGGCTAGTTTTGGAAGCTTATTCTCATTCCTCATTGCTATTGTTGTTTTCGTCGTCATCTGCTACCACCGCTGCTGCAATACGACCCGATGCCTTGGGTCGTCGATGCATCGGCCAATTCCTGACCAATTACACAACAACAACCCAAAATAATAACGAGAAGGCAATTCGAGAAGGCAATAATACTAGCGAGACAACGAATCATGGAAATACTAACAAAAATAATTATGGTACATCGATGCTCTCGTGGCTTTCTGAAAACACATCGTGCGATCTTCCATCCTCCGAACAACCTTTTGTATCGTCCTGGATTCGAAAAAAGAAGGACCGCAACAACAATAGCAACAGAAATATAGATGGTAGCTTGGAAACTTTCTCAACAGCAAACCTTGATAACAACGAACGTCCCTACCACGTGGTTATGCTCTTGATGGAAGACCATCCGATTTACCACGAGATTGTGACTCTGTCTTCTGGGTTTTTGCAAGCCGGCATGAGAGTAACAATTGTGTATATTTCAGTTCAGGGCGGCAACAACAATCACGACAAAAAAGAACAAGGAAAAATGGCAGAGGAACTGCAGTGGGAGATTTTCCAGAGAATTCCACTGAGTGGCAGTAGCAGAGACGCCATACAACAAGATTTAATGCTCCACTCGCGAGCCAAAGAATCCTTTCGATTGGTTCGATTGGTATTAAAGGATGAGAACAACGACAGTGTTGTGTCCGAGGCGTGCAAAAACGATAAAACCTTTCCTGCCGCCGCTTCCCCCCTGGACCACTGTGCCATTGAAATGGCACCAAAAGTTTTGAAATTGCTTTCCGACAATATCATCAAACACGTTGAAGCACCAAAGCAACAACGTATGAAAGTGGGCAGCTCCAATCATACCACAGTGGATAGAGATGACGACGACACTGCCAACCATGGCACGAATCATCGTCATCAGAACAACAACCACGACTTTGTGTTGGTCATGGACGCAGGTTTTTTGGGAGGATTCCTCTTTGCCGAAGTCGAACGAATCCCCGTTGTGGCTATTGGATCACACAAGACCCTCCTTTTGGCCACCGATCACGAACCCAACTGGAGTCCGTCCCCCCAACGAACCTTTGTGCAAAAAATGGACCGCATTTGGGCGCAACGAGTCTACAGTTTTAGCCTCACCAGAGTCTTTTTAAAAGCCAATGCTATGCGCCATTCGCTCGGAATGGGACGATTGGCATTGCCCCTAGAACATTTTTTGCCCGTTGTCGCCGTAGTATTGGATATGATACCAACCAATATGGCCCTATCGAACTCTAAAAGCAAAGGAGGGCAGAATACGGTATTCGATGATGAGGATAAAAATATTGAATCCACTGAGTTGGTGAACAACAATGAAGCCTCTCATAGTTATGGTCGGAGTTATGGGTATCGGGTGCACAATCTACAGCCTCTTCTGCCTCCTTGTATTCCCTGCTTGGACCAACCAACAACATCGTTGAAAACAAAAAAGGGCAATGATTCCTTTGTGATATTAGTGGCTCCAAAGGCGGGAGTTTCGGCACGATGGACCCGTTCGCTCATTCGAGCATTGTCACTGACCAAGCAATCCCTTGAAAGCTACGACGAGTGTCTCTTCGACCGAAAAACCTGCCAAAACGGTGTCGTTGACTTTTCGGTCGATTGGCTCGCTATGATACAAAGAAGAAACAATGAGACCAATTTCTTTCCTCCCGTATTCCCTTCCTTTATTCACAGAGTAGCATCGGTCGGTCTTTTGGACTCTGCTCTTCGAAATCCCAACACTATCCTGGCGCTGATTCATTGCGGTTCAGAGTCCAATATTCTGGCCAGTCTGGGAATCCAAGTCATTTGTATGTCACAGAACCATCAAGTTCCCAATTTCCATTCGGTGAGCGATGTGTTGCACGAAAAGGGATACTGCGGACGTAGTACCAACGATGAGAATGCCGTTGTGGATCTCGATGGTGATTCTCATTCTCAATTGCTCCAAGAAAGCCTCGGCCGCGATGACGACACAATGGATCCCAAGGAGATTGCTACCCAATTGTTGCGATTCTTACGCAAGAAATCGATCGGCCCACCATCGATTAGTACAACCCAGCAAACAGATCGTGGTGTCGAGAAACAAAAGAAAGAAGTGGCAAGCTGGGTGTCCTCTGGCATGAAACGAACGATCACAATTGTCGAAACGGCAGCCAGGGTGCATCGAAACAACTATTGGGACAATCCAAGACAGATGCAGCAATTGGTGTCGCACGAAATCATAAAAACATTACAGCAACAGGCCAATCAACTATTTCAGCACGTGGACAACCAAGAAGATCATGTACAGGAGGAACAAGACGATTTCAGCGTCTTTGTTGCCTGGCTAATCTTTTGGTCGACGATTGTCTATATTGCCCTGAAAGATTCGATTGCAATGAAACAATGGCGACAACATCGGAATCACCAATACTATAGAAATGGGGGGAGTATACTCGACGTCATTTCGTCTCGTTTGCGAGACATTGACGATGTATGGGATATGCTACTATCTTGGTTGTCCGATTTGCCTACAACGAAATCTGTCTTTGATTCCCGCAATGAATTTAATGGACCAAACGAGAGATCAGAAATTGATGCCACAAAAGATGAGCCTCTCCAACGCAATACGAATCCACGCAACAATCATCATGGTCAGATAAGGAAAAGGCGGAAGGTGAAAACGGCTCGATAATGATCAGAAAGAAGCCAAGAAAGGGAGACGAATCACAGAAGCAAACCTATATCAATTGTAAATTCGGATTTCTATTTTTAGAGTGTGAAATAAAATTCAAGCCTCTTCAAACTTTCGTTTTAGCAAGCCTTCCAATTTATCCATTTTTTCTCCCCAATAGTTTTCAAGTCGGTTTTCCAGTTTTGAAAGACGAGATTATGAAAATTTCAACGAATCTAAGACTATTAAACCATGGTACAAGTTTTGTCCCTCTACTTTGTCCTTGCTCGAAATATCGAAATCTCTTTCGTATTCTTTCAACAGCAAGGGCGACGAGTACATATGTGGACTAAGTAATTCACAGCTTTCGTTCGTTTCCTTCAACTAGGGATTCTCTCTTCGAGTGTCGTCAACAGGTATTTCTAAGAACTTCAGAGATTCTCTCTTCGAGTGTCGCCAATAGGTTTTTCTAAGAACTTCAGAGTTTTGGAGAGACTTTTCTTGCGGGAGAGAAAATCACATTATTGAAAAAAACCCTAATCATCACCAAGATCAAACAAAACATATCTCTGTTGCAATGAATTTAGAGGAATAAATTGCTACTTATAACATGGTTTGTTTTAATATGACAAGTAGAAACATGAACCATTTCATCTTTATACTTTTTAGGCTTTTGAGATAAGCAACAGTGAACATTATTGAAAAATAGTCAATCACCAGGTCTTGATTCATAAGATATGACTTGGGATGAAAAAAGTGAGGAAATCTGAGCACGCCTCTCTCGCCTTTGCCTTCTTCGTGCTCAGTTTTTTTTCACGTTGGCTACTCTGGTATTAGCGAAATATAGTATTTGAATCATATGTGAGTAGCAGTACTGCGCATAGAGTGAGAGAATCAAACTGATGGATGTTAACGGGGATTTGCGTCAGTCACCTTGTGGCAAGCAGGCACGATTCGTGGAGGATTCTATCCCTAGAGTATCTATCGATCGTACTTGCATATTAGAAAAAAAAAAAGCCAGAATAGGCTCCTCCAAGTACCCTCCATGGCATCCTGCTTTGTCTTCGTGATTGCTTCTTCGTTGCCATTATTGGATTGCG
>Ga0115013_10002259_pt1 | contig 10775 bp, 12 predicted proteins | sample SouAtlMetagenome_2_FD_88686 | JGI IMG/M metagenome (GOLD analysis project Ga0115013, IMG submission 88686) | Marine eukaryotic phytoplankton communities from Atlantic Ocean - South Atlantic ANT15 Metagenome | ecosystem: Environmental > Aquatic > Marine > Oceanic | place: South Atlantic Ocean...
AGAAAAAAAAATATCATAATACTGATCTCGATCAGTTTGTTGTTCAAAATCTATTCATAGCATATTATTATGAAGACGACCTTGATTTTTTTCGTCTTGATTATATTGTATAAAAATCAAGAATGGAGAGACCAATGATGATCTTAATGTGGAGTCTTGTTTCGTGGGCTGGAACACTTGCTGGAGTTCGCTTTCCAGATAAAAAAGTTGTTCAAGGCCAGGAACTCACACTCAATGGAATGGGCTTGCGGGAAAAATTTTGGATCGACATCTATGTTGGCGGTCTATATTTTCCAGAAAAGACCAAAAGCGCTAAGAAAGTCATCTCCGCAGATGTTCCCAAACAGCTCGACCTTCAATTTATCTATTCCAATGTTCCCAAAGAGAAAATGCGCAACACTCTTGAGGAAAACCTCAAAGAAAACCCACAGATAAGTGAAAAAGCTCGCAATCAGATGCGTACTTGCTACACCTGGTTCCAAAATTTCACGACCGGTGATACCGTCTCTTTTGTCTATTTACCCAACAAAGGAACAAAACTGATCATCAATGGAACCACAAAAGGCACCATCCCAGGAAAAGACTTTATGACCGCCGTCTTCACCATTTATCTCGGCCCCAAGCCCGCTTCCGCACAATTAAAAAAAGGTTTACTCAACCATTAATACTGGTGACAAAAGAAACCAGCGCATCACAAAGCATTTTTGGAGCATCCTGTGCATGACGAAAAAACAGTGATGGTTCAATCATTTCCAATTCATTGAGTACCCATTCTCCTTTCGGTGTATGCAGTGCATCCACTCGAGCATACAGCCAAGAGAATGGAATGTGCTCCAAGGTTTGTCTTGAGAGCTCCATTAGACCCTTGGGGGCCGTGATTCCTTCGTCTGCAGCACCAAAATCATCTTGTACACGATAGTCTCCAGGAACCGGGATTTTTCGAACCGCATGTGAAAAATTTCCACCAAAAAAGATGGTCGAGTATTCTCCTTCCGTCTCCACCGTCTCGACATAGGGCTGCAGCATCATCTGCTGATGTGCACAGCATGCATGCAGGAAATCTTGTGCTTCCTCTAGATTGGAGAGAGAAAAACGCATGGTATCACTGGCACAGGCGCCGATCACAGGCTTTAGAAAACCTTTTCTACAATCGTTGTTCGTCAACCACGCACGCAGGTCAATGGCTTGTTCCAGCCATAGGGTCGGTGCGATGGCCACACCTTTTTGATTCAACGCATACAAATATCGCTTGTCGATATTCCAAGCGATCAATTCAGCCGAGTGAATTAGGCGCGTCTGTTTCGAGACTTGCTGTGTCCAGGCAGAGAACGCTTGCCAACGCTCGACATAATCCCAAGTGGTTCGAATCAAGCAAGCATCATATGCAGACGCATCGCCAATCTCATCCCATGGAAGAACGACAAAGTCAATGTTTTGTTCTCGGAGTACAGCATGAAATGGCTGATCGTCTTTTTCAAAAGACGGAAGCTCCTTACAACTTGCAATTACGATCCGCATATATACCTCTCTGAGATGAAGACCCCCTTCATAACACATAGGATCCGAGCATTACAGTTTCTTTGTTGCCTTCTGCATCATGTGCTGCTTCAGCTTTTGGTTCGTCTTCTTCTCAACCTCGGTATCTGCGTGAATCTTGGTGAGTACATTCCGAACATTCTCCAGCGTATCCGCTCCTGCAGAGAAACTCCGCTGTACCACAGCCAGATGAACATCCTGTAATGCTCCAAGCAAAGCTTGTATCCGATCTTCTGTCTCTTGTTGCAAGCCCTCCAATTCTCCACCATCATTGCCCAATGCAACATAATCATTCTTCGATTGCAACAAACGCTCTGCGATCAAGATGTGCTCAATCAGTTCATTGTGTAGCTCTTCCAGCAAAAGAATCGTACTTTGATCCTCGCCGGTTTCGGTTCGAATCGCAGAATACAATCGCTCTGCCGCTGCAAAACGCGGATCAGTAATGGTTGTCCCTTCGACTTGTGCGGTTTCCTTTAATTGTGGCAATTGTTCAGGAAGGGATCTTCCCCACATAGTTCTGGGTGCTTCAACAAGGTGAACAATCTCTCCATCCATCACAACTTGACACGATGATGTCACGCCACCAGAATCAGAGAGATAGCTGAGATGTATTGATGTCTCCCCGTGAACAGGATCCGACCAGATGCTTTGATAGCTGTTTCCCATTCTATCCACGAGAATCTCTTCACCATCAATCGTTAGGTGTGAAACCCTTCGTAAACCCTTGCTAGTATGGGTAATCTGAATTTTTTTGCCTCTCCAAATCCCGATCCAATCCCGCCGATAATTGCGCATTCCAAGATATATTGGCAGAACACCCAATACCAATGTTCCACCGATAACCAATAGGGCTTCCAACATATCCAACTCTCTATTTTTATTGATATATCTAATGTTCTTTTTTACTCTCCGCAGTGAAAGCGGAAGAATATCTATACAAAGTATGTTATCATACTATGAAATTGTACATCATGGAGCCGCTATGATTTTTTGGACATCACTTCTCTTTTCCTACTTTCTTGGCCATACCGCCTTGGCAGAAGAGAATGTTATCTACAAAGAAAAAACAGAAGTCGACTTTGAAGCCGTTGATGTAGAAGGCCAGCTCAAAAAACCTGCTGGTGATCTAATTATGAGTCGTAGCAATGTTGTATTCAATCCTCTTCTTCCTCCTCGACTTCACTTCAACCAAGAGATGATGCAATCCATCAACGACGTCAAATAATCGTCTTTTTGATACGTTAACTCCATGCTCACCACACATACCGTTACAGAAGAGAGTTCCTTACGCCTTGATGCATATTGTCTCTCTATAATTACACACTGTACCAGCCGCTCCCAATCCAAAAAATGGATAAAAGCGGGAAATGTGAAAGTCAATCAGATTGTACAATCTCCGGCCTACTTCCCCAAGAAAGGCGATATCATTACAATCGCTCCTTTGCAGTCCAAAGACAAGCCCTATCAAATCCCAATCACCGTACACTATGAAGACGAGCATTGTGCGGTCGTACACAAGCCGGCAGGACTTCATGTCAGTGGTAATTATCCACGAACCTTGCGACGAGCATTGCTCCATAATTTACACGTCTCTATACACCCCACACGACTTGCCCAACCCGAGCCGGTACACCGTCTCGATCGTAGAACCAGCGGCCTGGTTCTGATCGCCAAAACCCAAGAAGCCGTGCAGCAACTCAGTGCCGATTTTGCAGCCCGTCGCATTCACAAAAAATATCGCGCTCTGGTGCTCGGGAAAGCGACACAAGATGAGAGTCGAATGTCACTCCATGACAAAGAAGCATATAGCTCGTGGATAGTGGTACAAATCGGACGAAGCCTACATACCGAATATCTTACCGAGTTGGAGATCACTCCACATACTGGACGCACACATCAGATCCGTCGTCACCTACACAATGCAGGATTCCCCATTCTGGGCGATGACCTCTATCACAATGGTTTGATTCGAACCGACAAAGGATTATTTTTGGCTGCCACACAGCTTGGATTTTCTCATCCGATAACCCAAAAAAATATTCATATCCATATCGAACCACCACCAAAGTTCTCCTCTTTTATAAAAAAAGAGACCAAACGCTACAATCGATACCACGCACAAAAGTCATGATCCCAGCATATATTCAACAGATTAGAACGCAAAACACAGATCTCATACACTTCGAGGTCCAACCTTCAGACGCATCATACTCATGGAAAGCCGGTCAATGGGTAGACTTTGCAGTCCAAATCGGCCCCACTCTACATGTTGCAGGATACTCTTTTTGCTCTGCAGCCGGCACAGGACGGTTTTCTCTACTCGTACGAAAGTCAAAACACCCTGTCACCCAATGGCTGTACACACAAGCAAAAGTGAGAGATGCTGTTTTTATCGGCCCTGCTTCCGGACCTTGCTTCTACAAACCCGAAGAACATCAAGACATCGTCTGTATGGCCGGAGGGATTGGAATAACACCCATGATATCAATGCTTCGAACCGCTCGAAGACTCGGAAAAAAAGCGATCTTGTATCATAGCATTCGTCATCAAGAAGACATTCTCTTTGAAACCGAAATACCATCTGCCCATCGCTACATCGGTGAACGTCTTCCCTTTCAACAACTCGCCGAAAGACATGGCCCACAAGCACATTATTTCTTCTGTGGCCCTCGTTCTTTTATTGACGATGGTGTCATCGCACTCCAACAATTGGAATATCCCAATATTCACTTCGAACGCTGGTGGTAGCAGATGAATATCTTATTTACAGGTGCTTCTTCTTTTACGGGAATGCATTTTGTAAAAAGCCTTGTCGCACAAAGACACAACCTCATATGTATCTTTACCCAATCGAAAGATAGCTACACAGGAATACGACGGGCTCGTATTCAAGAGATTCTACCGAAGATTAGGCCCATATGGAATACACGATTTGGAGATGCAACATTTCTGACTGTTCTCAACAACCATCGTATAGACACATATACGCACCATATGGCATGGACAAAAGGATACAACACAACAACCTACGACAAAGATCGCGCCATACAAAACAATACCCATCAGCTCTCTGCTGTTTTGCAAAGCTTAGAACGCAACGGATGCCGACAAGTCCTTCTTACCGGAAGTGTCTTTGAAGGAAAAGATGTCGATTGTCGACAAGGAACCGCACCTTTTGAAGCCCATGGAGAGGCGAAGAAGGAAACCACCATGCGTTTTCTCACCGCACAAACCTCTATTCCCATTCGTAGATTCATCATCCCCAACCCCTTTGGAACTTTTGACCAACAACGATTTGTCGAATATCTGCATCTCTCTTGGCTGAATAACAGAACACCACATCTTCTATACCCAGACAACATCCGGGACAATATACCGATTCCGTTGTTGCAAAATGCATATCTACGATTTGTACACAATCGAGATCTTGTGCTCGCACCCTCTGGTTTCATCGAAAGCAATGCCTCTTTTGCCCATCGGATTGCAAAAGTCTTTGCCAAACATTTCGGCTATTCAACACCACTGCATATCGATACAAACAAAGATGACAATCAGCCGCTGTGGTTGAGCAATACAGACACAGAAACATCTTCGTGGGATGAAGAACTATTTTGGCGCACATTATGTCACCACTACGAGCAACGATTTGTGCTATCGTAGATCATAGGATTGATGTGGGAGGGAAATCATGACATGGCCAAAAAAGATACTACGTATTCCAGCTGAAGAATGGACCAAAACACAGCTGGAAGAGCTGGCGATGAAGTACGATACGGTCGAAGAGCATGGTTGGTATGACAACCTAATCCATACAACCGATACGCTCCTTCAAACCCACACCAAAAACGATCTCATTATTGATTACTCTGGCGGCACAGGCATCCTTGCTGATCGCTTGTTTCGAAAATCGACTGAAGCCCCCAACATACTCATTGTCGATTCGTCCCCCAAATTCTTGCGTCTTGCTCTGGAAAAAAACAAAGACAATCCCAAAGTGGGATTTCGACTGATTCGATACATGCGAGAGAAACGACGTCTTCAGCTCCTCGAAGAGGTTCTCGATCAGCCTTTTTATCAGCGCAAAGCCGATGGCTTGGTCTCTACAAATGCTATCCATCTCTATTACCAACTACCAGACACACTCCGGTCGTGGAAAGAAGCGCTTCGTCCTGGCTCTCGAATTCACATCCAATCCGGAAATATACGCAATCCAGAAGCCAATGCAGATGCATGGATTATTGACGAAACCGTTGATGCGATCCATCATGCCGCCATTACACTCGTGCAAGAGAAGACCGATTATGCGTTCTTGCGTGAGACCATCAAAAAAACCGAGTATATGAATGCACATGACAAGCTCAGAGCAAAATACTTTCTTCCGGTTCGTCCCTTATCGTACTACTTGGATGTATTTACAGAGGCTGGATATACTGCCCACAAAACAGAACATCGCTATATCCAAGCCCAAGTTGAACAATGGTACGAATTTTTGGTGGTATATCATGAGGGTGTATTGGGCTGGGTTGGAGGCGCTGAAAAAATCACCAAAGAGAAAGCCGACCCAGAGATTGTTGCCCTTCGAAAAAATCTGATCCGCGAGGCTATGGATGTAATCTTTTCCCAAAAGGATCTTTTTACCACAGTTTGGACATATATGAATTTCACAATCTAGGATACTGATTCTCTGCTCCTACAATATTTATTTTTCTCTATATGGCTATATGATGAATGCAAATGCTGTAAAATCAACAGTATTCATTTTTTATGTTTGTAAAACGAAACCATCTCTGGAGCTCTGATGCCCAAAAAAACCAAGCACAGCACCCGTTTCCTCAATCTCGTGGATGATGCCAAAACCCGAATACGTGAGATTACAGTAGAAAAGGTATTGCAAGATATGCACCGTGGAAAAAGTCTTAATATTGTCGATGTTCGAGAAGAGCGAGAATATCTGATCTGTCATATTCCACAGACCCGTCATATTGGCAAAGGCGTACTGGAACGGGATATCGAAAAATGGTATCGCAATATCAACGAAGAGCTAATCTTGTATTGTGGGGGCGGTTTTCGCTCTGCTCTCGCTGCTGACAACCTACAAAAGATGGGATACACCAATGTACTTTCTATGAGCGGTGGATTTCGTGAATGGAAAAAACAAGGTGGTCCGTTGTCCAACATCTAATCATTGTCCTTAGATGTCTACGTGCACCCTCAGAAATATATCCAAGCATTATGGCAACGGCCCACAACAGGTCCAAGCCCTAATAAACATCGATTTGAACCTCTCCAAGAACAGTTTCACCTGTATGCAAGGCGCTTCTGGATCCGGAAAGTCCACACTGCTACAAATTATTGGCCTGCTCGATCTTCCGACCACCGGCAGCATTTCCATTGCAGGAGAAAAGATCCCCAACCAAGACAATCGAATACGAGATCAATTGCGGGCCAAGCATATTGGATTTGTTTTTCAGCGTTTTCATCTTATGGAGCGCCTGACCGCGGCGGAAAACATAGCATTGGCTCTCCGCATTGCTGGAAAAAAACATCTGGAACGACACACGGTACCGGAAGTTCTTAAGTCTGTTGGTTTGGAAAACAAAGGACATCGCTATCCATCCGAGCTCTCTGGTGGTGAGCAACAACGGGTCGCGATTGCTCGTGCCATCTGCAAAAAACCGACCATACTGATTGCAGATGAACCCACTGCAAATCTTGATTCCAAAACCAGTACACAGATTATCGAATTGCTACAAGATTTGCACCAAACCCAGTCCATGACCATATTGTGTGCCAGTCATGATCCATTGCTGATCGCAGGGGCCACTGCAATCATCACACTAAAAGATGGACTCTTGGTGGATGTCTAGTGCTGTTTCGTCTTGCTCATTATAACATCCGAAGAAATCCGACACGCTCTATATTGAGCTCGCTGGTCATTGCTTTGGGAGTGTTTGTTGCCATATTGGGACAAGGCCTTGTGATGGGGATCGATGAAAATGTCATGCGTGCACATACGCAATCCGAAACCGGAGACTTTGTTCTCATTGCGGAGGAGAATTCTCCGATACCCCTTCCCGATCTCTCCGCCCATCAAAACTGGACAGATCGACTCATATTGCCCGCTGAGATCATTGAAAATGGAATTCAAATCCCCATACAAATCATTGGCTATAACCCACAAAAACAATCCTCGGTATTTCAAGCACAGACATGGTGTCAAAATGGAAAATGGCCGTACGAAAAAAATCATATCGGGATCGGAAGTGGTCTAACATCACTACTTGATTCGACAAAGACCATCACCATTGCTCTCGAGACAAAGAACAACATTCAAGTCGCTGGCGTCTTCGATACGTCTTGCATCATCCATACCCACAATCTTGCCCTTGACTCGATCTCTGTCTGGCTCCCTATCTCTACACTCGAGACCTTGAGCCAGTATCGACAAGAGAGAACCCACATCCTCTCACGCAATCCTCTCCCTTCATCCACAGGGTGGGCACAATATACCGCCACACAACGGGCAGAGCCGATGCTCGCTGTCAACCGTATCCGAAAAAAAGTACTGCAGAGCATCTATGGTATTATTATTCTGATCGCATCTCTTGGAATCACCAGTACAATTCTCATTACCATCGATCAAAGACGCAGTGAGCTCGCCATCTTACGCGCCCTGGGTCTCTCGAAAATCCAATTACTCACCATCATCCTCTATGAACAGCTGCTCATTGTTCTGCTCAGCTCTTTGCTTGCAGCCACGATCTCTGGATATCTCAACTATTACTGGAGCATACGTGGAATCGATCTGTCTCAGCAATTGCAAGGCCTTGGAAGTACATCTGTTTCACTTGTTCTCTATACCGAGTTCTCTTGGTCTTGGATGCTGATCTGCATTCTTTCTACAATCATGATTGCGCTGCTTCCGACTGCAGTCTTCACATACTTTCATCAAAACCTCGAGCCTGCTACACTGCTGCGAGAGGCGCAATGAAATCATTGTTCCTACGCGCGCAGCTACGCGCTCTCAGTCGCTGTCTACCGATAATCTTGTCGTCTTTTTTCTGTGCATTGCTGTTGGGGATTGGCGTCGCGTGGATTGATGGCATTCACGCTTCGATAACAGATAGCACACAATTGCTACATGGAAAACAACGGATTGTCTCGACCGCCTATCATAAGAAAGAACGTCTTCTTCCCATCGTCGAGAACATCGCACCACTAACTCCAGGCTTTTCCAATCTACCGATAACAGCCAAATTACAGTTTTTGGCACAATTGGAGTATCAATCACAGCAGCATAAAACATCCATTATTGGCTTCCCAACCACCTATATCAATCGAATCCTCAAGAATTTTCAATATACGGGAAAGACGCTGCAGAATCCAAAAGACATCATTTTGGGAAAACATCTCGCGCAAAAATTGGATATTAGCATCGATGATAACATCATCATGACTACACAAACGCAAGATCTTAGCCCTTCCGCACATACCTTCACCGTTGCTGGAATTCTAACAAGCCAAAATACCTTCTTCGATCAGATTGCTCTGGTAGATATCTCTGATGCCCAATGGATGACCGATATTGAGGATGGAGCAACAGAGCTTCTACTCTTCGATGACAACATCGCAAAAATCTCCCAATCGGTACAAAAATGGTCAACCGATCATGATTATCCTCTCATGATCCAATCGTGGAAAGACAAAGAGCCTTATGTCTCCATTCGAACGATAACCAATACCATCAATCGTGGGATGCTATGTTTTATCATCCTATGCGCAACCCTTACCATCATCAACATATCGATGATCAATACCAATCGTTCAAAACATGATATCGGTCTTCTTCGAGCATTGGGTGCATCTCAAAGAGAGGTTTTCTTTATTATGATGGCCAATACCGGCATCTTTATTTTGATCGGAATCACAAGTGGCTTCCTGGTAGCCCATATCGCTTTGTCGACATTCTTAGCCGAAGGATTCCCTCTCGGAGAAAGTCTATCCAATGCTGCACAGACCCTTCCCATGGCGGAGAATATCCTTCCGCACAAAGATTGGAAGCGTACAGTATCATTATTTCTCTTGCTATTCTTTGCCTCTATTATTGGAATCATCTTTCCTCTGTACCGATTCCTCCAAAAAGACCCGATCCATACATTACAAAAGCCCAGCTAAGCTATCTCCCATATCGATCTTTTCGTAGAGAAGGCCCAAGGGGAAAATAGAGCATTTCCCATGTCACAAAGAGTCGAGGGACTCTGTCTAGAACCGGTTCTATTGTCGCTCCTATCGCCATATGGGTGCAGTCCACACAAAGAAATGTTTGCAAATGTGCCGGTGACGAGATGACAATATCAAAAGCTTCTTTTGCGCTTTGTGCCGCTGCAATACTCTCATAATGATTGGCGTAGGGATGAAAAAGTCGCTGTGCATGTGATTGTACACCTTTGGTTACACCTGGAATCTGGTGTGCGACAATACCTGTATTCGCCATCCATGAAGAGTGCTCCCGCGCCAGAGATTCAAATTCTTCATAGCGCTTTAACGGTCGCAATCCTCGTTGTCGGCGTAGCATATTTACTTCTTGATAGAGAAATTTTTCTGCGGTATTGGGATTCGGCACAGTTCGAGGGGCTCGTTTCAGCGCCGGAACTGGTGGTGCTGGCTGATCTGCAAAGACACTAAACAACACTGCTACCTGTGGTCCTTTTTTGCTCTCCACCACAACCTCGTAGCGATACTCTCCGGGTATATGCATGCTTGGTACGGCTCGAGAAGCTTGTGGTAATATCGGCGTTTTCTCAACCTCTCCATCCGGAGGTGCAATAAAAAGCATGGCTTTTTGTGTCTTCTTGGCACCGATTCGAATGGAAAAAGAGCCGTCCAAAGGAATATCTCGTGGCAGGGGGTCGATTTCAACAAGATGAGGGGCCCATCCGATGATCCATAGTGTAAGTCCATTGCCATATCTTCGACTGCGCAGTGCGACATCAACTTTTTCTTTTCCTACATCTTGAATTACCTGTAGCAGAAGATCTTTGGGTATTGTTCCATTGTTGACGGTTTTGGCAAAACGCGCCTGCCCGGGAAACCCGGCTCTTGAAAGCGCAATCCGAATGGCTTCGTGAGACAAAAAAGCCCTCGGATCTCGGATCTCAAGCAATAGCTCATCAACAGCGCCACTAAGCCCTTTATCCCATGTTGCATTCGATAACATCTTCACAATGGGTTCTGTA
>Ga0115013_10002260_pt1 | contig 10774 bp, 9 predicted proteins | sample SouAtlMetagenome_2_FD_88686 | JGI IMG/M metagenome (GOLD analysis project Ga0115013, IMG submission 88686) | Marine eukaryotic phytoplankton communities from Atlantic Ocean - South Atlantic ANT15 Metagenome | ecosystem: Environmental > Aquatic > Marine > Oceanic | place: South Atlantic Ocean...
ATAGGGGGCACTTTCAGTGGGGAATTCTTTCAATTTGTTAGAGGGGTTTCCTACCTCTGTGTACTGGTCAACCACGCAAAGAATGAGTGGGTTTTCAGCTTCGTTTCCGATGTGAGTTCTAACTGGGGTGAGTCTAGGTAAAATATCAATCCACCAATTTTCGTATGCCTTACGCAATTTCGCAATCACAGCTGGATGCTGTGACGCAACATCGTTACTTTGTGATGGATCAGCTTCGATATCGAAGAGCTTATCTCCATCAATTAAACGCCATTTTTGAGTGAGAACTGCTGACTTCAACCATTTTTGAGGTTTAAAGGTGAAACCAGCCCCTCCGTGATATTGAAGCACGAGTGTGCGTTCGTTCCACTTGCTTGAGTCTTTTAATAGTGGGGCAAGAGAAACTCCATCATGCTTGACTTTCTGAGGCTTCAGTTTGCACACCTCAATTAGCGTAGGGAGGATATCGTATCCAGCCACGATAGTTTCAATATCTCGTCCTCCTGTGAATTCACCCTGGGGCCAATGAATAAAGCAGGGGACTCGATGACCACCGTCGTAAACTGATGCCTTACGACCACGCATCCCCGCATTAAACTGGTTCTTCCCGGTGGGGATAGCGTCGATTTCCATTTCAACTCCCGCACTAGTACCGTTGTCCGTCATGAAGATGAAAATGGTATTTTCTGCAGCTCCGAGTGACTGCAACCTGGCTCGCAGCCTGCCTATATTTTCATCGAGGTTGGTAATCATCCCAAAGAAATCTTTCGCCTTACCTTTTTTCCATGTGGCGTCCTTGGCATAGGGGGCTGAGTACTTTTCATCTACAATGTAAGGCACGTGGGGGGCATTGGTGGCGATGTAGGCAAAAAAGGGCTTTTGCTGTCGCACTTGCTTTTCGATAAAATCGCCTGCTCCTTGGAACCAAATATCGGTGCAGTAGCCTTTAAAGCGCTTATGCTCTCCATTGTGCTCATAGACATCGTCAAAATAATCGTTGCCCCAGTAGTCAGAAACCTGGCCAACACCACCGCAGCGATGCCACAAGACCTCGGTAAATCCACGATCTATTGGCCGATGTGGATAGCTGTCTCCGAGGTGCCATTTTCCAAATAGCCCAGTGGCGTATCCATTCGATTTAAAAAAGTCAGCCATGGTAACCTCGTCAACGTGCATCATCGTTCTACCCGCACTGGTGCGGTAAGCTCCTGTGCGTGAGGCATATCGACCAGTCATAAGAGACGCTCTTGAAGGAGTGCAAAACGAATTCACGTGCATATTTGAGAAACGTATTGATTGCTGATGAAGCTTGTCCAAGTGGGGCGTTTTTACGACAGGGTTCCCGAGACAGGCTAGGTCACCGTAGCCTTGGTCATCGGTAAAGATAATGACGACGTTGGGTTGAGCTGCGAACAGAATACTGCTGGTAATTAGGTTGGCGGCAATGCTAAGGATAAGGTTTTGCATAGTGGTAATTAGTTAGAGCATGAAGTTTCGTTATGGAACGGAGGTGGCATATTCAAGAACACATTCGGCAGAAGGAAAATTGTGATCCTACGTCTTAGCTCGAACAGAAATGGGATCAAGGGGATACTCTAAATTGGGAAGTGTCACGGATTAGAACTTGTCGCTAGTGAGAGGAACGCCACTAATGCGAGAAGCAACCCCCTTTCTCTCTCTTTGATCTTCTCAACAAGGTCCATAGGGACATCCCGAAAAAAGCAAATTCTTGGCAGCTGAACTACGAATACTAGTGCGGGCTTCGTCCGGTCATGAGGGCCGGGAAGGAACGTCGCGAGAATCGGCCCAGAGCGAAGTAGCGGCGAATCGATGATGGAGTATTCCGATGATGAGAAATGCAACTCGTGGACTTGGATGTTTCTTTATCAGGAGGCGGATGATAGAGTTGGATGATGACAGCGAGATTAGCGATGGCGATCACGGGCTTGGCGATGGGGCCGCTCCTTGGAGGAGTGAAGGACGCACGGGAATTGATCAGTAAGTCCAAGAGGAACGATGTGGAGGTGATGAAGGTGCTCGATCTGGTGAAGAGTGATTTGACTGAGGAAGGAGTGGCGGAGGTCCTCGGATGGGTGATCGAGAATGGCTTCGCTCAAGAGAGGAAGCAAGTGGGAGAGGTGATTTGGAAGCTCCCGAAAAATGATCAGTTGATGTTGAAGTATGTCCGGATTTTGAGTTTTTATGGGGAGAAGAAGCAGTTGGAGGAAGTCATCGGGAAGTTGCCCAAAGGGAGGGTTCATCAGGAAGCGAGATTTCGCCTTGCCTTGTCAGTGGCTGAAGATGCACAGCGGAACTTAACGCTGAACGATGCCGAACGTACGGCGAGGAATCAGGAGGCCAAGGCGATCCTGGAGAAGCTGGAGAGGGAAGAAGGGTTGAATGAGTTTGTGGAGAGGTGGGTCGCGGACTTGAAGTATAAGATCACTCATTTGGTAGTGGGATGTGAAGCCCCCGAAATTGAGGGGGTCGATTCTAAAGGGAAGAAAATCACCCTAAGTGAATACCGGGGCAAGGTCGTGCTTCTGCCCTTTTGGGGAATGTGGTGAGGCCCATGTCGTGGCATGCTTCCATTCGAGCGGTCGCTCGTTGAGAAGTGGAAAGGCGAGCCCTTTGCATTGGTTGGGGTGAACACCGATCCTCCGAAAACGCTCTCGAAGTATGTCAAGAATGGCACGATTACTTGGCGTAATTTCCGGGACGAAAAAGTGGGTGGCCCGATCTCCAGCAAGTGGGACATCGCCGGTTGGCCGACAATTTACATCATCGATCACAAAGGAGTGATCAGACATGTGAGCCAGGTGAAGGGAGATTTGGATATGGCGTTAACCAAGCTGATTATGGAAGCCAAGGCGGAGCTTGGTGAGAGGAAGTGAGACGAAGGTGGGGAAGTGGGCCGTGCCTTATGATCGCGGGCATTCAGCCCACCTTGACAGGTGTCGGTAGGACTCTAATATTTGAGGATGATTCACATCGGGAAGGTAGCAGTCTCTCGGACGCCCCTTTTTCTGGTCAATCTCTTCTTTGTCGCTTTCACGCTTCATTCTTCCGCTCTCGAACCACCGGGGATTTTTCCTGAATCCGGTGAGCTTGTGGCCCCAACTCTGGTGAAGTTGAGGAACCCAAATCCTTCCGGGGCGATTTTCTACACTACTGACGGGACCGATCCACGGGGGGAGGACGGGAGCGTTCGTTCAGGTGTCGAAGTATACTCCGACTCATTTGAATCTCACGACTTTGGTGGTCCTCTCTCTGCCAACCGATCCATCGTGGTTCAGTGCCGGGTGAAATCAGGAGAAGATTGGAGTGAACTGAAAACCGCGACTTTTATTGCCGATCAGGATTTCTCGAAACTGCTGGTCACTGAAATCATGTTTCATCCTACGAATGGTCCTCCCGAGTCCGAGTATGAAGAATTCATAGAGTTTAAGAATACCGGAGAAATTGCCTTGAATCTCTCTGGCTTGCGAATTGTCGATTTTACCGACGAGGGGACTGATGCTTTTATCAAGTTTACTTTTCCTGAAGGCGTTGTCGTATCGCCGGGAGAATTTGTTGTTGTTGCTGCCAACGCGGAAAGGTTCCAAAGTCTGTATCCCGAGGTTTCGTTCCACGGTGAGATGGCTTCTAGATTTAACAATCAAATAGGTCGAATCGCACTCATTGGCCCCGACGGTGGCATTGCGACCCAGATGCGCTACGAAACTCACTACCCTTGGCCTGCGGTTCCGGATAATCATGGCTATTTCAAAAAGCGAAAACCCAAGGTGGGGTTTTCGCTTGCTCGAAGGTCCCTCGCACCCGGAGCGGATCCAGAGCATTTCAGCACGTGGCGTGCAAGCGCTGCGAGACTTGGGTCACCCGGCACGGAGGAGGTTGATCCTAAAATTCCACCACTTGTTATCAGCGAATTTCGGTCTCGGTCTACCGGGCAGCTGGTAGACCGCGTTGAGATCTACAACCCCACCTCAGCTGCGGTAAGTATTACCGGTTGGTGGCTCAGTTATAAAAGAAGCAGACCATATAAACATAAGTTCCCCGAAAATACAGTTGTCCCGGCAAAAGGATACCTGGTCGTAGACGAGGTTGATTTTTGTGAGTCCGGCAGCGAGATGGCGCTCAGCTCAAAAGGTGATCGTTGTTATCTCTTTTCCGCGACTCCCGGGGGAGAGCTTACTGGTTATTCCCATGGTGTTCGCTTTGAGGGGAGTGATGAAAGCGTGTCCTTCGGCCGGTCGCGAACCTCCGAGGGTGTTGATTATTTTCAGCCCGAATTCTCCGAGAGTTTTGGTCTGAAAAATTTTGGATCAAGTTTCATTCCCTTGCTGATTTCCGAAGTGATGTATCATCCGGATGTTGAGGGATTTCAGTACATCGAGCTCCACAATCAGTCCAAGGATCCGCTCTCCCTCTGGCTTCCTGATACTCCTGCTCGAACATGGGGTCTGAGTGGAGGGACTGTTGGTCAGAAGGTGCCTCAATTCTTGTTTCCCGAGGGCACAACTGTTCTCCCTGATGCTTACCTCATTTGTGTTCCTGAGTCTGCCGGGTCGGTGGTGGTTCCTGATCACGCTCAGGTTTTTAGGATTCCTGATGACCTTATTTCAACCAAACAAGGCGTTCTTCGTATTCATCGCCCCTTGGCATCCAAGGGGGAAAAAATTCGATACGTTACTGTCGATGAGGCGATCTACCAGAATCGATTGCCTTGGGACGTCGGAGCAGGCGGAGGAGGCCAAGGGCTCGAACGAATTAACACGAGCGCTTTTGGAGTTGATCCCCTCAACTGGCGCGCTGGTCCCGTGGGAGGAACTCTCGGGCGCTCCTTGGGAGATCGACTTCTCCGACATCCCTTTAAAAGGGGGAGATAAGTAAAAAGGGCAGGCGCTTCTTCAGTTTCTTTAGGGTTTCGTAGATACGGAATCATGGTGTGGAAATCCCCATATTTCCAAAGTCTGCTTTGGAATTCTCGCTTAGGGTCTTGTTCCTTGACGCTTTCGAGAGATAGGTTCCATACTCGCGCCGTTAGTTTCAGAGTCCTGATATAATGGTTAAAATGTTTGAATTCTGCGCGTTGCGTCCCTTTACGTTCGCGGCGTGTGTCGGAGCTCTCTTGTTTACCTCATGTGGTCCGATTCCCCAATCGGGGACAGCTTCGAAAAGTGCGGCGATGCAAGCCTATGAGAGTTATAACCGGCCTGCTACTTTACCGACAGATGCTTCCAAGGTTCGCGTGAAAGTTTCTCTAAATAACCAGATGGCCTATGTTATGGAGGGGAGTAAGCCGCTTCTCGTCATGCCGGTGACAGTCGGGCGACCGAGTGCGCCGACGCCCCGCGGCAGCTTTCGCATTCGCTCGAAGAATCACTATTACCGCGCCTACACGCACGGATATGCCATCAAGGGGAATGTTATTCGGGGATGTTACTTGCGGAACCGGCCGTCGGGATGGCGGTTCAAGGGGACGCCGATGCCGTATTGGTGTGAATTTAAATCGGCATACGGATTCCATACCGGCTGGATGAAAAACTTTCCGGCATCAGGTGGATGCCTGCGGATGCATAAGAATGTCGCGCCTAAATTCTATCGTTTGGTGAAAGTTGGAACACCCGTTTCGATTTCCTATACCCAGTCTGAAGACGCCACCATTGGACAAAACATCCCGCGACCTCCGGACTCCACGGGCTTTCCCGGGAATCCCGATGGCATGATGGCGTTGACACAGAATTTCTTCACGCAACATCAAGCACCGGTCTTCATAAACCCTTAGAGGACTACTTTTTAAATTTACTAAACTTTGTGATGAGGGGTTCGAGCTCACCTTTTGGTTTTTGATCGACGGAGGAGACGTAGAAGGCCGCGCCTGAGCGATCAAAGAGTTCCGAGATTCGCGCCAGTCCGGCAGGGGTTTGGGCATCACGGAGGTCACTGAACCAATAGATGGCGTCGGTCTTTTTGACGATAATGAGATCCTCCATGGAAAGGATGACCTGTTCACGTTGGCCGAGTGTTTTTGGTGCAGCATTCCAGGTGAGGGCGCAACCGTAGATCTCGCGGTAGTGTGAACCGGGGAAGTTTTTATCGATTTCTTTTTTAAGAGCGGGGATGTGGGGCTGCATGCTGGAGGAGTTATCAAGAATTACCCCCAGATTGGTTGCTTTAAAATTGATGCCACCAACTTCGCCCTGTTTGGCGTCGGCGTTATTCGCAACAGCCAGGGGATCGATTCTAAGGGTGACGAGGAGTTGATCCCGGGTAGTGATGACCTTTGCAAGGAGGTCCGAGGCGGGCCCGTTGGCGTATTGATCGATGGGAAGTTCAAAGGCTTTGCCCACGTTTGCTCCAAAGAATGCTGCTTTGAGGGCAGTCAGGCTTTTTTTGTGCTCTTTAATTTGTTCGGAGAGCTCGTCGACTTTCCGCTCGTTGAGGGAGCTGCGTTCGTATTCCTGGTCGCGGGCTTTCTGCGCTTTGGCGAGCTCCAGCGTGGGTTTTCGGGCTTTCCGTTCATAGGCCTTTTGGATTTTTTCGATGGGGCTGGTTCGTGGCTCCTTGAAGTCCGGGGAGGCCAAGGAGGCTGCGCGATATTCGAGAGCGTCCATGCGGAGTTCCAGCGTACGCTTCTTTTCCGAACCGGTCAGTTCGTCGATATCGATTTGCTTTTTTAGGTTCTCTTCAGTGGTGTTGAGCCCGGCCAGAATTGACTCCAAAACGGTGAGGTAGCGCAGGTGAAGAAGTGCGGAGAGTCGGTCGTCGGTTTGTAGTCCTTTGTCGTCGGTTGCGGGTATTTCTGCAACGCGCTCGGTATAGGATTTCTCCAACGACGTCAAAAGTTTGGCTGGATCGGTCTTGGCCCAGGCGTGGGTAGTGAGAGCAAGAATTAAGGGGGCTAATAACCTCATAATGAACATACTATAATGTAATGGGGGGCGGCGCGAAGCAGAAAGAAAATCATTTTGAGAGGCATGGCCTTTGCAAGGGCCGGAGGTGCTGTCATAAAGAGGGGTGTCTATTCGCCCCTGGTATTGGCCAAAGCAAGGACAGCCTGAACGAACGGAACCTTTCACCTGGATAGTGGAGGGCGTGATTGCTGCTTCCTGGTGGCCGGATCCGGGGATTTTTGAACTCTTCAAGGAGAAGGGAATTAAATCAGTCGTAAATGTTTGTGAGTTCGATAACCGGCAGGATGTGCCAAAGCAGTTTGCCTACCATTTCATTCACGTCCCGGACTACGGGGTGCCGACCGACGAGCAAATCGAGCGATTTATCAAGTTGATGGATCGACATCACGCCTCCAAGGAGCCTGTAGTCATTCATTGTGTGGCGGGCTGTGGACGGACTGGGCAGTTTATTATCGCCTGGTGTGCGAAGGCGGGATTTATTCCCAACGGAACCGATCCCGTGGAGTGGATTCGCGCCCGCCGGAAGTGTTGTCTGGAGACCGGTGCACAGATCCAGTGTGCCAAACGCCTGACGAAGAAATATCGAGGCTAGTTTATTTGGTTTTCCCTCGGTTTTTCAGGACCGGTTTTTCCATGGAAAAGGGCAAAGCCCGCATTGGGGACCTGAATGGGAATAGCGAATAGGGAGGTTGAGATATCGGAAATCATACCAATTCATTTTGCAGATCCAATACCTTTGATGGGGGCGTGGGGATACAATGACATTGCATTCGGTAGAGCCAAATGATCGTATTTTGCGAGCTGGCCTCTTTTTGATCACTTTCTTTGGTCTGAACTGGAGAAATTTGAAACATGTTTGTTCCCCGTGGCGTTCGGTCATCATGAATAAATTAGTAAGAATCCTTCTCGCGCTGCCTTTTCTTTTGGGGGCGGCAATGGGGCAGGTTGTCATCAACGATATCGCGATTTTGAGATCAATGGAGAAGAAGATGTCTCAATTGATGGAGGTCGATCTTCTGTTGAAGGGGAAGGGGCTTGTCGAGGGTTTGGAGAAGGCTGAAAAATCGACGGATTGGGAGGAGAAGGGAAAATTATGTCAGGGGGCAGGATACGATGAATTGTCCGGTTCGGTTTACCTGATCTCTCACACCTACGATTGCGGGAAGTGTGACAAGTGGCATCTCGGAGGAGTTGCCACAGCGTGGTGTTTGCGGAGTGATGGCCTGATGGTGACCAATTATCATGTTCTCGATAATGACAAAGGCGAGGCTTGGGCTGTTTGTTCCCGTAAAGGAGAAGTTTTTGAAGTGGTCGAGGTGCTCGCCGCCAGTAAGGAGAATGACCTTGTGGTTTTTCGTGTGAATGGAAAAGGAATGAAAGCTCTTCGTCTTGGGAAGCCTGCCGAGGTTGGGGAGGACGTCCGGGTCATCAGCCATCCAAACCGCAACCTTTACATGCAAACCACCGGGGAGGTTTCCCGCTATTTTAATGAGCCTCGAAAAGGTAAAACCGGACCGGTGCGCATGGGGATCACGGCAGATTATGCCAAGGGCTCCTCAGGGGGTCCGGTGATAAATGCCAAGGGAGAAGTTGTTGGGATCGTGGCATCCACCAATAGTATCTACTATAACCGGAACAAAGACGGCGACGTCACCAATCTCCAGATGGTCTTGAAAAACACCATCCCCGTGTCTGCTTTGCATAAGATGTTGAAGCAGTAAATGTCGCTACTCTATCGTGAGGCCGGCGGATCGTTCGGTGCTGGTCTTTCCTTGGACAGATGAGGAGGTAATGGAGTTACCTGATCCGTTGCCGGTGAAGTTGATGGCTGCTTTTTCCAATGGTTTCGCACGAGTCTCGGCGAGGGTGCAGCCGGTGATGAGGACCTTGTGACAATCCTTGGCGTTGATTCCGTGGGGAAGGCCGTTGGTGAAGGTGCACCCGGTGATGGCGATTCGCTGGCAGTTTGCGAGCTCCAGAAGAGAGGCTCTGCTTTTCTGTTCTTCGGGGGCTTCTTCAAGGAAGCTGCAGCCTGTGATAGTACAATCCCGGCTGTTGATGAAGCGAACACCGGTGCCGTATTGTTCGGTATGACGTCGGAAGTGGTTGCTGCCGACGGTGATCATGTTGGAGTCTTCGATGAGGAGATTGCGATTCCCGCAGGAGTAGATGGAGTTTCCGGTAATGGTGACACCGTAGCAATTGGTGAGGTGGACGTTATTCTCCTGGGAGCCGATGATGTTACCGGTGATGGCGATGAGTCCGGGTGGACGGGAGCCGTCGCGCTTTTCCACGATGCGGATATTGCAGCCGCCTTTGGACTCGGTGGCCTGAATGGTGTTGGAGGCGATGGTGACTTCGTTGACGCTTGCTCCGTCGGCGGTGGTATCGATCCAAATTTCCGCGGTTGGTTCCGTGGGGAGTTTGGGGAATGAGCGGGGCGCGTTGTTGTATTCGATGTCGTTTCCAGTGATCTGAAGATTGCGGATCTCCGAACGTTCGATGCGGATGCCCCCGAGTCGGTTGTAGCTAATGTGGGAGGTGGCGATGTTGATTTGATGAAGGTTCAGGCCATCGAGGAAAATACCAGCGCCGCGATTGTGATAGATATGGCAATTCACGATGAGCACGTTGCGGTTGCGTTTGACGAGATGAATCCCATGCCGGGCATTTCTGATCATGACGCCATCAATGATGGCCTGCATGGTTTCGGTGAGCTCGATGCCGTCGGCTTCGGGATGAACTCCTTCGATGGCGATCTCGCGAATCTGGGGCATGCGTTCGTTTGTCCATACTCCGGATTTTACGGAGCCGGGATCGCCGGTGCCTCCGTGATTGCCGATGAGGCGAAAGGCGGGGCCGGGACCGTCCATCACGATAGTGGCCGTTCCCAGCGAGCCTGCGATTCCATAAGCGCCTGTTTTGGGCAGGGCAATTTCAAGAGGCTCAGTAATGCGGTAGCTTCCTTTTGGGAAAACGAGGAGTCCGTCTCCGTCCTTGATGGCGTGATTGATGGCCTCGGTGTCATCAGTTTTTCCATCGCCTGTCGCACCAAAGTTTTTGACGTTGCTCATGAGGAAGATGCTAGTGTCTTCCTCTTTTGAAGGGAAAGAGGAATCATGAAGGGGGTTTGATTGCTTTGCAGTCGCCACCAAGGTGGTCTCTGCTATACATCAGGAAGTGCGGATTCTTATCGTCACCCCGAAAGCAGGTCAGATAGCCACCGGCAATTGTTGCTCGGCGGAGCAGTGGGTGAGGATGTTTCGTAATTCGGGACACGAAGTGGAGGTGAGGGGTGTTGGCGATAGGATGAGAGAGGGATATGATGTTTTGGTTGCCTTGAATGCGAGACGTATTCCCGGTGTGATTGAGGAGTTCAAGGACGAGAATCCAAATGGCCGGGTCGTAGTGGTTTTAACTGGAACGGATATTTATCCAGAGGTGGGAGATCAGGCCTTGGTGACGATGCGCTCGGCTGATCGCTTGGCTGTCCTGCAGTCTAAAGCCCTCGAGCAGGTGCCGGATGAGATGCGGGAGAAAACGAGAGTGATTGTTCAAAGCGCGAGCCCGATTGAGATGAGTCGGGAGAGCGATTTTTTTGAGGTCGCCGTGGTGGGGCATTTTCGGAAGGTGAAAGATCCTCTTCGGACAGCTAAGGCGGTGCGCCTGTTGCCGTCGGCATCGAAAGTGCGAGTTCGACAGGCCGGGGGGGTTTTAGAAGAGCGGTATGAAGTTTTGATTAGGGAAGAGGTGGCGGAGAATGGTCGCTATGAGTGCTTGGGGGAGGTTAAGCCCAAAGAAGCATGTGAATTGATAGCGGGATCGGATTTGTTGGTGTTGAGCTCGCATTCGGAAGG
>Ga0115013_10002261_pt1 | contig 10772 bp, 6 predicted proteins | sample SouAtlMetagenome_2_FD_88686 | JGI IMG/M metagenome (GOLD analysis project Ga0115013, IMG submission 88686) | Marine eukaryotic phytoplankton communities from Atlantic Ocean - South Atlantic ANT15 Metagenome | ecosystem: Environmental > Aquatic > Marine > Oceanic | place: South Atlantic Ocean...
AGAACGGCTCTACGTCAGCGTACCTCCGTGTTACCTCTCCTGCTCTGCGCCAGCGTTCCCCCAGTACCTCAGCCGGAGCGTGTCGTTGACAAGCTCATCCCGAAGCTCTCAGCGACAGCTGGCCTTGACCTTGGCAGCACTGTGGAGCAGAGGATTCGCCTCGCGTGGCAGGACGCGTGGGAGGAGCAGGCCAAAGATATTGACGAGCTTGAAGCCGCCGACCTCTCGAGTCGTCGCCTCGACCTGCAGCAGCTCCTCACTGACAGCGAGAACGTGACGCTGTCGGACGAGCGGGCGGGCACCACTGGCGAGCAGGCACTAAGGGCTGACCTCACACGCGCACGTGCGGTCACGCGTGATTTGATGCGTTTCTGGCGCTTCTCGACGACGCAGACGGACCAGTTCCTTTCGGAGCTTGAGGGACCGGCAGCGGACCAACTCCTGGCGGAGCTTGACCCAGAGGAGCTGGGCGAGATAGTCACCGAGGAAGAGGCACGCCAGCAGCGGCGACGGCTGTTGCTGCGTCATCAGGCAGCCGGCGTCGTCGAGCATCGCATATTCGGCGAGGTTCTAGCGCGCGACGAGGTGCTGCTAGACGCGCTGCCCGGCGTGGAGCAGCAGAGCTTCCAGGACGCGTGGCTTCAGCTGGGCGGACTGAGCAACCTGACCGGTTGGGCCGACGAGTGGGAGGCGGAGATCGTGGAGGAGGCGAGGGCTGACGAGATGGAGTTTCGGGAGGAGCTCGAACGAATCCTGGGCGATATGCCTGAGCCAATTGCGCAGAGCCTGGACTTCGAGAGCCAATTGCGCAAGCGAATCATGGAGCTGAGACCCGACACGCCGAACGCTTCTCTATACGAGCTCGACGCCGATGAGCTGGAGAGCAAGGTCCTGGAACTCGAGGTGGAGGACGGCAAGGCCTTTTGGAACTCGTGGTGGGTGCCCGATCGAGTCGGTAGATTCTGCGAGGCCGTCTACTACGCGTCGGGCGCGCTGGAGGAGGGCGCGCGCGACGCGAGCACGAGCTGCGGACCGTGGATGTCGCTCGTCGGCTCCACCATCCGACGCTCCGGAGGCAGCCTGCGCCTGGGCGAGGAAGAAGGCGTCCTGTCGGACCGGATCATCGCCTTCCCGCTGCTGCTGCTGCTCGTTTGCGTGGGGCGCCAGGGCCACATCGAGGCGGCCGCTGTGTACGCCATGGCCCGTGCGATAGGCACGCTCAACTTGGAAGCGATCGCGGCACACGAGGGCTTCGACGTCAGCACTGCGTCCGATGCGCGCGTCGCCGAGGCGGAGGCAAGCAACACGTACTTCCTGATCTTCGACGAGCTGTTCAAGCTCCTCCAAAAGGAGCTGGAGCCCTATGTTCTTCCGTTGGTAGCGGTCTCTTCTTTCCTTGCGTTTGGCATGCCGCTGCTTCTTGTCGGCCTCGCGTGGTCCCTCACCACTGCGCTCTTCACCGCGCTCTTCGACCTCCTCGGCTTCACCGGTGGTCCGCCGGTGGACCCGCTTGACTTCGTTGCGTAGCGTTTGGACGTGTACCATAGGCTAAGGCATAGGAGGTTGCTCTCGAGTACCCCTTGCCGGTTATTCCTTTTTTAGGCGAAAGTGGTTTCCTTAGAGAATGAACCAACGGTACCCGCAGAGCAGGCACACACACCACACGGCGGCAGTGAAAAAAATGGGCGAAAGTAGTTTATAAATAAGAAACGTGTGCCGAGTTTTCGTGCCCCGGCTTCGGCCGCGTTTTCTGGCCGTGATGTTCCGTGTTTGCCGCCCCCAGAAGTCTTGCAAGTGCTGCGGCGGAAGGAGCGGAGAGCGGTTTTACCGAGCCGGAATGGTCAACGCCTCTCTGAGCGTCATAACCGTGAGTGCCGTGAGCGAGGCGGACGTGCGCAGCGGTCGCGTGACTCTGCTGCTGCGTCTGGCTGGTGACGCAACGTGGAGGCTGATCGATTTGGTCGCCGGTATTGCCGTGACAGCCGAGGGAACCGGTGCCATCCCCATCACACAGGCCCAACAAATGCATCCGCAGGAGCTCAAGCTGAACCTGGCGCCAATGTTCGAGTTCGACCCGCCCTCCAGTAGCGCGCTGCACATCACCGTCTCTCACCTCTGCGAGAAGAGCCTCCTGCAGCTGGAAGGCCCCTGCACGCTTGCCACGGGTAATGAAGGAGCCGCTGCTTCGGCGGCAGGGCTACCTCTCACGGCGCAAGTGCCCGTGAGTGATGGTGGGACGCCACCAGGACGGCCCGGTGCTCCGGAAGTCGTTCCGCTCGAGAGCCATGACGCTGTCGCCGTGCGGTGGGCCCCGCCCAGGGACGAGGGGGGCAGCCAGGTGGAGGGTTACGTCTGGGTGGAGCCCGGAGAGCCGCATTGGCCGATCGAGCTGAGCTACGACGGGGCTGGCAGCCTGCTCGCCGTGCTCCGCGGCTTCGGCCGGGCCACCATGCTCCTTCCCGGCGCGATCGCCGCAGTCAACGCCGGAGGCTTCTCGCCGCCATCAGCCCAGTGGGTCGGCGGCATCTTCGGCCAGCCCGCACCTCCTCGGCACGTCGCGCTGAGCCAGTCGGAACACTCCCCGAGCACCACGCTGCGACTGGACTGGCAGCTGCCGGAGGGTGGGTGGGGCGGGGGCTTCCGTATCCGCCACCATCGGCTGCGGCTTTGGCGGCTGCCGGGAGATGGCGAGGGATCCGATGCAGCGACCCTGCGCACCGCAAGGGCGGCGGAGACAAATGCGGCGGAGGCGCCGCGCAGAGACAGATGGGAGCTGGCCGCGGTGCTGCGCCTACGTGCGGGGACCGAGGGGCTGACCCCTGCGGAGGCGGCGGCGCTGGCCGCGGAGTCGGCGGCGGCGGCGGCGGGGGAGGCGGGGCAGGCGGCCGCACTCAGGGCGGGCGCGGCGGCAGAGCCGAGGCTGGAGAATCGGACGACGGCCTCAGCTGCCGAGGTGGAGGCGGAGGCGGAGGCAGAGGTGGAGGCGGAGGCAGAGGAGGAGGCGGAGGCGGAGGTGGGACCGGGCGGCGGGCGGAGCGTGCTGCTCAAGGGGCTGCGGCCGGGAAGCCGCTACGCCGCGCAGCTGGTGGCGGTCAACAGCGCGGGCGACGAGAGCGCCGCGCCGCCGCTGTGCACCGCCGCGGAGCTCGCGGCGCGCGAGGCGCCCACCTCGTGCGCACCCGTGGCGGTGCTGCCCGAGCGAGGGAGAGAGCTCGGCTGGCCTCGTCACGGTGGCCTCATGTTGAGCGGTGGCCTTATCGGCCTACTGCTCCTCGTCGCGGCGGCGTGTGCCTTCGCCGCGCGGCGTCGCGGCAGCGGGCGCGGTGGGAGCGCCAGCACGAGCGCCAGCAGGGACGGGGCCGGCTCAGGGGAAGGGGGCGAGGGGCGCAGTGTGAAGCGGCGGGACGACCATCCGCAGCCACTGCCTCCCCCCGCGCCTCCCGCGCCTCCGACGCCCCCTGCTGCTGCGCCGACGCGCCAACGCACGCTGCTCTATCGCGCCACCCAGCCGATATGGCGCGTCTTTGCGGAGGATCGAGAGGGTCGAGGCTCCGCAAGTCGCGCTGGGGCAGCTGCCACCCCTCGCGGCGCTACGATGCCTCCTCGCGCTGCGCCAACGCGCCAGCGCACGCTGCTGTCTCGCGCCACCCGGCCGATTTGGCGCGTCTTTGCAGAGCACCGAGACGACCGAGGCTCTGGCAGCCCCAGCCCCGGCGGCCAAATCGGAATGGCGGTCACTGTGTGACACACGCACACCAGAAGACGTCCACTGAGACTGACGTGCGCCCAACTCCAACAGCTACGCGACGAGCTAAGAGGAGAGCGGAGCAATATGAATAAGGCCGTACTAGTCGTATTATGTACGGGCTTTTGGACACTAGTGTGTAGTGAGTAGTCTGTCTGTAGAGAGTCTCTCGTCTTCTTGCATCGCGCTGTGTGTGCCGGCGCGGGTGGTGCCGGCACGAGACACTCGAGAGCCGTACGGTAAGCACACTCCACTGTCCACACAGACACGTCTGGACACGAACGACGAAGACAGCAGCCGTGCACAGTCCGTCGGGCACCGCGCGGCCACGCCAAGACGCCGCGCCATGGCGCATGCGGCATCGGGGCGCGCGACGCTTTATTTATCTCCAGTTTTCCGCTCTAGCTGCGCTCTCTGGTCTGGTCCGGCTCTCTGGCCACGAACCCCGTGTGACATGCGACGTCCGACGACACAGGCACAGAGACCGTAATGATCTGAAGGGGTAATGTAGCCCACCGCTACACCCGGGCGCTACGCACCACTCAGGGCCACCATCTCGACAGTAGGACCGAGACCACCACCGATACCGCTTATACCACCGAGTACCTTCGGTCGGACGGGCGCCAGCAGCTTGCCGTCAAAGTAGCAGAGAGTCTCGAAAGCCTGACCCTCGACTGGGTGCGTATAGACCTGCAGGGTGTCGCCCTGCAAGGACAGCACGAAGATGCGCCGGCCCATCAATGGGTTTATGATTTCGCCCTCCTCGTCCTTTTCGTAGTCTTGCTCCTCGATGAGGTACAGGCGGTCCTTCACGAAGCACAGCCAACAGGGGTGCTTCCACTCGCCCGTGATCGAGCGGCGGTGCTCGCCAGCGAGTGAGAAAACCTGCAGACGGTCGTTGTTCTGGTCGCAGACGAAGAGCTCCTCACCAGCTACCACCATCCCACAGGTGCAATCGAGCAGCGAAAGCCCAAACTGGTGGCGAGGCTGCAGCGTCTGGGCGTCGAGGGCGACGATCTCGTCCTGCTCGGGTCCTCCAACCTCATCGTAGAGGTTGAAGAAGAGCAGCCCTCCAGGCGCGAGGGTAAGGCACTCGATGCCTTTGTTCGAAAGATCGTTCAGCTGGTAACTCGTGACCTCGGTTCCGGCGTGAGTGAAGCAGCCGATTTCATTGTACATGCTCGCATAAATGAACTCCTCGCTGGCGGCGATCTCGCCATGATGGTTCGAGAGCTCGAAGGTGGTGCCGCTGCTGCTCATGTCGCGACCAAGAATGCGCACCGTGGAGCCAGACCTCACTACCAGCTCGTCACCGCCAGGTGTCACCGCCATCCTCAACAATGGTGTGTCGAGCAGCTCCTGAGGAAAGTCGAGCGCCACTTTTCTCAGGCGGCGCCGGCCCTCGCTGGTCGCCTTCCAGCCCTCCGCCCACCGCGAGCACACCGCGGCCGCTGCACCGTCCTCCAGCTGCAGCGGCGCCAGCAGGTGTGGCACAAGGTCACTCGAGAGCAGCACTCCCTCGACTGCCCACTGCGCCAGCGGCTTGTGCGCTGCGAGGATGGCGTCGGCCCGGTTCCTGACCTGGGTCGACGCCTCGCACCCCGCGGCAGCGATCTCCAGGAGCTGTGCGTGCGACAGGTCGGCGAGGCGCGCCGCTACACGCGATGCGGGTACCATTCGGCTCGGGCCGAAGCGAGACACGAAGTTCCGCCAGCTCGGCGCGTGCTACCGGCACCGGCGTCCTTCCGGCATTTTATGAAAACAAGGCTGTGTACCTCTCTAGATATTCCCCCCCTGTCGGACCCATCACGGTGGGGCGCCACATCTACCCCGCCTTCGCCTTGCGCTGCAGCCGCGGCGTCGACCAGATCGACCCCGCAGCGAGCAGTGCGAGCACGAGCGCTCCCATGCTGAGCACGCGCCCCAAGGAGCCCGCAGTGTCCATGGCGGCGCCGAGAGCCTGGACGCCGAGAGCCCCCGCGAGCTGCCGAGTGGCGAGGTAGAGGGCAGATATCTGCCCGTTGCTCCGCCGGCCGAAGAGGCTGCCGGTGACGACGGTCGGTATGGTCTTGTCCAGGCCCTGGTAGCAGCCGAGCGCCACGCCCACCCCAAGCAGGTGCGCGCCGCGTGTGACGCCGCCGGAGCCGAGCGCGGCGAGGCAGAGCCCCATCGCGATGGCCGGCGCGGCCAGGGCCGTCTGCTTGCGAGAGGCGGGGAGCGCGTCGGCGAGCGCGCCGCCCGCGAGTGCGCACACGGCGCTCGCCGCGGCCATGGGCAGGTAGAGCAGCGAGCGCGCCGCCGCGCCGCCTTGGCTCGCCTCGAGCTCGGCGTCGAGGGGCTGCGCGTCGAGGAGCGCGCCCATGTGGAAGTTGAGCGCGTTCCACATGCCGCCGCACAGCAAGTAGTACAGCGCGAGCAGCCAGAACCCGGACGTGCCGAGCGCCTCGCGTACACGCAGCTCCGGCTCCGGCTCCGGCTCCGGCCCCGGCTCCGGCCCCGGCTCCGGCCCCGGCGCCTGCCCCGGCACCTGCGCCGGCTCCAGCTCCGGGCCCGGCTCCTGCCGCGCGGGTGCGCGCGGGCTCGGAGGCGGCGGGAGGGGGCGGCCCGTGTCCGGGCGCAGCCCGTAGTCTTCGGGCTTGTGGAGCAGCAGCGCCGAGACGCACAGCGCCGCCGAGCCCATGAGCGCGGCCATCCACCGGAGGGTCCGCCGCCAGCCACCTGCCTCGATCGCCATCGCGATGAGGGCGGGCAGCGTGGAGGTGCTGGCGCCGACCAGATTGAGGACGCCCGTGGCCACACCACGGCGCGCCACCCACCACTGCGTGACGGCCGCACGGCTCGCGAAGTCGATCGTCTCCGGCCCGAGCATTCGGATTGCGAGCATCGAGAGCTGCAGCGACTGCGCGTCGCTCACCAAGGCCATCGAGGCGATCGCTGCAGCATACGGCAGCGCGGCGGCCGAGATGAGGAGCCGCGGACCCATGCGATCCACCGCGGCACCGATCACGTTGGCGTAGAGCGCAGAGACAAGGATGGCGAATGTGAAGCAAGCTGCCACTGTCGAGCGGGCCAGACCCACATCAGTCACGAGAGCGTCTGTGAAGCAGCCTAGGATGAAGGAGTGGCCCGCCGCGCCCGCCACCGTGCCGGCAGCACTCGCAGCGAGGATGACGACGCCGTAGTTGCTGGACGGGAAGAGATACAGGAAGAGGCGCAATGATGTGGGCCAGGGCACGTTCTTGCCTGCCAAGCGATCTGCTGTGTTCTTGGGCGACTTGGAGGGCAGAGTCGGTCTGGCGGGCGAGGTAGAGCGCCTGTGTGGCTTGGGTGGTGCCTTGGCAGGAATAGGATTACTGCGCTCCCAGGGCTGTGGACGCGTGCGCGCCATGAATCGTTTCGCGAGCCAAGGGACGAAAACAGCGGACGCTACGCAGCACCCGAACACGCGCACATTACGTAAATAGCGTGTAAGGCGCACACGAGCGCTGCGAGACCGACGCGCACCAACCACCGTCCGACTCGAGTGAGAGGATCACCACACAGTGATCTGGGCAGTCCTGTGGGAGGGCAGCGGCCCCAAGATGTGAGATATAGATAGATAGAGGTGCGAAGCTCCCGGCACCGAACGGGGAGCTTCCGCGCGCCGCGTCAGTGCGGCCCTTCTGCGTGTGCATCGGGGTCGCGGCTCACTTGGACTCGGGCAAGTAAGGGTCGACGCCCGGCGGCGAGCCGAGTAGCGCACGCACGTACAGGTTGATGATGGAGGCGGCGCCCCACACTAGCCCGGACACGACGCCGGCATCGACGATCGAGCGCCACGGGTAGGGCAGCCGCTTGACGAGGCCGACCATCAGTGCGACGCCCGAGGTGATGGTCCATGCGATGATCCTGCGCTTCTTCGTGGCGTGGAAGAGGCCCATCGAGTAGAAGGGCGCGAGGATGATGTGGTGCAGTGGCGTGCCCTCGCGGCTGAGCGTCATCGCGCGCTGCACGAGCATCGGCGAGAATTTGAGCTGGAAGGCCTTGTAGCCCTCGAAGAAAGCAAATCCCGCCATCATGCTCCCAAACATGCCCCACTGCAGCAGGGTGAGGTCGCGCTGCAAGACCGGGACGATAGCCACCTTGGTAAGCCGACCGATCGCGCTGCCAAGGATCCCAAGAAACCCGCAGACGCCCCATGCGACGACGGGACTGCGTGCACTCGGCTCGAGTGGTGAGGCTGTCTGCGCAACTGCATAGAGCCTGGTTCGGGCGGGCCGGGTTGTGACCGCCACCCGCTGCAACGCAGGCGTCGGCTTAACCGCGATTGCCGCGATATCCGCCGAGGCGCACGCCAGGAGCAGGGCCACGGAGAGACGGCGCGTCGCCGCCATCGTTGACGACGACACGTGATTACGCCGGTTGGCTGTTTAATTTCGCCAGCCTCTGCCTCGATCGAAAGTTCAGGTGGGCCACTAATGCGCAGAGAATTCCGCGGGAACAGCGAAATCATCCCGCCCTTTCTCCCCAAGAATGCAACTGTTACGGATCGCGCGGCGCGTGGAGCGCAGCACGCGGATGGCCTGCTAAGGGTGTCTCATAGCTCGAGGCCACAGCTATGAAGGCCCTCCGACAGCTGAGCTCCAGTGGTCCGGCGCATGCTGGCACGGCGCGAATCATTGTCCTCCGCGGCTGGAGTCTCCTCGCTGCGGACAAGGGCGGCACGTCAGACCCATATGTGGTGGTGCAAGTGGCGGGTGGCAAAAAGGAAAAGACGTCAGTCATAAAGGGCACGGTCAACCCAGTGTGGGACGAGACACTTGAGCTGAGCGTTCCGGATTATGCATCGCCTGTCTACCTCGAGGTATGGGACCACGACAAGATCGGGGCGAATGACTCTCTGGGTAAGGGTGAAATCCTGCTTGGACAGTGCGAGCCGGGAGTACCGACCTTGCTAACCGTCGCCATCGACACGCAGGGCACGGTGGAGGTGGAGGTGACATGGGTTCCCGCAGAACGACAGCAGCACGGGTATGCGCCAGCGGTCACTGTGGACAACAGCCCAATGTCCGTGCGTAGGGGTCTGCCCTCCAGTTTGACCCAGAGCCAATCTGCGGTCGAACTCAGCCCAGCCAGCAGGAAAGCCAATGGGCACGATGAGACTCAGATGGGCGTCGCTACTGTGCGCGTGCTGCGCGGGTCGAATCTGCGCGCCGCCGACCGAGGTGGCAAGAGTGACCCGTACGTGGTGGTGCAGACGGCGGGTGGTAAACAGTTAAAGACGTCGGTAAAAAAGGGCACGGTTAACCCGGTGTGGGACGAGACGCTCGAGCTGAGCGTGCCCAACCCGGCGGAGCCGCTCGCTCTCTCGGTCTGGGACCACGACAATATCGGGAGGAATGACTCGCTCGGCTCCGGTGTCATCTCTCTTGCGCAGTGCACGCCTAACGTTGTCACGCCGTTGACGCTCTCCCTATTTGAGCAGGGGGAATCCCAGCAGGGCACAATCTTCGTGGAGGTGCTATGGCGTCCGCCTGAGAAGAGAGCGGCACCTTCGCCCGCGACACCTTCGCCCGCGCCGCCGCTGTCGCCCGCGCAGCTCGCCTCGAGGGATGCAGCGAGGAAGGCGGCGGCTGCCAGGCAAGCAGCGGAGCATGCAGCGGAAGCGGCCATACAAGCCGAATGGGAGTGCGAGCAGATGCGTGAGGCAGCGGCGGCGGCGAAAGTGGCGGCTGGGGTCGCGAAGGCTGCGAGGAGAGTGGCGGCAAAGGAGGCGGAGGCGGCGGAGGAGATTGCGCGCGTTGCTGCGCAGCAGGAGGCGGCGGAAACGATCGCGCGCGAGAAAGCAGCGAGGCGCGCGGCGGGCCACATCGATGTGCCACCACCCGAGCTACAGGAGTACCATAGGCTGGTCATCCACGTCGAGCACTGCATGGCGGAGCGACCTTCGCCCGTGGGCTCGCTGCAAGGCGCGGCCGAGCGGTGCGCGCGTGCCAGGCCGAGCCCTACCTCGCCACCCACGTCCCTCGATTTCACACCACGCCCTGCAACCTCCCCACCTGCTGATATGCGCAGGTACCCGTCTTGTTTTCAGCACTTTCGGGAAGCTGTTTTGAGCCACAAGATGTGTGGATCCGTACCGTCGGCATCGCCCGAAGTCGTGATCGTCGCCAATAACCTCGGCTACCGCCCACCCGGCGCGGAAGATGACACGACTGCGCGCGGCGAGCTTGTCTGGCCGCGGATTGGCTCCTTCGAGGTGAGCGTAACGCTGTACGACACGCGCACGGGCCAGCGCTGGGGCCCCATCACCGTCTTCTCGAAGATAGCGTCGTGCAAGGTGCGCCGCACCGCGCGCGCATCTTGCTTGCTTATTGGCTCGCGACCCCGCATGGCTGGCATGCACGCATTTGCTGACACCTGTGCGTGCGGTGGCGTCGCAGTTTCCCGCGATCGTAAAGTTGACGGAGCGAGTGTACGGACAGCTTGCCGAATGGCTCGTCTTGCCGCCGCTGCGCAACTCGCGTCCGCAGTCGGCGCACGTCAGAACACCGGAAGTTAAGCAAGGACATGGAGGACGCGACCTCTTTGCCAATGATGGTGGGTCACCCGGGCATCACTCGCTAGGTTTCCGCGGCAACGAGGACGCGCTGCTCACCGCTACGACAATGGTGTCAGAGCTGCAGCGGGAAAACGAGGCGCTGAAGGAGGAGCACACCGCGTTGCAACAGCACGTGGGTTCCCTGGAGGGCGAAATGGCAGCGATGCGCGCTGACCTGCAAGCGCTCCGCAAAGAAATGATTCGTGGCGCGGCCGAGGAGAAGGCGGCGGCAAAGGCGGCGGCAAAGGCGGCGCGGGCGGCGGCGACTCAGGAGGAAGCACGCGATGACCGCACACTCGGCAAGACTAGCAGCAAGGTGGGCGGGTTGACCCGAGCCAGCACCAAAGACGAGCCTGCGGGAACGGTGACAGTGCGTGTGCTTCGGGCGACCGGCCTCATAGCCGCAGACAAGGGCGGCACGTCAGACCCATATGTGGTGGTGCAGTC
>Ga0115013_10002262_pt1 | contig 10770 bp, 8 predicted proteins | sample SouAtlMetagenome_2_FD_88686 | JGI IMG/M metagenome (GOLD analysis project Ga0115013, IMG submission 88686) | Marine eukaryotic phytoplankton communities from Atlantic Ocean - South Atlantic ANT15 Metagenome | ecosystem: Environmental > Aquatic > Marine > Oceanic | place: South Atlantic Ocean...
TCTTATCTACTGATTGTGTTGTACCGTAAATATCAGCATCACCACAAACATTTAAGTTCTTAGAAATACCTACACCACCAGTAACTATCAAAGCACCTGTAGTGCAGTTCGTAGATTCTGTTGAGGATTCAATCTTTTGATCACCGCAAATATTTAAATTCTTAGAAATACCTACACCACCAGCAACCGTTAAAGCACCTGTAGTACAACTTGTAGATTCGGTTGAATCTTGTACTCTTGCAATTCCACCAATATAAATTTGTTTTACAACACCTAATCCACCATCTAACTGAACAGATGCAGATGTTGGTGATGTTGCATCAGTAGTATTATTAAAGGTAGTAAGACCATCAACATCTAAAGCAGCATTTAAGAAGGTTTCACCATCAACATTTAATTGTGAATCAAAGTCAACATCTTGAGTTACATGAAGTTCTCCTGTTACATCCAATTCTACTGATGGATTATTATTCTTAATGCCAACCTTAGTCATCCTATAGATTGGAGAATCATTAGCACTATTAGTATGACCCCATAGATCCTGTGTTTGAATCTTTGCAATAGCAGTTGGGTTTGCTGGATCTGGAATTGGAAGTAAGGTATCTACTCCAAGACCTTGACTATCTAATTGTACAAAATTCAACCACTGGAATAATTGTGCTGTTCCATTTACAGGTAAATCAGCACCTTCATCCTGAACATACATTCCATCCAGAGATATTGGAGATGCTTGAACCCAACGAATACCATTTCCATCTCTGTTCAAATAATATCCATTTACACCTGGAGAATCAGCAGAGTCAATTATATTTCGATCAATCTTAACTGATCCCTCTACATTTAATTTTATAATTCCATCTTGACTTGGATTATAACCAGGAATCGCAGTAGGATCTAAACTACCAATACCAACATTACCAGTATCGGTAATAACGAATGAATTATCTGTTGAATTTACTTTGAAGACTTCTGTCCCTTGGAACATTGATGTTCTTACACCAACTTGTCCAGCATCACTTATTACTGCACCAAGAGTTCCATATTTAACTTGGAATTTTTGTGTAGGTAAAGTTGTTCCTATTCCTACTGAACAAGGATCAGTATTAACAATTAAACACTCAGTTCCAACTTGGAAACGTGCTCCAGGTGTCGTAGAACCCAAGCCAACATTACCGTCAGCAGTAACAATAAGAGATTTAAGTTGTTCACCAACTTGCAATAAAGCGTCTGGTCGGGTACTACCTATACCAACCCGACCTCCTATCTGCCCTTCACCATTTCTTCCATCAGTAGTGGATATAGCAGTAAAAACTGTTCCACCAGCACCAACATCTAATCTCTGAAAAACTGTGAGATAATCTGTATCAAGGAGTCCTTTTATGGATACATCATTATTAAAAACAGCATTATTATTAACAATTAAAGCATCAACAGTTAAAGAACCACCATCACCACTTAATCCACCAACTAGATCAGCATATAATTTTCCATAAACATGGACATCATTATAAAATTCGGCAACATTACTGACACCGAAATTTTGTCCGTCATTTATATCAAAATTCTGCTCTTGTGTCATTAGGTTCCCCACTCCTTAACTTCTGTACCACCAAAAGCAGTAAATAAGAATCCCAATTCTCTCACCATAACATCACCTTTCTTGACATTTCCATTAAATCTACCAGGATCCACATCCAAATCCCTAACGTGAAAATGAACATGATCAGCATCGTGAGTAATCTTCTCTGCTGCTTTAAATGTTATATTAGTGTTTGAATTAATTTCTATATTCTTAGCATTTATCTTAAGGGTTCCTTTCTGACAATTAAGAAAAATGCCACCTTCCATCGAAACAATCTCAACCCCATTACCACCATCAGGTCTCTGATTATTCGCAGCACCAGTAATTTTTACAGTCTGATCAACAATAATATCAAATGTTCCACTTTCTCTCAACCCAAGTTTACCAGTTCCACCAGCACCATTACCAATCAAACTAAAAACTGCGGGACCACCCAAATGATTTAATGGATTTCCATATTCAATTTTAAAATTACCAAACGAATCAACCTGTCTTTTTTGCCAACTTGGTTGTTTTGCCATATTCTAATACCTTACCCTTCTATTTATTTCAACTAATACAGTCGATAACTTGCTTGACTTCTCCTTGATATGGAGGTCTTGGTTTCAACTGTGCTCTTAGTATTGCACCAAAACCAGTTTTAGTCTGTACTGTAAGTTCAGGGAACTCAGTTACTTCTGGGACATTAATTACTGTTGCGTCTGGTGGAACCACATTAACAATCCTACCAAAGTCATCTACAAAGGTAGTATATTCATTACCATCAGAATCAATTACCTTATCATCCTTATCATAATCTTCACCAGGATTAATAACAGTTACATGATCAACTATAACAGGTTCATTCTGTTCACCATCAGTATTTCTAACTGGGTAATTTACACCAGGAGTAAGAATAATAACATCAACTACTTGCTGATAAGTCGGTGATTCTGGATCAGGATCTATTACTACTCTAGCAGAAGCACCATACCCCTTATTACAAGTATCAACGATTTCAATAAAAGGTGCTGCATTATAACCAGATCCACCACTCTTTAAATCTACACCAATTATACTACCAACTGCTTCTACACCTGAACCAATTACATCACCAAATATCGCTCTTACTTTTGCACCTGTACCACCGCCACCAAAGATATTAAGTTTCACACCAGCACATCCTAGTGGAGGTCCACTATAACATTCTCCAAGTGGACTCTTAAATCCAGGTACGGATACACTTGGATTCATAAAATCAAATACACCTAAACTACCCGTTATACCACCAATATTTAATCCCTGAACAGCACCAACTAATCCTTCTGTTAGAGAATCTGCTGTATTTGCTACAGATAATATATTATCTACAAGAGAATCAAATGACTGTGCTGCTCCTCCACCAATAATATACTGTTGAACTTCTTCAGAGTCTAATTTTGATTGTGGTAAACAATCAAACATACTTGCAATTGCCTGTAAATTCTCTGCTTTACCTCTGAGGAAATCACCAGGACTAAATCCACCTAAAATTTTAGATATCCCACCTAAAGATGGCATAATACCTTTTGTAAGACCTCCAATTACACTATTCATCATACCACCAATCGCCTGATCCATAATACAATCAGTAAAATTAGTCACATTAGATACTAATTGATCTATTATTCCATCAATAGAATCTCCAAGACCACCTATAACATTCTTCATTATACAAGGAATACCTTCATGGAATGACTTAAGTGGTTTAATAAATGCTGCTTGTGCTGCTATACCAGCTTGTTTTGCTTTACCTCTACTCTTAGTTGCTGCAAAAACAGCACCGAATACCTTATTATATGTCTTTTTCAATCCACCATTAGCGTTTTTAGCAACTTCAGTTTGCAATTTACCCATCATATCTTTAGCCATTCCACCACCTAATGCTTTAATCTGTACCTTCGCATTCGCAGTTCTCTCTTTTATTTTTAGTTTTACTATACCCTGAAGTTCTTTTGATTTTGCTTTGAATGCATCAGTATCAATTCCACCAAGAACATCGGCAAACTGAGCTTTAATTGCATCCTTATCAATCGAATCTGTTAATATTTTCAAATCTTTCTGCATATTTTTCATTTCAGTCTTCATTTGCCTACTGGCAAGTTTCATAGTTGGTATCATAGAAGATACCGTAGGAGTATCAATTATACTTCCCAAAGCAGTAAATGAAGATTGTATCTTTTCTTTATCAAATTCAATTTCACCAAGTTCCTCACCCAACTTACCAACTAATTGACTAAGTTTAGCTGTGTTTACCTTATCTGCAATATCTTTAGGTAAATCAAAAGGTAATGGAGTAGATCTAGGTCCTGATTGGTCACCAACTTCTTTATTTAAGAAATAAGCACTTGGTGGATTCTTTTTAGTATATCCAGTATAAGGTGCAAATGGAAGTGAATAAGGTCCAAGTTTGACTGGACTTGAAGCTCTACCAAATATTCCTAATATTACAGGTAATTGTGCATCATCACCATCAAGGAAGAAACCAAATACACTATCTCCTGGTGATAATCTAGTTGATCTAAAAACTCCAGCACCACCAGATCCTGCGGTTGCTGGTAATAAAATCTGAGCCCAAGGTAAATCCTTATCAGGTAATTCAATTGGATTTTGAGGATGATACCCCATGATCCTTACCTTAATTCTATTTCCCCAAGGATCATCCTGATCGTAATCATCAGGTTTAGCACCAGGTGGTAATGGAGCTGGTATTGTATCTACAACTTGATTTAACTGACCACCTTGACATTCCTCTGGTGCAATCTGACCGATCCACCACCTAAATCCATCTCTTCCTACAAAATTACTTTTTAATATTGATTCTTCTATCATTTCGCTTTAGTTCCGAATGTATCTTTAATTAGTGTTAATGAAGTATATGAACCAGTTGGATCAAAATGATGGCACAGTTCTTTAATCATATATAGACCACTTTGCTCAGTATCAATTGTATTCTTTGCTGAAGTAAGAGCAAATTCACATTCAATAATATCACCAGCTTCCAAATTAGTATTGGATGGTACTGTCATACTAACTTTCTGAGAAAATATAGAATTATATCTCATAAGTGCTTGAGATTGACTAAGAGTTGGATCAGCATTCTCTGCTTTAGATACACCTCTTTCCATAGTTCCTCTATCCATAATAGCAGTAACAAATCTACTAGGAGAATTACCCAGATTACCTGGCAGAACAACATCTTTACCTAAAGTTGCAGACTTCTTTCTATAATCTTCTAGTTTAAATGGACCTTTAGTTGGATCTGTATAATTAAAAGTTAATGGGTCAAAAAATATTCTGTAACTACAATAAGCACCTCTTTGAAGTTTACCCAGTACGTCCTCATTTAAAGATGTGCTATACCTTATAATTTTAAAATCATTATTAGTTTTATCGATAACTTCACTTGAATAATATTTTGCTACTGGTTTACTATCTATTATACTATCAAGAGATCTAAAATGAAATCCAGTTACAGTTTCATAAAATAGATATCCTGCAGTAGCATCATCTTTAGATTTTTCAGGTACAGATTTTGATGCCAACCACATTAAAAGAGTAAATGGTTTTCTCATGTTACCAATAAATCCATATACATTTTGAGTTGGATCTATATCAACCTTACGATCATCATTCAATTTGTTTTTAATTATATCCTTAACTGATTCTGATATCTTATTAGATGTTGGATACTTTCTACCAACTCTAGATGTCTCATTAGTTATTGCACCAATAGAAACCAAATTTAATGAGAAAGATTCTGTTTTTTTCCTTACAATTACGTTACTAATACTAGATACAAAGAATTTTAAATCAATTCCTGGATTATCTTCAGTATTTCCTTTAATCTTTAAAGTAACCGTTTCTCCACCTCTTAAAGGTAGACCATTATAAATTGATTGCAATTCTCCATCTTCTCCTGTTATAGTATTTCCTTCAGAGGTAACTTGTAATTTAGCAGTAAGAGTTGGTGAAAATATATCCTCATAATAATCAATCATTACAGTACCAGGAGCAATATCAACCGTCTTTGAACCGTCTGTCGATTCAATTACAATTTCATCATATTTTGATCTATCTAATGCTTCCATTTAAGTATATGCTGTAATTAACGTTGTTAAATGTTTATGATATTCCTTTATATTTACACCACCACCGCCACCAGTAATACTAGTTGGTGTGCCAGCATCTCCTTGAGGAGAATTCATAGATTGAGATTGACCTTCCTGTGGCATAGGCATCATAATTGTTGCACCTTTTCTCTTTGGTGTTATCTCCTTAAGAACACCTTGCATACTCTCCTTCACACTTGCAAAAGTTTCTTGAACTTCTGGGGTATCAATAACATCTTTCAATTCATTAGCAACTGATTCCATCTCAGGCATTAATGATTTACCAATACCCATCAAAGAACTCATTACACCTTCAACATCTTCAGCACCCGAAGACGTAAACCCACTACCAAATATAGATGAAGGGTCTATTTTATTCTTAGTTGATTTTGATACACTAGATTCTACACCAAATCCACTAAACATACCTTCAATATTGGCATATCCTTCTTTTGGTTCCAAGTTAAATTTATTTTTCTTAGATTCTAAGAAACTAGATGCTTCAAGTAATTTCTCAGTTATATTATTTGGAAAAATAATTCCATCTTGATTAGGAACAAATAATTCTCTATCTTTACCCTTACCTTTGGCATCATCACCAACAATTGCGGATTCACCCTTTTTAAGTTCTCCACCCTGATTCATGGTCAGAACACCTTCAGGAACTTTTGAATATTCTATTTTTGCATTCTTTTTTAAAAAGTCTTTCTTTTCATCATCACTCAACTCACCCCATGGCTTATCATCATCAGACTTAGATTCATTATATTTTTCTTCATCAGTTTTTTCTTCAACCTCTTCTTCTTCAAAAACTCCAAGTGGATCCCACCAAGGTCTTTCTTTTCTCTTCTCATTAATTTTAGATATTACCTCATCTAATTCACTATCATCTTTATATGTATTAACCGAATCAATAAAACCTCTATTCAATTTATTAAGATCCTCATTAACTTTCGTTAGAGATTCTTTTGATTTTTCTTGAGTACCAGAAAAATCAAATCCACTGAACATACCAACTATTTCAGTCAATTTTTCCCCCATTCCTGTAAATATACCAACAACTCCATTTATAAAACCAGTAAGAATACCAACTGCTTGTTGAATTCTTTTAACTAATCCAGTAACAGCTTTTAGAATAGCAGGTAATCTACCAGCTACGAAACCTATTAAAACTATTCCAAGAAAACTAAGTATTCTACCTAAAAATCCCTTTCCAGTATCTTTTATAACTTTCCCACGTTGCTTTAATGATCCTTGTAAACCTTGAGCTTCAACAGCATCTTCTCTTTTTCTTCTTAAAATACCCTCTCTTCTACTTCTGAAGAATGAAGCATCGGAAGATATAAGTTTCCTTTTATTTCTATTCTCAGTATTAATATTTTTGGCAATAGATCTAGTTAAAAAACTAGACTTAGCGATACCAGTAGAAAGTCCAGTAAACGATCTACTTATCTTATTAAGACTTGTTGTTGAACTAATTAGAGCGTTTGGATCCATGTTATGTTGGAACTACCTGATAGTTTTTGAATGCAAGAAATACATAACTATTATCTACATTTGATGCAGGTATAACAGGAACACCTCCACCAACACCACCAGCAGCAACATTTCCTTCTACTGCATTAGGATCAGCATCTTCACTCATAGAAGGAAATGGAATTATATTAGCAGGAGGTTCTTCTAAAGAACCCAACTCTTTAGATAGATTCTTAGTTTGTTCCTTCTTACTAGTTGATGGCTCAATCTTTACATCATCCGTTTTATATCCTGTGATTTTACCTCTACTATTTCTGATAGGTTCAGGTTTCTGCTCTTTAATTCTATCTTGCAATTCTTTTATTCTATCGCCTTCTTCTTCATTAAATTTTGCTAAAGATTTTTCATATGCCTTTGCTCCACCTCTACCAGCACCAAAATCTTCTCTAGTAGGTCTCTGATTTTCAATCTCATTAAGTAAATCCTGATCTGTTATAGGACTCATCGCACCAGGCATTACATCACTACCCTGTTCTAATTCATTTTGAAGTTCTGTCAATTTCTCTGCACCTACGGCATCTTGAACTCCACCTCTAAATTTATAACCTTCGCTGAAGAAAATTATACTAGTAATTACACCTGCTAATGCCTTGAACCAAGGAGGTCCAGGAATTTTAGCACCAATCATACCACCAACAGCACCACCACCATATCCCATTCCTTGATCTACAACCTCATACATAAAAGGTTTTCCTTCAAGCACATTCTTTGCACCAAAAAGACTAGTAAGTAATATTGAAATCTTACCAGCACTGCTTGCAGTCTTACCAAGAACACCACCACTCTTCTTTGGAGTAGTACCACCTTTTGTTTTAGTTGTTTTATCTGGATTTACATTAGTAGAACCAGATACATTACCACCACCCTTACCTGAACTAAAACCATCAAGTGCTTTCTTTGCAATACCTAGTATGGCATTCTTCAATTTTGTTAATGGAGCACCAAGTAAACCAACAGCAGTTACTGTTGCTAATGTCATTCCAAGTTTACCTAAACCTAGAGTTAATGCACCCATTCCTGCAGTAGCAAGTGCAACTACTCCCCCAATAACTAATAATCCTTTTAATAAATCGTTCCTTATTTTTACAAACTTCTCTTGATTATCACCACTCAATGCTCTAAGCATATCAACAGTTTTGTTTATTAACCAACCACCAGTTAATAAGAAGAATACATTAACTAATTTACCTAATCCAATTTGAACTTTCTTACCTATATTTTTAACAGGAGCCATTATAGCATTTCTAATGCCAGTTTCTATTGCATTTTCTTTTGAGTCTATTAATCCTTGCTTTGCCAATCTTCTTTGTCTAACAGCATTTGCTGCTTCTCTTTTCCTATCTAAAGCAGCACCAGCCGTTAAATTTGAAGATATTACTTCTAATGATTTATTTAATATAATTGTCTGTTGACTTATACTATCAACTTGAGTAGAAATATTACTTAGTAATCCAGCATTTCTATTAACTGCAGCAGCTGTACCACCATCATTCTGCTGTTTTATAACACCACCACCAGTAAACATACTAGCAGAAACGTTACGTCTTACAGCACGTATTCCTCCTCCTATTGGTGATTTAATGGGTTCAGCCATTTTGTTGTTGCTTTAGATTTTCTTCTTCAATATATTGCTGTAAGAGTGCGAGATATATTTCTCTTTCCCACGGCATCATATTTTCTAACTCCGTTAAGCTATATTTATGGTGTTGCATCAACGCAAAATTAATCTTATAGTATGACTCAAGATCTTCATGAGCCATACTTATGCGAAAAAACTCTGCAGACCCTCCAACACGACTTCATTTTCCTTTTTTGTTTTTGGATTAGTCACCTTAACTGTATGTGACAATTTGGGCATAGTATCAAAGAATTTTTCAATAGATTTGAACTGTTTTGAATTAAGAGATTCTACGAATTCAGATAATTCCTTTTTTGTACAATCAGCACCAGCCCAAGATTCATCTTCAGAATAAACTTGTTCCACACATGATGCAATCAATTTAAATGTATCATCAACATTCACTTCACCATCAGTAGAAAAATTAGTTTTAATAAACTCTTCCATCGATGGATACTTCATTCTCAAAGTATACTCACCATCCAAATTAATGTCTGGAGTATGCTCATCATTTACCTGAACCTTTATATCATCTAAATTAATGACTGCTGGAACTTGAGTCTCACCATCATCAGGACAAGTAATCATAACTTCAACCTCTTCTCCAACAGACTTACCACGAATGTTAAGGAATAGATATTCAATATCAAAGGTAGAAAGATCATTAACCTTCACACCTCTACTCAAAATACAAGCAGAAAGAACATCTTTAATAGCATTTGCTATTTGTTTATTATCCTGACTCTCCATAGCAATAATTAGAATCTTTTCTTCTTTGACTAGAAAAGGTCTAAATTTAATTTTCTTCTTAGTAGAAGGAATAACTAACTCATAAGAAGGAGTCGAAATCTTTGGTAAGGGCATAATAAGCTCAGTTCAAGTATTTTTATTTATAGAGGTAATTTGAAGTTTAGTTTATCCTCCGTAATATCCCTCACTAATAACATTACCACTAAGAGCATCATTTCCAAAATAAGCACCAACAGAAAGATTTGATTTAGGTAACTCTGTAAATGATTTTAGTTCATTATATCTTTCGTCATTATTAGCAACACCTGGATTTATAATACTAGCTCTAGGATCTGAACCGTATTTTCCTGCTGCACTAGAACTTTTATTTTGATCGCTCCCTTTTGCTGCAGCAAATGAACTTGCCTTTCCACAAATATATCTCTCATAAGCGAAAGCACAACTCGCCTTCAAAACATTTGAATTCTGATATTGTACTCTAGTTGAATCTAATGCAACTGGATATAATCCTCTAAAATTATATTCAAGGGATTGTTTATAATTTTTCTCAAATTTTACAATTTTAGTTGACTGTGATCTATAATCTAATGGATAGTTTAATTTAAAATTATAAGCATTATCCATTTGTTCTGCATTAGATCCACCAGTAATATACTCCATCCAGTGTTCTAAAAACTTAAGTGCTTTATATTCATTATCTACATAAAACTCCAATTTCATTCTAGTGAAATTTCTAGTATGAGGTATTGTTTCAGTTACACCTTGAAATTCACCATTTACAACTGTTGTAGCAAAAGTAGATCCAGGCAAAACAGCACCACTACAAAGTAATCCTATATCTTCTGTATGAAATCTATAATCTATACCTCTAGTCTTCAAATGTGCTCTTAATTTACCAGAACTTGGAAGACCAAACTGAACCAAGTAATGAGAAGTTTGAGCAACATTCTGAAACTTAGGTAATATTTGAGATATTTTCTTTGGAATTGGAGCTGACACTCTAAATAGATGTATTATATCATTTCTATTTAGATGGCTTATAAAGGAAAGTATTATCCAACTTTTCCTCACAAGTATAAAGGTGATCCTACAAATATAACTTTTAGATCATTGTGGGAAAGGAAATTTATGGTTTACTGTGATAAGAATGCAAA
>Ga0115013_10002264_pt1 | contig 10769 bp, 10 predicted proteins | sample SouAtlMetagenome_2_FD_88686 | JGI IMG/M metagenome (GOLD analysis project Ga0115013, IMG submission 88686) | Marine eukaryotic phytoplankton communities from Atlantic Ocean - South Atlantic ANT15 Metagenome | ecosystem: Environmental > Aquatic > Marine > Oceanic | place: South Atlantic Ocean...
CTGCGCGTTTAATGCGTGCACCATAATGGTTGCAGAAAATGTCAGGGCGCATTTTTGCCGCTTCCAAAGATATTTTATTGGCAAAATTTGTGCGCAAAGTATTTAAATGGTTTTCTGGGTTTTTAATGCCGTTACGTGAGAAATAAAACATCAGCGTATCTTCATAGCTTGAGAAAATCGCTTCGTGCTTCTTTGTCCATTGGCGGTATTTTAAATATAAATTTTCCGCGCCTGATGGCCCCATATGTTGGCAATTCAGGCCAATCACCATTAGCTCGCTATGAATACGAATGCCCTGCTCTGCCTCAGCTTCTGATTTTGTATAGCAGCCTTCAGCAAAAGAATTGGTAGTACTCAGAGATGCAAGTACAATCATCATCGTCAAATTTAAAGCGATTTTTTTAAGCATCATAACCCTTAAAATATTAGTCTTTTATAAAACAGGAGAAATCAATGCGCGCCCATCAAAATGCGCCAATAAATTCTCAATCACTAATTCACCCATAACTGCACGTGTTTCGCTTGTCGCACTTGCAATATGTGGCAGTAAAACGACATTATCCATTTTGAGTAATTCTTCAGGAACATACGGTTCTTTAGCGTAAACATCAAGCCCAGCAGCGGCAATTTGCTTATTTACTAACGCTTCTATTAATGCGGCTTCGTCGACAACGCTGCCCCTTGCAATGTTAATCAAAACGCCCTTTGTGCCAAGTGCTTTTAAAATCTCTTCATTAATCAAATGGTTAGTTTCGTCGCCGCCTACGCAAGACAGCATTAAGACATCACATTTCGCCGCCATTTCGCTTAAGTCATCAAAATAAGTATACGGGACATCGTTTTTCTTTTTACGTCCATAATAAATGATATCCATGCCAAAAGCCTCGGCGCGGCGGGCAATCGCGCGCCCAATACGACCAAGGCCGACAATACCCATTGTTTTGCGCGTCAATGACGAACCAAGTGGAAACGCGCTGCTATTTTGTGTCCACTGCCCAACGCGGACAAACATATCCGCCTCACAAATCCGGCGCATAACGGCGAGGACCAAGCCCATCGCGGTGTCGGCAACATCATCAGTCAAAACATCTGGCGTGTAAGTCACCGCTATATTACGGCGCTCTGCTTCTGCTAAATCAATATTATTCACGCCAACGCCGTATTGGCAGACGATTTCCAAATTCGGCAGAGCGCCCATTAAACGCTTGCTGATTTTTGGCCCGTTATATGTAGACAAAATCGCCCGTACCTCTTTGCTACGCGCGTGTAAAGTATCTTCGGGGTCAGTTTCCTTCCAAAGCTTGATGACACTGAAATGCTGTTCCAATTCTTCCATTTGTTGAGGCAAAATTGGCGCCATTGCGAGTAAGCTGCGTGTCATAGGATTAAACTTTCAAAAATAAAAACGACTATAACCATCATAAAACGAACCTTTCACGTTGTAAATTACTTGATTTTTTTAGTCCATATATGCTTTAAGAACAGACACCCTAAATAATAAAGAAGACAGCAAGGTTCAAATCATGCCTAAAGACGCAAACACAGCAGCAGACAAAAAGAAGCTTTTCATTAAAACATGGGGCTGCCAAATGAACGTATATGATAGCCGCCGTATGGCTGACATATTGCGCCCTTTTGGCTATGCAGTCAGCGAAGAGCCTGAAGATGCGGACATGATGATCCTGAACACTTGTCACATTCGCGAAAAAGCGACTGACAAAGTTTTCTCTGAACTTGGGCGTATGCGCCGTTTGAAAGACAAAAAAGAAGCTGAGGGTGGCACAATGATTATGGCTGTCGCAGGATGCGTGGCGCAGGCAGAAGGTGAATACATCATGGAACGCGCGCCTTATGTTGACCTTGTATTTGGCCCACAAACCTACCACGAACTGCCAGAAATGCTTGCAAAGCTAACTGGCGCATATGGCACGGAGCGCATTGTCTCAACAGAGCTTGATACCGAAAACAAGTTTGATTCATTACCAGAAGAAAGCAATGACCAAGGCGTTACGGCATTTTTATCCGTCCAAGAAGGCTGTGATAAATTCTGTACTTTCTGCGTTGTGCCATACACACGCGGCGGTGAATATTCGCGTACAGTCCAGCAGATTGTTGATGAAGCCAAAGCCCTTATTGATAGCGGCGCACGCGAAATCACCTTGCTTGGGCAAAACGTTAACGCCTTTCACGGCGAAGGGTATGACGGTAAATCATGGAATTTGCCGAAAATCATCGAAGAACTTGCCAAGCTCAATGACTTAGATCGTATCCGTTACACCACGTCGCATCCACGCGATATGGAGATGTCACTCATAGAAGCGCATCGCGATATTGATAAATTAATGCCTTATTTGCACCTACCTGTACAAAGCGGTTCAAATAAAATCCTCAAAGCCATGAACCGTAAGCATGAGCGCGACATGTATTTCAAAATTATTGAAGATTTACGCAAAGCGCGTCCTGACATTGCGCTTTCAGGTGACTTTATTGTTGGTTTCCCTGGTGAAAGCGACCAAGATTTTGAAGACACTATGGATCTTGTCCGTCAGGTTAAATATGCAAGCGCCTATTCATTTAAATACAGCGCGCGCCCAGGCACGCCAGCGGCCAATATGGCGAATCTTGTCCGTGAAGACGTAAAAACCGAACGTCTTGCTGCGCTTCAAGGCCTTATTAATGAACAGCAGCTTGAATTTAATAAAAATTGCATCGGCATGACTTTGCCTGTTTTATTCGACCGTACAGATAAAAAAGGCGACAAGTTACATGGCCGCACACCATATAATCAGGCCATTCACGTCACAGCGTCTGAGCGCTTGATGGGTCACAGTGCCAATGTCGTTATTGATGGCGCGTTTGCCAATTCATTAACAGGTGAGCTTGAGCTGCAAGAATCTATTTTGAAATCTGCATAAACTCGGCTAATCTTAATGCAGTTTTAATATGTATTTGAGATACTTACCTTATATGAGCGAAAAAACAGACGTTTTAAATAACATCAAACATTCACAAGCAGACAATGCGCTCTGTCTGGAGTTTGACGACAACCAATTGCTGCGTGGGCTTTACGGTCAACAAAACGAGCATCTTACCCTGTTAGAAAAAGAACTAGACGTCAGTATTGCAGACCGTGGCAACGTGATTTGCATTTCAGGCGATCACGAAAACGTCCAGTTTGCGGATCTTATTATTTGCAAACTCTGGGACGCATTACAAAAAAAAGAACATATTTCAAGCCAAGATATTTATGCTGCGATCCGCTTTGCCAAAGCAGACGCGGAGGATGAAAAGGATGCCGCCATGAATACACAGACAACAGACACTCATAAAAAAACAGACGATAAACCTACTGAGAATAAAGGCGGAAGGCCCGCTGAAATTATCACCCATAAAAAGAAAATCGCGGCGCGCACGCCGACACAGTCAAAATATATCGACTCGCTCAAAAGCAAGGAACTCGTCTTTGGCGTTGGCCCTGCGGGTACTGGTAAAACCTACCTTGCCGTGGGCATTGCCGTTGAAATGTATGAGCGCAAAATCGTTGATCGCATGGTTTTTTGCCGCCCCGCCGTTGAAGCAGGCGAAAAGCTTGGCTTCCTCCCTGGCGATCTTAGAGAGAAAGTTGACCCCTATATCCAGCCTATTTATGACGCGCTTTACGATTTTATCGGCCTTGAGAAAACTGAAAAGCTGATTGAACGCGGTGATATTGAAATCGCGCCACTGGCCTTTATGCGTGGGCGTACGCTTGCCAATGCATTCGTTTTGCTTGATGAAGCGCAAAATACTACTTCAGCACAAATGAAAATGTTTTTAAGCCGTATGGGTGAAAACAGCCGCATGGTCGTCAATGGCGACCCGCATCAGACCGATCTCCCCCCTGGGCAAGTCTCAGGCCTGACCGAAGCGATTGTTATCCTAGAAGGCATTGAAGGCACAGCCTTCACGACATTTACGAACCAAGATGTTGTTCGTCACCAAATGGTAAGGCGCGTATTGGATGCATATGACCGCAACGCACGATAATTCGTATAACAACCGCAGCGTCATTGAATGTAGCGTTGAGGATGAACGCTGGGATGATGTTGTCTATGAGCAAGACTTTCACCACGCGCTCCACGCCATAGAACAATCGCTACCAACCGATCATGCTCTGCATATGATGGGAAAACCTTATGAAATAAGCTTAACCCTGTGTGATGATCCTTTCATCCAAAATATCAACAAAGAGTGGCGCAACAAAGACAAAGCAACGAACGTTCTTTCGTTTCCACAATTTGATGATTTGCTTGAAGAAACGGAAATGATCCCTGATGGCGTCAACGTTCCAATTGGCGATATATTCATTGCCTATGAAACCGTAAGGCAAGAAAGCATCACACAAAACAAGACATTTAAAGACCATACGCTGCACATGTTTGTGCACGGCTTTCTGCATTTATTGGGCTATGACCATATCAATAACGACGAAGCTGAAATCATGGAAGCGTTAGAGATAACAATCTTAGGGCGCATAAATATTGCCAACCCATATGAAACGATGTATACAGAATTATAGATATTTAGTGAGAATATAGAAAAAAATGCAAAACATATCCCCGTCAGCCCCTTCTGGTAAGGTTATTGAAGACCTCCCAGAAAATGACACACCAGATGCCAGTACGAATAACGACAATGGCACAGCCGAAATCAAGCCAAAGAAAAACGGTTTTTTCTCATCTATAACCAGAAAAATTCTTAAGCAAGGTGACATCCGTGAAGCCTTAGCTGACTTCATTGACGACAATAATGATGATGACAAATTAGATTACGTTGCACGCAATGAACGTGACCTCATCAGCAACGTTTTAAAACTCCGCGACATGACTGTTTATGACGTTATGGTGCCCCGCGTTGATATTATTGCTATTGATGTCGACAGCAATTACCGCGACATCATAAATATTATCTTAGAAAAACAGCACAGCCGCATCCCAGTTTACAGAGACAATCTCGACAACACATTTGGCTTTATTCATTTAAAAGACCTGCTCAACAGAGACCTAAATGACGATACATTTGACATTAACACTATTGTGCGTGAGCTGCCGATACTATCGCCAGCTCTTCCAGTGCTTGATTTATTGTTACAGATGAAACAAACAAAGCTGCATATGGCGCTTGTTATTGATGAATTTGGCGGCATTGATGGCCTTGTCACCATTGAGGACATCACCGAAGCCATTGTCGGCGAAATTAGCGACGAATTTGACACAGAAAAAGAACCAGAGCTTGTAATAAAGCCCGAAGATTCATCTATAATCGCCGATGCCCGCATTGAACTTGACGACTTGATGGAAGTCACTAAAATTACGCTTGGTAGCGAAGATGAACTCTACGACATCGACACACTTGGTGGCTATATCACCAATAAAATTGGTCGTGTGCCTGCGCGCGGCGAAGTGCTAAGAGATCGCCGCAACGGTATCATCTTTGAAATTATAGATGCTGACCCAAGGCGAATCAGCCGCGTACGCATAAGAAAACTCAACAATTAAAGCCCTCACAATGCTTAAAGCCGTCATAACGTCACCCTATTTCATTGCCCTCATACTTGGCGGCGCGACGGGGCTATGTTTACCGCCTGTAAACAGTATCTTTCTAACAGTAATCTTACTGATCGCCTTTTTTTATGGCTTTTTGCGCCTTACACCTAAAAGGCCGGCGCTTTACGCCTATAATTTTGCATTGGGCTTTTTCCTCACTGGCCTTTATTGGATTGGTAATGCACTGCTTGTTGAAGGGAATGATTATAAATGGGCGTGGCCCCTTGCGGTATTCGCCCTCCCTGCCACTCTGGCTCTATTTTACGCATTATCAACCTTCATAACACTAAAGCTACTGCGCGCAGAATCTAGCAGTTTTGCGACGCTGATTTGCTTTGCACAAAGTATTATGATCGCTGAATTAGCCCGCAGTTTCTTATTTACAGGTTTTCCATGGAACCTCCTTGGCACGACATGGAGCAATTTTCTTACCAGCATACAGCTTGCATCTGTTATTGGCCTATTGGGTATGACATGGCTAATATTAATCGTAAGCGCGCTTTTTGCATATGGCCTATTCAGCCAAGTGAAGCGCCAACGCTTTTTCGCCCTTGGTGTTGCTAGTGCATTATGCGCTGGCAACATCCTCTTTGGTTACATTACATTGCAAAACGCGCACGTGGATCTTGTACCAAACATGAATGTCATTACTATCCAACCGAATATCCCACAACGTGAAAAGTGGAGCCCACTATACGCCAATAAAAACATGGATAAACTGGTTCAAACAAGTGAAGACGCTATACAGCACCTCGCCGATAAGACGCTGCCCATTTTAGTCATTTGGCCCGAAACCGCTTTGTCTTATCACAGTACAGAACAAGAGCATTTCTTTACACAGCTCATGACACGCCTTAGTAAAAACCAGAGATATGACGTTAGCCTAGTGACTGGTGCATTGACCCGCGAGATCAACAGAGCCGAGCGCAAATATAACTATCAAAACGCAGCCTTATATATCAACCACAGCGGCGAGATTATTCATCAATATGCAAAAACGCATCTCGTCCCTTTTGGTGAATATATTCCGTTTCAAAAATTTATCCCATTAAAGACTGTTACTGGTTTTAGTGGATTTCAAAAAGGCCATGGCAGCGAAATTTTTACAGCCGCACACGGCTTAAATTTTATGCCTAAGATTTGCTATGAAATCATATTTCCAAATGAAATGACGCAAAAAAAATCTAAGACCGCACAGCAAATAGCAGCTAAAAATGCGATCATCCACCTGACAAATGATGGCTGGTACGGCAATTCATCAGGCCCATATCAACACCAAAGTATAGCTACTATCCGCGCCATTGAGAATAATATACATGTTTTCCGCGCTGCCAATAAGGGCATAAGCGCCGTTATCACACCACAAGGTAAAGTGTTAGCGAAAACTAATTTGGAATATAAAGGCGCAGCATCTGCACTTATTTCATTAGAAAATTCAAATACTTCACTCTATACACGGCTCGGCCTCTGGGTTGTATTGCTATTAACATGGCTGCCACCACTTGCTTTTATAGTGCTTAATGGTTATATAAATCTCAGAGATAGCAGAAAAACAACGCTTCAATAGCCATAAAGATAGTTGTACTCTCCGGCGAATAAAAATATAAAAGACACGCAGCAAAACTGCTGCCACAATACAATTAAGGAGTATCTGAGTATTATGAACGCTGACATTAAAAAGCCCACAGTTAGTGCGCCCCACCCAGTTGATGTGCATGTTGGGTCAAAAATCCGTCAAAGAAGAACCATGTTAGGTGTCTCACAAGAGAAGCTCGCAGATTCTCTTGAGCTGACGTTTCAACAGATTCAGAAATATGAAACTGGCCGTAACCGCGTAAGCGCAAGCCGCCTTTATCAAATTGGCGAGATTCTTGATACAGAAGTATCGCATTTCTTTGAAGGTTATAATGACAATTTCAAGAAACCAAACGGTCTGTCAGAAAGCGGTCAGGCAAGCTACGCGGCCAAAAAAGACATTATGAATGAAAAAGAAACCTTAGATCTTATCAAGGTTTACTACTCCATCAGCGATGAGAAAATTCGCAAAGATTTTGTCAAAATGATGAAGCAAGTTTCTAAACATGTTGCAGATGATGAGAAGTAAATAATTTTCACTCATACATAAATGGTGCATTACATTAAAAATACGGTGATTTTTACCGTATTTTTTTTTATACTTCTTCCTCAATATAATTTACGAGAGATATTATGGACAATTTTAAAGACTACATCTTCACATCTGAATCTGTTTCAGAAGGCCACCCAGACAAAATATGCGACCGTATATCTGATCGGCTTGTTGATGTCTATTTAAAATTAGACCCTGAAGCGCGTACTGCTATTGAAACCGTGTGCACAAAAAATTATGTCGGCGTTATTGGTGAAACACGCTGCGCACAAGACGTATCAAAACAAACAATTGACGCCGAAGTCCGCGCCGCCGTTAAAGCGATTGGCTACGAGCAAGATAATTTCCACTGGAAAGACATTGAAGTCGATATCCGCACACATAACCAGTCAGCCGACATTGCGGTTGGCGTTGATGCGGCAGGCGATAAAGAAGAAGGCGCTGGCGACCAAGGCATTATGTTTGGCTACGCGACCAATGAAACCGAACAATACATGCCGGCAACGCTGCAATACTCACACCACATATTGCGTCGGCTCGCGGAACTGCGCCATTCGGATCCAAATTCAGGTCTTGGCCCTGATGCAAAATCACAAGTTACTTTGGAATATCGTGATGGCAAACCAGTTGGCGCAAATTGCGTTGTTGTATCAACCCAGCACGCAGAACACCTCTCACAAAATGATGTTCGCGATATTGTGATGCCTTATATTGAAAAAACACTCCCCAATGGCTGGATGCCAGAAGCTGACAAAATATACGTCAACCCAACAGGCCGCTTCGTTATTGGCGGCCCCGTAAGTGATGCGGGTCTAACTGGACGCAAAATCATTGTTGACACCTATGGCGGCGCTGCTCCACATGGCGGCGGTGCGTTTTCAGGTAAAGACCCAACAAAAGTTGACCGCTCAGCCGCTTATGTCGCACGCTACCTTGCAAAAAACATTGTGGCGGCAGGATTCGCTGAAAAATGTACCATTCAGCTTTCTTACGCGATTGGCGTGTCGCGCCCGTTATCTATCTACGCGAACACAATGGGCACTGGGACAGTCGATGAAGCCAGCATCGTCAAAGCAATTGATAAAGTCATCGACCTTAGCCCACGCGGCATAAGAGAGCATTTACAGCTCAACAAGCCTATCTATGAGGTGACCTCATCCTATGGTCACTTTGGTCGCCAGCCACGCGAAGATGGCAGCTTCTCATGGGAAAAACTTGACCTTGTTGAACCACTTAAAAAAGCGTTTGTCTAACATGTCAAACAAACAAGAGCTGCTTGATAAGGAACAACAAGATGCATTAAGGCGTAACGTTCACGGACGCCGCCTTGGGCGTCCGCTAAGCCCTGCGCGGAAAAAGGCACTTGATGCCCTCATGCCAACGCTACAAGTCCCTAGCAGCGCCTTAGAAGTCGAAGCAACGCTAGACCCTGCTACACTGTTTACAGATAGCAGCGCAGAAACATGGCTAGAAATTGGTTTTGGCAGCGGCGAACATTTACGCCATGTCATGACGCAACACCCTGACATAAACTATATCGGGGCAGAACCTTACATCAACGGCATGTCAGCATTTTTAAAAGACCTCTACGAACTTGAGATGCCTACCGATCGTATTCGCGTGCATATGGATGACGCTTTGTTATTAGTCGATTCCATCAAAGACCATTCACTTGATGGGCTTTATATTCTCAACCCTGATCCGTGGCACAAATACCGCCATCATAAACGCCGCATCGTACGTCCTGAAACCCTCGATAAATATGCCCGCGTGCTAAAAAGCGGCGGTAAGCTTATCATGACATCTGATGTATCCTACTTATCAGAATGGATGTGTATGCAAGCTGCTCAGCACCCAAGCTTCACATGGCAAGCAGATAACAAGAGCGACTGGCAGGACACACCAAAGGGCTGGGAAAGTACGCGCTACGAAAATAAAGGCCGCGATGCAGGGCGTTATCAAAATTATTTAATGTTTGAAAGAAACTGACGCTTTCACATTTGTTTTTCTTTAACTTCATTTCTGTTACAATGTTACCGCGTTGTTTAAATATTAAAACACATCATATTTTTAGGGGGCACCTATGAATCCAATTATTATTGATACTTCACCGCTTGTGCTAACAGAAGAAAGCAAAGGCAAAATCGTTTGCGGCTTAAGCTGGGATCCAAATGAAGAAACATCAGTCAGCGACAAACTTAATTCAGCCCTAGGCCGTAACACAGAGACATATGACCTTGATTTAAGCTGTTATTGCTATGATGAACACAAATCCTTGATGGACTTCATCACCGGTGAAGATGGCGAAAATATCGACCGTTCAGAGAATATAAGACATTCAGGTGACTGCCGTCACGGTGAAGCGGAAGGCGATGATGAAGCTATATCCCTCGACCCGACCGCCCTGCCCGATTATATTCAGCATATTGTCTTTCTTGCCGAAGTTGGCAGCGCGCATGGTTTTAGTGATGTTGCCACTCCTTACATACGTCTTGCCGACGAAGCTAGCGACAAGGTTCTAACAGATTTAAACATTGGCTCAGCAGATGGCAGAGATTATTCTGCTTGCGTTTTCGCGACACTTTCAAGGCAAAAAAACGGCTCTTGGTTACTTTATCGTAACGACTATTACCTCGATCACGAACAAATTGAAAACTGGGGTGATTTTCTTTCGCAATTTATTGCGTCTTAATGCATCTTAGCTCTAGACAATACTAATTTGTCCTGATATTTATATTCCACTTCAAAAGCGAACAACGCTTCGCTTTACTGGAAGGACACGTGGCCGAGTGGCTGAAGGCGCTCCCCTGCTAAGGGAGTATGGGGGTTGTACTCTCATCGTGGGTTCGAATCCCACCGTGTCCGCCATTTCCCTTAACAATATTTTAAATAATTATCCGGTAACATATTGTATAAGCACGATTTTGTTTTTAACTAAGCAGTGCTCCGTCTGTTGCATCCCCGATTTGAGTTACATTTTGGGATACAAATTGGGATACATGGACGATGACCGATTACTTGATGCAAAGAAATGGCGTGTATTATTACCGCCGCAG
>Ga0115013_10002273_pt1 | contig 10735 bp, 11 predicted proteins | sample SouAtlMetagenome_2_FD_88686 | JGI IMG/M metagenome (GOLD analysis project Ga0115013, IMG submission 88686) | Marine eukaryotic phytoplankton communities from Atlantic Ocean - South Atlantic ANT15 Metagenome | ecosystem: Environmental > Aquatic > Marine > Oceanic | place: South Atlantic Ocean...
GGCGAAGTGCCGTTACCGCCTTACATCACGCGTCACGATGAGTCGGATCAGGAGCGTTATCAAACTCGCTACGCCTCCAGGCCAGGAGCGGTTGCTGCACCAACCGCGGGCTTGCACCTCAGTGATGAGCTTCTCAAGGCGATCCGCGGCGGCGGCGTTCAACTGGCCACGGTGACGTTGCACGTGGGGTTAGGCACATTCCGGCCTGTGGAGACTGAAGACCTCACGGATCTGAGTTTGCACAGCGAATGGGTGGAGGTCACTCCTGAGCTGGTGGCTGCTGTCGTCGCCTGCCGGCAGCGTGGAGGCCGTGTGATTGCTGTGGGCACCACCAGTGTGCGGGCTCTGGAGGGAGCTGCTGCGGCAGGGGGCGGCAGCCTGCAACCTCTGCGGGGACCTGTTGATTTGGTGATCCAGCCCGGCTTTCGTTTCCAAGTGGTGCAGGGTCTGCTGACCAACTTTCATCTGCCCAAGAGCTCGCTGCTGCTTCTGGTCAGCGCTCTGATTGGACGCAGCAGGTTGCTTGAGCTGTATGGGATCGCCATTCAGGAGGCTTATCGCTTCTATTCCTACGGTGATGCGATGTGGATCGCTCCGGATGCCGTGCTTCCAGGCGTGACGCTGCCAGTGGATGGCTGAGCAGTCGGCATGAAAAAAGCCCCGGTGTTCCGGGGCTGCATGCTCTGCCAACGCTGTTGTTCAGGCTGTCACGGGTTGCTCGATGATCCCTGTGGGAACGTCGGCGAACATCACTGAAGAGAGGTAGCGCTCAGCGAGATCGGGGAGAACAACCACGATGGTCTTGCCGGCGTAAGCATCTTGTTTGGCCAGACGAATGGCAGCGGCAGCTGCGGCTCCGCAGGAGATGCCCACCAGCAGGCCCTCTTCCTTGGCCAGACGAAGAGCCATCTCAACGGACTCGTCGTTGGTGACCTGTTCCACCTTGTCGACGACGGAGAGGTCGAGGTTCTTGGGAATGAAGCCGGCGCCGATCCCTTGGATCTTGTGGGGACCTGGCTTCACTTCCTCGCCGTTCATGGTCTGGGTGATCACCGGGCTGTGGCTGGGCTCCACGGCAACCGATTCAATCGCCTTGCCTTTGGCGTTCTTGATGTAACGGGACACGCCAGTGATGGTGCCGCCGGTGCCTACGCCGGCCACCAGAACGTCGATGGCGCCTTCGCAGTCGTTCCAGATCTCAGGGCCAGTGGTCTTTTCGTGAATCTCCGGGTTGGCGGGATTCTCAAACTGCCCGGGCATGAAGTACTTGCCAGGGTCGCTGGCAGCGATCTCCTTGGCTTTGGCGATGGCGCCAGGCATGCCTTTGGCGGCTTCGGTGAGCACGATTTCAGCGCCGAGAACGGCCATCACGCGGCGACGTTCGATCGACATCGACTCGGGCATCGTGAGCACGAGCTTGTAACCGCGAGCGGCGGCGGTGAAGGCGAGAGCAACCCCGGTATTGCCTGATGTGGGCTCAACGATCACCTTGCCTTCGGTGAGTTCACCACGCTTTTCAGCATCCCAGATCATGTTCGCGCCGATGCGGCACTTCACGCTGTAGGCGGGATTGCGGCCTTCGATCTTGGCGAGAACGGTGGCTTTGCAGTCCTTGGTGACATGGTTCAGACGCACCAGGGGGGTATTACCGATGGCCTGGCTGTTATCGGCGTAAACGCGAGACATGAGTGAGTCGAAAAAATGGCCAATTTTCGCAATTTAGGGAGACTCTCAGTCAGGTGCCTGGCTCTTAAGAGCTTGTTCAAACTCTGTCAATCCAGCAGGCAGCAACTTCGCCTTCATCACAAGCCTGTTTTTCGCTTATGCCGAGTCCAGAGCCAGCAGGAACCGCTTCCAGAGATCCGGCTGCTCCTCAAGTCCTACGGAAACGCGCAGTAGATGGGATGGCACATCGCAGCGTTTCGCCCAAACCAACTCGTCGTAGTGAGCAAGAAGCACGTAGGGGCAGACCAGGGTGAAGGCGGTGCCGAGACTTGGCCCCTTGCAGACCGTCAGTGCGTCGTAGACCTTCTGCGCGGAGGGGGTTCCTCCTTTCAATTCAAAAGACAGCAGGCAGCCATGGCCTGCACCTGGCCGCTGCAGAGCCTTGAAGTTCTCGCATTCACCCGGATGGAACACCTTCTCCACGGCGGGGTGATCGCGCAGCTGTTCAGCCAGGAACAGCGTGTTGCGATTGAGCTGATGCACCCGTTCGACCACATCTTCACTGCCCTGGTCGAGGGCGATGACATCCACGTCGGCAAGCTCCGCCAACGGTTGCAGGGAGCGAGCTGATGCAACGAGCTGATCTCTCCACGGGGAGTGCGGACTCAGCACCAGACTTCCGGCCAGAACATCGCCACGGCCGGCGAAGCTTTTGGTGAGCGAGCTGAAGACCAGATCGGCGTGGGGCAACCCGTCGATATTGACCCCAGATCCAATGGTGTCGTCGGCGATCACGGGGATCCCCTGCCGGTGGGCAAGCCTGGCGATCGTTGGCAGATCAATGCAGCGCAGCAGGGGATTGCTAGGCAGCTCCACCACCACTGCCGACGGCTCTAGGCGCTCGAGAGCGTCACCCACACTGGCTGCACTGTCATCCAGCAGCAGTTCGGCTCCGTTGAACACCACCTGGGGCAGCTTGAGCACATCCACATAGGGGAAACCGATCTGCAACACGGGCCTGTTGGGCCGAATGGCCGAGATCAGTTGGAGTGCTCGGTGCAGAGCCGACATGCCTGAGGGGTGGAGGCTGATCGCATCTCCCTCGCAGCCATAGATCCGCGCCAGCCGCCCAATCACATTGAGGCGGGCGTTCTCAGCTGCGGAGCCGCTGGCGTTCTGCTCCTGACCAAGGGTGATGGCAGCCAGTCTGGAGGAGGCTCCAAGGCCAGTGTGCTGCCAGAAGGCCTTCGCGGCAGGAGTGCTGGCTGGGTCGGCAATCAGGCAGGTCAGTCCACCGATCACGCTGAGCTGTGTTTCTGTCGCAGGCCTTGTTCTGCGGCAGTGGGCGAGAGCGGCTTCTGCCGCTGCGAGGTTCGGATACGGCCAGCTGCTTGCTCCCTTGGGAGAGGCGAGGTCTGAGACCTGCAGCGAAAGCTTCGCAACCTGTGCCACCAGCGGATGCTGACCAAATCGCGGATACACCGCCCGCAACGCTCCTCGGCAAGCGGGATCCTGTTCCTCGTAGGCGATCACATCGCTCCATCGAGGCAGGGCGACCGAGACGGCATGGGTGGCATCAGGGAGGGGATGGCCGAGATCGCTGCCTTGCCAGCAGGGATCCCGCAGCAGGTCGCGCGAACTCATCGGAGCAAGCAAAGTGCCTGATCGAGATCCGCGATCAGATCCGCGGCGTCTTCACAGCCCACGGACAGACGGATCAGGCCATCGCTGATACCCAGTTTCTGTTTCACCTCCATAGACACAGAAGCGTGAGTCATCGTGGCCGGGTGGCAGATCAGGCTTTCCACGCCTCCGAGGCTTTCGGCCATGGTGAACCACTGCAGCGCCTTGCACATGGCATAAGCCTGGTCGCGGCTGGCTTCGACTCCAATCGTGACGATGGCACCACCACTACTCATCTGCTGCATGGCCAGCGCGTGTTGGGGGTGATCCGGGCGATGGGGATAGCGCACCCAGTTCACAACGTCGTGGTGAGCGAGGTGATCAGCCAAAGCGGCGGCGTTGGCCATCTGTTGCCTGAGCCGCAGAGGCAGGGTCTTGATGCCGCGGGTGATCAGCCAGCAATCGAATGGTGAAGGCTGCAGGCCCAGAGCTTTCTGGGCAAAGACCATTTTTTGGTGCCAGGCCGGATCGTCGGTGCAGACCGCACCGCCAAGGGCATCGGAGTGTCCGTTGATGTATTTGGTGGTGCTGGTCAGTGAAAGGGTGGCCCCAAGCTGCAGCGGCCGCTGCACAAGGGCGGTGGCGAAGGTGTTATCCACCACCACGGGGACACCGATGGCCGCGGCTGCCGCGCAGACCTGTTTGAGGTCGATCACCTTGAGCAGCGGGTTGGTGGGACTCTCCAGCCAGACCATGGCGGGCTTTCGAGCCGCGATGCTGGAGACAGCCTCGGCTGATGTGAAATCCACCCACTCGGTGCGGACCCCGAATTTGGCGAACACCTGTTCAAACAGCCTCACCGTGCAGCCGTAAAGGTTTTCCTCGCAGAGCACAAGATCCCCTTGGCTGAGACCTGAGGCAATCGCCGTGATCGCGCTCACTCCCGAGCCAAACACCGTGGCATGGTTGCAGTGCTCAACCGAAGCCAGCACTCCCTCAAGGATGCGGAAGTTGGGATTGCCAGAGCGTGTGTAATCGAAACCACCGGCGTTGCCATGAGCAAACGTCGATGTGGAGTAAATCGGCGGCATCACGGTGCCCGTCCCGTCCGCAAAGCTCTCCCCGTGATGAATCGCCCGGGTGGCATCGGCTGGTGTTGCTGCTGGGCGCTGCAAGTGATGGCTGCGATCAGGTCTTCAAGCTAGGAAACAGGCTGTCCTTCGCCGCTAGCGTCGAGCCGGACGTTGAGATCTGGAGCCTTGGCTGATACCTCAGTGCAGCAGAGCCACAAGGATGAGTGGCGGGATCATGTGCTCAGCGAAATCGTCACGTTTCTGAGCGAAAATAAGCAGCAGATTCATGCTCGCTACCTGGAGCAGCGACAAGGGCAATTACCCCGCGACCTGATCGAGCAGGAGGGACTGATGGATTTTGAGCTGGCCCTCACTTTTCTGGAGGACAAACCGAAAGGCTTTGGGTTGGGGCTCGGCTTTTTTAAAGCAAACTTGATTCGTTGATCGACGAACCTGAACCATCTAACCAGTCAGCGTTCGGTTGGTGTTGAGAATCGATCTCTGGCTCTGCGGTAGAAGCCTTGACCGATTGAAACCAAGTTCTTGTTAGGAACATTTATCCCATTCTTGTCATTATCTTCTTGGTTGCGAACTTGTTTCACTGATCAGTCGAGAAGGATTCAGCGCTTTTCATTGGTTTTGTTGTCAAACATCCATTCCATCATTCCCTTGCTGTCGTTTTTAAGGGAGACAATTCCGAAGCTCACTAGAAATACCAGCGAGACGGTGATGAGAACAGCGGCACTCATCTCGCTGATTTCGAGATTTCCGAGCGATAGTGTGAGCAGAACTGGGTAATTCATTCAGCTGTTTCGCTTCTTCCTTCTCTGGGGATCGGGCCGAGAACTAAGAGCATTTTTTCGTCTGGGAAAGTTTGCTCACCAGATAGCATCGACATTAACCAACCAAGCATTCTATTCGACCATTTTTTAGAAGTTTAGCTGTTGGAATTGGACTGGAGTTCGACTGTTATGACCGCTTATCAACACTCAATGTCGTTGTATCCGATTTAACTGATTGTCAGACACTTTTGCGATTCGGTGTTTTTGGTTGCCACTGTTTGGTCTTCGGCGAACCTCGATCCCAAGCAAAAGGGGCCGGTTAAATCCGACCCCAACCACCTGCATCCTTTTGATGATGACAATGATGATGCTTTTCGCAGGCAGCTCTTAACGTCTTGAGATCAACTTGGTCATGAGCTTTAGGACTGAGTCTCGGCGTCCTGCTTTTGCTCCGTGATCTCTGCATCTGCTGATGTCTGGCTGCGCTGGCAGCCGGATGACGCCAGTTCAATCTTGAGGAAGGAGAGTTGTGTTCAATTCATCGTCAATCCTGTGTGATCCCAAAGCTCGTCTGTTGCTTACTGGCTTAAAAATGCTCGCTGACTCAAAGTGCTCTCATCACAGGGTGCGATCGTGTTTTGTATTCAACGGCTTTCAGATCAAGGCTGGGTCGGCATTGCAGAAAACCTCAACCTGCTGGAAGCCCGAGCCAAGGCGACACTGTTGTCACAAGAGCATGGCGCTGCGTTTCGGGTGGTGAGTGATGATCAATCAGATATGCAGTTCCTTTGCCGAAATGGGGTGATTCTGGTTGATCTTTCCGAACCCGCGGATCTTGCTGCTGCTCTTGAGGGTCAGCCATCGGTGTTGATGGAAGACATCTCCTGGAAAATTCTTGCTGAGGCCAACTGAAGGTTCTCGTGATTGTTGCTGCTGATGGGTCGGCAGGGTGAACGTGTCACTCACTCCTTCGTCCGACATGAAAAACCCCGCTCCGGAAGAACCGTGCGGGGATTGCAAAGTAAGAACGTGCTGAGAAGTGAGGTAGGCCTCAGACCTTGCGGGAGTAGTACTCCACAACCAGCAGTTCATTGATCTCCAGTGCGACCCATTCGCGTTCGCACTTGCTGATCACTTTGGCGCTGAGTTTTGCCTTGTCGAGCTCCAGGTGGGGCGGCACGTTGGCGAGACCAGGGAATTCCAGGTTGCCTTCAGCCAGTTTTTTGCTGCCCTTTCGCTCGCGAACGGCGATCAGATCACCGGCCTTGCACTGGTAGCTAGCGATGTCGGTGACGCGGCCGTTCACGGTGACATGGCCATGGTTCACCAGCTGGCGGGCGCCAGGCACTGTGGGGCCAAATCCGAGACGGAAGCAGACGTTGTCGAGACGGTTCTCGAGAAGTTTGAGCAGGTTGGTTCCTGTGGAACCCTCCTGAGCGCGCGCTTTTTTCACGTAGCGCACGAGTTGGCGTTCAGAGACGCCGTAGTTGAAGCGAAGCTTTTGCTTCTCCTCAAGGCGGATTGCGTATTCAGAGCGCTTGCGACGGGCTTGGCCGTGCTGACCGGGTGGATAGGACCGCTTTGCGGCCTTCCGGGTGAGACCAGGGAGGTCTCCCAAGCGCCGCGTGATCCTCAGGCGAGGGCCGCGGTAACGAGACATAAGGAAGGAAGGTGTTGGACCATTCACGCCGGCGAAACGCCATGCTGGACTTGAAGTCAGCCTTGCGTTTCTGCATGCGCGAACCACGCATCCTATCTGTCGGCTTCCTGGCGAGCGTTGGGGAGGCTTTCAGTCAGGCCATAGCCCAGCTGATGGTTGCGGCGATTGGTTTTTACCGCAGCTGGTTTTCGCCCTTCTTCGGCCCCCGTTGTCGCTTCATTCCCAGCTGCAGTGCCTACGGATTAGAAGCGATTCAGCGCCATGGTCCTTGGCGGGGTGGCTGGCTCACGCTGCGCCGGATCTGTCGCTGTCATCCCTTTACCCCCTGCGGCTGTGATCCAGTCCCCGATTGAGCCCCTGCAGCTGACCTTGTTCAGCAGGCAGGGCTGCTGTCTTTGTGAAGGCCTGGAGCAACGTCTGCAAGACCTTGATCTCAGTCGTTTGCAGCCACCACTGAGTTTGGAGGTGATTGATATTGATGCTGAGGGGATTGAGCCGGAGCTTCGCACTCGTTACGACCTGGAAGTGCCTGTTTTGGCACTGCAGGGGAAACCTCTGCCACGGGTGTCTCCTCGCCTGAGCGGAGAGGGACTGTTCAATTGGTTGCAACGGCTCTGCTCCACCATCGCCGGATCGGACTAGAACGGCCTCAGCTTTAGGGGCTGGTGATGACGCAGATGCTCCATTCGCTGCTGAACGCAGTACGGCTGCCAGTGCCGTCTGAGCTGCCCAACCCAGCGGTCACGTCCATCACTTGTGATTCCCGCAGTGTCGGCAAGGGCTGCGTCTTCATCGGTCTTCCCGGTGAACGGGTGGATGGGGGCTGTTTCTGGCCAGAGGCTCTGAAGGCCGGCGCTGTAGCCGCGCTGATCGGTGAGCAAGCAGCGCAGTTACATCCGCCCTCCGCTCAGGATCCTGTTTTGGTGATCCCTGAGCCGGTGTCCCATTGGGCGGGAGAGCTGGCTGCCGCGTTCTGGCAACAGCCCTCTTCGCGCATGCAGTTGATTGGCGTGACTGGCACCAATGGCAAGACCACCACAACCCATTTGATTGAACACCTCAGCCTGGAGTGCGGTCGCTCTTCGGCCCTGTTCGGAACGCTGGTCAACCGTTGGCCCGGCCAAAGCCTGACGTCCACCCACACCACTGCGGTTGCGGATCGGCTGCAGGCCCAGCTCGCTGAAGCGTTGAATCAGGGCACACAGGTGGTGGCCATGGAGGTCAGTTCCCATGCTCTGGATCAGCAACGGGTCGCCGGTTGTCGTTTCTCCTCCGCTGTGTTCACCAACCTCACGCAGGATCATCTCGACTACCACGCATCCATGGAGGCCTATTTCGAAGCGAAAGCGCGCCTGTTTGCCGATCCCTTCCTCATTGGTGAAGGCCCCCGAGCGGTGGTGAATGTTGACGATGCTTGGGGACGTCGACTGGCTGATCGCCTTGGTGATCGTTGTTGGCGCTGCAGTGTCGACGAGGCTGCCGATCTCAACATGCGTGATCTCGTGATGACATCGAATGGCGTAGAGGGAATGCTGCTCACTCCCCGAGGCGAAGGACGTTTCCATTCGCCTTTGGTGGGTCGCTTCAATCTGATGAATGTGATGCAGGCCGTCGGCTCGCTGCTCCAGCAGGACTTACCACTGCCCCTGTTGTTGGAGGCCCTTCCGAAATTCCGTGGTGTGCCAGGCCGCATGGAGCGGGTGCTGCCCTCCAGCCCTTCCACAGATCAGCTCCCCGCCGTCGTTGTGGATTACGCCCATACCCCGGATGGCCTGCGTAGCGCGCTCCAGGCCAGCCGCCCCTTTGTGGATGGGCGTCTGGTGTGTGTGTTTGGCTGCGGTGGAGACCGCGACCGGGGCAAACGTCCTCAGATGGCCTCGATTGCCGCAGAGCTGGCTGATCGCGTTGTGGTCACATCCGATAACCCTCGGACTGAGGATCCACAGCGCATTCTCGACGATGTGGTGGCTGGCCTTGCTTCAGGCATCGACTACCAGGTGGAAGCCGACCGAGCGATCGCGATTGCTCAGGCGATTGCTCACGCAGGACCCGGCGATCTTGTATTGATCGCCGGCAAAGGGCATGAGGATTACCAGATTGTCGGCACTGAAAAGCTGCATTTCGATGATCGAGAAGAAGCGGAGAAAGCACTGCACTCTTGGAGCTAGCTGCTCATTGCTGACAACGTCCGAATCTGATCGGTGAGTTGTGCGATGTCGTTCTGGCTGGTGCAGATATGGGTGCATGCCCGCAGGCAGACGGGGTCTGCCAGGTCACGGATCCAAAGTTGTTGTCCGCCGAGGGCCTTCACCACCTCGGCTGGTGTGGCTCCCGTTGCCTCAGGGCGCATCTGAAAACTCACCAGACCAGCCGGTGGTGGGCCGTCGAGCAGCGGTGAAACCCCAGGGATCGACTTCAGCTCTTTCCAGAGCTGTTCGCTCAGGATGCGGATCTGCCCGAGTCGTTCGTCGTCTGAGCCCTCCTGCTCCAGCAGGTCAAGAGAGCAGCGCAGGCCAGCCATCAGTGGCACGCAGCTCGTGGCCACCTCAAAGCGACGGCTGTCGTGATGGAAGGGGTCTGGATCATCAGCCACAGCTCGCGTTTCATCCTGAAGGCTGCGCCAACCGATCACGGTGGGATAGCCATCCGAGAGCACACGCTCTGAGATCGCGACCCCGCCCAGTCCTTCCGGACCGCAGGCCCATTTGTGCCCAGTAAAGGCATAGATATCGGCTGCTGCTGCCGCCTCTGCAACGGGGATCTGGCCGACGCTCTGCGCAGCATCCACAAGTAGGAACGGCCGGGCCGGATGTTGTTGCAGTTGTGCGGCCACCGCTGCGATCGGCATCTGCTGACCGGTGTTCCAGAGCAGATGCGACAGCACCACGATGCGGGTCTTGCTGGTGAGCTGCTCGTCGAGGGCTGTCAGCACCTCGTGATCGGTGTGGGCCTGATCATCGCGACCGAGTCGGCATTGCTTCACGGGCAGCGTGTGAACTTCCAGCTGTCGACGGCGTGCCAGTTCATGGCAGGCCGCCACGACACCGGGGTGCTCACAATCGCTGATCAGAATGTGGTCGCCATCGTCGATGGGAAGGCCCCAGAGGGGCAGCACACATCCTGTGGTCACGTTCTCGCTCAGGGCGAGCCGATGTGCTGGCACATTGCACAAGCGGGCCAGACGGCCGCGTGTGTTGTTCACTTCGGCGCTGATGTAGGGCCAGATGTCGGTTGTGAAGGGGCCGAGTTCCTGAATCCTTCTCCAGCTGGTGGTGATGGCATCCAGCGAGGGTGTGGGCAGCGGCCCCTGCCCGCCGTAGTTGAAGTAGGTCTTGTTGGCCAGTGCGGGGCAGAGTTCTCTCAGCATTGGGGATCAGGACCTGATCTCATGATCGCTCCTCAGCTCATGCATTGCTGCGTTCCCCGGCTGCTTCGGGTGAGGTTGCATTGAGTGCTGCACTAGGCAGCTTCGAGCGGGTCCGTGTCGAATTTCAAGAGTTGGCTCTGCTGAGGAGCGTTCAGCCAAGCGATGGCTACGTTGCGTTTGTTCGTTGGGTTGGTATCACCGATGGCCCTGGTGGACTGGCTCTGGATCCTTCACCCGGTTTTGGCGGTGGTGTTGATCTATCCCCTCATCGGGATCGTGATGCGACTGGCGATGCAGACACGATCTCGGCGATTGAAGACCGCAAAACCGCCTCCGACGGTGGGGCGCGACCACAGTGATCTCGGTCGCTGGCTGGCTGCAGCTGTGGTTGGTCTGGTGATCGTTGCACTCACCGTGGTCATCGCAACGCATGCTCCGCTCGATCAGTTCCAAGGGGGCTTCGCTCGTGCTGGCACGCTGCTGCTGGTGCTGGCCGGAACCCTGCTCAGCCTGGGCGCGCTGTGGATTGCGAAGGCACCTGGCCTGCGGCTGGCGTTTGCTCTGA
>Ga0115013_10002275_pt1 | contig 10728 bp, 6 predicted proteins | sample SouAtlMetagenome_2_FD_88686 | JGI IMG/M metagenome (GOLD analysis project Ga0115013, IMG submission 88686) | Marine eukaryotic phytoplankton communities from Atlantic Ocean - South Atlantic ANT15 Metagenome | ecosystem: Environmental > Aquatic > Marine > Oceanic | place: South Atlantic Ocean...
AGCATTTCGACGACCTTTTCGTGGAGCCTACCCTTCTTGGGAATGGCAAACTTGAGATTTTCTGGGGGACTAGAGTTAGGAGTTGACATCTTTGAAAACTATGCTGATAATTCTGATGATTCTGAAGCCTCTTACTTCGAAGAGAAGATTCGTGCGAGCACCTTTGTGAAGTAAATGTTCAACAACGAAAAAGGCCTACGAAGTTTGAGATGCATTGTTGTAGTCACCCGAGATTCGGGACTGTAGAAAAACCTGGTTTTTCTACACGTGTCTACACGTGGAACACTATTCACCAACAGTCTCCCCAAAATGTTGTCTTGACTTTTAAAAATGGATTTCAGTCGCGGCCAACTACGATAGTATACAGCTAAAAGAAGTTGGTGTTGCAAGGCCTGATTGGTCCAGATGAAATCTCACCTGATGATGTATGATGAGAAAAACCTAAGAACCCAAGACTTCAGCACCTCAATTTGTCACAATGTCAAGAGCTAGCAAATATTGAACTAAGATAGGGAAAAGGATTGCAAAGGAATTCTTGAACAGATTCATTATGACTTCACACACATTAGTGTCTATTTGTAGCAGAATGATAGAATTTCTTCAAAGTTTCACAGAATGATTTACTGCAATGTTTCTATCCATGAAACAACCACATCACAGGTTTGAACCCTCACATTCCTGGGAATCACAAAAATGTGCCCAAGACAACCTTCGAGTCTAAAAATTCATCCAGCTGTGTCAGTGTTTTTTACAAATTGTATTTGTGTCTGATATCCTCTTCAGGTATTCCTCCAAGTTGCATCGATCGCTTTGTGGCAGCAGTCACAGCTGATATGGCAGATGCACGGAATCCTCTGCAGAAAGGAAAAATGTAAAACAACAATGAGGATCCGTTTCTGAAAGGTTTGCAAAGAATAAATCGCGCTGTTAGTCTCACCCTTTTTCCAAAGCTTCAACGCCAGCAATCGTTGTTCCGCCTGGGCTTGTCACGTTGTCTTTCAATTTGCCGGGGTGTTCGCCTGTTTTGAGGACCATTTCGGCCGCTCCCTTAACTGTTTGCGCCGCCAGCTCCATGGCAACTGCTCTTGGCAATCCAGAGCGCACACCACCATCTGCCAAAGCTTCAATAAACTGATACACATACGCAGGACCACTCCCGCTTAATCCAGTTACTGCATTTAGCAAGACTTCTTTAATCTCCTTAGCAACCCCGACGGCTCCAAGAAGTTTCTGGACTATCACTCGGTCGTTGTCGACACACAATTTTCCCATGGCGTACCCAGATGCTGCTTCTCCGACAAGACAGGGCGTGTTGGGCATCACTCGAACAACCCTCCTCCCGGGAAGAAGCCCCTCCAAGGTCTCCAGTGTAACTCCTGCTGCAATACTGATGATCAATGCATTACTTTCAACTTTTCGAATATCGCTACAAACATCCTTCACAACATCAGGCTTTACTGCGATCACGACTGCATCTTTCGCACCGGAACAGACATCCTCATTAGAGTCCGATGCGGAATAGCCTTTGCCAGCAGCCTTTTCGACGCTCGGTTTATATACGTCAGAGCAAACAATGGACGAGGGGTCCTTGACCAACTTCTCGCTGATGAGACCGCCCATCAGAGCAGATGCCATCATACCGCATCCCATGAAACCAACTGATATATCTCTTTCCTCTGCCATCTTATGTAATTATAAGGAACTTTTCGAATAGATGTATGACGATGTGCTTTTTTCGTAAGAACAAAAAAAATACTTCTACATGAAAAATCTTCTGCGTCCCATCAACAGCAAAACCCTCCGTCTCTGCGCAAGGATTTGATCACGAGACAAACGCGCGACCACCCAAATCCACAGCAGTGATCCCAACTTTCCCCTCCATGCATCTTGGCCTTGAATGCTCCCATGGATGATCCAGCACTTTTAGATGATTCAACCAATCCAAAGTAGGAAAAGTCCTATCCCAGTGAATTGATTGAACGCCGATGATTCTGAATTGCATGACATCTTCATTCCCGTGAGGAGCCCCCCAGAGGAGGGGAGGGGAGGTTGGCCACTGGCAAAGCAAAGCCTCATCTGCTGCTGCATGGCCGCCCTCCCAACACCAGGAATAAGCTTGATTCCAATCTGCAGTGAGGCAGGGCATAGTGTCTTCTCAATACCAGGAATGAGCTTGCATCCAATTTGCAGTGACACAGGACAGAGCTTGGCTCATGTGCTGACAGTGGTTGTGGTACTTGCTGGGCTTTTGCCCCTGCCATTTGGCAGTTCTTGTTCCATTGGCCGTGGCGCAACTGGTGCCTAATCTGCGTCCACTGGTGAGGTAAGCAAAAGGTTTTCCCTAATTTGAGCTTCCCAAGAAAGTTCCTGCTCATGTGTATTCGCAATGAGCAATCTTCGCTGTCTAACACTAACGATGCTGTTGGGATATCGGTCGAAATCACAAAGGCTGCACATCAATCTTGCATCATGGGATGAAATTCTCGACTCTCACGAAACTATGTCGTTTCGTTGCAACAAACACACACAAACATGATGAAAGGATACAAAAGTTGTGTTTAATTATTGTAGTGGATTGGGGGTAGTCTAAGCTATTTTTGTATTTTGAAGAAGATACAACTACACAAATCAGTATCCGAACCCAGCAAGAACTCCGTTGACCTTGGAAAGATCACTCGCGCATGCTTCTTCTGCTTGTCTTCGAAGGGCGGCTTTGGCTTTCTTGGCTTCGTAGAATTCCTTGGCATCTGCCTTTCTCTTCGCTTCCAGGCGACCCAAAAGTTCCTTGTGCTTCCAACCTACAGAGTCGGCAAGTACTCCAATAACAGTGTAAGCTCTTCCTGGCTTCAGACGCATAATTCGGAGAGCTGCAGGGACAACTACTCTCTTCTGCTTATCGTATGGTGCTGGGATTCCATCAAAGGTAGACAAGCGTGCAATAGCGGCCTGACCACGTGCGGTCTTTTGGTGAACCATACCGCGAATTGTGCGCCAAACCATCATTGCAGGACTCTTGTAGTGGAATGGTCCCTTACGAGGGTTTGTGTTCATTGCCTTGTTGCGGAATTGGGCATACTTTACTCGGTTTCGGACCACTATCGAATTCAATTAGTTGCAAACGTTAAAGGAGCATCATTTTCGAAGGAAATGCGATGACATTAGATCAATTTTCGAAATCATCGAAACAACTTCACAGACACGGAAAAAATTCAAAACGATATTGCCCGTGCTGGATGTTCCAGATAGCACTGAAGGGCAGAGAATACAAATAATCAAATCATTGTATGGAAGCATCGTTCCGAAAGAAAGTTATACTTACGAGAACCAGACACACACATTTCATCGCATCGTACGATGACAATCTTCTGTCCTGCAAGGAGTTCCTTGGCGACAATACTGGCTAGACGACCAAGAAGGTGGTCGCGACCATCGATAACTTTAGTATTGGTGAGCACCATCGTTACTTTGTATTTATTGATGAACAGCGCGGATGTGTAGGTTTCCTATTTTCGAGTGTTTCTAAACTGAACAAAACCCCTGCGTGCGAAAATAGTAACAAGAGATAAGAGGTATTTTAACAAGTCACGAATGACTGATGACTAAAGCTAGTAGGTACGATAGCTACCTACAGGATCATTTTTATTGTACGTACGTACGAACGAAATAATAAACCTCCAAAACTGTCTGTTGCACAGAATTTCACAACACGAAGTACTTGAAAAAGAATACCAAAAGATGGTATAGGTGACAAACCAAATGCATAGCGGTGTAACAAGTGTCGCAATTAGACACATTTGCCGTGATGTGAGGAGATTTGTAAACATCCGCCATAGGAGTAATGAATCGGGCCAACGTCTTGCCTTTGCCTGTATACATACATGTGGACCAGTGAGGATAGATAGATCTCGTCGGAACGAAAATCTCCCCATAACAGGCTTCTCCTGTCAGCGACGCAATTTCTCAGCAGGTAAATTGTCAAACAAACATGCTGTTGACAAGTCGTTTTCGTCAGCTAAAAGAGGGGAGACGCGAAACCATCCTTCGCAAAGATCATATCAAGCAAAATCAAAGCATCTTTTTAATCAAATCAAGACCGGTCGAATACAACCCGAATTAGTGACCCAAAAAGTAGAAGAGCTGTTGCTCCTCTCTCTATCAGAATACAACAATAGAATTCCTTCTGATGGTCCATTGGCCTTAGACCTGTTGAATACTGCATTACGATACGCAAAGCAACCTTCAAAAAAGGAAAGTTCTTGTGAGCGACTCATGCCACGCATATTTTCTTTGGTAATCCAACTTATGCTTCGTAGTGGCCACACCCATGCACCGGACGAGGTCCACCGCCAACTTTTGAGGCTTCTGAACGGCCACGAGAAGTTTCTATCTGCAAACGATTCTTTGTATAATACACATCACGTAAACGAAGCCTGTAACTTATTTATTCGCCACGTTGTTATGACTGCGAACAAACAGAAACGAATGATTGATCATCGGAGAGCCTATCAACTAAATCGGCTTATTCAACGTTTAAGAAAAATTCAAAATGATCCTTCGGTACCGTTGGAAGCAAATCCTTATGTCGACGACTCTTTAATTTTGCTTCTTTGCAATCAACTCAAGCTTAGAGAAGCTCGTGAAGTATTACAGAGAAGGATCGAGAAGTCGTTGTCAGCATCTCCACCATTTATTGAACGCGAGATTCCCCTAGTGTCGAGCTTCATCACGATTATAAACGGATACGCAAAGACTTTGCAGCCAGATAAAGCTCTTGGTATAATCAATTTGATGATGTCGTTCCAGAAACCAGAGAATTCCTTACAACCTTCAGATATCACTGCCATCCCTCCTCCTAACATTCACTGCTTTAATGGTTTGCTTCATGCCTACGCCATGGCTGGTGGGAAGGATGCAGGATTTAAGGCCGAACAAACGATCGAGTGGATGCAACAAATTTACGAAATCCAGAACCTGGACACTAGACCGAATGCTACCTCTTATAACATATGTATTAATGCTTGGGACCGTTCTCACCATCCCGAAGCTCCGATACGAGCTGAAACTTTGCTTCGGCATGTTGTTGCCCCGGGAGAGTCCGGCAGTCAGATAGAACCCTCAGAAGAGGCATTTGTTTCCGTCATGAATACATGGGTTAACTCCAGCTACAATAAAGACACGACGAAGAGGGTCACTAGAATTTTGGATCTCATGGAACATATTTCTGAGAAGAGCCCTAGTCTTACGTTGTCTGCCGTCCCATATGCAGTATTGATCAAAGCGTGGGGAAAGGCAACTCAAGAATCTCACGGAATCGAAAAACATAAATGCGGAGACGAGATACTAAGAGTTTTAAAAAGAATGCGCACAAAAAATATTATCGCTACAACTGGAATAAACAATTCGGTCATTACTGCTTTGGGAGAAATATCGCCGAATGGAGCTATTTTCTACTTTTTGGAGCTTGAACAGCAGTATTGCGATGGAACTGTGGAACTAGATACAAGAACATTTAATTGTGCTTTAAATGCAATTGCAGTTTTGAATAGACCAGATGCTGTGAAGAAGGCTACGGAAATTTTGAAAAGAATGTTTGAGTATTGTGAGAAAGACCCTTCCGTCATTCCCTCAACTTTGACGTTTAATATTATTTTGAAGGTATTGTCAAGAAGTACAAGTCACACATTGGATGCAGCCACTAGGGCTGATGAGTTGTTATCTGAAATGAGCTCACTACCATCGGTTACTCCAGATTTTATAAGCTATGTTACATGTATCATTGCTTGGGGCCGTAGCAATGACGAGGACAAAATCCAAAGAGTCACTGATCTTATGCATCGCTTCATTGCCTCAATAGGAGAGAAGCAGGATAAGAATAAAAAGGCGAATATCGCTGTCTTCAATGCTGTGCTATCGGTATGCTCTCGTCAATTGTTGTCGGAACCATCTGTTGAGGCACTACGTGCAGCAGAGTTAATGATGACTGAACTACGTAAATTGAAAGGAATTTCACCTGATCAAAAAACGTACGAATCCTTCTTCCAAGCGTTGAAAAATGGCAATGATATGGTCGCTTCAGATTCAACTGCACTTACAGCATTATTGGAGAATGAATTCGATCAATGTGCCAATGACGGGTATGTAACGAAAGATATTCTTCTTCACGTTAGTTCAGTCATGTCGGAGAAAGAATTTAAGAGACTGGTAGGGCAAGATGAAGATCCTAAAACCTTTTCAATTCCACATCAATGGCGCAGAAATACCATCAGCGCATAACCAATGAGCATCTTATAAATACTTTCAAATTTGTAACCGAGTCGGAGTGAGACATATTTCTTCTACATACTGCTCTTCTTCTTCGCATCGTCGAAAGACGTATCGGTTGTATCATGATTTTTTCTTTTGTTTCTTGGAGCGTTGCCGTTCACGAGTGTGTTGATTCGGGCCATTTGTTCCTTGTGATTTGAAATCGTAATGTATTCTATATTGTTTTCTATAGCTGTCTCACGGATTTTGGGACTTGGATTGTGTCTCGTCACAACTTTCCGGATACCAGCGACAGTCAATGCTGCGAAGCACCTTTTGCACGGCGGCATGGTGACGTAAGCCGTACAATTTTCGGTGGCTTGTCCATTTCGACACGCTGCTCCAATGGCGGCAATTTCTGCGTGGATATCGGAATCATTTTTACCGTAAAGTGGCATATTGTTTGCTACACTTATGATGGCATCATTCACATCAATTGCGTCATTTGGACCTTCGGGTTCGTTTACTAGTATGCATGCCATACTTCCCTGTTTGAGCTTCGAGCTTCTCGTGACGATCATGCAGAGATCCATAAAGTTTTCATCTGTTGAAAGACGGTCATCTAGTTGCCACCCATATAGGTTGTATCCTTTCAATTTTCCATTCATTTTGATCTCTCGGAAATTCTTCACAATCTTTCCATCGATGCTGTAGTATCGTCTCGGATTTAATGTTGAAGGAAGTTTTCGCGAGCGTGTAGAGTTAGGAATGAAATTCTTTTAAATGTGGTATCTACAAAGTTACATTTCCTCCCCTTCTATCCACTTTCATTTTGTCGTTCGTGCGATGTGAAGTCCTGTGATGTAATGAGAAATATTTTCGTGCGTGAAAAAAGAGTTAAGTTGGTTTCGAATTTTGTGGCTTCAGAGGATAGATTTAAAACTGGAGCTGTCTGCGCGCAGTCCTGGGTCGAAAACCATTGCACCTTCATCGTATCATCTTTTTCATTCATTGTTGTGTCATGTCAACAGCGACATTGATCGCCGCTCACCAAGAGACTTCTTCATTCTGATTTTGATTTATAATATACCAAATGCCTCGTTTTAATTTAACAGATCCTGTACCTTTCGGTTCTCCATCAATTGCACCGACTCCGGAAGAAGCAGCGCCTCTTCCAACTTCGGTGAGGTTGTCATGTTCAAGCCCCGGTGGGAGAGCAGTCCATTCTCTTTCGGCGACTTCTTCTGGGGCTTACTATATCGAGACGCGCTCACTTCCTCTCTTAGAAATGATAGAAAGAAATGATATTGATCAAGGTGAAAGAGGCCCACCTATCATCCGAACGCGACTTCCGGAGAAAATCACCTCTGCGTTATCCCGCTATCCAGCAATAGAGTTGCTTTGTGTTGGTGTAGAGTCAAGTATTAACGAGAGCAAAGAATCATTTTCCACACTTCCTTCTCTTTGCCTGTACACTCAGAAGGATGTTTTTCTCATTGATATAAAATACGAGGCCACAGCAGCCACGGAGGCTGAAGGAATTGTGTCGAATATTATCGAACCATACGAAGAGTACCTTTTAGGAAACACCACCAGCAAAATCATACGCATACGGCAAGCACCACAGCAATTCAACGATTATACTACCATATGTCCAGTTGGAGCCATGTCCATGCTCACTCAGAATCTATCCACGGGGCAATACTGCCTCTGCATCTATCATGGTTCTATAAGATCTACTTCTCTTACCTTCCATCACTTGCAGATGGAGAATCTAGCTGAACTGAATGAACGAATATCAGACTTTTGCTTCTGTAAATCGAAGGAACTACCTCTTTTATCATCTCTTACGGTTGCCTTTCTGAAGAAATCCGGTGAAGTTTATTTTGCCACGCCCATTGTCTTTCATGGTACTGTTGTCCCAAGTCAGACTGTGAAAAGGTCTCTAGATTTCTTGGAGAGTTCACTGAAAGAATCGGATTCTAATACCGCAGCTTCGAGACAACTTCGTGCTGCAAAGCAATTTTTTATCGATGCTTTTCCCATGAATGGTACGACAGGTTTTGTAACTATAGGACAAGATGGCAGCAGTACTTCGTCAAGAGTCCTTCATTGGCCAGTCCAAATGCAAGGACCTGTCTTGTTGCCACCGCTACTCGAAGAATCGAGCAACAGAGATTATCACGATGATTACCAAATACTAGAATCTGCTGAAAGCATTGAACCATTTACAACAGAAGGAGATCTTGTTGGATTCTGTATAGGGCATTTGGCGAAGATGGTAGACTTTGCTGTGGTTTCACCTTCTGCATTTGTTCCTCGATTCGAATTTGAACTTTCAAATGATGCTTACGAGCTTGACCAGGATTTATCTATGGGTCACATAGTCAATCGTGTTGAATTGGGTAGCAGTAATAGTAGGGAGGAAGACAGCATTCCAAAGGCTATTAAATTATTGACTGATCCCATGCTAGATGATGTCATTCATTACGTGACACCTAGCCAGATATGCAGCATTTCGACCAATGCATGCAAGATTGCATTGAACAAAATCCGTGAAAACCATTCGACGTATTTGATTGGGCAAGTAGGGGTGGGTACAAACATCGTTTCTCCAATTCCACGAACAAAAACTTCAGCGTGGAAATGTTTGGACGTGTCGTTCTTCCAAGACAGACAGATTTCAATCGTTGGAGCCGTGATCAGCGATGATGTTGAACTTGGGCATACCTTGGTTGTACGATATTCCAATGGAAAGATAACAGCCACAAACTTGACCGAAACACGTACAATGTGCGAACTTGACAACTTTTCTTCACCAGAACAAACCCTTGCAATTCAAAATTCTCTTACCACTGGTACTGCAGAAGCTACTGATGTTGATCAGACGGAGGCACTTAGTGACATTGTAAAACCTCTCATGAAAAGTGTCATTGATGGGATTGGAGCGCTGGCTCAAGTCGGTGGAACTTCTACATCTCAAGATGAGTTGTCGCCCGACATCCTCGCTGGTTTCGTGGGCATCGAAAGCAAGTGCAAAAAAGACATTTACCTTCCACTTTTGACTATGAACGAGCACGTCACTGCTCGAAAATTAGAGTTTGACGCTATGAATGCAAAAAGAAAAGAACAATTTGAGGTTCTAAAAGAACTAATTAATATTCTGAGAGAAAAACAAGATATCATCAAAGAGAAGACAGAGATACTGCTCGAGAACTCCAAATCCCTAGCTGATCGCAGCACTTCCGTGTTGCGATCTTCGAAGGATCTTTTTCCGACCATCACACAAGCAGAATATGATTACTTCCAGGAATTGAAACGCCTGGACGACAAGACTAAAATTTGGAAAAGCCAGGTAGAAATACTTTCGCGGAGAATTCTTAGTCTAAATGATTCTTCTGTTGGCGTGAATGGAGAACTATCGAATCTTGAACCTAACGAATTACAAAGCGCGGGGAAAATTTTGAACGCAAGTTCCTTCATACTAAAAGCTTGCAATACAAAAATAGAATTGGCAGGAGAAAACTTGGAGGGCCTGGCATCTACTGTGGGTATTTAGTGCGATTAAAACAAATGGAACCCCCCATACTAATCGTTTTGGTGATGATGCATACGGTGCTATGCTGTAAGAAAATTAATATCTTCACTATCTACAGGAATTGGTCATACATTCTAGGCAAACTGTAGTACCATTCTTTTCTAATTCGTAATTGACTTCTTTGTGAAAGAGATCAAAATAAATCTAGTGGCACTAGGTATTGTCGAAATTCTTCGTCTTGTAATTCCACTTGAAAATAAACCCCTTCATAAGTTCCATCATAGCCCTCTAAAAGAGCATCTCCTGGTTTCCATAAAGCATCAAAACCCAATCCACTCTTTCGGATGTCACTGAATGTATAAACTCCTCCAGAGTTGTATTTTATGTAAACGCCACCACTTAGATCGATAGGCACGCCGTCCTTGTCCATTCCGTGCAGAAGTCCTCTCGGTAAAGCCAGTGCTGTCACCCATGCCTTCAAGGCAGCGACACCGTCTTGTGCCGAAGGGGCACAGATACCTAATATTAATCGACCTTGTGTTGGGTCCCGGCTACGATCATCGCTTGCAATATTAGAGAGCAAGCGAACCGACGGTTCTAATAATTTTCGGAGTGCCATCATAGTTTCGTCATCTTTCTGCTCTTTTTGCCCAACGCTATCTGGATTGAATTTAGCATCCCAATCAGAAAGTATCCGGGAGGCCTCTTCGATAGTATCAACAGACACATCAGACTTTGAAATGTCGGGTTCTGGTGATGAAAATACGAGCACCGACGAATCGACTCGCGCTTCTTTTCGTTTGACCGACGCGAAGGAATAGGTAGCTGGAACGAAGAACAGCAATGCTACAGCAAATTGCAATAGCCACTCCTTTCGCTTCAAGAAACTTATCACTGGGATCATCGCAATAGCGGCTGGGTTTGAGCACCCGAAAAGGTAAAATCTC
>Ga0115013_10002277_pt1 | contig 10727 bp, 11 predicted proteins | sample SouAtlMetagenome_2_FD_88686 | JGI IMG/M metagenome (GOLD analysis project Ga0115013, IMG submission 88686) | Marine eukaryotic phytoplankton communities from Atlantic Ocean - South Atlantic ANT15 Metagenome | ecosystem: Environmental > Aquatic > Marine > Oceanic | place: South Atlantic Ocean...
AACAAAAATTTTGAGGTAATTATGAATCTAAAAAAATCAACATTCGATATTCAAAATAGAAAATTAAAAGAACTTTATCTTGAAAATGAATACCTAACACTCAAAGATTTAATGAAAGAACAGGGATTATCTACTGACTTATCTGACTACTGGGATGATGAATGTAAAAAAAATCCATCTACCGCACATTGTTTGATCTATGACGAATAGTTTTCACACTTAAATGGAACGACAGTTTCTTTACTTTTACTTTAATAAAGACTTTTTTGTTAATTCCTACTAAATAGATCTCTAATGAATATTTATTTATTAATATCGGAGTTACTATTGAAATAGTAATTAAACTTTAAAAGCTATATATGAAATTAAACTCTTTAATATTAAGTTTGTTGTTAAACATTTCCTTTCTATTTTGATTTTTATTATTTAGTTAGATTAATACTTAAAAATCTGTATGTTTTCAGAAATATTTTCTTAATTAATTCCATATATCGGCTTCAATTCAAATAATATTTCTGATTAACAACTACAAGGGAGACACCTTACCTATCTGGATTGTTCCGAGATCATTAAATAGATATAAAATTATTTCAAACATAATCATTAAAAAGAAACTAAAGAAACTTTAATTATTCGACAAAATAAAATATTGTTTGAATGCTAATTTTATTTATACAACTGCATCAGTCGCATATAGAAAATAAAAAACTACTTCGAAAATTGTAATCACGATTTTTAATATAATGTCAATGGGCGGATTTGAACCGCCGACCGCGACGATATGAATGTCGTGCTCTAACCAACTGAGCTACATTGACGTGTTTAATATCTTACTATTTTATTGTATTAATGAGCAATTATTTATCAGAAATTAGATAAGAATAAATTAACTTTTTAGATCACATCTTATTCATCCATGATAATAGAGAATTTTTATTTCATTTCTACTGTCCAATTCAATTACAGTTAACTACTAGGAATGGTTATTTTTTGTCTTATCATCTTTTTCTGTCAAATTGTGTCTTAAGTCATATGCGGTTATAACTTTTCGGATTGCATTTTTAATCTTTTCTATGTAATTTTTAGATACGAGGGTTGCCAATAACTTATTTGCCTTCTATTGCGATTATTTAAACAATATCCATTTTTGGTATTGTTGATACTCACTTCCATATTTTTACCTTATTACTATGAATTTATGGCCTCATTCTATTTCTCTCTAATACTCTTAGCGGTGTTGACTTTCTTTGTAATGCTTACAGAGAGTCCTGAAATATTGTCTTTAATGAATACCTTATAAGCTTGCAGAGCTTTGCCTAAAAGAGTGAATTTAAGAGTTTATTTGTTTATTAGCCTCATAAATAGCAATTCCACAAGCAACGGATAAATTAAGGCTTCTAACACCTTTTTGTTCTATATTTGATAATTCTAAATTTGGCATATATATTGACACTAAAGAATCACTAGCTGTAACTACTTCATCAGGTAACCCTATATCCTCTCTTCCAAATAATAAAATATCATTCTCATTGAATCTAAAATTTTGTAAATAAATACCATTTTTTTTGCTAAATGAAATAACCCTTTTATTTATTTTAGATTCCTTAAATTTTTTAAAATTAGGATAAGTTTTTAATTTCACTAAAGGCCAATAATCTAAACCAGCTCTTTTTAAATATTTATCTTCAAGCTTAAAACCTAAAGGCTCAATTAAATTTAAGGTTAAATCAAAAGCAGCGCAAGTTCTTGCAATACTACCAGTATTTTGAGGAATCCTCGGTTCGAAAAGTGATATTTCCAATTTCTATATAGGTATATCGAAACTGATATTATCTAATTTTATAGCTTTTCCATTTAATGTTAGCCAATTTTCATGTGAAATTTTAGTTATTTTATTTTGAAGAGTTCCAAGTCTTTCAATATATCTATTACCTATTTCGTATTCTGATACCAAACTCCAACCTACTTGTTCACCAACAATTATTGTGGTTTTTTCTCGTTCTTTTAAAAGATTTATAAGTGCAAAAATATTCTTTTCCCATTCTTCTTCTTTTTTATTGATATTTTCCATTATGAATCCTCCAATTGAATCGATTAGTAATGGACCTTTCTTCATTTTTAAAGCATTTATCAGATTAGTAGTCTCCACTAAATCCCATTCCTTCGGTCTTCGTTCACGATGTATAAGAATTTTTTTTTGCCATAAAAGATCATCTGGTCTTGAATCTGATAATGCTATGTATGTTATTTTTTTTATTTTGCAGGCTAAATATTCTGCAAATTGGCTCTTCCCACTTTTTGTACCACCTGTTATAAAAATAATTTTGGATATTTTATTATCAATTATTTCCATTAATAGATGTTATTTAGAGAAAAACCACCAAGTAGCAAGTGGAATTACTGTTGCAGCCACTAATAGACCTATAACAATATATGTTGCTGTAGAACTTTCAGCATCTTCAGCTCTCATTGCGTTAAAATTTGGATCGACTACTGGATTATCAATAGACGATGGTTGACTTTTTTCGTAATTGATAACTGTTTTTTGTTGACTAACTAAAAACAAGTCAATAATGTTATTAAAATTTTCTGCATATGTTTTTGAAGGTATTGCAATGAATAAAAAACATACCATTACAATTGAAAAAAAGGATTTATAAAAATGCTTAGTCATTTAAGTTTTTAAATAATTATATAATAAAATCCTATAGGTCTGAGTTTCTTAAAAAAAAAATCAAATATAATTATTGAATATCCTTATTATGTTTTCTCTAGCATTTTTATATGAATTTCAATAGTAAAACATTAATAATAATTGGCTTTATACTTTTTATCTTTCAATTAGTAAATTTTTTTTCAATAGATTCAATTTCTCCAGCTTTTCAACGGGCACAGGTTTTATCAGCAATATCGTCAGTAATTATTGTATTAATAGGTTTTTTATTTAAACAATTCAATCCAAACATAGGAGAGAGAGTTGAATTAAAAGGAGAAAATAAATTTATTTTCGATACCCAAATGCCAACGGATGTTTTAGATGAATTGGCTTGGGGTTCAGAAGCCATATTAACTTCTACAGCAGCCGCTTCAATACTAATTCACAATAATGGTAAAAACATTCTAAGAAGAGGTATTCTTTCTAAGGATGAATTCATTCCCGGCGAAACTTGTTTGAGAGCTATAAAAGATATGAAAATAATTTCTTTGGCAAACACAAAATTTTATCCTGGAAATACTGAATTTTTTAGTTTTTGTCCAAACGTGCCTTCCATCCTAATAGTTCCTATAAATAATAAATCATTCATTTTAATAGGAGGTTGGAGTTACAGATGTTTTACCAAGTCTGATGAAAAATGGATTAATAATTGGTCTAAAAAAGTGAATAATATTTTTATAAAAACTAGTTTCTAAAAGTAAAGTTTAGAACGAACTCTCTCTTCCTTTGATTTAAAACTTAAGGTTTTTGTATTAATATTATAATAAGCATTATTAGAGTTAATTTTAAACTCACTTTCATTATTTCTATCATTCATTGTATATTTTACGGGATTAAAAAATTCAATAATATTATTATCTTTATTTAGTATTGCCTTATTTGATGTTAATGTAATGGTGTCATTATTATACTTAACATTTCCAACTAATATATAGCTAGAGTTTTTAGTGTTCCATGTAAATGAGTTGGCATACAATTTATCTTCCTTTTTAATTATTGATGTAACATACACATTACCATTTAACTCTATTAATTGATTATTATTAGATATTTTGGAATTATTTGACTTTATTATATATTCAAGTTTGTTATCTTTGAACAAATTTATTGTCGTTTCTTTTAGTTTAAAAGTATTATTTATTTTATCGTAGTTAGAATAAGGGCTTTTTATGGATAGCGATTTTATCCCTTCATCAGTATATATATTCATATTCATACTTTTAATACTTTGAGTAATTATCTGATAATCTGTATCCTTTGCTTTACATCCAATAATAATTATTGGTACTAGAAATAAAAGTTTATATAATTTATTCATATTCGAGCTTCTCTATTATTGGAGATGGTGTAGGTAAAAGAGATTTATGTTTTAATCTCCCCCAAACTAACTGTTCAGTCCATGACTTATCTTTAAAATATAATGAACCTAATTGTTTATCTATTTTTGAGGACAAATCAGGTAATAAAGGTAATAATAATAATCCGATAATTCTCGTACTTTCTAATACATTATAAATAACATTACTTACTTTATAAATGTTTTCTTTATCTTTGATTAATAACCAAGGTTGTTTATCATTAAGATATAAATTTGTATTAATAGCAAGGTTAAGTATTACATTTGCTGCTAAATCTATTTCGTATGCATTAAAGTGATTTAAATACTTTTTAACTGTTTCTGTTGCTTTTAATTTCAACTTATTATCATCATTTAAAATATTATTTGAAGGAACTCTATTATCAAACCATTTCCTCGACATTGACGATGTTCTGTTTAACAAGTTACCAATTGTATTTGCCAAATCATTGTTAATAATATCAACAAATCTTTTATTTTGAAAATCACCATCACTTCCTAAAGTTATATCTTTTAGTAGATACCATCTAACAGATTCTTTGCCGTATTTTGATAATAAAATATTAGGATCTAAAACATTTCCTAAACTTTTCCCCATTTTCTGACCCTCCCTTGTAAGAAAGCCATGACCAAAAACCTTTTTAGGTAATTCCATACCAGCAGATAGAAGCATTGCAGGCCAATAAACTGCATGGAACCTTAAGATATCTTTCCCAATTATATGAATATCAGCAGGCCAGCCATTATTAATTGATTCTTCTAATGAAGGATCATTCATATGATGACTTAAAGCACTTACGTAACCAAGTAAAGCATCAAACCATACATAAAAGGTATGGTTTTGTTTGTCTGGAACAGTAATACCCCATGAAACATTAGTTCTAGATATTGAGAAATCCTTTAATCCTTTTGATACAAAATTAATTATTTCATTTCTTCTTTCTTTTGGTTGTATAAATTCAGGTTGATTAATAAGATCTTCTATTTCTGATTGATATTTTGATAACTTAAAAAAAAGGTTTTCCTCATTTTTCCACTCTAAATTTTTCTGATGTACTGGACATTTATGTGTAGGTGAATTATCTGGGTTGTCTTTAAATTCTTCACAACCAACGCAATACCAACCCTTTTGGATACCAATATAAATATCATTAGATTTTTTAACTCTGCTATAAAATTCATTAACAATAGATTCATGTTTTTTTGAACTTGTCCTCACAAATTTATTTTGTGTTATGTCCCATTCTTCCCAATTTTGTATAAAGGTATTAGAAATTTCATCACAATGAGATTGTGGATCAACACCTTTATTACTGGCTGTTCTTTGAATCTTTAAACCATGTTCATCTACACCAGTAATAAAAATAACATTTTCTCCTGATAGCCTCTTATATCTTGCTATTGAGTCGCAAATCAAAGTTGTATATATACTTCCCAAATGAGGTTTATCATTTACATAATATAAAGGAGTAGTAATTATAAAACTCATGATATTTTTTTATTTATTTTAACAAATATAATGTATACAATAAAACAATAATTTTATTTATTTAGTGAATAAATTCTAAAAGATTATTATCGGTTTGCATATATTTTATTTTATATATTTTGTTTGTGTATGTTTCTATAGAAATATAAAGAACAATTAGAAGCTCTATGGAATATTCGGGAAAATATACTAAAGCTATACTTTTCTTATTATTAATCCATTTAATAAAAATTATTTTATGTAAAAGTTTTTTGTCATTTACAAAAAATAATTTTAAAAACTTCAATTTATCATTTTTATAAATATTATAATTTTCTAATTGTTTAATTTTTGATAAATTTATTATTTCATTTATCTTATTTTCATTTAATAGTTCAATATTAGTAATCTTATTAAAGATTTGTCTCTGTACAATTAAATCTAAGTATCTTCTCAGTGGGGACGTACATTGAGTATATTTTGCAAGACCTAATGACTCATGCTTATTAGCCTTTGTAGAAATATAACTTTTACCCATATATTGTTTTAATATTGAATACTTTATATCACTATTTTTATAGTGATTTAATATCTCTTCTGCATTACAATTTATCTTATGACTTCTATAAGGAGTAGGTATATTATTATCGAATAAATATAAGCTTGTAACATAACCCATTAATATCATTGATTCAGATACAATAGTTTGCGAAATATATTTTTGTAGATCATTAATCTCAACATGACCATTATTAAAATAAATTTTATAATTTGGCATATCAAAAACAATAGCTCCTTGTGTTTTCCGATAATTAATACTTTTGAGTAATAAATTCTTTATTTCAACTATTTCAAATTCCTCTTTTGGTTCTAATTCAATAATTTCTTCTGCATCTTCATATGTTAATTGATATTTAGGTTGTATTTTTGCTTCAACTATTTCATATTTATTTATTGAACCATTTTCATTAAATATAATTGATGCACTTATTGTATTCGAAATTTTATTTTGATTTAAATTAGCTTTGTTAATTATTTCAGCCGGTAACATAGGAATATATTGATCAATCAAATATAAACTACTATTTTTATTTCTTGCATCAATATCAATTTTTGAATCGGTAAAAAATAACTCACAGGGATTACTAATATGTATCCATAATTTTTTAATGTTTCCATTAATTAATTCTAATGAAATAGCATCATCAATCTCTCTTGGATCTTTAGAGTCAATTATAAAGGTTTTTAGATTAGTTAAATCTCTCAAATATATGAAATACTTTTTAGGTATGAATTATTTTTAAAATTATCCCTCTGGATTAACAAATGGTAATAAAGCAACGATTCTTGCTCTTTTAACGGCTAATGTAAGATCTCTTTGCTGCTTGGAGGTTAATCCAGTCATTCTTCTTGGAAGTATCTTACCTCTTTCAGTTATAAATTTTTTAAGAAGTTCAACGTCTTTATAATCTATAGGATCACCAGGCTTGATTGGTGATAATTGTTTTTTGAAAATTGAATTTGGCATTTTTTTTAGTATTATTTGATTTCTTTGTGGATGGTCATTTTATTTAGATGAGGATTAAACTTTTTAAGTTCTAATCTTTCAGTAGTATTTCTTTTATTCTTTTCAGTTGTGTATCTAGAAACACCATTAGATCTTCTTGGTTCTGAACTTGTTCTAGCTTCAGTACATTCTAAGGTTACGACAACTCTTGTACCTTTTTTCGCCATTTTGTTTATTACGTTGATGTATAATTTTCTATTGTACAGCTTCAAGAAACTATTTTGCATATATTCACTTCTCTTTTAGTATCATTAGACAAAAATAATAAATGAAGGTATCTCAAAATTGGTTAAAAACCATTGTAGAAATAAATACTACACCAGATGATTTATCTGAAAAGTTATCAATAGGTGGGTTCGAAGTTGAATCTCTTATTGATTGCTCAAAGAATATTAAAGGGATTGTTCTTGGCAAAGTTTTATCAGTAGTTAAACATAATAATTCTGATAAATTATCTATTTGTAGTGTAGATATTGGTCTTTCTAATCCTATACAAATAATTTGCGGAGCTAAAAATGTAAAGCCAAATATATATGTTTATGTTGCAACTGTTGGAGCCCACTTGAGCGCAATTAATTTAACTATTAAGAAGAGTGAAATAAGGGGAGTTACAAGTGAAGGAATGATTTGTTCATTAGAGGAATTAGGTCTTGAAGATATAAGTAAAGGCATTGCTATTGTTAACGACGAAATAGCCTCAAAACATAAATTAGGTACTTCAGGTGCTGTATTACTTGATCTAAACGATTACATTTATGATTTAGCTATAACAGCAAATAGACCTGATGGGATGTCTGTAGTTGGTATTGCAAGAGAAATATCTGCTCTTTTAGAAACAAAGTTGAATTTTCCAGAATTGATAAATAAATATAAAATTAATGTATATAAAGATTTTAAACTTTGTCCAGAAGCTATTTCTAAAAATTGTCTTTATTCAATAAGCCATATTGAGTCAGTAAATGGTAAGGAATTATCTCCACAATGGCTTAAGGAGCGTTTAGATAAATCAGGAATTAAATCGATAAATCTATTGGTTGATATCACAAATTATATTTTGTTGGAGCAAGGACAACCTTTACATGCATTTGATAAAGATAAATTAACGAATTTAATTGGTAGGGAAGTATTACCTGAAGATTTTTCAGTTAGAAAAGCTAAAAATAATGAATGTCTTTTATGTTTGAATGGGGAGAAATATTACTTGAATGAAAATATTACTATAGTTGCTTGTGATGATAAACCTGTTGCTATTGCCGGAGTTATCGGTGGTTTAGAAACTGCTGTAAATGAGGATACTATTTCAATTTATCTTGAAGGAGCTGTATTTAATCCAGCTACTATAAGAAAATCATCAAAAGAAATTGGGATTAGAACAGAATCTAGTAGTAGATTCGAAAAAGGAATTTCCTATAAAAATACATTAGATTCAATTGCCCGCGCTATAAATATATTAGAAAAATTTTTTAATCTTTCTAATCCAATAATTCATACTTCTTTAGACATTGAGAGAACAGAAATTTTAATACCTTTGAGGAGAGAAAGAATTAATAAAATCCTTGGTCAAAGAGTAATCAAAGATAAGGATTTTGATAAAAATGGTCAAATAAAAAAAAGGTATCTTACTGATACTGAAATAACTGATAAATTAAACCTAATAGGTTGTACCTTAAAAAATAAAGAATACGGATGGGATGTTGAAGTAATTCCCAACAGGTCTCAAGATTTATTAAGAGAAATAGATTTAATAGAAGAAATAGCAAGATTAATAGGTTATGACATGTTTGATTTGAATTTGCCAAATCCTATAAAACCAGGAAAGCTTTCTTCTTCTCAAATTGCTTTAAGGAAGTTAAAAAACGGATTAATAGATAATGGATTTAATGAAGTATTGTCTTATTCTCTTGTTCCAGAGAGACATGATGATTTAATCAAAATCTCAAATCCTTTGCTTGTTGAAACAAGTTGTTTAAGAGATAATTTGTGGCAAGAACACATTAAAATTTGCAATCAAAATATAAAGTCAGGAAGCGAGTACTGTTGGATATTTGAAGTTGGAAGTATTTTTTATAAGAAAAAGGATCTAATACAAGAGCAAATAATTAATGGTGCGATTTATGGAAATAAAAAATTTGAAAGATGGTTAGATTCAACTAAAGATAATAATTTAAACTATTACGAAGCAAGAGGTAAATTAAATGCAGCATTATCAATATTAAATTTAAAAATTGAGGATAGACAAACTGATTCCTTAGATTTTCTTCATCCTGGCAGGTCTTCAAGATTATTTACTGAAGGAAACGAAGTTGGATATTTTGGGGAAATTCATCCAAAATTAATTTCTGAAAAAAAGGCATTAAAGAAAATGTATTTATTTAGTTTAAATTTAGGTAAAATATTATTAGCGAGTACTAGAAAAAATAAATGGATACCAGTTTATAAACAATATGCAACTGTTCCAAAAATGGAAAGAGATATAAACTTTATATTCAATAAAAAATATTTAGTAAGTGAGATAATTAAGCAAATAAAAAAAAGTGGTAAAAGATTATTGGAAGAAGTTAATTTAATTGATATTTATGAAGATAATAATTTTGGGAAGGAATACATAAGTTATACTTTTAGATTGTCATATAGAGATTCGGAAAAAACATTATTGGATTCTGACATCTCTCTTCTGCATGAACAAATTATTAAATTAATAGAAAATAAATTCTCCACAAAATTAAGAGACGAGGGGTCTTGATGGTCTAACATAGGACTCATAAGTAGTCTCGAGCTAATTCTAAAATGGGACACCTGATAACCATGTAAATTCAAGCGATCGTTTATAGTAATTATCATGTTAAATATTTTTTCACTTTTAATTTCGTCAGTTCTCTGGATTCAGGTCCCTCAATGGTCTGATGATTGGTCTAAATGTGCTGTTGATGTTCCAGACTCCTCTTGCCACTGGTACGTTACAGCACCAGACAATACTTTTGGTGATGGTTTTGACTGGGCAACAGCACCTTGGTTTGATGCTAATGGATTGAGTGATATACCTAGCATTAACAAGGAAACTGCTATTCAAAGACTTCAATCTCAGTAGTACTGTCTTTAAGGCAGTTAACTATCTTAGAAATCCCTTTCATATCAATAACTTAGTTGAACGATATTTTTATTGGACCTTACTAGGACATTTATGACTTTCAAAAATATTATTATAATTCTTGAATGAGATTTATAATTGGACTCATTTTAATTCTAATATGAGACTATCGATTCTACCTTTTATTAATTAATTTTTGGCTTAATAAATACTTAGATGAAAAGCGTTTTATAAGTTTTATTTTTAATTAGGTTTTGCTTTAAATATCTTATTTAAAAACTATTATTTATCTAAACCAAAAATACTAAAGAAAATTTCTTATTAACAGGCTTCATACGTATAAATCAATTTTAAATTAAATAAATATAGTGTATCTTTTGTCTCACACGAGACTCTTTAGTAGACTTATATTAAGTCTTATCTGCGACTTGTGAAATTATTTATGTTTATTTTGAAATAATTAATTTACTATTTATTTCCTCGACTCATAAATCTATATTCCTGGTTCTGTGTGATTAGCAAGTACTTTGG
>Ga0115013_10002280_pt1 | contig 10724 bp, 11 predicted proteins | sample SouAtlMetagenome_2_FD_88686 | JGI IMG/M metagenome (GOLD analysis project Ga0115013, IMG submission 88686) | Marine eukaryotic phytoplankton communities from Atlantic Ocean - South Atlantic ANT15 Metagenome | ecosystem: Environmental > Aquatic > Marine > Oceanic | place: South Atlantic Ocean...
ATAACTTCGCAATCATTATCTATACCTTTAGGATGAATATCACAATATGAAAGACAATGTAAATATTCATCTATGGGATTATTAATTTCATTATTATTTTGAATTTTTGAATTAGTCATTAATACATTTCCTCAATTCATTTAGAGTTAACATATACGAAGTAAATAAGAAAAGAAATAAGCAAAATTCCCTAAAAATAAAACAAGAAAAATATAATTTTTAAAGAATAAAAAACACAAATTGATTTTTACTATCGGATATTTTGGATTAAAAATCAATGCGTATAAAAACGGATTGCTTTATTTTAAGAATTTAATTAATTTGTGATTGTTGAGTTTTAGGAGGTCTTTCAAAATGATCGATAGCCTGCCTGCAATTTCGGAATAATTCCGAACTAATTTAATTAACTGCTCCAATTATTTTTTAATAATGTCTGAACTTACTTCCTTTGCATCGTTCAGGTGCCCTATAAGAAAAAGTTCAATACTAGATTCTTTGCCCCAGTTAAAAACAATTAGTTATTGAGGTTAATCAATTTAAAAATAATTAAAAACAAGGATCAAAGATTAAGGCTTGTTTTTAGTTATGTTAATTAAAATAAGTAAGAGAATAAAAAAAGAGAGCTTGAAATAGCTCTCTTTTTTTTCGGATTGACTATTTTTAATTATCAATTTTTATTGACTATTTATAGTAATATTTAACTTTATTGAAATAGGTAAAAAAGTGTCAAAAGTACTTCAAAGAATTTATGAATTATTATCTAGAATTATCAATGAAATACAATTTAGAATAGTAGTTAATAAATTAAAGAAACTCGATCTTATAGCAGATATTGATGATCAGAGATTTCACCATTTTTCTTAAAGATAATGAAAAAGTATTACTGTCCATACTGTAACTCTAAATATCAAATTCAGGAGAAATCAAAAAATGGAGAATTAATATGCGGTCTTTGTGGAGACCCTCTTGTAAAAAAGAATTTTATTAAAATTAATCAGATAATTGCTATCGTTGCTGCCTTCTCTTTCTCTTTCCCTTTGATTTATACATTAATTATTTTAATTAAAAGCCAACTAAATCCTCCTAGTAAAAGTTACCAGGCTTATTTAAATTCAAAACAGAAAGTATCAGCTTTGAAAGCTTATCATCCTCTACAAAGCGATTTCTTCAAACAAGAGTAATTATATTCACTTTGATTTTTATCATAAAAATTATTTAATTTCTTTTTTAAAGTAGTTGGTTTGTCAGACTCAAAACAATGGTTCTTACATCCACCATTAAATGAATCGTGGGCTAGTAAGAAAATTGTATTTGTCATAAAGATTAAAAATATTAAATTTAAAGCTTGTTTTACTCTTGTATACAATTTAAAATAAATATGTTTACTAAACAATCGTAAATAAAAAACACCTATTAAAACCAATAGGGGACAAGAATTAACTAAGCTTAATAATTGAGGAAGCTAATAAATTTAAATTTTCTCAGGGCTATTTGTTTAAAAAATACTTTTAAATTAAATTAAAAAAAATAGGAGATAAACCATAAAGTGTTTTATCTAAATTGAAGTTACGAATAATAAAACCTAATAAAATATAATTAATTACATAACTGATCTCGATACAAAATTAAAATTTATAGTGTTAAATAACTTTAAAAACCATATTCATATTTAAAAATCAATTTCAATAATTATCTTATTGATATAAGATAAAAACATTGCAATCTTCTTAAGATGAAATCATCTAGCTTTTTGAAATATTTTTTTATTATATTTTTTTCTTTTCTAATATTTTCTTCTCCTGTTTTTGCGGGTGCAAATGTAGCTACTAAAGGAGAAGGAGACGAAGTACCAAGTTACGTCAGGTCCAACATTACAGGTTTTGATTTTCATGGAGAGGATCTTCATTTATCCTCAATTGCGGGAGCAGTGGCAAGAGATGCCGACTTCAGTGAAGTTGATCTTCATGGTACAACATTAACATTATCAGACTTAAAGGGATCAAATTTAAATGGTATTGATCTTACTGACACTCTTGCGGATAGAGTGAATTTCCAAAAAACGGATTTAAGAAATTCGATACTAATAAATATGATAGCCTCTGGGAGTAGCTTTGCTGGGGCACAGATAGAAGGAGCCGATTTTTCTTATGCAATTCTTGATAGTGAAGATCAGAGGAATCTTTGCAAAATTGCGGAGGGAGTTAATCCTAAGACAGGAGTTTCTACAAGAGATAGCCTCGAGTGTAATTAATTAGATTCAAATTATATATATATTTTTTTACCTTTAATATATTTAAATAATTTTTGATCTTGATCTATAAATATAGTTTCACCATTTAATTTGGATTTTTTAAATCTTGCAAGTCTTGCTCTATGGATATTAGATTTTCTACTTATATTATCTGCATTGTCATAAAATCCAATCCTAATATTAATATTAGGATCTGAAGTTGTTTTTTCATCATCTCTAGTAAAAATTCTTTCAATAGTAGATTCCTTACTAAGATGTTTCTTTTTAAATTTTAATAATTTATTATTTTTATATTTTTGAAATCTTATTTTATTAATTACAAATAAAAATAAGATTACAGTGAAAACAAATATGAGTATCTTCATTTGATTTTAATTTTAAAATCAAACCCAGAGTTACTTTTAGTTGTTAATATTTCCTTTTTAAAAATCCCATAAGTAAAAAGCCCAAATAAGGTTTTTATCGATTCTAAAACTAGGCAAAACAAAAATAAGAAGAAAATAATTAGGGCGTCAACTAGAGCAATTATTTTTTTATTAAATAAATTATTCATATATGTTGGTTATTTTGAATCAACAATTTCATAAGGTCCAAAATGTTCACTACAGTTTCTACCCATCATTTTAGCAAGACTTAAAGTTTCTTCTATATTCCAATTTGAGGATAAACCATAAAGTATACCTGCGGCGAAAGAATCTCCGCATCCATAGGAATCTAATTTATATTTTTTATTTTTAAAAGCTTTGTATCTACCTCCAGGGAAAACTATCCCTCCATTTTCTCCTTCTGTCTTAATAACAAATTTAGGTTTTATCCTTAAGTCATCTAAGGAAAAAGATTCTCCAGGATCAAGATTACTTCCAATTAAAGCATCTAAAAATAGGCCCGATTCATTTATAGTTTTTAATCCTACTCGGGGTGTAGTACATAATGTTTTAGCAATTCTTGATTTCTTAAATAATTCCTTATCTCCTGCTGTAATAAAAACCCCATCCATATCATTAAGAATACTCCAATCTAAATTATCTTTATAAGTTGGAGACAATCTATCTCCTATAATTGTAATAGATCTTTCTCCCTGAGTATCAATAACGCTAAAACCCTTTCTTGTTGGTTTATCACGCCATGCAACATGTAATTTAAGACCCATATCTTCAAGAATATTTAAACATTGCTTTCCATAATAATCTTTACCTAATGCCGTAAAAAAGTGAACTTTTATATTGGTTAATTCCTGTAATTTTTTTGCAATTACTGAACCTCCACCAGCAGGATATTCTATATGTTTTTTTGAATGAGAAATTAAACCTGCTTTTGGTAGTTGTTCAACTTCAATAAAATCAATCCATTCAATATGTCCGATAACAGCAAACTTCAAGTTCCCTTTTATAAATTCATAATCTTGCATTGAATTGATTTCTTCCACTATGAATAATTTTTAAATACTATTATTAGAATAAAATCATTTTTATATGAATTCACTAAAAAATTTAAAAGATAATAAATTAACACTTTCTTATCTTTACCTTTTCCTATCAATACTTGGGGCAATACTTCCAATGATGGCAAACTTTGATTTTGCAATGGAATATGGAAATACTTTTGATATTAGTAACTTTATTTCATTAGCAAATGCAAATCCTGCCGCACAATCCATCTCTAGAGATTTATTGGTGGGTGCTAGTGCCGTTTTTATTTGGATAGTAAATGAATCTAAAAAGTTAAATATAAAAAATATGTGGATTGTCTACTTTGGAACATTTTTAATAGCATTTGCTTTTTCTGCTCCTTTTTTCTTATTTCTTAGAGAGAGAAGAATAATAGAAATAGAAAACAATTAAATAGTACCTTTTAAGAGTTTTTAAAATAATTTCTTATAAATCAGACCAAACATAGAAAAACAAAAAAAGGAAATAGCCACCCAAACTATTGAGGCATATCCAAAAAGATCTAATATCTTCCCAGAAATAAATGGTCCAAAGAAATATCCCATTGCAAAACATTGCGATAAAAGTGCGAGAGCATACCCTTTTTTATTTGATGGTGCAATGCTGAAAATAATATCTGTAGATGTAGGAAGAAATGCAGATGTACCTAAGCTTAATAAAATTATTGAAATAAAAACCAAATAAAAGGCATTAATATTTAAATAACTAGAAATTGATAAAAAAAGTGTTGCAAAAGCAAAGTTGATTAGACTAAATTTTAAACCAAACAATTTTCCTTTTTTTGATATCCATGAACCAATTGGCCATTGTAAAATTAATAATAAAATCAACTGAAAAGAAATTATAAAACTTATTAGTTTTTCTTCTAAAGCTTCTCTATAAAAACCTCCCTTAACAAGATCAAGAGGAAAAGTAACTTGAATTAAAGCAAGAGATGTAGTTACTAAAACCACAGACGCTATTATGGTGATTGTGTTTTTATTCCACTTTTCTTGATAAAAATCAATTAGTTCTAAACCTTTTTGTTGAGATTTTTCTAGGGTTACTTGTATAGATGATTTATTTCTTAAAATCAAGAAAATAATTATGCACATGCAAAAAATATCATTTATAAAAATTGATTTGAGATATACAAAATTACTCAAAAATCCACCAATAAATACCCCTAGAAATATCCCGAGAGCTTCAGAGCTTCTAACAAGGGCATAAGCTTTTCTAGTCTTAATAGGGTAACAAAAATAAGGAACGGCAAACTCAGTAGCTGGCCAATATATACCAGCGGCTGCTCCAATAAGAGCTTGCCCAATGATATATGAGAAGGATTCTTTTGCAAAAATCAGAAAAAAACCTGCAGTTATACTTATCAATGAAGAGATAATTAAGGGATTTTGAATTTTTCCTGTTTTATTTAAGTAATTACCTGTAAAAAATCTTGTTAAAGTTCCTATTATGGCTGATATTGAGAACCCTAAACCAATTTCAGCTGCTGACAAACCAATATTATGGAAAGTAAGGGATGTTAAATAAATTACGCCTCCTGCTCCAAATGAAGCAAAAAATCTTATTTTAGTAATTAACCTTAAATGAAAAGGAAATTGACTCCACCAAAGGTTATTAATTGGAAATTTACTAGGGATAACCACAATTGAAATTCATTTTTGTACTTATTTTAAGTTTCTTAAGTTTTTATTCGGCTAGTAATTCAAAAGCCGCCGAGAGGATAAACATTAAGTTCGAAGAAATGTCTTTCCCTTTGACAATAGATCAGTTATCAAACTTAGAAACTTACAATAACGATTCTACAGAAGTAATAGATTGGTTTAGAAATAATGGATTTTTAAAAGTATTAGAATTATCAAAGTTCTTAAAATTTCCTATTTTTAAAGAAGAAAGTTTAAACAGACAAGTATTAAGAAGTTGGGTAGGGAGAAAAATTCTTTCAGAATTAAGTAATACTATTTTGGTTCCTAATGACAAAGATGGTATTGAAGTTTTTAATACAATAGAAAATTTATTAGATGTCAAAAAAGAAATTTCAACACTAGAAATACTTAAAGCTTTGCCCTCTGAAGAAATTTCATTGGATATTGATAATCTAATTTTTATTGTTTCCTCGTGGAAAAAAGAACTGGCAAAGCAACAAAATCTAATAACAAAATTAAATTCATTAGAAAAAACGAATAAATACTTATCCAAAAATAAAAAAAATATAGATAATCAGGATTTAATAAAAGTTAAAAAGAAAATTAATTTACCTCATAGAGTTGAACCTTTAAAATTAGAATTATGGAAAAATAGTAAAGAATCTTCAGAAAAAGAACTAATTATATTTATGCCAGGACTAGGAGGAGATATTAATAACTTTAGATGGATAGGAATCGAATTAAGCCAGAAAGGATGGCCTGTATTATTTATAGACCACAAAGGAAGTAATTCTGAAACTCTTTTAGAAGTTCTTGAAGGAAATGATGTGATTCCAAGTAGTGTTGATTTATTCTTTAATCGTATAAAAGATTTAGATGCAGTAATAAATGCGCATAAGAATAGAGAATTTGGATTGGCTAATGATTCCTATATTTTAATGGGACATTCATTAGGTTCTTTAATAGCATTTTTATATGAAGGAAATTTACCGAAAGATGGTTTAGATAAAAGATGCAACCTGGCATTAAAAGATTTTGCAGTAACAAATTTATCAAAACTACTCCAATGTCAATTAAATGAAATTCCTTTACCTGAAATAAATAATTTAAACAATGCAAATGGCATTATAGGATTTAATTCATTTGGCAGTTCAATCTGGCCAAAAGAAAAAGATTCTGGAATTGTTATGCCAGTACTACTTATTGGAGGAACATATGATCTTATTACTCCATTAACAAGTGAGCAATTCAAAGTGTTTTTATCTACTAGTTCTAATCCATTGAATAAATTTTTAATAATTGAGGGAGCTAGTCATTTTTCTCCAATAAGAATTAATGATAATTATTCAGAAGATTTTGAAAGTAAGGATATTTTCAAAATTAATAAAAATTTTATTGGTTCTAATCCTAACTTAGTCCAAAATTTATCTTTAAAAGTTATTGTTGAATTCCTAGAAAGTTTAAAAAAGAATGAAAGTATTAAAATAATAAAAAACCAAACAGAGGGTAATCTTGATTTTCATATATTAGATAGAAAGACTTTAAAAGAAATTATCAAAAATTAGTACTCGATTCGCGGATCTAATAAAGCAATAAATATATCAACAAAAAGATTTAACGAGACGATTAGTAAAGAAGTAATGATTACAATTCCTTGAACAACCGTATAATCCCTTTGGGAAATTGCTTCATATAATCTTAAGGCTATACCTGGCCATGAAAAGGTAACTTCAAAAAGAAGAGCGCCCCCTGCTAAAGAAGCAATCGTTAAACCAGAAATTGTGACAATAGGCAAAAGTGCGTTAGGCAAAGCATGAGATAATAAAATTTTTCTTCTTGTTATACCTCTGCATATTGCCGCATTTACATAATCACTTTTTAATGTCTTGTCTAAATTTATTCTTAAAGTTCTACTGAAAATTCCACTCAAAAGAAACCCTAGTGTTAATGAAGGTAGTGCAAGATGATACAAGCTTTCTCTCAAATAAATAATATTATTTTCAAGAAGACTATCTAAAACTAAGAATCCTGTTATGTGGGGTTGGTTATGAATGATTGAGAACCTACCACCAATTGGAAAAATTCTCAAATTTACTGAGAAGATTATTTGAGCTAGAATTGCTCCCCAAAAAGGAGGTATCGCATATGAGGATATTCCAACTATTCGGACTATATAGTCTCCTTTTTTTCCTTTATTTTTTAAACCTAAATAGCCCAAAGGAAAGCCTATCAATATAGCAAAAATTATTGAAAATATCCCTAGTTCAAGGCTTGCTGGCAATGACTTAAGAATAATATTAATAACTGGTTCTTGAGTGCTTAAAGATTCTCCAAAATTTAAATGCACAATATCATTAATATAAGAAAAATATTGAGTTAGAAGAGATTCATTTAGTCCTAATTTATATCTAAGAAGTTCTCTTGATAATTCATTTGCACCAGAACCTAGAATTGCATCAACGGGATCTCCTGGAGCAATGCGTAGTAAGATAAAAACTAAGGTAGATATAAACCATAACATTAATGGTATTAAAGAAATCTTTAAAAAAGAATAATTTAAAAGTTTATTAAGGTCTCTACTCATTAATAAATTCGAGATCGCTCATTGAAATAATACCTGCTCCATTAAAAATAGGTTTTGATACTTGATTTTGAGACCAAGCTTTTTGTGATGAAATCCAAATAGGAATATAGGGTATTGATTCTGAAGCAATTGTCTCCAATTCTATTAATTTAGCTAATCTTTCTTTACCATTTAGATTTTCACTCTCAAGAAATAATTTTTCAACTTTATTTGATCCCCAAAAACTTCCACTGTAAAGTGATTCTCCTTTTTTACAGTTTTCACCATCCAAATCACTGCAACTAAGAAGAGGGGTTAGATATGCCTCTGGATCAGAATAAGGACCCGTCCAATCAAGAATAACCGCTGTATATATACCTAAATTTAAATTTTTATAAATTGTTGTTGACTCTACTCCATTAAGTCGAATATTAATACAATCATTCAAGATATTTTTAATATCATCTTGCCAAAAAAGTGCAATCAGTTTATCAGCGGGGACATTAGAACGGTAAGTAAGAGGAAATTCTAAAATATTTCCATTACAATAACCCTCTTTTTGTAGTAATATTTTTGCCTTTATAGGATCGTATTCAGGCCATAATTCTTGATTATTTTTTTTATAAATAGGAGGGACTAAGGATCTTGATGGTTGCCTCATTCCATAGCTTACCTTATTACTTAATAATCTCCTATTAAGACTTTTAGCTATGGCTAATCTTACATTGAGATTATTTAATGGATACGAATTTGTTCTAAGACTAATAAAACTTATTTCTGTTGCGGGACTAGTTCCTTCTTTAATTTCTTTCTTTTTGCTTAACAAACTTAAATTATTTCTTTGACTATCATCGATTGAATTTGATAATAGGACATCAATTTGTTTACTTTTTAAAGCTCCAAATAGAGAAGTAGAATTTGAATATCCAATAAAACTAATACCTTCATTAATAGGTTTATCACCCCAATAATTTAAATTTGGATCAATAATTTGTATTTCATTTGAAAATCTCTTCAATATATATTTACCAGTACCAATAAATTTATCATTTAAAAATTTGTCCGAATAACCTTCATAAAAAGTCGGAGAAATTGGCGTCAAATATACAGAGGTGAGTAACCCATTAACAGAGCTAGATGGTTTATGTAGATTAATAATGATCTTGTATTCGCTTGGTGTTTCTATTGATTTTATTTTATTCCCCAGAATATAATTCATTGTTCCAATTCTTTTAAATCTATCAAAAGAAAACTTTATAGCATTTGAATTAAATACAGTTCCATCATGAAAAAGAACATTCTTTCTAAGGTTAATTATTATTTGTAATTTATCTTTTGAAAAAATTGGCATTCCTGATGCCAATTCAGGAATTAATTCTCCTTCAGAATTTAACTCATATAAAGTATCTCCAAGCGAATTTAATAATTGAAGTGATTTAAGCGTATTTGCCCTAGCAGGATCTAAAGACTCTATTTTACCTGAACTCGCAACTATTATTCTTTTGGTTTTATTGTCGGGAACGCAAGAGTACTGTGTTAAAGAAAATATGAAAATGAATGTCGCTATTAAAAAATTATTCTGCATATTATTTATATCTCAAAAATTTAATCTTCAGTAAAACAATTAGAACAAAAAGTTTGTAATGTAATTTGATTAATTCTCAAACAAAATGTTTTGTTAAATCCTAGAGCGAAAGGCCACTCCCTTATCCAACAAACCTCAATCTTGGGATTAATACCTACAACCTGAAATGTTTTCTCACTATCTTTAATTTTTACACACGCACCTTTATAAAGACTTTTACGAATGTCATTAGTATTAAACTTATAATCCTTTTTACACTCTATTAATTTTGAAAAACTCATCTAATAAATATACTTCCTTCCTTCGGTTTAACAAGCTATAGAGAGATTTGCAAATATTTTTTTTAAATACAACTTAATTGACATGCAATTAATTCCACTTCAGAAAGGGAATTTATTTCCGCTTTAGATTTTTCAAATTTGCCATTTGAGACTTCATGCGTGATCACAACTATTTCGGCTTTATTCTAGCTCGCATCTAGTTGGACAATTGACTCTATTGAGACATCATTATTACCAAAAAGATCTCCAATTTTACCAATTACACCTGGAGTATCTAAACAAATAATTCTGAGATAATTCTTTTTAGATATTTGATTAAAATCTATAATATGGCAGTCTCTCCAAAAATTAAAAGATAGCAATGAATCAATAGAGGGTAATTTTGTAGATAATGAAGCATTAAGACTTAATATATCAGAAACAACAGAGGATGCAGTTGGCCCACTACCTGCACCTGGCCCATATAACATTATTTCACCAAGTGGTTCCGAATCTATAAGAATTGCATTATTTACACCATCAACCTTTGCTAAAGGATGGGATTTGGGTATTAAAGAAGGACCTACCCAAATATTTAAAGGAAGAGATTCCTCGCTATTTGTATGAATTCTCTCAGAAAAGGCTAAAAGTTTAATTTCAAAACCAAGTTTATTTGCATATTCAATATCTTTAATATTTATTTGATTAATACCTTCGGTACTGATTGAATCTCTATTAATCTCCCCCCCAAAGGCGAGTTCAGTAAGAATTGAAATCTTATCAGCTGCGTCATGACCCTCAACATCGGCAGTTGGATCAAGTTCCGCGAAACCAAGTTTTTGAGCCAATTTTAAAGTTTCCATATAATCAGCTTTTTCATTTGTCATTTTTGTAAGTATAAAATTTGTTGTGCCGTTTATTATCCCAACCATTTTATTTATTTGATTACTTTTAAGAGATCTTTTTAAAGGTTC
>Ga0115013_10002285_pt1 | contig 10711 bp, 16 predicted proteins | sample SouAtlMetagenome_2_FD_88686 | JGI IMG/M metagenome (GOLD analysis project Ga0115013, IMG submission 88686) | Marine eukaryotic phytoplankton communities from Atlantic Ocean - South Atlantic ANT15 Metagenome | ecosystem: Environmental > Aquatic > Marine > Oceanic | place: South Atlantic Ocean...
AAGCCAGCTCTTTCGTGGGCTTTAGAAACTCTAGATCAGTCTGAGAAAGTCGATTCAATATTATTAGTTGTTCGGGATGAAGATTGGGACAAAACAAACAATGTTATTGAACTAACAAATCCAAAGAAGCTTATAGGGGTTGCAGTTGGCGGAAACACCAGACACCAAAGCGAATACCAAGGTTTAGCTAACTTAAAAGAAAGAGAAGATGTCGATGAAGAGGATTTAATATTAATACATGATGGAGCAAGGCCACTTCTTCCTATATATTTATTAGATGAACTAATTGATGTAGCAACTAAATATGGAGCATCTGCACCAGGGTTTAATTCAGAAAATCTTATGAAAAAAGATAATTCGAACAATGACACAAAACAAGAAACTATTGTTGAAATACAAACACCCCAGATATTTCCAGCTTCAGAGTTATGGAAATCTTATGAACTTGCAAAGCTAGACAATTGGCAAGCTGTAGATACTACAGAGTGTGTATCCAAGTATTCAGAACTTGAGGCAGTTGTAATACCTGGAGATCCAAGAAATATGAAAGTAACTTTCATCGAAGATATTTTCAAACTAGAAACTATGATTTAATTTGTTAATGTTCATTAACAACTAGCAAATCTGTCAATAAATTTATCGAGAATTTACCAAAATACACAATAAGCCTGTCTTTTAATAAGTAAAATTAGATTAATCGTTTAGTTGGGGGATAGTAATGGTGCTAGATTCACCTTATGCTATTGGCATAATTTTTGTAACTCTTGCCTTGATGTGGGTATTGCAAATGTATCTAGCAAAAAAACAAGCTACTAGCTTTCTTAATGCAGTTAACAGTATTAAGGGCCAAAATCTTGAAGTTGCCATTGGTGTTAACCAGCCTAAATGGGGAAGAAAAAAAATCTATATAGCAATTTCAGCTAATGCAGAATCAATTATTGTTGATGGCCTAACCCTAGAAGGTGTTACTACTTTTGCAAAAAGTAAAAAACTTACATTATTCAATGGTAAGAGTTTGCATGAAATTGTTACTTCAGATAATAACGAACCTATCTGGGAAGCTGCCTCAATGGCGGCTGATACTTTGATAAAAAGAATTCAAAGTAAAGAAGATAGTAGTTCAATAAGTTAGCAAAAGAAGGGGGAGAAATGGATGCTTTGGTAAATGGCGCAGAAGCCTTTATACAAGTATTTAGAACCGCTGCTGACGTATTTGTAGGATTCACAACTGGAATTATTCCAATTGTGGTAGTGTTCTTGACTGCTGTAAATGCTTTGGTCAAGTTTATTGGTGAAGAAAGAGTAGAGGGGTTTGCAAAATGGGCTTCTCAAGAAGGATGGGCATACATGCCTGTAAGATATACTCTTCTACCGTTTGTTGCTGTGTTTATGTTAACTAACCCAGTTTGTTATACATTCGGTACATTTTTGCCAGAAAAGCACAAACCGGCATTTTATGATTCAGCAGTCAGCTTTGTACATCCAATTACGGGAATATTTCCACATGCAAATGGTGGAGAGTTATTCGTATGGTTAGGTATTGCTGCAGGTGTAGAGATTGTTGCACCTGACATGGTTACTGCTTTAGCAGTTCGTTACCTACTTGCTGGTCTTGTAGTTATTTTGATTAGAGGTATTGTCACTGACATTATTTATAACATTATGGCAGCAAGAAAGGCGGGTGTCGAATAATGCAAGCATTAATAGAAAAAATTGGTAGGTCAGTTGGTGGCGTGGTTGGAACACTGTTTCAAGCAGGTCGTGATGCAGTTGATCTATGTCTTAAGACAATTATTCCTTTTATGGCATTCGTAACATTCGTCATTGGTTTGATTTTAGAAACCGGTGTCGGTGATGCTATTGCAAATGGAATTAAAGGTTTTTCTAGCAGTTTGGGTGGACTGATGATAGTTTGTATCATCTGTGCGATTCCAGTCTTGTCACCATTATTGGGACCAGGTGCTGTTATTGCCCAAATTGTCGGTGTTTTAATTGGTACAGAAATTGGTCGTGGAAACATTGATGTTTCAATGGCACTTCCAGCATTGTTTGCAATCAACCCACAAGTTGGTTGTGACTTTGTTCCTGTAGGATTAGCACTAGGTGAAGCTGAACCTGAGACAGTTACGATTGGTGTTCCAGCAGTTCTGACAAGCAGAATGATTACTGGACCAATCTCAGTAGTTGTTGGTTATTTGTTTGCATTAGGGTTGTAAAGATTTAATTTAACAATTGTTAAGAATGTAACGCTCTGTGTAAAATCAGAGCGTTACAAATTTTAAGGAGAATAAATGGCAGAATATAAAAAAGTTAAAGTAGAAGCAGGAAAAAGTGGTTGGGGCGGTCCTTTAGAAATCCAACCAACAGATGAAAGAAAATATATTGTTTGCATTACAGGTGGAGGCATACACCCAGTAGCACAAAAGATCGCTGACCTAACAGGTGCCGAGGCATTTGATGGTTTTAAATCATCACCAGAAGGAAGTTTTAAAGCAATGGCATGCGCAGTTATTGATTGTGGTGGAACAGCAAGAATTGGGGTTTATCCAATGAAAGGCGTTCCTACAATTGACATACATGATACGACGCCTGCAGGCCCTCTTGCACAGTTTATTAAGGAAGAAAACTTTGTTTCAGGCGTATCTGAGGATCAAGTAACAGAAGCTTAATGCATATCTATTCTTCTGAAATAGTCCGAATAGGTGACCAGGCAAGTTTATTTTTAGATGAAGGAATAGTTGTCTTTTTTGGTGACAATGCTCCAGAAGAGCTACAAGATTTTGCAGTAATTCATAAACTTAATGAGATTTCGGAAGAGATTATTGTTGGATCTAAAATTCTTTTATCAGATGCAAATTTAGAAGTAACTGCTGTTGGACCTGTTGCTAATGAAAATTTTAAAAATCTTGGCCATTTGGTTTTAAAGCTTGATAGCGCAACAGAAGCAGCTTTACCTGGGGATGTAAGTTGTAAGTATGATAAAAAACCAGTTATTGAAATTGGAGATAGGTTAGAAATTACTCAATGAACTATACAGAAGAGTTAATTAAAAGAGAAAAAGAACTAGGAAGACCAGTTAGGGTAGGCTTGGCTGGTGCTGGGCAGATGGGTTCAGGCCTAGCAGCACAAATTGGCAGAATACCTGGAATGAGTCTTGTAGCTTGTGCAGATATTGACATCAAGAGAGCAGAAAATGCACTTTCATTAGCAGGAGTTGAAGTAATTAAAAGCAATAGTGAAGCAGCAGAATCTATTCAAAATGGGAATGGAGGTGTTGTAGATAACGCATCAGCACTTGCAGAGCTTCCAGTAGATATTGTTTTTGAGGCAACAGGGGTTCCTTGGGTTGGCGCAGAAGTTGCAAATGCCTGTATTGATGCAAAAAAACATATACTCATGTTAAATGTCGAAACAGATGTAACTATTGGTATGTATTTTGCAAATAAAGCACGTGAAAATGGAGTAGTTTACAGTGTTGCAAATGGAGATGAACCTGTAGCATGCAAAGAACTTTATGATTTTTCTACAGATCTTGGGTTTGAAGTTGTTTGTGTGGGTAAAGGAAAGAACAACCCACTTGATCAAACTGCTAACCCAGATTCATGTCTAGAGAAAGCAACTAAGAAAAAAATGAATCCAAAAATGCTAGCTAGTTTTGAAGACGGTTCTAAGACAATGATAGAAATGGCCGCTCTTGCAAATGCAATAAACTTACCACCAGATAAAGCTGGGATGAATGGGCCCGTCAGTGAAGTTAGTGATTTAAATAAAATACTTATACCTCAAGAAGATGGTGGTGTACTTAGTAGTTCAGGACGAGTGGATTATGCTTTTGGACCAGCTCCAGGTGTGTTTGCTATTGTAAAATCTGAAAACTCTACGGTTATTGAAGAAATGGAATATCTCTCTATGGGTGAAGGTCCTTATTACACTTTTTACAGACCATATCACCTAGCTTCTATTGAGGCACCAAGAAGTATTGGCATGGCAATCATCAATCAAGAACCGGGACTACAACCTACGACATGGATAGCTGAAGTAGTAGGACATGCAAAAAAAGATTTAAGTAAAGGTGAAATTGTAGATGGGATTGGTGGATTTAATTCATACGGCGTAACTTATCCAGTTAGTGAAGCTGAGAATTTAGTTCCACTAGGTCTTCTTGAGGGTGCGGAAGTAGTAAACGATATAAAACAAGGTGACCCAATTACCTTTGATGATGTCAACCTTCCAGAAAATTTAATTAACAATTTACGAAAATTACAAGACAATAGTTAAATAGAAATTAATGTCAGTAACCAAAGATACTCAATTAGAACTTCATCGAATGATGATGCTAATAAGATTGTTTGAAGAAGCGTTAGAGGAAATGTTTTCTCGGGGCCTTCTGCATGGAACAATGCATCTTTCTATAGGACAAGAAGCAACAGCAGCTGGTGCATGTCTCGCATTAGATAAAAAAGACTTAATAACTTCAACCCACAGAGGGCATGGCCATTGTTTAGGCAAGGGTGCGGACCCATATAAAATGTTTGCTGAGCTTTTAGGACGTGAAGATGGATATTGTAGAGGTCGTGGAGGCTCCATGCACATTGCTGATTTATCAAATGGAAATCTTGGTGCCAATGGTATTGTTGCAGGAAGTTTAACTATATCTGTTGGAGCTGCTCTTTCATTTCAGTTACAAAAGAAAGAAAATATAGTTTTGTGTTTCTTTGGTGACGGAGCTGTAAATGAGGGATCATTTCATGAAGCACTTAACTTAGCTTCATTATGGAACCTCCCTGTACTTTTTTTATGTGAGAATAATCAATACGGAATGTCTATGGCTTCAGAAAAAGCAGTTGCCGGTGAATCAATCGCATCACGAGGAAACTCATATGGTATTGAAAGTATTCAAATTGATGGTAATGATGTCGAGGCTGTTTATGAAAGTGTATCCACTTTTAAAGATGAAATATTAAGTAATAATAGACCTAAATTTATTGAAGCTGTTACATATCGGTATAGGGGACACTCAAAGTCTGATCGTAATTTATACAGGACAAGTGAGGAAATAAATTTCTGGAAGGATGAAAAAGATCCGATTAAAAGATATATTGGAAAACTTCTTGAACAAGGCATTACAGAAGTAGATTTAAAAGAAATTGATGAAGAAGTAAAAAACACAATAAGAACTTCAGTAAAGAAAGCTTTAGACTCTCCACTAAGTCCCATCACTAATCTTGAGGAGGACTCTTATGCCTGAGCTTTCTGTTGGGCAGGCAATTAACAATGCACTCTCACTAATTCTTAAAGAGTATCCCAATGCTTTCATAGCAGGAGAAGATATAGGAATCTACGGTGGTGCATTTGGAGTTACTGATGGATTATTAGAAACTTTTGGAGAAGAGAGAATAAAAGATACACCTATTGCTGAAGATGTAATAGCTGGTTTAGCAGTGGGTGCTGCTATGACAGACTCAAAACCTATTGTAGAGATGCAGTTCAGTGATTTTATTGTAAATGCGATGGATCCAATTGTTAATCAAGCAGCAAAACTTCATTTTATGTACGGGGGAGCAGTCAATGTACCCATTGTTGTTAGAGGCGCTAGTGGTGCTGGGACAGGAGCTGCTGCACAACATAGCCAGTCTTTAGAGTCTTGGTTTTGTCATGTTCCAGGTTTGAAAGTTGTTACACCGTCAAACCCACAAAATGCATATGATTTGCTTTTGCATTCTTTTGTTGATCCAAATCCAGTAATATTTATGGAACATAAATTAATTTATAAAATTAAAGATGATGTAGTTTTAAATAACATTCCTAGTAATTCTGAGCTTCTTGGTCAGGCAAAAATTTTATCTGAAGGAAATGATATTACTATTGTCTCTTATTCAAATATGGTGAATGTTGTAAAGGATGCAATTTCCTCTGATGAGCTATCTGAAATCTCTGCAGAACTCATTGATCTTCAAACTCTTTCCCCTCTGGATATGCAAACCATAATTACTTCAGTTTCAAAGACAAAGAAGCTTCTTGTTTGCCAAGAAGCTCCTGCAAACAGCTCAGTTGGAAGTACTGTAATTTCTAATGTTGTTCAGAGCGATGCATTCTCTAGTCTTTCTATTGCTCCCAAGTTAGTTTCAGGACTTCATTCACCAATGCCCTCTGCAAAACATTTAGAAACAACAGTTATCCCTCAAAAGGAAGATATTATGCAAGCTATTAAAGATATGGTATAAATTAATATGGCCAAAGAAAATATCCTGTTACCAGCTATGTCTGATCAAATGTCAGAGGCAGAGTTACTATCTTGGAAAGTTTCTATCGGTGACAAGGTTAATAAAGGAGATGTCCTTTGTGAAATTTCAACAGATAAGGTAGATATGGATCTCGAATCCCCTTATTCTGGCGAGATTATAAATTTAATTGCTAATGAAGGAGACATGATTAATGTTGGAGAACCTGTAGCCGAGATAGAAACAGAAGAGGATAGTTTACTTGGTTCTATTTTTGATTAGTTACTAACAAGAGTTATCTTTCACAATAGTAACTACATCTTTTTCTTCTTCTTTTATAAAAACTCCTGTTATGAAAACACACTCATCATCAAATGCTATATTTTCATTTACTGAGATAGAGCATTCAATTTTGTAGTTTTCATATTCAGAACTATAAAAATTCAGACAATCATTTACTTTTTTTTCGCCATTATTTTTATTAATTTGTAAAAGATAAATCTTTACTACATCATCACTTATTTCAATATTTTCAGGATCAATATAAAAACTTTCTTCATAAAGTCCATCTAGTGTACTGCTGGTTTCGGAAGTTAAAAAACCTGAAGCACTACTTGAGATAATTGCTAAAAACCCAATTCCAACAAGAAGATATAGTAAATTTTTCATGATTTTTCTTTTTTTAGTGCCTTAAGTGTATCAAATGGTTACATAAAATGTATAAATTTATACCACATCTACCTGAAACCTATTGAAAATTTTCTTATAATTAAGTTGATTATTTTAAAATAATTAAATACGTATAAACAAACAATCGATTAGGGGGATTGTAAATATGAAAGAATCCATACAACGCGTTGGCGGTGCTATGTCAGGAATGGTTATTCCTAACATTGGTGCTTTTATCGCTTGGGGTTTAATTACAGCACTCTACATTCCAACTGGTTGGCTGCCAAATGAAGATTTGTCATCCATGGTTGGTCCTATGATTGTTACCTTATTACCACTTTTGTTAGGTTACACAGGTGGAAAGATGGTACATGGTCATAGAGGTGGAGTTATTGGTGCAGTTGTAACAACAGCTATTATTGTTGCTACTTCCTCACCACAGTTCTTAGGTGCTATGGTAATGGGTCCATTAGCAGCTTGGATCATGAAGCAAGTTGACGACAGAGTACAAGATAGTGTACCTGAGGGATTTGAGATGTTATATGATAACTTCTCTCTCGGTATTCTAGGTTGGGGCTTAGCAGTCGTTGCTTATAATGTAATTAGCCCAGTACTTGATGCAATAACAAATGCATTAGGTAACGGTGCAGCTTGGTTAGTAGACAGCGGTCTAGTACCACTAGCTGACATTCCAATTGAAGTTGCAAAGGTATTGTTCTTGAACAATGCTGTAAACCAAGGTGTGTTAACACCTCTTGGAGCAGCTGAGTCTGCAGAAGCAGGTCAATCAATTTATTTCCTTTTGGAGACTAATCCAGGTCCTGGTTTAGGTCTACTTTTGGCTTATTGGTTTGCCGGTACTGGTATGTGGAAAGAATCCGCACCAGGCTCAATCATTATTCACTTCTTTGGAGGAATACATGAAATTTATTTCCCATATGTCCTTGGTCATCCAATTATGATCATCGCAATGTGGGCTGGAGGAATCTCTGCTGACCTATGGTTCGTAGCAACCGGTGCAGGTTTAGTAGGACCTCCATCACCAGGAAGTATTTTTGCTTATATAGCAATGCTTCCGAAAGGTGGGGCGTTCCCAGTATTAGCAGGTGTAGCAATTGCTACAGCAGCATCAGCAGTTGTTGGTGTTATCTTGCTAAGAGCACGTCCAATTAAAGAAACAGATGCAGGTGTTGATGCCGTAATTGAAAGCAACATACCAACTGTTTAATTAAAACTATTAAGTTATAATTGACTTGGGAAGTAAAATTCCCAAGTCAATTTTTTTTTGGAGGAATTATGAGTTCAATTAATGGAGCAGAAGTAAAAAAGATATGTTTAGCTTGTGAAGCTGGAGCTGGTTCAAGCTTAATGGTAAAGAATGGCTTAATTAAGAAAGCCAAGAAAGCTGGTTTAGATGTTGAAATCGTTCATGCACCAGCTACTCAGATACCAGCTGATTCAGACATAGTTGTTTGTCACACAGGCCTAGCAGCTGCTGCAAAAGCCGCAGCACCCGAAAACGCTGTTGTTATCCAGTTTATGATGTTTATGAATGACCCAGCACTTAAAAAATTAATTACTGATTTATCAGAGGGTAATGAAATAACCTCTACATGAGTCAAAAAAAAGTATTGTTGGTAGATTCAATTTCAACAAACAGGGATTTCAAAACAAAAGAGGAAGCAACCATTGCTTCAGGGCAGCTTCTTCTTGAAAATGGGTATATTGAAAAAGAATACATTGACTCTATGCTTGAAAAGCTAGATACTCAATTATTCGCAACATTTATTGGGAATGGTGTTGCTATTCCTCACGGTATGTCATCTGGTTCAGTTCACGTTCTACATACTGGAATCAGCGTTATTCAGGTTCCTGAGGGTGTTTCATGGGGAGAGGAGACAGCTTATATAATAGTTGGGATTGCTGCAAATTCCGATGAACACATGAATGTTCTCTCAGCTCTTGCCGACGCTATTGAAGATGAAGAAGATGCTAAGAAACTTTGGCAAGAAACATCAGTTGAAAATATTTTTGATTTACTATCTCAATCACTATGAAGATTGCTGTTCACTTTGGTGCTGGAAATATAGGTAGGGGATTTATTGCACCTGTACTTTTTGAAAATGATTATCAAGTTATTTTTGTTGATGTAAATAAAGAACTTGTAAATTTAATTAACTCTGAAAAAAGTTATAGAGTGACATCAATCAATGCAAATAGTAGTGATATTAACATTGTGTCTAATATCAAAGCTATAGATTTAGCCAGCACAGATGAACTTAAAGCATCTTTACTAGATGCAGATCTGATTTCTACCTCTGTTGGTCCTAAGTTTGTAAAAGGTATTTATCAAAAAGTTGCAGAGCTTGATAGTGATCGAAACCAAATATTTGTTGCTTTTGAAAATATGTATAGAGCTTCTAGTACCTCAAGTAACAAGGTTGAAAAACTGAATCCTAATTTAGAAGTTATAGATGCTGTAGTTGACAAAATAGTACCCCCTCAAACTACGGATTCTTTAAGTGTTACTGTTGAAAAGTATGGATCAATAATCCTTGATGAAGACTCTAAGGGTAAGCCTTTAAAAAAAACAGATGTCGTTAATTATAAAAATTATGATAATGAGTTTTATAAAAAATTATGGTTGCTTAACGGACTTCATTTACAACTGGCATATTTTGCAAAGTCTAACAAAATCAATTTTATTCATGAAATCTTAGACATGGACATAGGAATTACATTTGCAAAAAAAACAGTTTCACAGTTAAGCACTGCATTTAACTTATTCACAAATCAAGACATAGATCATGAAAGTTTCACTGACCTAATTATTGAGCGTTTCTCTCTTTCTTTAATAAAGGATGAAGTTAATCGAATTTGTAGAAATCCAGAAATAAAGTTCTCCAAAGATGAACGATTTGAGTATCCACTTCGCACATTGATAACAAATAATAGTGATGTAAGTTCTTTTAAAGAAATCTTAGATATTATATTTGAAAATAGTTTTTCAGATATTGATGGGTATGACCAATTCCATAAAGATCACATATCTACAGGAAGAGAGAAATTTTATAAGGAATTTTGGGAGCTTGAAGACTATAGTGATAGATACATTGAAAAGCTTGGAGGTTAGATGATTGAAAAAGAATTAGTTGTAAAAGACGAAGTTGGTCTACATGCTCGACCTGCAAGCTTATTTGTAAAATTAGCACAAGAGTTTAATGGCACTGTTGCAGTAAGATTTCCAAAAGTAAATAAAGAAACCGGAGAAGTGGAAGTAGTTGAAAAAGATGGAAAGAGCATGATCGGAATCCTAAGTTTAGGGATAGCCAAAGATAAACCATTTACTTTAGTTTTGGATGGAGATGATGAGGAAAGTTTTTTAATTAGGTTTGAACAGCTTTTAGATAATGATGAGTAGCATATTAGAAACACTCCTTACTTCATCTAAAGTTGAGGAATCTGAGGAGTGGGATGCTCAGTATGATTCCCTACCAGTTGTTATAGCAGAGTCTTCAAAAGAGTTAAGTGAGGCATTATCTAGGCTTGATCAAGTTGGAGGTTATGGGTACATAGCAACTTGGAGAAAAAATCTTTTCGCATTTAATCCAAAATTAATTTCTAAGAGATGTGGCTTAATTGATGAAAACGGAAATTTGCTTAAAGCAGCACGAGTTCCAAAGAACTAGCTACTGTTTTTTAAAGTTGTAATATTGTATCCTGATTATTTGAATTGTATACATAGCTAAAATCGTTACACCAATTTTAATAAGCTCTCTCATCCACCATAAGTTGGAAGGAATATCCATACCTGAACCTAT
>Ga0115013_10002286_pt1 | contig 10710 bp, 5 predicted proteins | sample SouAtlMetagenome_2_FD_88686 | JGI IMG/M metagenome (GOLD analysis project Ga0115013, IMG submission 88686) | Marine eukaryotic phytoplankton communities from Atlantic Ocean - South Atlantic ANT15 Metagenome | ecosystem: Environmental > Aquatic > Marine > Oceanic | place: South Atlantic Ocean...
CGATCCTGGAAACACACATGAACGGTAGCGATTCGAATCGGAAGCCCATCGAGAGCCTTCAGCTGGTAAATACGTTCAACATTCTTCGGTCGCAAGGTTGCCCCCCAAACATTATAATTCGATCCTGCGCTGTTACTGCCGCCGCCATCGCTATCACTTTTTACCTCCTCGTCACTTTGACCGATCTTATTAGATATCATACCATCACACGGCCAACCAACCACAACAACACCTTTCCGTTGCGATTCTGCGTCTTCACTGGCGATCCAGTACATATACCAAAGCACCTTGCATCGCAAAACTGGCTCAATATCATACCCGCATGAGCCAACCGAGACAAATACTCTCCTTCCACTGCGATCCCGAAATGGTAAAAAGTGAAAGGATACGTTTGCGAGTGCCCGCTTTTCTTCCCGAGTTTTAAGATCCGATAGCCGAATAGGACGATCCGCAATGAAATTCCCATATAGTTCCTGGCCAAACTCCAAAAAGTTGACGAAACGTTTGACTGCTCTCTTGCAATCGTATCTTTCTGCCCTCACAAAGCGCAGTCGGATACTTGGGTCGTTCACATAACACGATTTCTTTGATTCGTGTTCGGCGGTCATTTGAATCGTAGTATCTATGTTGCTTGGTTCATGAGAAGGAGTTACTGAATGAGTCCCTGTTGTAGAAGCTGTCTTATCTTCACCCTCATCTTCGAAATGGTCTGCTGTGGTTCGAATCACATTCCTCAAGACGTCTACATCGCGAGATTTTTGTTGTCGTCGAATCTTCACCCTCATCAATTCTTTGTCGAATTTGTGCAAACACAACGTAAGGAGTTCGTGTGATTCCTCGGTTTCGTTTGCGACTCCGTGTATTTCTTCTTCGATTGCCGTTCGATCGTTGAGAGATAGCTTCATCAACTCTTCCGAAAGAGAGTTTTCAACCGTAAAGTCTTCGGGCGGAACGGCGAATTGATTCTTCTCAACGGATTCCATACTCAATATACTAGAATCATCGTCGTCAGGTCTTCCGAACTCATATCCAGTGTTCCTGTTGTTCAGCACGTCCCACATTGCCTTTGCTTTGTTCTCTGCTTCAGCTGCCGAAGGATCCCGCGGACAACTACTTTCAGAGAGTGCCATTTCTACAATCTTCAACCCCCTACAGACTCGATCTTTACAAGTAGTGATTCATCAAGCGACAAATGGACGAAGGATGTGCAATATGCTTTGCGTGTAAGATTTCTCTTAAAAACGAGCAGTTTCAAGCAAGTTCCGTAGTTGAAAAATGTTAAAATAACAACACATGAAAATCTTGTTTCTTCACTGAATGAATCAACTACGAAGTATTCATAACGTTATTCATCCAGTAGTTTGGGGGCACATAACTTTTTAGGACGTTAAACGAACAACGAAGGGCATACCACTTTAGATTTTTTATTTAACACTCCCAGCTGTATTGAGACTACGCCCCATCAGAATACTAAGGTAGGTCATTTTTCGACTGACTCGACCGACTGCAGCTTAAGATTTCGCAGTTGTTTGAGACTAAAGACCGGGGAAGGACACGCGGCAGGAGAAGCGACTTTTTTTCCCGGTAGGATTTATGTATCAATTCCCCCAAGCGGAAGGCAACTTCACCTTGAAGAGACTCGATAAGACGCAAGGACTATCTTGCAAGAATAGCAAAGGACACAAAACGATTGTCTCAAGAGAACCAAGTCCAAATACCTTGCCTCAATCTGCTAAGAGAGACAAGGTGACAAAACTCACGTATTGAGTATTTAATATTTTCGTCGAGGCTCAATCACGATGGCACCTGATGTCGGTTCGTCTGCACCTGCTGCTGCTTCTCAAGCAGCGGCCACCACTGCTACACGCTTCACGGAGGCTGTTCCATTGTCGCTGAGTTCGATAGCTCACACAGCCATACCACTCACGGATGGCGTGTTGGATGGATTGAAAAACACGATTCAACACACCCTCTGGAGTTCTCTTTCCTACGCTCGGGCATCCTTTGGACAAAATTATTCCCCCGTTGATCTTTCGACGTCTCGGTTGGCTTGGACGCCCACCAAGCTTACAAATGTGGCTTTAGAGGATGCAATCCCATCCAATCTCCGAAAGCAGCACGGCTTCAATCACATTTATCAGCGGACGGCTCTGATCTGTCTTCGCCCAGCCATGAAATGCGATGCCGCTTCTGCCCCAGCCGCTAACTGGACGGACGATCCAGCCGCACTCGCAAGAATCAATCTATTGTATGCTGCCACCGATGAGATGACTATAGAAGAACTCAATGTTGCGGAGCATGAAGACGAGGATGCCAAGCAGATAAGAATGGCAAAGGAGGCCAAGAAAAAGAAGAAAAACAAGAAACGATCGGCCGAAGAAATGAGCAAAGAAGACGACGACGACAGCGAAGAGGACATGGCACCACCACCTCCCAAGCACGTTATTATGTACAAGGCAACCATCGAGTACCGCTCTTTGCCCGCTACGGGAAACCAAACAGCGGTCCGTGCCGAAGAATTGAGCATGCTCTCCTTTGGTGGAAGCCTGGTCGATGACGACGTCAAGTACGGTGCCCTCGCCAGTTTGTACGACGATAATGCCAAGTATGTTCTCGAGATTTTGGGTGTTAGGGGCAAGAAATATCAATTTGATCTCATGGATGCTACTCTAAGCGATGGAACCGTTCCGACTTTGCCCTCTCTCAACCCAACGATCGCAGCATTTGGTCGCGAGGCAAGCCGCCGTGGAAAGGCCGCAAAGGCGGACATTCCGAAAGATCCTTTCGTCAAGAGGCTTTGTGTGACAGTAATCGACCATGAACCAACCGGGTTTGATACCAAAGCCCAAACAGTGGATCCCAGCAGCACTTCAGACGAAGAAAAGAAAATCAGTTGCAATGCAATCACACCCAAGAATCCTTCTTTTGCTCTCACTACGATGCGATTGTCTCTCGAAGGAGGTTTGAGGCTTCCTCACTTGCTCAATGCTGCCGATTTGCCTCCACCCAACTATTATCCCGATCAGATCGAAAAGGCCTTTTTGAGTCTCCGATCGAACAAGGAACTAGTCACCAAGAAAACAGCACTCGACACGGACATTGTCGCAGGAATGCCATCGGGTCACCGGTTATTACTCGATCCAGCAGAGGCTGGCAAGGTGTATATTCATGGTCGCTACGTTACCACATGGGGACAGGATCCTCGCATCGGTGGGGCTATGAACTGCACGGCACTCTTTGGTATGGACCTTCATTCTGTCCCGTATTGGCACGGACGAATCGTCAATTACGATCAGCTCATGGTGGCCTATGGGACCCTCTGGGCGGAGATTCTTACCGATGCTAGATTAATTGAAAAGAATATTGGTGGGCGGCTCTTGTCTCGATTGATTACTGGTCATGATCCCATCGATGAAGACGAGGATGAAAGTGAAGACGATGACAGCGACGATGAAGACTCTGACGATTCGGATTCGAATGACGAAGAAGAGACAGCACCTTCACGTCTCAACATCAATATGAGTTGCCTAGAGTCACAGGTGATGGCCTCATCTACTTGTGATCCAGTTGGAATTTCTGCCAAGGCACTAGCTACCAAATTTCAAAACGAGTACGGCAAGGAGGGATATCCTTGCTTGACTCACGAAATGGATTGGGTTAAGGATCGATTGCCTGGCAGGGTTCCCGTAGCGGTTCCCCAACGGGTGATCGATATCTTGCGCCGGGGTGGCTTCTTTGATATCAAACGTACTTCTGACGAAGTCTGGTTTACCGAATCTAGGCCTGCAGCTGAGTCTACCGACGAGGAGGTTTTGGTCAAACGAACCTGTGAGTTGTTGGTTGAGGCCAAGTGCAACGATGTAAAGCCCTCGTCCATTGTCTTTGGCAAACTCGCAATCGATGACGCACAACAGAAGAAGGGATTAGTTCGGATCAATCGCCTTCTCCGTCAATACCATGTTAATGAAGCCTTCCTGACAATGGATCTTCAACAACTCCGGTTGGGAGACGACATGGACGAAGAAGAGGATAAGAAGGAAGAATCTGAGGAAGCCAAAAGCAAACGTATCGAGGCATTGGCATTGATGCTGGGCATGCACATTGCACGGGAGCATCCAGACGGGGATGTTTTGATGCGTTACATGCTTCAACACATGGTTAAGAGCTAACTGGGTTACACAATCTTGGGTGTGTTCGGTACTGGCTGAAATTATTTCAAAGCACGGGCACAAAAGGAACTATTGCATTTATTATTCGTAAAAATATGAAATATGGTGGTGGCAGGGAGAAAGGCATTTGTATTTACATTGTTAAAGGGACAATTTTTTTATCAAACTCCGACCGTTTCGTCGCCTTTTCCATTTCGCTCCCCTTCACAATATTGTGGAGCACTGCCAATCAACGTAATTTTTTAAATTAAATTTTCAATGTATCAAGTTTTTCGTTAATTTTTTCTCAAGTTCCTCTTGCGCCCTCTTGCTCCTGCTGCTGAGCCACAATTCCACGCATAGTTTTGATAGAAGTACAACTATTCATCAGAAGCAACTGGAATATAGCAAGCGCTTTGTTATTTCTTTATGGTACTCCATATAGTAGTGACCAATTACAAACAAAAAGGCAATAACGACTTTTCAATCATTTGTGCTAACTCATTCTTGTATACTATTAAAAAATTTGTTCTAAAAAGGACAATTTAATTACTCTTTTTGTTTCAAAGATTTGACACACGGCAAGTGGTAGAAGAAACTGAATAGCAATGCAAAAGTCGTATCATAGAGTCATAGTCCATCAACACACCAGTTACTCGTCAAAGTAAAACAGATTCGGTCTCGTGCGTATAACGTCCTCCTGCCGGAGGCCGGGAATGTTGGTTTTGAGGTCGGAGCTTTCTTTGCGAGAGGTTTCCTGCCTGCCCTCGGCATTGACACGGGTCTCAACGACACTACTACTCGAGTACGAATAGTAGTAGTAATCCGAGGAGCTGCTGGCAAACAACAAGTTTTTGAAAAGGGTGAATATCAGCAGGGCTACCACCAGGGAACCGGCCGACGGAAATTGAAAGCCAGATTCTTTTGGTTCATCGATGGAATTTTCGGTTTTGGGTATTTTAGGCTTGCGATTCCTGCCTCCGATACGCCTGACAGAAGGAAATCGTTGCTTCTTGTCATTGGAATCGTTGTTGGAATCTTCGACGTTCTCATCATCGCTTTCGTTGTCGTTGGAACTGCTGCTAAATAGAGGATAGTATGTGTTGGTGGTGCAGATACTGTTTCGAATGCGATTTCTTGGATTCGCCACTCTGTTATAATGACTGCTTTCTTTCTGAATCCTGCTATTGCCATCGTCAAAAAATAAGAATAGCGATGTCCGTTGTTGTAACCTTGGACGCTTATTATTGACGTTTGTCATTATAGATTTCCCCTGCCATATTGCCGAAGTTTGTGAGCAGTGGTGTTGTAATTGAAAGGCCGATACGCCACCCAGTGGTGTCGTTCTGGAAAAGCTATGGCACCACAACAGGGGTAGAATCCATATCGTGCAATAGTAACAACCAGCGACAAACGGCAATCGTGTCTTCTGCCTTCGTGTCAACATGGTTCGACTTTGCAACAACAAATTCGAATTCCGATGGTCTCTGGTTTTCGATTTCGGATTAAGTAGCTATAGAAAATGTTTGATGTCGTTGGGGATTTTGCTACAGTTGGTTATTGGTTGTGGTATTGATGATGATACAATTATTGTTTCCTGGAGGCTTCACAATCATTTTTTGCTTTGTCAATCTTTTTCCTTTTTCTTACAACTCAGCTCTCTTCGAAGATGTTCAAACTGATGTAATTTTTTGGATCGAACAAATCAACAGCGGCGAAAATCGGAGACATACAACGAAGAGTGACTATTTTTCTCTCGGTCAAAACGCGTTCAAATACTCTTGGAAAAGAAGCAGCACCTCATTATCCCACACGAATCAAATCATTTTGATAAGCTTGGCAATCCAAACTATTGTTCTTGGAAACCAATCGAGCATTTAGAAAGATCCCTTTATTTGCACACCAATAAGAATCAATTCACAATATGAAATTCTGTTTGGGAGCTCCTGTTGTTGCCCTGATTGCACTTTTGTGTGCCCCCTTTTGCGCAGCCTATTGGCCGGCCAATGAATCGTCCTATCTCAACTTTCATATTCCACACACGCTACGCCACAATTCCTCTTGGCCACACGTCCCTGCAAGTTTTGGAAGCCTCGGTCAGGGAGCGGAGGGACGATTGGTTCTGCCCGTAAAGATGCTGAATACCAAGGACCACCACCTATGCAACCATTACGATCAGCTCGATGTTATCCACCAGCTGCACATTCCAGCCGGACAGGGATCTCCCTTCATCTTGTTGGTGGAGCGTGGTATCTGCACCTTCGTCAAACAGGTCCGCAATGCCCAGCATCTGGGAGCTGCTGCCGTCTTGATTGCCGATACCGAGCACGATCACCTGCCCGATAGCGTCGCTGCTTCGAGCGAAATTGTGAACGTGCTTCAAAATCATCCTCACACCGATGATAACAACCACTCCCAGCACGAGACGGCCTTTCGGTTGGCCGATGATGGATCTGGAATGGATGTTTCCATCCCCAGTCTGATGATTGCCCGAAAGGAATACGAAGAAATCAAAACGATCATCGACTCAAAGAAAAACGAAACTGGAATAGTTTTGGCCGAATTTGCCTGGCATGTACCCAAATACAACAACAAGATCTCAATGGAATTGTGGAGCTCTCCCCGAAACACACACACCAAGCAATTTTTGGCATCAAACTTTTCTGTCATTGCCAAAACCATGGATCTGAACGAGATGCACGGAAGAACCCACGATAACGATTCGTATGACGAGAACATGAATCTGATGCGCTTTCGGGAACGCCCCCTGCTCCTAGATGGGGACGCTCTCGGTTGCGTGGGTAGAAGCGCTGCCCCCGACGAGCCATGCTGGCGGATGTGCACCAACGGGGGGCGGTATTGTCACGCACCCCACATCCACACCGATGGAAGCGACATTGTCACGGAGGCACTGAGACGACTGTGCATCGAAAAGCACTACAAGAGTCCCAAGTTTTATTGGGACTACATTGATCACTTTTCCAGCTATTGCTGGGAGTCTGATTACTTTTCTAATCCCAAGTGTATCGCTGATGCCTACAAGCACTCCGGCATTGATCACGCCACAATCGAGTCATGCTTTGAAGACAGCGGAGACCCCAAGAAAGACGAGCACAATGCTCTACTGCAAGATGCCATCGATATGGCTCGCAAGCGGGGCATCCACAAGAGCCCCACCGTCTTGTTGAATCACGAAGTCAGCAAAATGATCTCATGGCAGGGGCTGAGCCCCAGAACCGTCCTTTTTGACCTGTGCGAGACCTTTGCCTACGGCGATAAACCCCACGTTTGCTATGCGTGCATGGAATGCGGCGATCCTGTCGCCTGCGCTAAGCGATCGCCCATGAAGTGTAAAGCAGGCGATGGGGTGGAAAAGGAGGATCCCAACGCGCACAAGGCAAGCGGAAGCACCGCACACAAGGTCTTTCGGTGGTTCTTTGGCCTGTTCTTGGTAGGCGGATGCTTTGGTGCGTATGTCTTTTACCAGAAGAAACAGGAAGAAAACTTTGGATCTGGTGGTACCTATTCCTTGCAGGACGCCTTTTTGTCGGACTCTAGTTAAATAGCGACAAAATGCCATCCATGGGGATTGGTGCACTAGTTGTTTGAGGGAAAATTCATGTCAGTGTATAGTAATGAGTTTCTATAAAATTTATATAATGGTACAAGAATGCCTCAAAAACAGGCCGAAATGCTTGCACACTTTTTATAATTCTCTACGATCCATCAATTTTATAAATCAAAACTCGAATATCATTTTTGTATAATGATGATTGCCGAATTCGTTCCAACCATAGCTGTTTGCAGGAGATGAAAAGTTCATACGACATTGAAGTGATACTGCCGATATCTTTTCACAATGATGCAGTTGTATATATCGCCATGAAAATGGCCTAAGACTGCTGGAATTTGATTTTACGCCTTCTTCCTCTTGCGCATTACCAAGAGATTAACTACCACGGCACGAAGAACAGCAGTCGCATTCAATCTCGGGGCCCATAGTAGAAGTGCTGTTTGCACAATCAGCAATCAGGCTTCTCAAGAGGCCACCATTGGTGTCTCTCAAGTCACAAATCGATTCGGGGACGATTCCAGTGAACATATTTTCATGCAGGTAAAAGATAGTCATCATGGCCATGTTTCCAATTTCTTCTGGAATAGTGCCAGTGAAGAGATTTCCTAAGGATAAAAAAGCGAGAAAACGAAAGGCTCAGGTGTCAGAAATTTCGAAACGGAAGAAGAGAAAGAGCAAGAAACAATACTGTTGACGTACTTTGCAATTGCAAAAATTCCATGTTTTCAAAGACACCAATAGAATCAATGTTGCCCTCCAACAAATTATCGTTGAGATCTAAAGTTTCCAGTTTGGTCAACAAGTATAGTTCAGTAGGAAGAATCCCAGTCAATTCGTTGAAATCGAGATCCACAAACACAAGATTCGTCAACAAACCAATTTCTGACGGAATTGTAGACGAAAGGCCTGCAAAAAAATCAAAATTAATGTCAAATAGAGATCGTGAGATCACTGATAGTTCAATCCAATACAACTTCAAGGAATTCTATAATCGTGCTATGATCGCAAATTATTCCATACAATAAGAACTCACCTCCACGTTCCATTCCCAGGACGGCCAATTCCTTCAACAAACCCAATTCCGTAGGACTGTAAACAAGTACAAAATTCTTCGTTGAGAAACAATGAAGAAATGAAAAAGTAAACACTACCAATTGTCGATACTTACATGGTACCTATCAAATTATTTTCCTCAAACTCGATCTCCGTCACGCAATCGTCTTCGTTGCAGGTGATACCAGCCCATTCGCACTCGCTAAAGTCACTCAGGAAACGACGAGCCCCATCAAAGGGAAATTCCGACCCACACGGATCAGAACCGGCTGCAGAGCACTTGGTCCAGGATTCTCCGTTCGTAGAAAAGTAAAAGAGGGCAATCACCCATCTCTGGACGATTTTTTCGCTGGGGCATTCCTTCCGGAAGTCTTGCTCGATCAACCATTCTGCTGCTAACCCTTGTGACGTGTCAAGGTCACGAATTGCTGTCACGTTTCCAACAGCATCCAACAAGGCAAGAATTTGTGCTCTTCGTTCGGTTTCGCTGATCAAACAGTCTTCCAACGTGGGAGATGACGAAGGATCGATCGACGCCGATGGAGCCGAGGACGGATTGGTAGATGAAATTTCGGTAAAATTGAAAAACTCTTCAAAGTCGTCATCGGTGATGTTGGTGGATGGAACTTCGGTAAAATTGAAGAAATCATCTTCGAAGTCGTCATCGAAGTCGTCATCGGTGAAGTTGGAAGCGGTTGGAAAAGATGTGGTAGAGAATGACGTTGGATCCTCGCTAGGACTGTCGGAAGGAGTTTCTGATTCCACCGAAGAAGACTCTACTGATTTCAGAGGACTTGGAGCTTCACTTGGCAGGTTGGTCGGAGCACGGCTTGGTTCTTCGCTCGAGCGAACAGTTGGTCCATCAGACGGCGCGCTAGAGACCATACTGAATTCATCGTTACTCGGCAACCAGTCCATATTCACGTCTCTTTTTGTCCTATCAAACGGACTTTTGAAGTAGGTTAGCTTATTGAAGCTCTGTGGGATTGTATCTTGTCTCTTCCTTGCGTATGGACTCTCGAAATAGGTAAGAGTGCTAAACTTTTTTGTTTTGCGGTATCGAATGGCCCGGCTTTGTTCATTGTCATTCTCATCATTGCTCTCCTCGCTAATGAAGTCACTAAAAGGGTTGATCAATCTCAAAGGCTTTGCCTCGGCAATTCGCTCGCGAGTGATAAAAGCAAGAGTAAGAACAAGAATGAAAGAATAAGATAACATTGTTGACCGAATGAATATGATCTTGTACTATCAAATGGAGTGTTTCCTTCGGAATGGAGTGTCTCCAAAAATTATGTAAAACGGAAATTCAATGCCGCAAAAATTATATCATGATGCGATCGTGTAAATACTGCACTTTTTGCTTCCATGCAGTGAGTGGCTCTCGCCGCCTCACATTGCAACCAATCCTAGAAAACATTATTATTTTGAAATATTCTCGAATTCATTCCCTCCCCGATTGGAATTCCGAAAGTTTTGCGATGTAAGTGTTTTGATAATGCAAGATGAAAGCAAAGATATAGACTCTCAGTAGGTGCCGTTGAATTCGCATGCCGATTGCTTGAGAGAGAGGCTTGAATATGAATCGATTCTTGGTCTCAAAAAGTGAGGCAAGCTTGGCACGGAAAAAAATTCGAATTCATTCGATCCCTCGTGACTGAATCCAACGCACAATTTTCGCGTGTGCCCGGCCGTCATCCGGGAATCAACAGTTTGACCACATCATCGCTTTCCAAAAGTTCATTTTACGTGATTGTCGAGGTACCAAACGTCCCAAGAAGAAATGCAGTCGTCCAATCTTGTCCGACTAGTATTGCGAACGAGAAGGACAGCATTCATTCCTCGGTATAGTTCCAAAAATATTTTTCCTGCCCAATCATTTCAAGCGGTTCGATCAACTCCCTTTTCTTCGTGGCTGGACAGAATTGCTGGCGGTGA
>Ga0115013_10002287_pt1 | contig 10710 bp, 5 predicted proteins | sample SouAtlMetagenome_2_FD_88686 | JGI IMG/M metagenome (GOLD analysis project Ga0115013, IMG submission 88686) | Marine eukaryotic phytoplankton communities from Atlantic Ocean - South Atlantic ANT15 Metagenome | ecosystem: Environmental > Aquatic > Marine > Oceanic | place: South Atlantic Ocean...
ATATTCACTTGGAGTCCCATCTGATGAGTAATCAATACCAATTTCGCTTGGGATTAGGCCCACAGTCCAGTTTACGGAACCATAATCATCGAAGCCAGGTATAAGATAACCATCTTGGTAAACCCTAGAACCAGGTTCAGTCTGAATTACTAGATTAACATATGGATTTTTAGTGATCTCTGGCACACCATAGATGAATAATGGAGGAGATGTGACATCATAATTAACAGAAAGCCAGGATTGATGGAATAAACCAGATCTGTCTGTAATATTAACACCATAATCGTGCCATTGCTCTGATTCTGGAATTGTTGAATTAATCCAAACTTCGCGGAAGGAAATATTCTCTGGCATAGCGAAATGATTTCCAGAGTTCCATATTTCTGTCAAATTATGATAATTCAAATAAGTATCAATTGCTTCTACGGAATTTGCAGATGGAATAATTGTCTGGTTATTCATCTTATACCAATTGAGGTCATCTAAAGCAAAACCGATCCCAGTATCTATGGCATAAATTTCTATAGGAAGTAATTCATTGGTCTGTGTCAGATTTTCAGGTTTCGAAAACTCAACATATGGTTCAATCTCGAGTAATTCATAAGTGTATGGAAGACTTAATTTGATGCCTCCGACAAGAGTTATTTCTACTTCTCCTTGCCATATACCAGCATAATCAGGACGTTCAAAAGCTAAATTTATTTGGTGCGCACTTGTAGGTATATTCCCTGCTAAAGTTTCTGAACCATTAGGCCAAATAGAATTAATTTCAGAATTTAATAATGATATCTGGTCGGTGATGTTTAATTTGTCCCCCCCTATCATGTCTATATCTATCCAAAATTGCACTTCACCTGATACTGAATAGCCATGTACTGCTACAGCGTATAGGCCATTTTCTACATCATTTAATTCTATACTTTCAGAAGAAGTTCCCGACCATGATCGAGAAACTTCTTCACTTGATGTGAATTGCCCATCTTCATTCTCATCATAAAACAAGAAGAGATCTAGATCGGCTGATTCATAAGAATCCATAGAAATACTCAACTCAGAAATATCATCAACAGTAAAATTATGCCACCATGAAGATGTCATTTTATCATTGGAGACATCTTGGTAGGCGGTTTCATTATCAAAATAAATTGGTTGTGTCCATCCATATGAGGATACAGATTCAATTTCCATAGGTATAGTAGATACTACATGGACCGCGTCAACTCCATCTCCATCTGACCAATCAGTCACCCTCTGGGAAAAGCCATCTGCCTCAGCAGCAACATAACCTACAGAGATATTCAGGGCATTGTCATTTGTGGAAACACCATGTAAAGCAGTATGTAGAACCATTTGATGAGTTCCGGCCAATGCAGGAACAGTGAATACTTCTCTAGACGTACCTGTATATGTGCCCCAATTATGCTTCCCACTCCCTACATGATTATTCGCTGAGCGAGATGAAATACTGAAAGTAGAATCGCCATATGAGTCCGGATCATCCTCTGAATAACCGTGAGGCGTTTCATCGAGCCATAAGATATCAACATCAGTATATGGATTATCATCCCAATCGACATCTAATATTACTGTGCCCCCAGTATCCCATTCTTCCGGCCAATCAACAGTTAGGAAACGCCAATCACCACTTTCTGCACGCCAATTCCACCTAGTTGCTCCGCTAATCCATTCTTCATCGTAGAGAGTTTGGTTTGACATGTTTCCATCTAATGGTTTTGGTTTAATTTCAAAAGGTCCTGACCATGGCACATTGGTTATCACGGGAAGCGTCCAATTTCGATGAGATGTAATAGAGGCATTTCCATCTTGATAATAAAATGATTCAATTAAAACACCATGCTGATGCAGACCTGATTCAGCATCGAGAGGTACCTCGATATTCATCTGAAGCGAATCATTACTATCTGAATTTACGACCATTGTAGAAGGTATCGTAATCCACTGATCATCCGCACTTCCAAATGCCGTCCAATCAATTTCAATTCTCACGGGGTCATCGGACAAATCGCCATTATGATTCCATACTCCTAGGAATATACCGTCCCTAGCATCCTCAAATGGGTTACCAACCCTTACTTCTGCATTAGGGCCATTGGACCACCAATACGATACTTCATCTAATTCACTAGATTCGGTCCAATCATCAGAATCTACCATGGAATCATTATCGAAATCTTCAACATAAATACCATCTCCATCATCATCGGACCATCTATAAATCTGTAAATACACCCTTTCTTCTGTGTTTTTATCCATATCGCCATCAAATGCCGAATATTCTATTGTTGCTCTAGCTCGAAGTTGCCTAGTATCTTCAGGTAAAGCATGAATTGTGTCAGGGATGTGTAAAGGAATTAACAAATCTGGTCTGTCTCCTTGATGACCATCCCAACTACTATTTTCTCCATTTGAACTACCATTACCAGTACTATTCCAGATAATTACTTCGTGGGCAAGTGGTTCAAACAAAGTAGGTGTGAATCTAAGTAAAACATCTGTATCAGCATGATTTGTAAAATCTAAGTCGACTAATTGAGATTCACCAGGAAACATATAGTTGATATTGGCGTCCCTGTGTTTACCTTGGAATGTGCCACTATTCCATTGTGCTGGACTCATCCACCAACTACCATTATCACCCTCTAATGTAGATACTGCACGTGAGGCATTAAACCAACCACCTCCTTGAATAAATGGCTCATACCCTCTATCATCGGAAGTAGACAAAACAAAATCTCGGAGTGTCTGAGAATCAGGATACTCGCCCTGTGTTTCTTGCCAAGCTTCGGCAACTACTGCTAACAAACCCGCAGCAATAGGAGTGGCTAAACTAGTCCCTCCCCAAGTCGACCAAGCGGAATTAGCATTGTTTCTCAAATTAAGAGGTAGGTCGCCTGTAGCACTCCATCCAACTGATACAATATCTGGATCCATTCTACCTACTACATTAGGGCCTCTATTAGACCAAGGCGCATTTTGACCCCATGAATCACTTGAACGTGAACTAAATGCCCCCACCGAAAATACTCCATGAGCAGCCCCCGGGACTTTCGTAGTTCCGAAGCCATGACCACCATTGCCTATAGCAACAGAATAAGAGGCATTATCATTGTAAACCCTAGTTAACCAATCAAGATACAGTGAATATCCATCAGCACCAGATTCATCTATACTGGAGTAACCAAAAGAAAAGGAACCAATATCTGCCTGATCGTATTTTGTTTCAGATTTACCATCATTACCCTCTGCAATCCATCGCCAAGCATCTAGTGAATGTCCGCCTGAATAATGATTTCCAATTGAGGCTATAGTTGCATTTGGCGCCATACCAATAACTCTTCCATCATCAATCTCTCCTTGAGCAGAAATTGCACTAGCACATAATGTACCATGACTTCCAGAATCTAGCATAAACAATGTCAAATTTCCGGCGCCAGCTATCCTATTTTGATAACCATGTCTAATTGAATATGTTTCACCATAAGGTACGCCATTTATTCCATCTGAAACCCAATAAACCAATCCTCCTGAAATGTCCCAAAGATTATCTCCGTTGGTGTCCAAACCAGTAGTTTCTGACCCAGGCTTAATCGCTTTCTCTCCAGAGAAGTTACCATCTACATCCATATCCACATATACGGTTTCGTATAGCCCAGATATTTCTTCATCAATAACAATAATTGGCACATCACCCCCTACCTGTGAACGTAATGTAGAGTCGGGATGTTCACCCAAATGATAAACGCCAGATAATGAATTGGGAATACCCGAAATATTGTATCCAGATATATCTAGTACGCCATCTGAATCATTATCATAATCTAAATTTGAAGTATCTGCATACCATGTATTTGACTGAGGATATGCATTTCCATTTACTAAGTATGTATACATGCTATTATGGTCAAACATCATCGGCCAGCCTGACCAATCAGAACGTGAATCATCAACTCTAGCTTGAGTGCCATTCAAATCAGGATGGGCAAAGTCAACTCCGGTATCTGCGACTGCGACTATCATCCCTTCACCAGTATAACCTCTCTCCCATGCATCATTTGCCCCATGAATTTCTCCTGACCTCACAGATTCAGGTTCGGAATCGGGGCTATCAAATGGGATTGTGTCATATGGTTGAGGATTATTTTGTGCATCTAAAATTGATATCACTCCCGGCACACCAGGTAATTTATGGAAAATATCAGCAGACATCCAGAAAGTCCTATGATCAATTTCTCCTGATGTGGGATCATAAGTTTCAAAAATTTCTCCATTCTTAGCATCAGCTTGTTTATCCAAGGCATTATTTTTTAATTGCCATAAATTTAACTCAGCAAGAGACCAAGTAATTACAGTAACACGAATTTCTTTCGCACCTGATTCTACCCTCAGGTTGAGAGAATCTTCAATCCAAGGATTTCCGGGAGAGGGAAATGAAGGTGAATTGGTCTCCAATAAAGTGTAGGAACTATTATCCTCTTCAGAGATATTATCAAAATCTTCATTATTAATCAATAATGATACTGAAGAAGTTAGCATCAAGAGGGTTAAAACCACAGCACGGCGTTGATGCATATTCTTTCCATTGTTGATGATGACTTGTATTTACCGGCCTCGTGTCCCGTCATAATCAAAGCATATGAGCGATTCGAGGAGTCCACTAGTCCCGTAGTGTAGTGGTCCATCATGTCGGGTTTTGGTCCCGGCGACCCTGGTTCGAATCCGGGCGGGACTACCAAAAATATTTCATTCATTGATTTTTTCAGGCATTTTAGCAAGATCTCGAGTAATATTCTTTTGATGGCTTTCCAGAGTCCCCCCTCCTATCTCCAATAACTTGGAATCTCTCCAAAGTCTTTCTACGACATATTCTCCAACATATCCATATCCGCCCATTACCTGTATTGCTCTGTCTGCAATATTTTTTGCTGCAGTTGTAGCATAAAGTTTGACACCATCAGTATCTAATCTATTTCCAGACTTGGATAAATCTGTATTTCGAGCAGTATCATAAACATACGAACGCATTGCCCTATATTCTGCCCAAGACTCTCCAATATGTCTCTGAATCTGACCGAAATTTCTTATTTCACTGCCAAAAGCCTCTCTTTCTGAAGCATATCTATTCATTGCATCCAAACTTCTACGAGCTATTCCAAGTGCCATGGCAGCGAGACCTATTCTTTCAATCTCCAAATTCCTCATCATATGAATCATAGATTCACCAGGACCACCCACTACATTTTCAGGAGGCACAATACAGTTATCGAAGACTAACTCAGCAGTGTTTGAAGCACGCATACCTGTTTTATCATAGATTTTCTGGCCAACAGAAAAACCAGGCATATCTTTCTCTACAAGGAATGTAGTGATCTGGGCACGCCCCTTTGAATCCGTACCGGTCCTTGCATAAAGCCAACAAATGTCTGCAGGAGTACTTTCATCATCAATTGAACCATTAGTAATCCACATTTTCCTACCATTTATTACCCAGTTGCCATCTGAATTTAACGCCGCAGAGGTCTGCATCCCTAATACATCAGTACCATATCCTGGTTCACTCATAGCCATACAACCTATCCATTCTCCACTACAAACCTTAGGTAAAATTCTTGATTTTTGTTCATCGCTCCCATTATGTGCTAAATTATTGACCATTAATTGAGCATGGGCAAGATAAGCCAAACAAAATCCAGGATCTGAGTATGATAACTCCTCGTTTACAATTGCAACTGCTGTTGCATCCATTCCCGAGCCACCGTAATCTTCGGGCACACTAATTCCAAGTAATCCATAATCTCCTAATTTCCTGAATAGTTCTTGGTTGAATTTCTCAAATTTATCATATTCTAATGCCTGTGGTTCAACTTCTTCAGAAACAAAACTTCGAATCATTTCTCTAAGCATTGCATGTTCTTCAGTTGGGTTGGCCAAATCTATACTCTGCCAGTCACTGTCCATGGTCCTTCGAGTAATGTTTCTCGTATATGGCATTCGATTAGCGATTCATGCTAATTTGGCAGCCCGTCAGATAAACATCAAGGTGTGACTCTACGGCTATCTCTTGGAAAAGGAATGACTTCTCTAATATGTTCAGCGCCGGATAACCAAGTGCAAACTCTATCGACACCCATGCCGAAACCTCCGTGAGGAACGCCACCATAACGACGAGTGTCAATATAAAATTCATAAGGTTCCCTAGGAGTTCCTTCTTCATCTATACGCTCTAATATTTCTGCTTCAGACCATGTCCGCTCTCCTCCACCAATTATTTCTCCGTAACCTTCAGGTGCCAACAAATCATGACAAAGAACATATTTTGGATCATCGGGATCGGGGCGATGATAGAATGGTTTAGCAATTCTAGGATAATGTGTCAGGAAGTGAGGGACTTCGAAATCAGCGGTCAATATCTTTTCTTTAGAATAGTCTAAATCCTGACCCCATTCAACTTCTACACCTTTTCCTTGTAAAGTTTCAATGGCCTCATCATAACGAATAATGGGGTAAGGATTATCCGCATATTGAGAAATCAAATTTAAATCTCTGTCTAAACTAGATAATTCATCAGACCTTTCATCTAATAATGTACTAGCAATGTGGCGAACCAATCCTTCACCGTGTTTCATAACTTCATTATTTGAAGCCCAGGCAATTTCCATCTCAGCATGCCAAAACTCTGTCAAGTGTCGACGAGTCCTAGACTTTTCTGCTCTAAATGATGGAGCAATTGTGTACAATCTTTCAAGTGCAGGCATTGCTGCTTCGGCATATAATTGCCATGATTGAGTGAGGTATGCTTTACGGCCAAAGTAAGGTACTTCAAAGAGAGTGCTGCCTCCCTCAACAGCTCCTGCTACGAAATTAGGTGCTTGATATTCAATAAATTGGCGATCACGAAAATATGAATGTACCGCGCCAAATACTGATGAGCGAATCTTGAGCATTGTTGTCATCCTACTTGTTCTGAGATACAAATGTCTATTGTCAAGAAGGAACTCTGTTTCACCACCATCTGCCTCAGCCATAGCTGATTCTGTTATTGGAAAAGGCCGATCAGGATTTACTGACCCTACCACTTCTCCACTCAAAACTTGTAATTCATGGCCATGTTCTCTGTCAGTTGGTTGGACGATACCTTTCAGAATTACACTAGATTCTATTAAAGAGCTTTTTAGTTCATCGAAAAACAAATCTCCCAATACTTCTCTTTTAGCGACACATTGGATATTTCCGGTTGAATCTCTTACAACTATGAATCTAATTTTATTCGAACCCCTAGAACGATAAATCCAACCTTTTAGTTCGACTTCTTGACCATCATATTCGCCGGCAAGAATCTCGCTAATCCATGTATCCTTACTCATGCGAACCATCCTCCGTGATTGAGCGTGCAAGCACTGACATATCAAAGTCAGCATCAGATAGTTAGTATAGTGCCCGGAGATTAAGCCAAACCCATCACCAAAAAATGGTGATGAGCATGGCGGGTCTGACGGGGTTCGAACCCGCGACCCCCGGGTTAAAAGCCCGGTGCTCTACCTGACTAAGCTACAGACCCAGCCTCGCGAGAAAGCATCCCTCTATAATTACAACGGGTAAGCAAATACATTGCTTCCGCCTAGCTAATTGTTGGCGGGTCTGACGGGGTTCGAACCCGCGGCCTTCCGGTTAAGAGCCGGACGCTCTACCTGACTAAGCTACAGACCCAGTCTCGCGACTTAGGACATATGTATAATTACAACGGGTCAAGTAATAGTTAATTTAGACGTCCTGAATCATTAATTAAAGTAACTACACCGCCTTTAGAAGCCAATACTACGGCGTCACAAATCTCTACAAAAAGCCCCACTTCTACGACTCCTGCAATACTGAGAAGTTTCATCTCCAAAGACTTAGGTTCAGATATAGATGGACCAAAACTACAATCAAGAATATAGCCACCATTATCTGTTAAGAAAGGTTCTGAGCCACCTCTTATTGAAACTTCACCAGAACAAAATGAGGATATGCGATCTCTTGTTCGTTCCCACTCGAAAGGTAAAACTTCTACTGGTAAATCGAAACTTCCAAGAGTTGTTACTTGTTTTCTGTCATCTGCAACTACTATCATTGATTTAGACGATTGAGCAACTATTTTTTCTCTTGTTAAAGCACCACCTCCTCCTTTGATCAAAGAAAAGTCATTATCAAACTCATCTGCACCATCAATTACTAAATCAAGACCGCCGGACTCTGATAGCGTTACCAGAGGTATTCCGACCTCTAAGGCCAATTTTCGTGTTTCTTCACTAGTTGGGACACCTACTACATTAAGTCCGTCTTCGGAAATTCTTCTCCCTATCTCAATTACAGTATATCGGACTGTTGAACCTGTTCCAAGACCTAATTTCATACCCTCTTTGATGAAATCACAGGCAGCGACACCTGCCTCTTCTTTGAGCCTCTCGACATCTTTCATGATGTTCTGGAAAGGTATTACTACCATGATGGTTTCCAATGATGATTGTCATATTAAACGAAATTCTTTGACCGAGAAGTTCATTCGAAGAGAGGTGCTCGGAGTCTTGAGGGAGCAGGAGGGTCACTGACAGTGTACGACACTGAGGAAAGTCCCCTCTCCAAGATGCAAGCGGTCCGATTAACGTCGGAGATCTGGGAAGGTCGGCTCTGTAATAGAAACGAACTATATCAGACGTGTACAGTGAATCCGAAAGGAAGAGATTGTCTGAATGTAGATGGAACGAGCAACCCCGCTGGAGCAAGTCCAAGCAGTCCCGTATGGCATCAACAGGGACAGGTAGGATGCTAAGTTGAATGTGACCAGCTGAAAGGTGAACAGAAAGGGGCTTACTCCCTGCACCCTCACACTAAATTAAGAATTATTAGATTGTTTCTTCAATACAGTAATTTATCCGTAGCATTGTTCAGGGTACAATAGGTCTCGGCTGATAGTATGGATTTTGATTCTAATGATTTTCATTCGTTTGTATCGTCAAGACGTTCAACACGTGATTTCCTTTCAACACCAGTTTCCGATGAAATCATTGAGCAAATAATTGCAGATGGATTAACGTCACCTAGTTGGAGTAATACTAGACCAATTCTTGTAGCAGTTGCTAAGGGAGATGTAAGAAACAGAATTTCGAAAGATTTTCACTCTAGATGGGATGCAATAAAAGATGCTCGAGGTAGCTTATTTGGGAAGATAAAGGCCGTACTGAAAAGAAAAGGTTTGCCGACGAGTAATTGGATAATAACTAGACCTTATCATAAAGATTTAATTGAAAGGTCAAGGAATCAAGGGAAAAATTTCTTATCACATATTGGCATTAGTAGAGAGGATAAAGATGCTCGTGACAAAGCTTGGGCTAGGAACTATGATTTTTTCGGAGCACCGGTTGAACTGTTCCTATTTACACATAAATCGTTAGGGAAATTCTCTGCCTCAGATGCGGGATTGTTCATGCAGAATCTAATTCTTTCAGCGCACTCCAAAGGTTTGGGAACATGTCCACAGGGTGCTGTTGCGGTATGGGAAGATGCTGTCCGTAAAGAATTTGATATTAGTAAAAATTACTCATTACTTTGTGGAATTTGTTTAGGATATCCAAGTGAAAATAAAATAAATTCTTTCAATGCTAACCGTCCAAAACCATCAGAAATTATTGTGCCTGAAAAGTTAAGATAATCAATTTTCAACTCTATTCGGAAAATTTCGAAAATTGACTCATGAAATCCCAAACAATCTGAACTGTATCTACTCCTGTAGGATTATCGCTATCAAAGTTCGTGTAAGGTGCATGATGGGCAAAGTTCAGTGTAACCAACTGAACCTCAGTTCCTCCCTCGCAATCGTCATACCCCATTATCGAATAGTCGAAGTATTCCTCAAAAATTTCAGGAATATTACCTGCTCCAGAACACTCATTCATTTCTCCCCAGTCCATGATATTCTGAATAGCACCTTCTTCCCCATCGAGAGATTGATCAAAGTAGATGGAGGAAGGGTATGATGCGCCATATGGGATTACTGGATCAAGAATACCATGCACCTCAATTAGAGAAACAGGACTGTATGAAGGATCTGGACTCCCTAGAAGGTATAACGCCATACAACCAGCCGCTGCAAATGTATCACTGGCCTCATTGGCAACCTTGTGAGTCATGGCGCACCCGTTGGAATGTCCAGTAGCGTAGACTCTTGACTCATCGACAGAGAAGTTTGTAGTTACCGAATTTACAACTTCTACAATGAATCCAACATCATTGATTTGTTCGTCTTTCGCATCCCCACAACACCAGCCAGCATTCCAAGAATTCTCGTATCCTTGTGGATATACTACAATTACATCGTTCTCTTCGGCGATCACATCAAAATGAGAATAATTGTAAAGACCACTATTCGTACCACCAAAACCATGCATATTTACGATTAATGGATGATTTATACTAGAGTCATATTCTGTCGGAATATGTGTGAACCAACACCTCTCTAAATCATCAAAAATCATACATCCATCAATTAAAGCAGGGTACTCAATCTCGCCCGAATCTGTTTCGGACTCTTGATTATTTTCTGGATTCTCGTTAGTGGTACATCCGCTCATTGAGGAAGAAATTAGTAAAAGAGGAATTAAAAATCTAAGTAGAATTATCTTCACCCTCTGTTGCTTTAGAATACTGACTCATGAA
>Ga0115013_10002290_pt1 | contig 10705 bp, 5 predicted proteins | sample SouAtlMetagenome_2_FD_88686 | JGI IMG/M metagenome (GOLD analysis project Ga0115013, IMG submission 88686) | Marine eukaryotic phytoplankton communities from Atlantic Ocean - South Atlantic ANT15 Metagenome | ecosystem: Environmental > Aquatic > Marine > Oceanic | place: South Atlantic Ocean...
AGAAAGACTCAGAAAAGATCCCAGAAAAGATCCCAGAAAAGATTCCAGGAAGGACGAGGAAGAAAGTCTTAGAAAAAGAAGTCTTGACCGTCAAGAAGAGGGGTCCAGGAAGGCCCAGGAAGATAGTCTCAGAAAAGGTTCCAGAAAAGGTCCCAGAAAAAGAAGCCTCGACCGTCAAGAAGAGGGGTCCAGGAAGGCCCAGGAAGAAAGATTCAGAAAAGGTCCCAGAAAAGATTCCAGGAAGGACCAGGAAGAAAGTCTTAGAAAAAGAAGTCTTGATCGTCAAGAAGAGGGGTCCAGGAAGGCCCAGGAAGAAAGTCTCAGAAAAGGTCGCAGAACCAGAAAGTAGCAGTGACTCGCGACAGTCTCTGGCTGATGGTAGCAGCAGCAGCGATAGTAGTGACACGTCCTCCCCACCATCTCCCGTCGTCATTGTCCGAAAGAAGGTTGCAGAGTCCAAGAAGTCGTCTAATGATTCTGAAATCGTCCCTAGTGCGCAAAGCGACAATAGTGATGAAAGTACAACCTCTACGCCATCCCCTGTCGATACTAATACGGGAGTCGCTCCCAACGCGCAAGCCGACAGTAGTGACGATCAAAAGATTGCTCCCCATGCGAGACATCTGTACAAGAAGTGTGAGTGGTGCGGTGAAATGATTCATAATCGTGGGGTCAAAAAGCATAGAAAACTTTGTGAGAAATCGCCTCGGAATTTGGCGAAAAAGAATAAAAAACTTGCTTTGGAGAACGAACAGGGTGAAACCAAGATCGGAAAAAAGAGAAGGCTCTCCGAAAAGGGAGGCAATGCCATATCGACCGATGATGACGAAAGTCTGGTGGATGACGAAGGCACCGCCAAAACAAACAATAATCTATCATCGCAACCTTCGAATTCATTGCCACCAAAAAGAAAGCGAAGGAAAAACAAGTCCTGTGATATAGAGACTGACGAGAAAGTAGATCCCAACGACGAAGCAAAAGTTGTCGCCGATAACACAACACCGAAGAAGAGGAAAAGGGGCAGGCCACCAAAACTACAAACCCCCGTTGGTCAAGGATCAAAATCTAGCGAACAGCCGATTTGGAGCCCTGATGATTCTTTGCCACTTGCATCGATGTTGGCTTCGGCCACGAAGGGGGCAAAGAGAAATTCTCTAGGTGCCAGCGAGAAAGCAGGTTCTACGACGACATCAAAGAAGAGAGGTCCTAAGCCCAAAGCGTCGAAGGCCGTTGTGAAAGGGAAAATGACACCGATAACAAATTTCTTTTCTCCAAAAAGCAATGATACTCAAAAGCAGTCAAGCAAGGAGGAATTGGCGTCTGCTGCAGCTATAGAAGAAGACTCGATTGGAGGAAGAACCACGACAAAGACTGCAACAGCAACCCCTGGGGAAACAAGTAAAGAAAAAAAGGGGTCGAATGATAATAATGGGATAGAAATGGAGCAGAATAATTTTCAGGATTCCGAAACCGAAGCTGTTGCTGAAGGCGGCGGAAAAGAGTCACCGCTGGCAGCACCAGAAGCAACGCTATCCAAAGCTGAACCAGACGTAGGAACATCGATAATTAAAGAGGATGCGACGGAAAAGGGTCTTGAAACGATGGAAAAGGAGCAAAACAAATTACAAGCTACCACACGGCCTTCACGAAAGCGAAAAATGACTGCGAAAGCTGCTGAAACTGCAGAACTGATTGCTATCAAGGTTCAGAAGAAACGAAGAGGTAGTAATGAAAGTGATGTTGTCACAGAAGGCTCTCCAGTCGTCGTCAAGAAAACAAAAGCTAGCGAATCCTTGTCGACTGACATAACTTCAGACGTGCTATCAGGATCCGTTAACAACGGAGGAACAAGTAGCCCACCGAATGACCCAACAACGAACGCTAGCATCGTTGGGGCCGCTAAACGCGCCGCTGCTGCTGTGGCATCCTTTTCGTTCTTTTCTACAAAATCCAAATCGGGTGAAGAAATGGGCACTGACTCTGAAGCTTTCAACATTCCGGCACAGGAAACAGCTCTAGCGGATAAATCGGATTTGAAGTTGAATAAATTATCTTCTACTACTACGGACCAGACCAAATGTGAAGTAAACAAGATTGATCCAACAACAATCGTGACTAGTGTGACTGGCAGTAGTACAAAAGTTTCAGACTCAATAAAATCGGAAACTTCTGAAGCTAAAATGCAAACTGTGCCACCGAACTCAAACATTGGGGAGGCTAATGTCAATAACGCCACAAATAATATTGAAATTGCAAAGACCAGCACAGAACACAACAAATCCTCTTTCGCCATCGAGAGAAATAAAGATAATCAAACATCTGTGTCGAAAGGAAATTTACAGTTTACAAAGCCCGAGAGCTGTCTGGAAAATACTGATCACCAGGGGAAGGAACCTATAGATCCTGCATCCGATGTGATGAAGAATTCTTCTCCACAGAGCAAAATCCAGGAAACATTGGTTGTTGAAGGCAATTCTCACGAGGAGACAAAAGCGGGCTTAAGCACTAATGATGCAGGGAACTTGTCTTCAAGTGGCGGCGAATTGTTAAATCGTACAGAAGTACATGAAAGCACTTCCGTTACTGAAAGCATCACGGCTAGTACCAATGATGATAGCCACGGTAAGATGGATGGCGGAAATGATAGTGCAGGAAAGGATATCCGACAGTCCGACGTGGTTGAAAATCTAAGAAAAGATTCAGAAACACCCGAAGAGGAAGGATTGAAGACCAGTGCAGATCAAGATTCCCAATCAAAAATTACGCCTAAAAGTTCTGTTGGATCGAATGTCAACGAAACGGTACATAAATCAAATGCGACGCCAAGTAACGACGAGCAGGCACATGCAGAAATCCCTATTTCTGATGTACTTCCCGAAGCTGTCAAAGAAAAGAAAGAAATAGCTGGAGTCAATATTAACCAACCAAGTGTTACCAAAAAGGAGATGGCTGGATCGCTTTCGGAGAAAAGAGAGAAAGATAGAACCCAAAACCTTGTCAATGAAGTTGACATTGATGGGAACCTCTTGGAACCGAACCCAAACGACTCGAATATATCACGGAACGTCGAAGGTAGTAGCGGACAGCAGATATCTACAGCATTGTTGAAATCTGAGGAGCAGATGGTCAAAGATGCTTCAGATCAAGCAAAGCCTCTAATTCTAGAAAATACCGAGCTCGAGAGCTCATGTTCCAAAGAAGCAAGTGCTGAAATGGCTGGAAATTCAACTAATAACCTTGCAAAAACATCAGGTACCGACAGCAAACCACGCCCACCAGTCGAGGAGACAGAACAATTGCAAGATGTAGAGGATACCAAACCCGGTGCGCCAGAAGGAATCGTGCGTAGCAATGGCTATAGTACCGCCACAAAAGTTGCCGAGCTTAGTGAAGTTGAGTATCAAACAACAAGCGTGGGCAATGATTCTTCTCTGGAAAAATCCCAAGCATTGGATGAATCGCAACATGATACTTCCAACATCGATAGCGAATCGTCGAAAATACTTGAGAATCAATCTTCCTCAACAACTTTGACAGGTGCAAAAGTCGCAGATAGCAATAATATAGCAACGAATAATTCCTTGGGAACGGGAAATCTGGGAGTCCAAGAAGCTGCAAACAATAGTAATACAGATGTGCTCGAATCCAATATGGTTGCCACAGCTCTGCAGAGTAGTGATAATGTGATGAGTAAAGAGGACGAGGCAAAGGAGATAGTGATGGAGGTAAATGACGAGAAATCCAGCAGCTCCAGCATCTCGAATTCACATAGAATAGACTCGAGCGTAAAAGCTACTGATCCGAACGAAAATCGAGGGCATGACGTCTCTGTTGAAGTTGGTAGTAATGATGACAAACTGCAAGTAGGTATTTGTCAGGATCAAATTTCGCAGTCTAAATCCGGAAAGCAAGAACTTGATAACACACCGAATGAAGCGGAGGAAAAGAGCATGAAAGATATTTCAGGGATAGATACAATTGAAGACATACGTCAAAATACGTCTGAAGGTGATACCGAGCCCAAGCTTAGCGATGGCGATGAATTGAAATCTAACAAAGAAGACCAAGGTCCATTGCCAGAACAGGACAATGTAAATTCTTCCCAGGCTGAATTTAAATCCTTTCCTGTGGCATCTGTTGAAGACGGGATAGATTTGGGCATTGGAAAAGAGCGCAAAGCTCTAGATACTTCCACCGAAGATGGCACCGAAAACTATCTGAAAAGTGCAGAAATAGCAAATACGACAGAAAAAGAAGAATCAAAAGTGAACGTTGATTCATCTCAAGCGGACGAAATGATGATTGTAGACAATGCTGAAGATGATGCACAAAATCCTGCTCGTGAGGATGTTCGCGATATTGTAGACTCGCTCCTAATTTCTGTTGAGTCGAGAGTAATTGACACCATTTCTGATTCAACCAATATGGATATCGACACGCCCCTTGCGCAAAAGAAAGAGGGTGTATCAGCTGAAATCAAGTCGAATGATGATGAGAACGAAGATCATCCAATGACGATTACGAGCGCAAGTGCTGAATCAACATCTAAAGAACCTGACTCTGTAGAGATGGATGGAGCTACAGAAGTAACTATACAGTCGGAAGATGACGTTTCTACCTCTCAAGAAGAAACGAAAGTCGTATGGGTTGCGATGTCGAAAGCCTCGCGGAAGTCGAAATCTGTCAAGGAAAAACGCAACTTCATAGGGTACGACCAAAATAAACTGGATCGTGTAAAGATGTTGCTGTATACAACTGGAAGTCAGATTCACCGAGGCAGGGGTTTCGAACGAATCTTTGGAATGTATTGGGACGCTATTCGTCTACGGCTATCCGGCCCGTTGAACAGGAGCACATCCGAACGCTGCGATGAAGCAATATCCGCCTTCCTAAAATCAAGAAAGCTAAGGAGAATTCACAACAAGTTTGTAATGAGTAAGTTTTGCTTTCTTTACTACTTTAATCTGCAATAAGCATCTTCTCTCACCCACGAATTTTTAACAAATTAAACTCGTAAAGGCATAATGAGACGTTTATTGAAGAGTCGTGTTCCATATTCTGAGATATCCGAACATGTCCCTGAAAAATGGCAGGATCGTGTCAAGGTTCCGGAAATTGTAACCACAAAGAAAAAAACGAAAAAGAAAACCATTACATTCTACGATGGTTTGGAAAGCGACTTGCTGCGAATTACGGATGTACCTCATTTTGACAATACTACGCCATACAAGGAAAACTGGGAGCTTCCCTTCATCGACGAGATTGAAGAAGATAAACAAACCCCACAGAAAGGCCCAGCGGTACCGATCGCGTCGTCTTGTATTCCTGGAGCTCTTGTTGTCGACCCTATGGTCAGAGACACAGTTGATGCAAGTGGTATGAAAATATCAGACAACGCTATGTGGCTTTTGACCGTTGCTATGAAGGAGCATATTAAAAACATACTTAACGATTCGATCGAGTACAAGAAGGGTCTGAAGAAAGGCGAACTATTTCCCCAAGCAATTCATCAACCAAATGTGTTGGCATCGTATTCGAACAAAAACAGGAAGGTGACGAAAGGGAGAACTTCAGCTGCATCGCTAGAAAATGGACGCAAGAAAATGATCAGCTCTATTGACCTTTTTGCAGCATTAAATATGTTGCCATCTGGGAAGCCATCATCCATTGGCGGCTCTGTCTCTAGAATCTCTCTTGAACAAACTTTTTTATCTGGCTTCAATTCGATACCATCATATTACACAGGAAATGTTTTCCAAGATGTGCAAAGCTTCATATCGAATGAAATTATTGAGGAGGCTAAGAATAAGAAACCCGAAGAAAAAAAAGCGAAGGTGTCGCAGATAAAGTCTACGGAGATGCAGGCTGCTAAAAATAAGCAGACAAAGCCCGCATCTCAGCAAAAAGATAACTCAAAAACTCCGTCGAAAGACACTGTACCAATCGATACACCCATTTCGAGCCTCGAATCTCCACCTTTGACAAGCAATTTGTCGCCTGCAATCGTACAAACGCCGCCAAAAATTGATTCTTCAAAATTGGTGACTGATGAAAAAAGCGACGCAGTGCCTTTAAAAGATTCTTCAACTGGTAGTTCTGAAGGAGTAGCTAAAGCTTCAGAAGTTGCTGAGTCACAAACTACACAGATTGAGAAGCCAGCGCAAGCAGTGACTGCTGGTTCTTTGAAGTCTGGTGCCGGTAGAGGTGCAAAGAATCTCGCCGCATTAATGGCACGAGCAACAGAGAGTACCAACAACGAAAAAAATGAGTCTACGGAAGATGGAGAAAAGAGTAAAGACGGCAAAACAACGCCACCCGTTTCAACTTTGAAATCTGAGACAACTAACTCAAATATCGCGAAGTCAGACACACAAGAAAGTTCCCAAAGTATTTCATCCAAGATTCCAATTAAGGAGAGCGAATCGAAGCCAGAATCTACTGCCGGTACCACAACAACCGAAACAGCTGAAATTGCAACAAACAAGGAACAATTCCCTATCCCCCCACGGCAGCCAGTGGCCCCAGTTCGTCGCGGAAAAGGGAAAGGCTTTGGTTCAAAAGATCTTGCCGCAATGCGTGCCCGTTCGATGACAGCTCAAACAGATGGAGAAAATGATCAAAAGCCAACCGATGAAACGAAATAACGCTGTGACAATGTCACCACTATAGATATGATCCCCTTCTACTAGCTACTAACTATCATAGAGAATGATGTGAATAAGTTCCACTTGCGTGGCAGCCTATCGTATTAAAATGTGTATGACCTAAACAATTCTTCAAGTTGAGTTTATCTCTTTATCTTTCAACCACTGACAAATATATATAATTTCTGAACATTAGCTCTCTGTGGAGTCTGACGAGCAGCAGAGCCTTAGAAAAGAAAATGCCTCGTAACTTCCTTCTGATTTTGCTTCGCATACAGAGTTGCTGTCATTGCTAGCAATAGAGTTCGAAAAAGAAGGGATCGTCAGAGCTGTGTTGTCACCACGAGTGTGACTTCGAAATGGACTTGAATCTTTTAATCTTTGCGATAGCGACGAGGACATGCCTTCATGCTGGTCAATATTCCCGAACTTAGCACCCTCCCAGGCCCATAAAAAGTTGTAGCACCCTTCGTATGCTTTGTTACCCGCACAATGAGCAATCGTATTAGCAATGGCAATGTCGTCGATCAAATCGGAACGAGAACGCCGAACTTTGATGCTTCCGTACGATAATTGCTGTACCGCAATCAGGGCATTTGCAAACGAGGAAACACCGGAACGATTGTTCCATTCTATTTTTTTCTGCTGTCCTTTTGTAGGATTGCTAGAGGACGAATTGTGACAACCCTCGCCCCAATTGCATGGTTTCAAACACCTTAGGACCTTACCATTGAAAATTGATCGGTCAGGCTTTTCCCCATGCTTCCGATTCGGTATTTTCACCCGCCTGATCTCTGCCAATAGAATATAATTGATCTTGAGGTCTGCTAACCGAACGGCATTCCGCAATGTTCTCCGGCGAGCTATTCTCTGTAGCATATTAATTTGATCATAATGGAAGAAAAATATCACAAAATGTTACAAATGAAACCGACAGGTGAGCTAAGAAAAGAACGAATACACATAATAGAATCCAAGCATTTGCTTCTTCGGAACTTACCGAATTAGAAGTGTCGCTCTCAAAATTCAAGTATTCTAGTCGTAAGAGAAGCTGATTTGCGGCATGGCGTCCATCTGGTGGAACGTCGGAAAGGCGTAGGTACGAAACCAAAATATTTGCCGCCAAGCCATAGTCTTCGTCATCAATTGATTCGGTTTTGGTAGGTTGTGACCGTTGTTTTCGGTACATCTCTGGTAGAAATGGCAGCCCTTCGAATCCATAATTGGACAATAGGTATAAACTAAAGACAATATGGCTTGCAGATAATGAATCTATAGGACTGCTTGATGGCTCAAGAGAATACCGAGCTAGGGTATTGATAAATAATGCATTGAGTTCAGGCCCTACGAGTCTTGTAATTTGTTCTTGATTCGCTGTGTGCGTCAAAAGACATCGAAGCGAAAAAATAATGCATTCTAGGTCAAATGTGCCTGGCAAATAGCTGTCTGCCTTACCACGAAGGTTCATGGTGTTGGCAAGTAATTCAACGAGAAGTTCAACATCAGTGTTGGACATGACCAGTGGAGAATCGGTTCGATTGGCCTCTACCGTCGATGCCGATGATCGTAGTTTGCTTTGTCCAAAATGCCCCTGTGATCCAATCAAATACGATAAGGCCATTCTCTGTAAAGCATCACAAGTTTGAATAACGACAAGAGAAAATTAGTCAAATACCAAACTATAAGAAAACATGGACAAAACGAAAGAGAAAACTTACTGCTTTAAGTGCCTGAAAGTTCATCGTTTCTCGATTGCTCTGTGATATCGCGGAAGCAATCTTCTTCCTCAGGAACAGTCGTGGATACTGGGCAATCATTGTCAACACTTTAATGATGTGTGGCTCATTTATGTATTCTCTAGAGGCGGGAGACGCTGCTAGATTCAAAACAATCGATAAGGCCGCGTCTTGCATCGAATTCGATTCCCAGGAATAGGGAGAATTGATGTATGGTAGTAGTGGCAGCTCCGATGGTTGTTGTTCCGACTCACAACGGGCAATATCGCACTTGCCATGCACACGGGGGGCAATCCTGCTTTGAGAGCATATCTTTCTGTTTGACGTTCGTCTTGGCAAAAACGGTAGAGATGATTCTTTCGTTGGCGCAGTCGTTCTTCGAGCAATCATTGGGTGCGATTCCCGGCTCAGATGACTGTCGCTAGCACCAAGAATAGTAATGTACTGAACAATTAGAGAAAATATCCCGCTCTTAATCATTGCGTGGGCTGCGGTAGCATTTCGGTTACAAGGCTTTGTCAGATTCCGAAGTGCAGATAAACACCATTTCGCCGTCTCGGGATAGCTTTGTCGAGATGGTTCGACCATGGGAGGTGGATAGAGCTGTCCATAGGTGCGGTGCTGTAACGGCAACACTGAAGATGTTTCTCCCCTTAACATGCCTATATGTCTATGATTTTCACCTACATAGTTTCCTTCGATACTCCCCCATCGATCCAGCTCTTGCTCGTTGGATCGTAGCTGTCGAAGAATCTGATGAGTCGATGCTGTGGCTGGCAATACCCTTTGTCGACGCAATGGAATTGGAGTTGACTCATCTTCAAAGGATCGCAATTGCTGGTCCTTGGCCATGAGGATCGATAACCTCGTTGCATGAGATAAATATTTCTCACTAAAGTTACAATTCTCAATAGTCTCTCTGCGTGCTTCATATTCTTGAGGAGTTAGAGATGCTACACGCAGGGCAAAGGCCAATGATTCCACCAAGGCAGTGCTATCATTAGTGTCGAGAAGTTCTTTTCGCAACGACGACCGATCTAAAGTTTTTCTTTCTCCATCATTGTGATTGTATTGAATGACTTCGATTGTACTGCTTTGACGTTTGCTACCATTGATTCTTGCTCCCGCCATAACTTCGATCGAAGTGTTATGGCTATCTACACAAGCATCACAGGTGAGATTGACCAGCACTAGTGCCACGATGTAACTCGAAGGATCCTCGCACAAGAGTCTTGACAAGATTTCGACACCCTTGTGGTCCAATGCAATAATCTGCAAGTCAAAAGAAAACAAGATTGCAGTGTTAAGTCAAACTATCAGAACTGTGAAAATGGAAATTTCGATCTATGCAATATCATACAGGAACGTGCTCGTTTCAACGTACCTTTTTGTTTTCGTTAGGAATGCTCAGATTGCTCAAGAGTAAGAGGACTTGATTGTATTCCTTGGTCTGAACCATACAACGGTTCAAGAAGCGCAGCAAGGCTGGAACCAATCTGCCACTATCGGCACGAACCATCTGTACACGCGTCTCGTGAACGCTCTGGCAAGCCTTATTGGACAGAGATAGTAGCATCTTGAGGGCCTGAACAGGCCGTTTGGCGCTCGTCAACACTGCTGTTTCTAGATCGAGAATCAGATCGGGAACGTGTTTCAGCGTCACGTATCCATTTTCATGTCTCGTTCTACTTTTGGCATGGTCGTCTGGGATAATGGCGCGTTGTTTCGGATTGTCCTCGATGGTAGTCTTGGAAGTTGTGTACACTGATAAATCGTTAGAGCTACCGGAGCTGCCCGTATCGGACAGAATTGGACTATACGGTTCTTCGACGGTGCGAGGTGTGTCCTTTCTTTTGTGGTGGCATCGAAAAGAACAAAACTTTTTGCTTTTTTGTTTTTGCGTCGGTTTCTTCTTGACTGGCTTGTCCGTTTCTAGCCCAGAAACCGCTTTCGGTCGAAAAAGTTTCATTTCGTTGTTGGCGTGAATTTGTATTTCCATACCCGAGAGTGATCCAAGATCCTTGTCGTTGGTAGCCCCCACTCGGGAAGCCTTCTTGTTTCTTGCTCTAGTGGTTCCAAACAATCCCATTGTGTGATTATATAATGCACTATTTTGGATTGTCTTATTTTTCTATTCTATTATTTGTGGGCTGATCAGTCTATTTCTGCAAGGATTGACCACACGGTGACACGTCCCACGATACATGAGAAGAAACTCCCCGGAAGCGTCGCCGCGAAAAAACCACTGCTTTCATTTTACCATTTCATGGCTGAGGGTGGTGACCTCTTTACTCCACGCCCACAGAATTCGAAACAACTTTTCAA
>Ga0115013_10002291_pt1 | contig 10705 bp, 10 predicted proteins | sample SouAtlMetagenome_2_FD_88686 | JGI IMG/M metagenome (GOLD analysis project Ga0115013, IMG submission 88686) | Marine eukaryotic phytoplankton communities from Atlantic Ocean - South Atlantic ANT15 Metagenome | ecosystem: Environmental > Aquatic > Marine > Oceanic | place: South Atlantic Ocean...
CAAAAAATATCTCGAAGACTGACATAAAATTCGCCCGGGCCAAAAACTGGCAAGATATTGATAGTGAAGTAACGGTTTTACCATATCAGCACGCTATACCGGCCGGCACGTGCCCAGAGCCGGTATTTCCCTATATCCCCTATCTTCTTACTTATCCAAGTGGATTAAGCCCGGCGCTAAGTAGCCGCCGTAAAAACACCGGGGTGAACCTAAAGTAAGTTCACTTTAACGGTTTTCACTGGCACCCCAAAGGCCCGGGTGCGTACCCTTTGGTCTTGCGTTATTGGGCGCAATACACTAGATAGTTGAGTGAGCGAGTTAGTAATAATTAGCCCCACCCAGCGTCCAGGGTAAGCCTTGAATATATATACTAGCTTATTATTGACGGACACCGGAATGGGATGCGGTACTGCGATTTATAGAAGACATAAGTCACGGTCGCCGAAGGGACGTCTTACTGTCATCATCCTTCCTCAAAATGCGTTGTGTCTGCTTGCTTCGCTCGCAGGTGTCCGTTCGGCCTCAGTTGCGCGGCGCAGCGCCGCGTTCCGACGCCAGTATGGCCCCGGCCGGCAACTCATGGCCTCTACTAGTAAGGGTGGGTGACACCTCAGGGAGACGGGTGGCCTCCGTCGTATGTACCACCGCTACTAGCCTGTCGATGTCCATGAAAGCAGAGCCTATATAGCTATACTCGCTATCGCTGGCGGCATGGCTTGGTCTGGGGAAGCAATCGCTGGCGTAAGATTTTGTGTGTAAGCTTTTACAACCAAGTGTATTTGTGAATCATAGATCAAGACGCGGCATCGAGTAACCGAAGTACAGATTGATGGGCTGGCTCTGCTCAAACTCGTTGACCAGTGTCGTCATCCCTGGGCTTGTATTATTGCAAAAATGTCGCACTTCTAGGTGAAACACTGCCGTGTGGCCTTACCAAAGATGGTAGCAGGATCTTTGCTCGGCCTGGATCGAGGATCAATCTTAGAGGTGACTCATTGCTTTCCCTTCCCGGCACCCGACGACAAGGATGAACATGGTGACGGAAGTGACCTATCCGACCCCAACCATGACCCAAGTCTAGATGGTGAAGAATATCAGATGGAGATGATGAAGATGCTACGAGAAGTTAATGTGGACAATAACTGTGTCGGATGGTACAAGTCCATTTATCTGGGCTCTTTTTGTCAAACTCCGCTGGTGGAAACACAAGTTAATTATCAAGAAAATTTAAGTGACAATTGTGTAGTTTTGTTGTACGATCCCATCGCAACTTGTGGGGGCACACTCAATGTGAAGGCTTACCAGCTCTCTGAGCAGTTCATATCTTCATACCGCGGTAAGACGAACGCCTATTTTTCTCCAGCCTCCATACTAATAGAACTACCCTTGAAGATACGAAATCCTGGTTTAATCACCGCCCTTCTTTTTGATATTTACAGTTCCCCATTCCCTATGAGACAACAATTGTATGCCACCACCAACTTAGATGATGTTGCAACTTTTGAGAGCTACTTACAGTATTGCTGCCAGTGGGTTGATGAATTAGTCGAAGAGCAAAGCAAGTTTCAATATCACTTGCGTAGCATTGAACGCCACAAAGATAACTCCAAATGGCAGAACAGACGCAGAGCCGAGGCCGATGATGATGTTGCGGATGCTTCTTGGAATACCCCCCCCACCCCTCCCCGTCTCGACTCACTTCTCATCACTAACCAGATTCAACAGTATTGCGCTCGGATTGGTGCACATTCCTTTAGCACCTTTTCAAAGCTTCATCTAAGTAACAACCTTGGCTGACGTTTTTACTCAACATAATTTCCACTGGGCCACGAGCAGTGCTTTCCCCGGGGAATCCCTCCATCGAGGGCTAATTCGAGGCTGAGCGCCGGACTCAGAGCCCGAGGATGCGACCCCTCAGACCGGCATGGAAACAAGATGGCGAATGTGGATAAAATAGCAATTCAGACGACCCGGGAGCTCAAGATAGGTGAGGGAACCAGACTCAGCCGCTGCGGACTCGGACTCGAGCAACAATGGCGAAGCGGCGCGATCTTCCAAATTGAGCCTCCAAATTAGACCAGAAGTCGACCACGGCCGGCGCCTAAGACTACGTTTGTATTCACTATGGAGGAATTCTGGTCTGGCTTTCTTCTAGGAGAAATATGGAGGCTTCCATTTACCCAGTACTGGGTTAGCCTAGAGTCTGAGGGTTTACGGTCACGGTTCGGATAACACTGGCATGTGTGTTTTCGACACCTGTTCGGGTTACACGGACGTTTATTGGGTAGTAAGCTGCCGGTTAGGAGGACTCGGATGCAGCCTCCTGAGAAGCCAAGCGAGCGACGCGAGATCATGATGGGCCCGGATTTCTACCTCCCCCTATATCTCTCTGTGGCACTCAGGCTCAGTGACAGGCTGGCGCGACGTTCCGAGTAGCTCCGAACTTAGCGGGCCGCTGGCACATCGTCATATCTTGGCCGTTTGCCCCCCCCCGCGCGCGGCTAACCAAAAGCTCGAATAGAGGAGAATAGACCTTGTTTACGAGAACCTACCTCTGGCTTTCCCAAGTGCTTTCCCCCATTCAGAGGCAGATGAGCTCAGGAGAAATTGGGGAGGTCTGTCCGTGAAGTGCACGTCGTTAAGTACGATGACTATGGCCATCTGCGCGTCTTGCCTAGGGAATAATTTGAACTGGAACTCCCCGTAGCGTATAACGAAGGCTTCTGGTGGTACATAATGCTGCTGGTCCTAGACTAATTTCCCATGGAGTCTGCGCCAATTTACATCACATTACAGTACTAAGCAATTTCTTTCCAATGCACTTTGTTATCTCGGTATTTTGTTACCACTAGTTTTTTTAATCATCTTGCGTTCCTGAGCCTCGAGGGTTACTTGCCATTCCCATGTCCACCACTTTAAGCGGCTTTGTAGTTCGCGGTGTTGCTTTGATCGTTTCTTAAGTATCTTCGCTGATTGGGGGAGTGTGTCGCCCAAGCGCCTGGCTATCAGAAGCTGATACTGCCCAACTGCGGTGTGGTAGTCACCGTATCTCTTAATTAAGCTCTGTGTAAGCTGACTTTCATATACTAGGCGCCCGAATGCAGTCCAAACTCGACCAGACCAAGACTGGGGAGGGATTCGATAAATGCGGAGCCCCTTTCCGTCCAAAACAACACTGTCGCCAAGCCAGCAGAAACGCAACCTGAGTTTGGCTTGAGTCACCGCATCAAGGCTACTATTGATGCGGCAGAGGCGCCACCCAATTCGAATCCTATCATTTGGCCGCAGAATATCTCGTAAATCATGCGAGACGCGAACCGTTTTCTCACCAGCAACCGGAAATGCATAGCCTGGTAGTCTGACTCCGCCTGTTTTGGCCTGAATATGAAGTTCGGCAACAGACCCAATGTCCAGGTGGTGTCCAGGATACTTCTTTGCATTTGAAGAGCAGCCCACGCCCCAACACGTATCAGGAACATTCTGTGAGATGAAGTAACGTGCACGCGCTCGCCTACGATCAAGCTGAAATGATCATTTAGGCCAAGGGGGGGCAGGACTGACACCGATTCCTGCTTCCAGAATGCAATACGCTTCATGACCTGGTGCAATCTTCCATCTTCACGCGAGACTGCCAAATTACTCTCAAGGCCATTCCAAACCGGAGCACTGGTCCTCCTCTGCGGCCAGGCACAACGCGCACCCTTGCGAAGCGTGCGCAGTCGTGTTTGCCCTAAATATCGGCCTATAGCTGCGCGATAGCTACGCTGAATCCTCAGCACTGCGTGAGCACGGAGTTGTGGCTCGGCAGCACAAGCAGATTCGTGCCTTGACTTTTCCTTCAGCTGTCGCACATTTTCACGAAAGGTTTGTTCGTCATGAGAGTGCATATCTGCCGTGTAATATCCAAGGCGGGTACATGCGTGTGCAAGTCGTGTACCCTGTGAATGGAGACGGGAATAGCACGTCGCACAATATGACTCCTGGCAGGGTGCGCAACGCCATCTAGCTGCAAAATCACCACATAGCGCGCAAGGCTGAACAAGGGCTGTCCAGAGATGAGGCCGCGAATGGGCTTTAAATCTACCCAAAGCATGCTCGTTCCGAGATGGTGCGCGTGAACTTTTATCTGATTGTAGGCTGGCTTCTACTGAGGGGCCTTGTGATGCCACTCCATTCTTCTGTGCTCGCCCACCGGCAGCAGCAGAATGTCGGTTATGAAAACACACCTACATTGATACTAAATAAACACGCTCAAGCAGCGGACACCGCTACAATACGTCGCACAGGGAGACAGAGCGCCCCTCCAATGCTGAGCAATCGCCACAAATTCGACTTGCTGGTTGATTGCTGTTACAATCCACACAATTCACAATAGCATAATAAGAATGATTCTGACTTTTCCCTCGTCGATGAACCTCTTTCCAGCATGTTTTGCAATACCTTCGACGATAAATGATCAACAGGCGTATCTTGACTGCATTTGACACTGTGATGTCTACGGATCCCCACAAGTACCCAGGCAAACCCTTTCTGCTGCTGCAGTGCCGCAAAACGCGCAGTGTACGACAAATTTGGTACAATTATTTGGTCTCTGCGATGCTTGCTTGACATCGTGCTCGCCCAAGAGCCTCGGCTTTGCCCATGCCACACGACCATTCTTGATTTCATTCATATGCTTCCCCAACCCAATGAAGGCCCAATAATATATTTGGCGAGGCGTCGAACGACTCCTGGCACACTGCATGAGCTCATCGTAGTCAACAAAATATTTCCTGTAGGCCTGCCTCGCGAGCTTGCTGGTAGCCGCACGAGCGATAGGGCCACGTGCGATTCTTCTCTGGATAGCGGCTGCGGCGATCTGGGTAGCTCGAACGTGCAGCGCATGATATTGTGCTCGCTGATTTTTCTGTGCGCAACTGCGGGCAAGTGAAGCACGAAAAGAACCCTGTATTATTGCTGTGGCTGTGTTAATTCTGCGGTCAGCTCGTTTGTTAAGAGCCTGACTTATCTGTGAGGCCCACTCTAGAGGCAACCATTTATCGAGCATGGCGAGTGCCCTGGATAGTCGAGTTTGCCGGGATGCCACTCTCCCCATTTCCAATGTGTTAGGCCACAACTTTGTACAAACATGATTGAGACAGACCTAAGAGAAGGTCATTCTGTTTTTGTTGATACTCTAGTACTCTGTAATGAGCCAAGAAGGTAGAGAAGTCGATATTTTTGTGTCCTTGTTTTTTCTCCTTGGTAACAACGAGCTCAAGGTCATTTGCTTTTATACGTTTTGAGCCCAAAACCACATTTGGAGTGTCCTTAAAAAGCCGAACAAACTCCGAAGATGTCATTTGGGCATCAAGGCAATTCTGCTGCGACATTACACGGTCAATACTCTTATGACGGACGGGATGAGCACCTACATTGATGCCAGGGTTTAGTTCGGCCGAATAGCAATACGGATGGTCTGACTTACGGCAGTAATGAGCAAAAACCGCTTGAAACTCCCCTTTGTACTCCCCACCCTTTGTATATGACTCGGTGCAAAGTTCTGTACATGTAGTCTGATGACACATCGAGAGCACGGCATACACTTGGAGTGTCTTCTCATCTCTCAGAATGGTTGTCTTGTTAACCCGGGCAATTAGTCTAGCGGATAGAAATCGGCGAAACAGCGCTTGGAGAACTCTTGTGGGATGATTTAGATGTTCTCGTAAAGAGAATTGTGGACCATGGGCCTTCATGCTAGCCAGCTTGCGAGCTATAGCTTGAAGTCGGACAGCGGCTACCCTCCTAGATCGCACGTGCCAAGCTACAGCACGGCCTTGGATACCACGAACAGTCTTTTGAATTTTGATGACATAAATTCCTCGATGTCTGACAAGCGCACGTCCATTAGCCATCCAGCGACGCGCCAATCGTTGCATCACCAGAGCCATTGCCTGCAGTTGAGTGGACCTTTTAGCGTGCGTCCCTATTTTTGTGGCGACAAGTGCCTTTTGTATGCGGGTTACACAGCAGTGGGCGCGATATGCCGCTGCTATTCTCGTGACCGCGACATGCTTCGTGTGGTTGTATACCTGGTGTGGTATTCTAGCATTTGCAGCAGCAGCAGCAAGCCGATATGCCCGATTCATATAAACACTCCATTGTCGAGCATATGATTCTGTTCGTATGTCTTTAATCTTCTTTGGGTTTGCATCACAAGATGGTAATGCATTAAGTAGTAGTGTGCGATGTTTTCTGTCTGCTATCGTGTTAATATCAGCATAAAAATGCAGCTGCCGGGCGAGTCGTAGTGCAACTTTCTGACGATATTGTGATTGGACCCAAATGGCTATCCGGAATTTCAGATTCCTCGCCTGTGCAAACATTATGAAATGGGTGGCGAAGGGATGACGGGGGTAGAAAACTTACATCTCTGCCAGAATCTCGAGAATGACGACGTTTAGCACGTGCATTGAAGTTTAATATTGATCTACGAATTATATCTGCCTTGCATGTTCGCATCCGTTCCTCTGTAAATCTATGCTGACGCATGTCCATGCGTTTTCTCCAGCGTTCTTGAAGAATTATCGCCGCACCACTGTTCTTGAAATGCCAGTGGTGTTTTGCAGCCAGCTTTCTCATATATTTCATTCTCCCCATGGCATGAGCAGCCGCCCGTGCTGTGTGAAAACGGTCTCGACCTTTGTTTCCGCGTACGTGTCGCTGTATTTCGACTACGGCAGAGTGCTCCTGCGCTCGCTTATGAACCAAGAAGTCTAGGCTTCTTTTGGCTATATTGTCCCTGACAAAGTGTTGGAGAGTTGTTGCAGCGAGAGTAGCAAAGTGTATCTCATCCTTGGCTGCCCTGAGTTTACCTCGTAGGATGGCCTGAGATACTCTAGCAGCCATCTCCCTTCTGCGTGCAAACCGCCCTACAGTTTGGCGTCCTTGTTCAAACTGTATTTTCCGGAGCAAAGATCGCCTCTGATATTCAATTGTGGCCAGGAGAAAACGGCCAGTCTGCTGGAGCACTGCGCTGGCAGCTTTCAAAGATGGTGAGATGGAATTTAGCGCTTTGAAATGCCACAATCTGATATAATAGTGCATCAGCCTAGTTCTATGTGTCCTTTTCTCCCCAGCCTGGCGATCGGTGCAAGGAAGGGAAGAGACCGTGTCTCGCAGGGAGAGGGGTTGATCCATGCTCTGTTTGGTGATTTTTGTTGAGTTGATGCGCATGCTTTTGATACTGCGAGCAGTTGACTTTAGGCTCAATGCTGCCCGCGCAGCAGGACTAAAGGACTTGCCGAGCCTTGATACTCGCAATGAATCCGGTTTAATGAGCTGCCTTAAGGGCAGCGGCGCATTTGGTTTAATACTATTAGCTCGGGGCGCATTGCAAGTATCCATCTTATTGCCCAATAGTGATGGTCCGCTTAATTGAAGCGCACCTTCGTACATTATCTTACCCGGATGCGAAGTTTCGACGGGGCAATGAACAGAGGCATTTAACCGGCTTCCAACCAAGTGATTTGAGGCCATGCGAAAGTTGTTTCGTTTCAGTGCACTAAGCACTTTTTGAATTCGCTGGATTCGCAATGACTCGGTTTCTGTCGGTTTCGGCAAGCGACTAAGGTCGCGCCGCTCATTTTGAGAAACACAATCTACAGAAGGAATGGAAGTCGCCACCTGGGCCGTCGCGAGAGTTGATACCATCTCGCTTTGCCTTGCCGAAATTACAAGACGCGACAAGACCTGCAGCTCCATGGGACAAGAGCACTAAATTGCTAGAAAGTCATTTGGTTCATTTCATACCGTAGGTAGTACACTGCGGCATCAGTTCCAAGCCATGTATACATTGTATCCTATACGTGCACGAGCTTGTATATCATCGGCGCCGAGAACTTGAACTTCGAGTCGGTCTCTCGCGACGTTAAGACGGCCACTATGATATGCCAAGATGACCGTAGCTTTGCCCGGGCGGCAGCCGCGCGGGGGGCAGCTTGCGCACCCCCGGCCCGGGCAGGATTTCAAGTTCAAGTTCAACTTGGGCGTACGTTGTACACCGTCGCTGGATATTGGTGCTAGGTGCGTCTTTTTAATGCAAAAAGGCAGAGTATCCCGCAATGCAAAAAGGCACTGGCAGAGTATCCCGGGCCGAGTCCCGCATTTCCAGGCCCGGGCGCTCGAGCAGCCCACTGGCAGGCCGAGCAGCGTGCGGATGCACTGGCACCTAGAGAAAACCACGAAGGGCATCCTCGACTTTTTCAAAAGATGCTAAATGGCCTGTAGGTTTAGTTTTCGGCATCCATATGTTTACATTCTTTCCGGCCCGGGCCCGCCGGGTATTTTTGAGAAATTCAGTAATGTGAGGAAGGGTAAGAATGTTGCGTACCAACGCATATATGACAGGACAAGAGTGTTCCGAGTAAGGAAAAAGAGAGTCCAGCGCTCGTGATGTCGAAGATTCTCTTGTGATGGGTTGCATTTGAATTTTCCCTTTCCGTGTCTGCGGCCCCGGGCTGAGAGATCAGGCTCCGTTTCATTTGAGAAGACGAACAAGTTCTGGTTAAACTTCTTGAAAGTCCTATGTGTGCTAGGTATCCCTTCGTAGGCTACATCGTCCCATAGGGAAATCGGCAGAGAACTTGACCTCAAGTTGAACTCAGGCTTGACTCGGAAGTCACGCTTAGCCTGCCAGTACCGCCAGTAGTGAGTAGTAGTACCTTCAAGTTGGACTCGGAAGTTCAAATTACCGCTCCGTGCCTCGGACCTTGGGTTTGGGATTTTACACACCTATTTTGTCCCAACCCCATCATATCACATCGAGGGGACCCCCTATACTCAGCCCCTGGGACTCAGTGGGAGGTGTCTCGCAATGTGTCACGATAAGCTTTGTGAATAGGGTACCATGCCGCGCGCGCCCAGACTTTTTGCGTGACTCCAGCTCTAAGTCTCATGGCCCTTTCTCGCCACCCTGTTTACTATATTCCATGTTTGCTCTGTTGTGGAAACTGTTCAATACTCTCGAGAGAGGCCTCCGTTGGAAAAAACTCCGTCAGCCCACACCTGCTAGGTCGGAGCAGTGACAGCAGTTTGAGGCTTGAAGAGCAAACCTGGCAAGGGCGGCAGATCGAACTTGGGTGCGGTCGTGATATCACACTTGACTGGGCAGAGCTACGAAGGCGTGTATCAATGACCGATGCACGACTACTGCTAAGGACAACTGCCCTTGACCTGGCAATCCGCGAGAAATTTGTTGTCTTTGACCTGGGTGTTCTCCGAGGCTATGTTGATTGCGACCGATGTGTCCTACTCCTCCCTACGCCTACTGACATCCAATTGGATGGGACCACTTCTCTGATGTCATCAATGAGAGAGCATATCGCACACGTTGAAACTCATATCCTTGAAGCTCTGTCTCGGCCAGGTGGGCGGCGACTGAGCTTCACAATGGTAGTGGTGGAGAGCCTTCTTGAAGAGGTATGTGCATGCATATAACATGACCTAGTCTATATATGAAACGCGATATCTATTCAAATTGCACTTAGGCATATCGCCATGCGCTGGGAGAATTCTCGCGGCTTGAACGGGCTATCGGCGCAGAGCTGGGGGCGTTATGTGACCTAGGCAACTCAGAGACAGCTCGTGCCGGCACACTATGTCGCATACTGCCGCTAGAGACCCGACTCAGGGAAGAGGCTGTACGAGGTCGACGCATATGTGCACTGATAGGTGATGCTCTAGAATCTGATGTCGAGGGTATCCAAGCAGATCATGTGCTACTGGCGAGTAATGTTGTACCCTACGAACGCTCTGATGAAGCCCGCCAAATACCACCAATGATTGACGAATTTGCTCGATACACCAACGAGGAGGTTGTTGCCTCCATCTTTGAGAATTATCTTTGTCGTTGGGAGGAAGTTAATGATGGTATTGAAAAGCTTGTCGGGGCTATTGATTCCACTCGCAAGTTGATTGAGCTGACTCTCGACAATGAACGTAATCGCATCGAACGTATGGAACTCTACCTGTCTATGGGCAGCCTTAGCTTTGCGATGATGTCTGCTGTTGGTGGATTTTTTGGAATGAATCTCCTTTCGGGGTTTGAAGATCATCCCAAAAAATTTTGGATTGTCACTTATGTGACCCTCGTTGCTTCCACCTCACTTTGGTACGTCACTTGGCAGCGCTTCCACCTTGGTCGCCAGGTGCAAAATCAACGGGTTTCCGGCTTTGTTGTGTCTCTCCGGCGTGCAATTATCCCCCAAATGCCGCCCACTTTCTTTTAGAGCAAAGCTGGATCATAATCCAAAAACAAGCTATCGGAGGGGTGAACACTCCCGTTCACGGCCCCTAAGCCTCAGGACACAGGGCTCTTGGAAAACTCGATCATCACAAATGCGTTTTGGACGCAGCTTCTAGGGATATTCACCTAGGGGCTACCGCCCCTCTGTGAATTTCTGCGCATCTTCCATGAGATACAACGGAAGCGACCCTGAAAAAGACTTGTTTGGCAGGGCCGCCCCCTCCAGTGGGGGTCCATGCCGCATCCGTTATCGCCGTGCAAAAAGAGGTTTCCGGGTCGAGAGAAAGGCCGGCAGGCGGTCATTTTCCGGCTGGCTGATCACCGTGACAAAGCATTAGCTGCGAATGATCCTCAGGAGGTGCCTCACATTCTGGCGGAGTACGGGGCCCTGAAAAATCGAGGGGGCGGAAGGGCCCCCAC
>Ga0115013_10002292_pt1 | contig 10701 bp, 7 predicted proteins | sample SouAtlMetagenome_2_FD_88686 | JGI IMG/M metagenome (GOLD analysis project Ga0115013, IMG submission 88686) | Marine eukaryotic phytoplankton communities from Atlantic Ocean - South Atlantic ANT15 Metagenome | ecosystem: Environmental > Aquatic > Marine > Oceanic | place: South Atlantic Ocean...
AATTCTGGTGCAACAGCAGTTGTTGAAGGCATCGGGGATCACGGTTGTGAATATATGACTGGCGGTATCGCTGTTATTCTCGGAGAGTTTGGACGTAATTTTGCTGCCGGAATGAGTGGTGGAGTTGCTTATTTATATTCTCCTGATGGCACTTTTGATGAGCGCAACTTTAATATGGAAATGATCGGATTAGAAGACCCTTCTACTGATGATCTCACCCATTTGGAAGAGCTGATCAACAAGCATGTCAAATACACAGCGAGTAACAAAGCAACTGCAATCCTCAACAATTGGGAAGCAGAGAAAAAGAATTTTATCAAGGTCATGCCAACGGACTACAAAAAAGCGCTAGCTCGCTTGGCAGAAGAGGCCAAACAAGAAGTAAACTAATATGGGAAAGCTAAGAGGATTTTTAGAGTACGACCGAATTGTCGAGGCAAACATAGCTGTCGCTGACCGAGTCAAGAACTACAAGGAATTTACGGTTCATCCTGGTGAAGAAAAGTTACAAGACCAAGGAGCGCGTTGTATGGATTGCGGGGTTCCATTTTGTCACAGCGGCTGTCCACTTGGCAATATGATTCCTGACTTTAACGATGCTGTTTATCAAAATGATTGGGAAAAAGCGCTTCGAATTCTACATTCTACAAACAATTTTCCAGAGTTTACAGGCCGACTATGCCCAGCGCCATGTGAGGCAGCCTGTGTTTTGGGGATTATCAATCCGCCTGTTTCGATTGAAATGATTGAAAAATACATCGTTGAACGCGGATTTAAAGAAGGATGGATTCAGGCAAACCCACCCAAAAATAGAACGGGAAAAACCATTGCCGTTGTCGGATCGGGTCCAGCCGGATTGGCTGCTGCTCAACAACTCAACAGAGCGGGACATACTGTCACGGTTTTTGAACGAGATGAAAAAGTCGGTGGATTGCTGCGATATGGAATCCCTGATTTCAAAATGGAAAAACATATCATCGAACGTCGTGTGTCTATCATAGAAGAGGAAGGTATTGTCTTCAAAACAGGGGTTGAGGTTGGTAAAAACTACAGTGTAGAAGAGCTCAAGAATTTTGATGCTGTTGTCCTTTGCGGCGGTGCAACCATTCGCAGAAGGTTGCCCATTCCTGGCTCAGATGCCAAAGGAGTTGTACAGGCGATGGACTTTTTACCAAAAAGCAACCGATGGGTTGACGGACTGACAGATGTCGATCCTGAACTTCACGCACAAGGCAAAAACGTCATTGTGATTGGTGGTGGAGATACGGGTTCTGACTGTATTGGTACGTCAAATCGCCAAGGGGCAGCGAGTGTGACCAATTTTGAAATCATGCCACGACCTGCTGATGACCGAACGGCTGAACACCCTTGGCCCTACTGGCCTTTTAAGCACAAAACCTCCTCCTCGCATGAAGAAGGAAGCGAGCGTGAGTTTAGCATCATGACAAAGGAGTTTGTAACAGGTGATGACGGCAGACTATCTGGTCTTAAAACCGTGCACGTGCATTGGGAAAAACAAGAAGGAGAAAGACCAAAGCTTGTGGAAGAGCCCAATTCTGAAAAAGAGTGGCCTTGCGACCTTGCTTTACTCGCTCTTGGATTTACGGGACCTGAGCCAACTTTAGCTGAGCAACTCGGCATTCAACTGGACGAACGCTCAAATATCAATGCAGACACTAAGTCGTATCAGACCAATGTTCCAAACATCTTTGCTGCAGGGGATATGCGACGTGGTCAGTCTTTGATCGTATGGGCAATTTCTGAGGGCAGAGAAGCTGCCTTTCAAGTCGATAAATTTTTGATGGGTACTACACAACTTCCAACAAAAACTCACGGAGATTTACCGAGTCATCCATAAATTTTATTGAAAAAAGTTCCAGACAATCCCAAATCGTAAAATAAAATCCCGATACGGATAATCTGGTGCCGCCAATCTGTTGTTGCCATTCCATGCTGCACCTAAGTTTTCAGCATTAAAATACAGTCGTGTTTGCTGGATTTTCGCATTAAAAAAGGCACTAAACAAAGGTTCTCCCCCGATTTTAACGGCATCTTGAACCACATAATCGGAAAGTATGGGGCTATATGCATCCGCATAGAAAGAAGAATAGTATTTGACTGTCGCTCCAATTTGCACAAAGGCCGCTTTGCGAAACCACTCATCAGCATAGGAAATGGTTGATCTCCCCAAGAAATCTGGAAGATGAATCGGAGCGTTGTCGTCTACTTGCTGGAACTGAATGTTTGTGTCTAATGAAAATACGCCAAAAGACAACGTATTATCCCAACGCGCCTTTAGTAGGTGTATCGTTTCATTCCATTGTTCAGGGCTTGTAAACAAAGACCCTTTTTCCAAGTCTTGTTGAAAAAAGGCATAGTTGTCGAGCGTTGTCAAAGAAACCGAAAACAAGCCAAGTTTTGGTACATCCAAACTGGAGAAAAGGGTGGATCGGTTGGTCTTAAGCATACTTTTCTGCCAGATAAAAGATGCATAGCTGCTGTGATAATTGAGCATGGTAAATCGAGGGGAATAGGTCTCCCAGCGAAAACCACCTTGCAAACGAATTTTTTTAATTTTTGGGAAAGAAGCGGTTAGCTGTGCAAAACTCCCCAACTGATTATCGTCTGCTGACTGCTCAAAATGAAACTTCAATTGACTGTCTTGTAATGAAAACCCGAGCTTTGCACCCACGGCAATACCAGACTCATTGATCTCACGGTCAAGGGTCGTGTGTACGTTGTTGTAGCTGTATTTCAAAGCCGATCCATAGGCCTCGATTTGACCCCATTTTGATTGTTCAAAAAGCGCATACACATCATGTCTTGTGCTTGAGTAGTGCACCCTGTCTTTTGGGGTTGTATAGCCCTCTGCAAGCGTTCCAAACCCTTCCACTGCCGATAGCTGATCAAAGGTGTGTCGCTGTGAATCGGTTTGTATGCGGTGCCCGAGGCGAAGTGCAGGCACTGGAATCGAGTCGGATGTCATAATCAGTGCATAGTCCTGCTCTAAAAAATAGCGTTTTCCTGTAAAAAAATGAGTTGCATTTTGAAACTTGACCGACAGACGAGCCCGATCTTCAAATTCTGTGATTTTGTCCGTGTAGTTTTGCAGGGATACATCATCTAACCCGCCATTTTCTTGTTGTTCGATTTTTTGGTTTGCCACCTGAAATCGCAATCGATACCTGCGATTTGGGTTTTCATACCAAGTGGAAAAACGAAGCTGACTCACCCCAGACAAGTTGTGTTGGTAATGCCCAAGTGAGCGATGGCCCCGATAGGCAATCGCATAATTCATACGTGGACTGAGGTTTGCTGTGATCAGCACATCGGAAGATTGACCTTGCTGAAATGTCGTTTTAAAATACATTTCGGTCAGTGGCGTTGGCACATGGTAATAGGAAACCTCATGGGGCTGAAACATTTGATGGGATTTTGCACGAAAGCCCGGCATTGGTAAAATCGACTGCGGACCCAATTGAATTGACAGATAATTGACGGTTTGACCTGAGTTGGCAAACGCCAAGTGTTCAAAATCGTCCTTTCGGCGAAAGTTAAACTTATATTGTTTTGCAACGCTAAGGGTTGTATCTACAAAAGTGGTGTCTCGATCCTGTGAGATAATCAGATAGTCTGTTATCGGTTTCTTTTCCGTAAACTTTTGTTTGGACCGCTTGCCAAACAAACTGTCTTGGTCTTGGAAAGACCCTTGAATTTGATTGTTTGGCGAGAAGTTTCCTTGAAGTCCGTTTGTCGGAAGTGGTGTCTTTATATTTGGTCGACCTTGAGATTGGACAGCAAAAGCAGCGAGCAAGCAACAACCAACAAAAATAGACCTGATCGAATTCATTTGTGCAAAGGTAGAGAATTCGGGTGGACAGATATTTGAATTTAGGTACAGCTAAGGATTAATTTTGTAGTTTAGAAATATATTCGGTCTACTTGTGTAATTTTATTATCGTGAGATTGACAAAGAATATTACAGAGCAAAATACTGTTTTTAATTGAAAAGATTTATAAAACTTGACGACTTTTATGATTTGTATCATAAGTTTAAGCAAAGAGGGTTGAGATTTATATTGTCCAAATTCAATAGTCGGAGTATCCTTAGAACAAAGTCTGCTTTTAACCAAACAAGACACGAAAGTGCTGACTGGTGGGTCATCCCAACAGTTCGTGAAAGATGGAATAAAATGATATCTGGAAATCCCAAGGAAGAATATATATCATTTTTTGTAGATAACTACCTAAGCGGCAAAAAAAACTTGAAATTAATCTCGTTTGGAAGCGGGAGTTGTTCTGCTGAGATAGAATTAGCCAAACATGGGGTCTTTGAAGAAATAGTTGAAAAGCCCTTTGGCGGTAGTATCTTAATGACAGTTTTAAAAGATATCTCTCATCATTTTTTAGAGTTAAACGACGAAAAATCACTGATTTTAACCAAGCTATTTGATTTTGAAGACATTTATTTAAAAAATCATTCTTCAGATTTTATTTTTGGCGTATATAAAAAAAAGCATAATTAAGAATATTTATAACGTTGAGGATTAATTACATTTTACAAACCCCATTTTCTAAAAATCACATGAATATTATATTTTAATTTCATGCAAACCCAACACACCAAGTTTGTTGAATGTGGTACCGATGAGGCCGGTCGGGGTTGCTTGGCAGGGCCTGTCACGGCTGCTGCTGTGATCCTTCCCCCCTCCTATTCACATTCTTTGCTTACCGATTCCAAAAAACTGACTGCCAAACAACGAACCGAATTGCGAAAAGAAATCGAGCGTGTTGCCATCGCCTATGGCATTGCCCACGTACTCCCTGAAAGAATAGATGAAATCAATATCCTCAATGCATCGATCGAAGCCATGCATCTCGCCATTCAAAAGCTCAATCCCCCACCAGAATATATTCTTGTCGATGGTAACCGCTTTACGCCCCATCTAGAAATCCCACACAAATGCATGGTCAAAGGAGATGCCTGCTTTCTCAATATTGCAGCCGCATCGGTACTGGCAAAAACTGAACGAGATGATTTTATGAAGAAACTTCACAGTAAATTCCCAGACTATGGATGGGATACAAACAAGGGATATCCAACCAAAAAACACCGAAAAGGCATCCAGTCTGTTGGTGTGTCAAAATGGCATAGAAAAAGTTTTACATTATTACCCACACAAACGCAATTCGACTTTTAACTTTATTAACTTTGTACCATGCGCTATTTGCTCGTTTGCTTTGTGCTTTTTGCCTTGACGCAATGCTCAACCCCACCGCAGACAACGGTGAATCCCCTTGGCTTTATCCCTGCAAAACCCATTGCAATTCTTCATGCCGAGGATATGGAATCCTTAGTTGAGTTTTCAAATAGCCAGACACAACTCAGTCGTTTTCTCGCTCCGCTTGTATCCATAGAAGAGCATTGGTTATCTTTTCAAGAGTGTATCGTCAGTTATCATGAAGAGGGTGTCGAAGAATACAAGTACCTTTTGATTCGTCCTTTGGCTAAAATCGATAGCGTTCCCCAACTTGTTGGAGATACGCTACAATATGAAAACTTACCAGTTATTCGGTTTAAAAAACAAAGTATCGACCGCTATGCTATTGTTCATCAGAATACCTATTTTGAATCTGACTCGAAAATTTTAATCGAGAACTGTATCCGACTTCACACTGCACCAAATCGAGCGGATGAAAATCTTCAAAAACTGTACAACTCAAAAGCAGGGCCTTTTCAATTTTTTATTAATGAGAGATCCCAAACCCTATTAACAGAGAAATTTAAGACAACGATTCCCTTTAACCTCTCCGATTTTTCGTCTTGGGTATCCATCCAGCCAGAAGTCGAAAATGGAAATACCATTTTGAACGCCATCGGTTTACTCTCTGCAGAGAAGTTGACAAAAATAAGTCTAGTAACCAATCAGGCACACGATCTGTCAAAATTACTCTCAAATCTTCCCCTTACAATGATCGGAGCATCACTATATGGATTTGACGTTGATCGATTCTCCGTTATTCGGGATCGTTATAACGCACAACATAATTTACCAAGTCCACCAATCAACAGTTTTTTGATGCAAGCTCATGCAGTTGCCAAGGTGCACACGCTGCAAAATCAAATTGCAGTGCTGGACATGACAGGAGTTGAGGGTGTTATCGACATACTGGAAAAAAATGCGGAAGCTACGCGCAAGTTGAGGGATGTAATAACCTATCAGTTCTCAAAAGAAAAATCGATTCAACGGCTGGGCGCACCTTTATTGAATCTGCCAACGTTCACACATGCGTCTATATTGAATGACCTATTGTTTTTAGCTCCATCCGAAGCATCTCTTACAGAAGTGCTAACGCAAATCTTCAACGGGTATTCCCTAGGCAGCGACGAGCAGTTTGCTGGACTTTTGGAAAAAATTCCAAATGAGTCCTCTTTGCTCTTTGTGGGCGTGGAGGAGTTCTTTTTAAAACAACTCAATTCTCTATTGATTGACGATAACCGGATGGAATCCACTAGCGAATTCCCCTTTTGGCTTGGAGTGGGATTGGTCGAAAGTGGCGTTGCTCAAATCCAATTTCAGCGGGTATCCAAACAAGAAAAAATCAAAAATAAACGTCCCAAACTCTTGTTTTCAACGCCAATTGAAAGCACCATATCGCAAGGTCCAAACGCTGTGCGCAATCATCTCAACGGTTCGATGGAATGGGTCGTTCAAGATGAAAAGCACAATTTGATATTGATCAGCAGTAGTGGCAAAAGCACTTGGACAAGACCCATCGGTAGTCCGATTCAGTTTCCTATTCGTCAAGTTGATTTGTATAAAAACAGTCGACTTCAAATGGCTTACACCACAAAAAATGGCTTTGAAGTCATCGATCGCAATGCAAGTCCTGTACCTCCCTTTTCTTCGACCCTCAACAATCCCTTGCCTCTCGCTGTTTTTGATTATGAAAACTCCCGAGACTATCGACTCGTTTTGATCGACCAAAACAAGTTAGAATTGCGCGATCGGAAGTTTACGAAAGTCAGCGGATTCAACCTTACAAAAGCCAATCTTAAGTATGCCCCCAAACATATTCGAATTGGTACAAGAGACTATATAACAATGGTCGAAAAAAGTGGAAAATTGCTTTTACTAGATCGCAGGGGGAATATTCGTATCAAAACACCAAATGATTTGGTGATATCCACCGATGTGTATCTGTATCAAAATGGTTTTGTTGGTCTGGACAATAAAAACCGACTGTTTCGCATTGAAATCAACGGTAAAATCAGCTATCGCACACTCCCCTTTGAAACCCCATATCAAGTTCGTGCAAGAGGTAAAAACCTTGTGTTGCTCACCGAAAACAAACTCGAAATCAACGGGCGACTGTTGGAACTCGATTTTGGATTATATGGAGAACCCTCGATACATGTGGTCAACAACCGTACCTTGATCAGCTTGGTTGATGAACAAGAGGAAAAGGTGTATGTTTTTGACCGAAAAGGAAACCTGCTTCCACATTTCCCGATTTATGGTGCTGGTCCAATCACGATTGACAGCGATCGAAAAGCGAAGGTGTTTTTGGCAACGACTGGCGAGAACAACAGCTTGGTTGTCTATCAAATTCCGCAATAAGGTTTGTTGACTAACGTATCAAAGTAGCGTCAAACTGCTCTTGAAAGTGATGTGTGATGCGTTTTTTCACTTCCGAAAGTGAGACTTCTTTGGTTAACTCTTTCTCCATGGAAGTGACTTGCTTCCCATGAATCCCGCAGGGAACGATGTGATCGAAATGAGAGAGGTTCGTGTTGACATTCAAAGAAAACCCATGCATGGTGACCCAACGGCTTGCCCGAATCCCCATAGCGCATATCTTTCTCGCAAAGGGCGTGTTGACATCTAACCAAACGCCCGTCTCTCCCTGACTCCGTGTCGCTACGATCTCAAAATCGGCTAGGGTGTCAATAATGACTTGCTCCAACAAACGCAAATACTTGTGGATATCGGTAAAAAAATGATCCAGATCAAGAATGGGATAGCCAACGATTTGACCAGGGCCATGATAGGTAATATCCCCACCTCTATCGATTTTAAAAAACGAAACTCCCTGGGCTTCCAACTCCGCTTTGCTTGTGAGAAGATGATCTGCCGAACCACTCTTGCCCAAGGTGATAACGGGGTTGTGCTCGACTAATAAAAAGTAGTTTGTGGTAGATGTTTCGGTTTGGTTGCGACGGTTGTGAATTTTGGTATCTATCGTTTGTTGAAACAAATCGTGTTGCAAATCCCAAACGATTTGATAATCCAAAACACCAAGGTCCCGAAACTGAACTTCCCTTTTCATATCGTTTACAAAGATAAACTTGATTTCAACAACAGAACCGTTTTGGATTACAAATCAGGGAATCACTACAAAAGGTTTCTATTTGAGGTGAATTATTGACTTCATCGTCACAAATCCCTACGCAAAGTCACGCAATTGATTTCGCATGATTATCTTTGTGCAAAACAATTTCAATTTGGAACGCTCTGAGCAAGAACTCGTCAGACGAGAGAAATTAAAACAACTTCGTGCACTGGGAATCGACCCTTACCCAGCTGCTGCTTTTTCTACGGATGCAAATAGTGAATCGATCGCCGTTGACTTTACTGAAGGAAAGCAAGTGACAATTGCAGGACGGTTGATGTCTCGCCGTATTCAAGGCAAAGCGAGTTTTGCAGAGCTTCAAGATTCACAAGGGCGCATACAAATCTACTTCAATAGAGATATTCTTTGTCCAACCGAGGACAAAAGCATGTACAATGATGTGTACAAAAAACTCTTAGACATTGGAGATATTATCGGGGTGACTGGCACTTTGTTTACCACACAAGTGGGCGAGAAAACGGTACAAGTGGAATCGCTGTATGTGTTGAGCAAATCTCTTCGTCCACTGCCATTGCCAAAAACGGATGCTGATGGAAATACCTATGATTCATTTTCAGATCCTGAGCAGCGTTATCGCATGCGCTATGTTGACTTGATTGTGAACCTAGAGGTAAAAGACACTTTTCTCAAGCGTACCAAAATCATCAATACCATTCGGTCTTTTTTTAATGACAAGGGCTATTTGGAAGTGGAAACACCTATTCTTCAGCCCATTCCGGGTGGAGCCGCAGCGCGCCCATTTGTCACTCACCACAACGCATTGAACATTCCACTCTACATGCGTATCGCCAACGAGCTGTACCTCAAACGTCTGATTGTCGGTGGTCTTGATGGTGTTTATGAGTTTGCCAAAGACTTTCGAAATGAAGGGATGGACAGAACCCATAACCCAGAGTTTACGGTTATGGAACTTTATGTCGCCTATAAAGACTATCACTGGATGATGGAAACAACCGAAACACTGCTCGAGAAAGTGGCTGGAGATACCCATGGCAGCACCACAGTGAAAGTCGGCGAGAAAACGATTGATTTTAAAGCTCCCTACCCGCGGGTGCCAATCCTTGAAGCCATCAAAAAATATACGGGTATCGATGTCAGTGCTATGGATGAGGAAGCGTTGCGAACAACTGCTCGTTCGCTCGAAATCGAAGTTGACGACAGTATGGGTGTCGGAAAACTCATCGACGAAATATTTGGTAGCTGTTGTGAGCATCATTACGTCCAACCAACCTTTATTACCGATTACCCCAAAGAAATGAGCCCATTGACCAAAATCCATCGTGATAAACCCGGGCTAACAGAGCGTTTTGAACTCCTTGTAAATGGAAAAGAATTGGCCAATGCCTATTCTGAACTCAATGATCCGATCGATCAGTTGGAGCGTTTTGAAGACCAGCTCACATTATCGGAAAAAGGCGATGACGAGGCCATGTTTATCGATCAAGATTTTGTTCGGGCACTAGAGTACGGCATGCCCCCAACATCAGGGATTGGGATTGGGATTGATCGGCTTGTTATGTTGATGACTGATAACAGTTCGATCCAAGAGGTGTTGTTTTTTCCGCAAATGCGACCAGAAGTACAAGGCCCAATATTGACAGGTGAAGAAGAAATTGTACTGAACCTCCTCAAGAAAAATCATCCTGTTTTATTGTCTGAATTAAAAGAAAATGCTGGACTGAGCAACAAGAAATGGGATAAAGCCATCAAAGGGCTGGGTGCTCATAAATTGGCCAAAGTGACTAAATCAAAAGATGGTCTTTTTGTGCATCTGTCAGCGTAAAACTTCGGTTTGATTTTAAATTGATACATTTAAGATCGCTTCTCACTAATCTTAAAAATATATACGATGAGAATTCAACACCTATTGTCCGTTATTTTATTTATAGTCGTTGGACAATTGCATGCACAAGACAAAGAGAACAATGAAGATGCCAAAACAGAAAAATCATCAGACAAAAAAGAGAAAGCATCCAAAATAAAGACTTATGATAATATCATCACCAAGGATGCAATCACAGACAAAGGGCTGTTTGATGTGCACAAGGTCGATGAAAACTACTTTTATGAAATCCCAGACAGTCTCTTTGGACGTGAAATGCTGGTTGTCACCCGGATTGCCAAAACAGCAAGCGGAATTGGCTTTGGAGGAGGCAAGCAAAACACCCAAGTTTTGCGTTGGGAAAAAAGATCCAAAAAAGTATTACTTCGTGTGGTATCACATCAAGTCATCGCAGCCGATTCTTTACCGATACATGAAGCGGTTGTTAACTCAAATTTTGAACC
>Ga0115013_10002293_pt1 | contig 10701 bp, 5 predicted proteins | sample SouAtlMetagenome_2_FD_88686 | JGI IMG/M metagenome (GOLD analysis project Ga0115013, IMG submission 88686) | Marine eukaryotic phytoplankton communities from Atlantic Ocean - South Atlantic ANT15 Metagenome | ecosystem: Environmental > Aquatic > Marine > Oceanic | place: South Atlantic Ocean...
CGATTCCGTTCAACATTTTCATCCGAGAATCATCCTCTTCAATTCCTTGTTGTTTCAATCGCTTATATATTGATCGTTGATTGGCCACCCACACACCCAGAGATAACCAATCGCAGCAGAAAAAGTACCGAGTATCGCTACTCCATTCGCACCTACAAACTATTGAGTTGCAAACCGTGTAAAACAAAAAAAAGACGCAAGTTCCAAGGCAGTGACTGTCAAATGGACGGAATAAGCGGAGCTGGGCTGGACCTCGGAGCGGTTGTTCTTGTATCATTTATTGGCCCTCGCCCGGATGGCCACGTTGTTCAACATGACGGTGAAACATGGAATTGCGCATTAGAGTTTCTCCGCTGGATTCCTTATGCCGACAACTATTTGAAGGAGAATGTGGATCCAAAGTGAGTACACGGTTTGATGCTTACGTGCATGCATGTTCTCTTGTAATTTCTCTTTTCTAACATACGACGTTTATATCTGTTACAGTTCTGCCCAAAAAACCAAATACACGACGATCACTTTGCCACAAGATTTATCTACGTTGGAGACGGATGCTTGGTTCCAGCATCCCACCGAGCCAATCGAAGTGAACGAACACGGAACGCATGTTCGTTACAACAGACCAGGTAACATATTGGATGGCAAATTTTTGAACATTCGTCGCAAGAGTTGGGAGGATACGGAATGGATCGACCACGGGGTCAGCGTCCGTGCGAAGGAATTTATCTTTAGCCGTTTGGTATTAGAGTGTAAACTGGGCCGCAAACTCTTGCCTGGAGAGACTTGTGAACATATAGATTGCAACCGTGACAACAATAGAATGTCAAATCTTTTGCCTAGATACCAACTGTTCCAAGCAAACGCACGGAAGTGCCATAAATTTCAAGTTGATGGTAAAGTGACTGGAGTTTACGAAGTAAAAGATGGGCGATACTTCGAAGCTAATGTGCGAATCTACACGCCAGGCGGTCGTTCCGCTTCGATTTCTTTTAAAAAATGTTTTTCTGTTTCAAAATATGGCGGTAGAGATAAGGCCTGGAGAGCAGCAGTTGCTTTCCGTGAGCAACACACTCTCCAAGCAGGGATGTGTTATATCTAAGCATGGTATGGATGACACGATCTCATTCCGGTGAAGCAAAGAGAAAACTCGAATGGCCCCGATCTGGCCAACAGCGTCCATGTCCTTTGGTCTCCTGATCCCGGATGGATCGATGCAACCGGCATAATCACCCACCGAGAACCAAACAAACCGGTTGTTTCGATTCGGTAAACCGCTTTTGCATCCTTCGAAAATAAAATCATACATATAATACACACTTAGTAGCAAAAATAATCATAGTCCCCATGTGTCCTCAAATACCATGTAATCGCCACGTGTGGATTTCGAAAAGGGTGGATTCGAAATTACAGCAATGTTGGCAAATTCTTGCGTATGTGTTTGTCCTTGGATCCATTCTTTCGAAGTTTTCAAAAAGTCCATTTGGAGGACCCGATGGTTTAAGGTTGTTGTGCTGCTGCTCAAGGACATGTTCGAGAGCGTCAACGAAGACGTCACCGACTTTCAAAGTATTGATTTTGCCGATCTAGTAGCAGGTCTAGCAGGATCAGCCATGGACTGCCTGGAGGTCATTCTCAAGGTGGAAGACGCCGTGACCGAAATCGCCAAGGAGCCCCGCCGCAGACCGCCAAGGAACATTTCGATGTGCAAGGCCGGGATTTTCCAGGAGCTCATGGTCCTCAAGCGGCGCAACTGGAATTTTGAGACGACTGAACAGTCTTCTCGTATTCTCGAAAGACTCATGAGCAACAAAAATATGCACCAAAACATTGTCGGCCTCTGGTACGAGGAGGAATCCTCCAGCCCAAAATCGGTCGATAGAAAGGGGTGCCCGATTGAAGCATAAAACACCTGGCGACAAAAACTGGAGCAACGGAGTACTCCGTAAAACAGTAGAAAATTAATATTAGTAGAATCTTAGTTACATATTTTAAACTTGGAACTGTAAAAGAGAAGACTTCGGCGAGCTTACTGTATGGTGTGGTGGTCGAGACCTTTCGTAAAATAGATTGAGAAAAATTCAGTCGCGAGTTATCCATTCGTTTGTTGGGCAAAAAATCCATCACCACCCATCATCATCTGAAAAAATCGAAAAAAGTCTCTCGAAGGGTGAAAATCATACAAGGCGAAGACAAAATCAATTTGCAAGATGTCAAAGAATACAATCACTCAGAGCAAGGGTGATATTGCTCCAACCTCCTCCAAAAATTATTATGAAACGCTCTCGGGGGATGCAGATGAAGAAGCAACAACGCCATCCCAGTCAGCCATGTCGAAAAAGGATCGAAAGAAATTGAAAAAGCTGCGAAAACGTGCTTCAAATGTACTGATTGAGAGTGAACGTTCCGGATTGCTTACTCGATCAGAATATGAAGAATACACGGCTCTGGCGACACAAATGCAACATGGAAACACAAACGAGAAAAACAAAGACGAGAACTCTTCTTCTACCAATGAAGCAACTGCTACCAAATCAACCAACAATAATTCTACAAAACCCCAATCTGCCCTACCGGCCAACCCATCTATTAATTTACGAAAGAAATGTTTGGGAATCGAAAAGGTAGAAGGCTCTACCCACCGCGATGTCCTGTCCTGGCTGCTGAAACAAAAATTTGACGAGGCACCACAGCAACAGCCCACATCTTCCAAAAAGAGAAAACGAGATGATGAAGCATGTCGCAAGTCGAAAGATGATGTTGCCGTTGCACTCCCACATTGGGTGTCCGTCCATAACCCAGCTGCCTGCGAACAGGTGGCAGTTCTGGAGGTTCACGTAGCTGACGAAAACCTCGACTCCTATCGTCAGTTTTTGGAGTCATGTCGAAATCAATCTGCATTTTCTCACTCCCAAGTCGGTGTTGCTACTAAGTGGTTTCAGGGCCACATACCAAAATCAATGTCGGACACCTTGATGTATTTTTCTAACGTCAAAAAGGAACCCAAGAAAAATAAAGCAAACGAAGATAACTCTGCGCTTCCTTCGAAAGAAGAATTTGTAAAACGACTGGAAGCAATGTTATTATCTGAGGAGGAAATGAAAGAGCAAGGATACCCTTGTGCAGCTGAAGGTGCAATTGAAAATTCTAATGGTGTTGGGATATCTCGAAACGAAAAACTTGTATCGCCAGACAGCATTTCAGTGGAAAAGGCTGACGAGTATGTTACCGCTGTTGGTATTCGAGTGGAGTATCAAGATGATGATGATAAGAGTCCTTATATTGTCACTCCCCCTTCTGTGACTGCTGATAATGATGATCAGACTTCCAAGAACGAGGAACGCCCGGTTTGTGTGTTTGGTTTGGATTGCGAAATGGTTTTGACTGAGGTGGGATCGGAACTCGCTCGAGTCACTCTGATAAAGTTTGAAGAATTTATTGGTCCCAAGGATCGCTCTAAGACCACCGTCTTGCTTGATTGTCTTGTGAAGCCCACTAATCGTATCCTCGACTATTTGACCAAGCATTCAGGTGTTACAGCAGCCATGTTGGAGCCCGTAACCACCCGACTCTCGCAGGTTCAGTATGTCTTGGCAAGTTACTTGACCCCAGGCGACATTTTGATTGGACATTCTTTGGAGAACGACCTAAGGGCCTTGCACTATATTCACCCACGGGTCGTTGACACATCAATGATCTTCCGCCCAACTACCAACCCAAACCACAGACGATTTAAATTTTCCCTGCGCCATCTTTCAGGAACATTGTTGAAAAAGACCATCCAAACCGGATCCCATTGTAGCGAAGAAGATGCCCAGACAGCACTGGATTTAGCCTTGTTGAAAGCATTCAAAGGAGACGAATTGATAGTTCCTGGATTTGGAGACGACCAAAAGCAGTCGCTTCTCAAACAAAAATTCGTTCGAGATGGTGTCGCTGCTTTTATCGGTCCAAACCACTGGCTCAACATCCACGTCACCAAGTACCCAAGTAGTGCGCATGCCTTGAATTACGAGTCACCGCACGATTGCAAAAAGGCAATGCTTGCATGGATGACCAACAAGGGAAGGGCACACCTGATTTGGTCTAAAATTGACCTCGAGGAAAATGACGGTTCGGAATCACCTATCGAAACATTTCGGACTTTTGTGGTAAGTGTATATCCCAAAATGCGCTAATGGTGAAGGTTTGACAATCGAAGACTAGATTGTACTCACATGTGTATATCGCTATTCTGCTTTGTAGAAGAAGCTTGTAGAAAAATTGCCCCCAAAGTGTGTACTTTTGGTTGCCATTCAAGGAGGATTAGAAAAAGCCAGAGCCATGAATAACCAGAGAAGAGCGCGCCGAGATCCAAAATCCACCCTCATGTGGTCGGAAAAAGATGAGGAAATCTGGAAAGATCTACTTAGCTCCACAAGGATTGGTTATGCTCAGTGGTTTAGTGCACCAACAAATAATACCAAAAGCTAACAGTTCTCTCGTTTGAGTCTATTGGGATATAGAAACGAAGCTAAGAATTATTTGATGGGTGCACATTAATTTTTTAAATAGCATTCTTTGCATCCAGATCGTTTCACAACGCATTTAGTACTTCATACGATGCCGCAGTAATCTTTTATACGGAGCTTTGATGCCAGGAAATCCGGATTTGTCAGCAAGAACTGTTGAAAGAGCAATAGTTTTTTGAGAGGATGTGCTAGCAGCCACCCGTTTCCTCGGTCGCGTCCCCATTTCTCCTCGCATTCGTGGCCCTCTATCATGAGCTCAACAAAGTCGGTCATGGGAGTAATCTTGGTGCCCTTTTGGAAATAGCAATTCTCAGGCCAGCCATATCGGGCCGACTCGTAACGAATACCCTCGCCGGTAAAGAGCTTGTTGACCTGCTTCATTACCCTTCGCTTGTTCTCAGCCGAAATAGGCCGCTCGTAATCCAAAAACTCTTCGAATTTTAGCTTAAAGTTTTCGTCTGCACTGCTTCTAGATAGTGATTCGATATCTTGTTTCGAGAGCTTCCATTGATCAGAATTGATCGTCATTGTGCTCTTTGATCTCGGTTTTGATTCTTCCTCTGATAGATCATCATCATCCTCGTAATCATAATCTCCATCAGCATCGTCTTGTTTCAAGACTCGTTCTTCTCCATCTTTAGTATAATAATCCAGCATGATCAAGTTGTCATTTTTGCTCTTGTTGGAGGCCAACCGCCTCGATCGTCGCTCCATGCCCGGTTTCACCCTTTTTACTTTGACAATCCTCTTTCTTCTTATTGCTTTCATCTTTTTAAAAAGATTCTGGTCCAGGCCAAGCTCTTTCATGCGTTGGGCATTTCTCTGGATGCGCTGGAGGCGCAATTGTTCGTATTCCGACAGTGCCATTCTGTTATATGGGATATCCTCGAAAAATGTTGAACAACCCGGCAAGATTTGTATACTATAACAAGTCGGGTTTCGGCTCGTCGAAGCAACGTTTACCTTCGTCGAGGTCAACTTTGATTGTGGGTTCTGTATGCTTGAAGAAGTGTTACAGACTATACCAATGCCCAAGTTGGATCGTTACAAGCAAGAGGAGAGATATTAAAGATTTATCGCAATGATGTTTTCGCGCATTTTTTAGAGCGCACCAAAATCTGGTCCAACCGTTTTTTGTCTTTCCCCAAAGTCTCAACTTTTTTTGATGGCGAGTTTTTTCTCATGTCGTTTCAATTTGACATCACATTCAAACATCAATTGCGAAAAGAAGCGCTAGTACCAACTATTTCCAAACGAATCGAGATAGTTTCATCACGCGGAACGCAACTCTTTGTTTCTGGGCAAGTTGTTTCTTGAGGCAGCAGCTTGCTTCCATACAACACATGCCATGGAGGAGCATTTCGATGCAGGCTCGGCGCTCGATAATGGCGGCTCCTTTGCTATACAAAAAGCTTCTCGTGTGGGGGGACCTGTCACGTGTGTGGCGTTTTCGCCAACTTCATCCTCCTTCTTCGTGGCCCAAGGTCCCTACCTGACACGGTATGTATACGGCGAGAACGAGCGATTGGCACATGACGAAAAAGAAGGAGAATCACGATTGCTGGTCTTTCCCCAAGATGATCGACGCCCGCGTGGTGGAGGGACGATTCACGGGATCCACTTCTGGGAGGATCATGGAAAAACGAATTCCAAATGGGATGCGATCGTCTACGGGGCGAAGCGACTGGCCTTTTGCACCCTCGTAGGCAAGAAGACTCTGGAACGACATGGTGTGGTTTCATCGGAAGAAGAGTCGAGAGTAGCAGTACTATCAATGCAGCCAATGTCAATTTTGCCCTTTTTGGAGCTAGAGGACTGGATATGGAATGTCAAGATTGTTCCTAAACAACTTTGCGACAATAATCAAGCAAGTCAAAATATAGAAAAAACTATAGTGATTGGCTACGCCAGACACATGATCGAGGTTTGGAAGGTTCAAGAATCCTCCAATGGTGACACTCCCGATAATTCTATTCACGTTACTCGCATAAATCGCTTGTTTTTGAATCCACCAACGGTCGTCACGTCTATGGATTTCGTCTTTCGCAGGAAGCAAGCCAACAATATTGAGCCAGATGCCACTCTCTGGATTGCATCGGGAACGTCCTTTTGCAAGATATTTGTGTCCTGTCTTGCCATAAAAACACTTCTGTCTCCCAAAAATGGAGAAAGCAATAACAGAGATGATTCTTGTAAAGCAAGCTCTATAGGCCTGCTAGAAGGACACTCTGGAGTTGTCCATAGTGTTCGATGGTTTCAAGAGGGCAACGATCCAGACAACATGGCTCTAGCATCAACCTCGGATGATCGGAGCGTTCGAAAATGGAAAGTTAATACTGCTGAGGGTACTTTCGAGAAGGTTTGGGTCGGTTGGGGGCACTCAGCCCGGGTGTGGAGCGTTTCAGCGGTGCAATCTTTTGGTGCCAAATCGTTCTTGTTGGCATCGGTGGCGGAGGATGGGACCGCACGACTTTGGGATTCGAACTCGGGGGTCTGTCTAGCCTGCATCCACCACGCAGCAACACTACGGACGGTGGACACCCAAAACTACAAGAGTGATGACGGGTTAGTTGTCATAGGTGGGACAGACGGGGTTTCTGCGATTTACGATGTGTCCAATCATGTTCTTGGAGACGCTATGCTCGCTATAGAGGAAGTTGCCATTCCGGACGATCGCCCACCTAGAGCTATTCAAAACGATTCCCAAGAGGCAGACGATAAACAAAACTCTTTAGCTTCACCCACAAAGAAGAAGAAGAAAGCAAAAAAGAAGGCACAGGCACAGGTTATTGTAGGGGTAAAATACTGGCGAGACAAATCGACAAGCGACTATTCTTCGAAAATAGTTGTTGCCACTCGTCAGGGATCACTCCTATCGTACAATGTCAAAGGAAACAATTGGATAAACCATGGTACTTGGTGTGCATCATCGGTTACAGAGAAATTTGGGATCCATGCTAATGACGGAAATTGTATGGCAGTTTGCAATGGGATACCTGCCGTTACCATTGGCACGACTCGTGGTGATATCATTCTCGCCTCACTCGATCCAGCGAAGAAAAATCCTAGTGTTGTTTTGAACGCACGATCACTAAGAGCTGTACAAGGTTTGACCTTTTTGTATTCATCTTGCCTCGTATCCTTTCATGTGCAGGCAGTGGCATTGTGGATGATAGAATTTGACCCATATCCTATCGAAACGATAATACAACCAACCTATGTTCTCAGGATAGATACAAAAGGAATTCCCCAGAGTTGTGCCTACGATAAAGTCAATAAACGCGTTGTTATCGGAGATAGCAGAGGCAATCTGATATACTTTTCGATGAACGACCAGGAGGACTTTTTCAACAGTGAAGAAGATAGTCATGTTCTCCCTAGTTCAGTGGTTCCAAGAGTTCACCAAAAACAACACGTCACCTCTGTTGCATGGTTGAATCAAAATGCCGTTTTGTCTGCCGGCAATGATGGATGTTTGCATATTTCATACTTGCATGGAAACTCCTTACAAAAAGGCTGGAGTTATCCTGCTCCTTCGCTGACTGGTATTTCTAAGATTGTAAGCACTACAGGATCGACGATCGTGTCAGGTTATCATGGCAATATATACCGAGTGGTAGACGTTGATTCGGGATACGAATACATTCGATGCGATACGGGTGGACGTCAACGGATCCTTGATTGTACTTTCGATGTTGTGGAAAGAAATTTCAAAAAAATTCCACTTGATCACCAATTGGTAGTTTGTAAGGCTCAAAAGGACGGTTCAAATCGTCTATTCATACAGCATCGAAACCAAAAGCCCACATCTATGACATCAGTAGAGCATAATCGTATCGCAAAAGGAGTGAAACTACATGGTGAAACTATATTCGAGTCTACGTTTTTTACTCTGGAAAACCAAGAAGTTGTATTTCTAGTGACAGCTAGCGAAGATTGTACATCGCGAATATCTACGTGGAGTAACGGCCACGCTGTAGATTCAATTCTATTGACTCCACAAGAGAGTTGTTGTAGATGTGTAGCAGTGAGTCAAATTGATAAAAGAACAGCACTATTAGTGGTAGGTGGTGGAAAACTTGCTTTGCAATTCTTTTTGGTAAAGGAACGTAGCCATTGTACGAAACAAAAGTCCACCCAGGATCTAGAAATCATATTTATTGGAAATGGTTTGACATCGAAGAAAGGAGCTACTATCGATCATCGGATCAATTCAATAAGTGCCGTGCCCTTTGAAGACAATGGACTTCGTTCCCATTTTGTCATTGCAGGTGACTCGGAAGGCAATTCTCATGCTTTCTTGATATCTGAAGGCAACGAAAATAATTACAGAAATCACATTGGCGTTCGTGTTCCCACGACTAATGAAAGGCCGATACTATGTATCAAAGCGTTTGTCGTTGCATGCAGAATTCTAATTTTGATGGGGACTACTGGGGGCGATATTGATATATTCGATCTACCTGCCTCCCATTCCCGGCTTCAAGGTTGTTGGGAAGATTTTTCTAGATTATGGAATCCAATTGGAAAATATCACAGTCATCAGATGGGCACTAATACGATAAGCGCAGAAATAGTATCATTAGATCAAGCAAACGGAAAGCTGCAAGTAGTGTTATCAATCGTCTCCGGAGGTGATGACCAAGCATTATGCGTTGGTAGTGTGAGTTTGGAAGAACAAGCCGATGACAAATGTCTTCGTCTGCAGCTTAAGAGAGAGCCCAAGCTCCAAATTGTACGAGAAGCTAGTTTTTCCGCCATTAAGGGTGTTTCGCACGTGAAGTTCGGTGGCCAGCGATATCTTGTCGCAGTGGGGTATAGTCAACAGCTCTCCGTTTGGAGATTTGGGGACAAAGACGATTTGCCAATTCAGTGCACATCAAGATTGCCCGTAGATCTTGGAGATATTAACTGTCTTTCTGTCTATCAGTCACCAGATGAACTCGCGTACTTGGTAGCAGTTTGTGGCATGGGAGTAGAAGTATTCAAAAACAGAATTCAAACATAGCATTTCAGAATGAAATTAAACATTTTTAACTAATTCTTCTACCAGAATTTTTGCTCACTTTTATACCATACAGATTCGTAGGGTGGGTGCTTCTGTTAGAATTACATGACTCAGTTTTAAACGATTCGACATCTACTTTTCAATTAACTTGATAGTGCTCCTTCATAGTTCATCAGACGGAGATGGATCCGATTCATAATCGTCGTCAACGTCGTCAACGTCGTCATCGACGTCATACTCGTCGTCATACTCGTCGTCGTCATCGCCAAAGTCGTAGTCCCAATCGGGATCTCCTTCGTAGTCGTACTCAGGATCAAAATCAGTGACCTCTTCCGCGCCATCATCGTTTGGTTGGAAAAATGTTACCACGAATTCTCCATCCTTTTGCCTATTGAGAATCATGCTATTTTCCTCTTCGTAAACGTTCATTGGGTGCTTGACAACGGGATCCCAAAACCCACCCGTAGATTCCATCTTGATTTTTGCATGAGTCACAGACTCGGTGACATAAAAGAGCGTTTGAACGTCGGGGTGTTCGTCGATAAAAGGCTTGGTCTTGAGGCCTATCAAATGCTCGAGTTCGAGTTTCTCCTCAAGCACCGCGCCAAAATAATTCATGGTGCGGCAATGAAATTTTCGTTCCCAATTGGTGTATTCATGCCAATTGGGCGACCGCCATATGCTTCTAACAATGGTTCCGTTGGTTAGCTCGGCATCAATACGCCAAACATCCTCATTCACGACCACGTTAGAATACATTCCCCAGTCTCCCTGCTGCGACAAGCCAACGGCTGTCAAATAAGGATCCAGTTTTGTTTCAAAAAATTCTTCCTTTTTCTTGATGAAATTTTTCCAACTAGCTCGGGCGGACGTTGGAAGCCAGACCGTAACTTCCTTATAGGGCAAACAATCAAGCATTATCGAGACAGTGAAGAATATAACATACAGATTGACCAGCGTCTTCCAAAAGAAGGACCCAACAATCGACATCTTGCTCTTGTTGTTGATGTTGGCAGAGGGTTCTGTGTCCGCATGGTCTTTGGTTTTGGGCATCTTAATCGCCATATCATTTGCGGCTTTTGGTTGGATCAAAAATACGCACCATCCTAGAATGCTAAGCCATTCGAACATGTGCATGTTCATCCCCAAATCAATCCCGATGTGCAAGACAACCATGAGGACCAC
>Ga0115013_10002295_pt1 | contig 10694 bp, 10 predicted proteins | sample SouAtlMetagenome_2_FD_88686 | JGI IMG/M metagenome (GOLD analysis project Ga0115013, IMG submission 88686) | Marine eukaryotic phytoplankton communities from Atlantic Ocean - South Atlantic ANT15 Metagenome | ecosystem: Environmental > Aquatic > Marine > Oceanic | place: South Atlantic Ocean...
GAAATCACGGCGGTCCCCGGCAATGGGCAGTGACAGCGGCACGATCACCTCGGCCCGCGGATCAGGGTCAATCGCCAGCCCATAGCGGCGGTCCACAGCGGCCAGATCCAGATCAATCCGCGCCTCGCCCGCCTCGACGCCATAGTCGTCCCGCGCCACAAAGGGCAGTTGCATCTCGCCAAGGGCGGTCACCTCGGGCGGGCCTGCAATCTCGACCTGTGGTTTGGCATCGGGCAGCATCGTCACGTCCCACGCGCGCCCGTTCGGTCCGTCGATGGTGATTTGTCCGCTTTGGCTGACCTTGAAATCCTGCACGATGGCGGGGGCGTCCCCCTCTGGACGGGGCTGGCCCGAGACGGTCTCGGAAACCGACAGCGCGCCCACTTCGCCATACATGCGAAGCGTGATCAGCGTGCCCGCAGGCAGGTTCAGCGGCCCTTCGGCAAGATCGGAGAGATAGAGCGTCGGCTTGCCGGTATAGCGCGGCGGCTCCGCCCAGCCTTCCCAAACCGGACCGGAGGCCAAAGCCCCCCCGCCCGCCGTCAAACCCGCAACCGACCCGATGCGCAGCACCGACCCAAAGACCAGCGCCGTAACGAAAGCCAGCAGCGCGACATAGCGCAGGGCAAAGGGATCACGGCGCGCCATGCGCAAGTCCGCAGGCACCGCCTGCGCAGCGGCGGCACGGGCGGCCATGCGGCGCTGATGCGCCTGCCACACCGCAGCAGAGGCATCATCCCCCGTGCCGATCGCCTGCACATCCATCAGCGCCTGAATGGGGCGTCCGGGTAGGCTGGCGTCAAGGCGGGTCAGCGCCTCTATCCGGCGGGGGATGCGTAAATGGCGCAGCGCATAGACCAGCGCCCCGACAGCGGCCAGCGTCACCGCAACGACAGCGCCCGTCACGACGGACATCGGCACGGTATCGTGCAGCCCCAGCATCAGCACCGCGAGAACAGCCAGCACCAAGGCAATCAGCGGCCAGAACGCCTGCACCAACACCTCGGCCCAGATACCGGCCCAGGTCAGACGCAGGGGCCAACGGATCGACTTGAGACCCTGCTCGGGCGAGTGGTCGTCATCCTTGGCGGTGAAAAACGTCATGCGGGCCCTGCTTTCAAAAGCCGGACACGCAAGGCGCGGTCACAGCCATTCAGGAATGGTATCGCGATTTATCATTTCGTCAAAGGTCGGGCGTCGGCGGATAACCGCAAATTGATCGCCATGGACCAGCACCTCGGGGATCAGCGCACGAGAGTTGTATTCGCTGGCCATCACCGCGCCATAGGCACCGGCACTGCGGAAGGTCACCAGATCGCCCGCCGCCAGCTTTGGCATCATGCGCTGCTTGGCAAAGGTATCACCGGATTCGCAGACCGGCCCGACGATGTCATAGGGCTGCTGCTCGGCCCCTGCTTCGGCTTCGACGACGGGGATGATATCGTGATGGGCTTCGTACATGGCGGGGCGGATCAGGTCGTTCATCGCACCGTCGATGATCAGGAAATCGCGGCCCTCGCCGGATTTGACATAGATCACCTCGCTCACCATGAGGCCGGCGTTGCCCGCGATCAGGCGGCCCGGCTCGATCTCGATCTCGCAGCCCAGGTGGCCAAGCGTCTTTTGCACCATCGCGCCGTAATCCGTGGGCAGCGGCGGGGCGGCATTGCTACGCTCATAGGGGATTCCCAGCCCGCCGCCCAAATCCAGACGACGGATGGTGTGCCCGTCGGCGCGCAGCTGTTCTGTCAGTTCGGCAACCTTCTGGTACGCCAGTTCGAACGGCGTCAGATCGGTCAGCTGGCTGCCGATGTGCACGTCGATGCCCACGACCTCTAGGCCCGGCATCGCGGCGGCCATGCGATAGACCTCGCGGGCGCGGGCAATGGGGATACCGAATTTATTCTCGGACTTGCCGGTCGCGATCTTGGCATGGGTTTTGGCGTCGACATCGGGGTTCACGCGGATGGTGATCGGCGCGACCTTGTCCATCGACCGTGCGACGGCGTCCAGCACCTCCATCTCGGGTTCGGATTCGACGTTGAACTGGCGGATGCCGCCCTCAAGCGCGAGCCGGATTTCCGACACGGTCTTGCCCACGCCCGAGAACACGATCTTGTTGCCGGGCACGCCTGCCGCCTTGGCACGCAGGTATTCCCCCGCCGACACCACATCCATGCCCGCCCCCGCCTGCGCGAGCGTTTTCAGCACCGCTTGGTTCGAGTTCGCTTTCATCGCGTAGCAGACCAGATGGTCCATCCCGTCCAGCGCATCGTCAAATGCCTTGAAGTGGCGTAACAGCGTGGCGGTGGAATAGACGTAAAAGGGTGTGCCGACCGCGGCTGCGATCTCGGAGATGGCGACATCCTCGGCGAACAGCGCGCCATCGCGGTACAGGAAATGATCCATAGTTTCAGGCTCCTAAGCTTTTCCCGCCGAAAGCTGCCGGCGATCGTTTACGGGCGGCGGACCGCAGGGAAAGGCATCGCGGCAGACCACAGCTTACCCCAATACCAAAGGCGGCGGGAATGGCAATCAGCGCCACCCGCCCCGCCGGTCAGAATGTCTTGGAAACGCCCACATCCACATGCCCCGAGATATGCACACCGGGTTCATAGTTGCTGCGATGCTTGCGGCTGGCGGTATCCGTCGCGGGGGGATAGCCGCGGCTGTCATGGGCGCTTGGCGCATGGCGTTGCGCGCTGTCACAGCCCGCCAGCACCGCCAATGCAACCACGGCCAGCACCGCCGCGCGGATCACAGCGCCGCCCCCAGACCCAGCCGGAACGGGCCGCGGCCAAGGGTGACGCCAGTGCCCACCGACATGCCTGACGACGACAGCGTCACCGTGCTATTGACCTGCGGCGGCACGGGTTCCCCGTCCACACCACAGGCGGCGAGAGTCAGCAACAAGGCAATAGCAGCGACGGGTTTCATCCGATGATCCCTTTCCAGCGGGCCACCTGCGCGCGCACCTGTGCGGGCGCGGTGCCCCCGTAAGACATACGCGAATTGACGGAATTTTCCACGCCCAAAACGTCAAAGACATCTGCCGAGATGTCGCCATGCGCTGATTGCATCTGCTCCAGCGTCAAGTCCGGCAGGTCGCAGCCGTTCTGTTCGGCCAATGCCACCAGCGATCCGGTGATGTGATGCGCATCGCGGAACGGCAGCCCCAGCACGCGGACCAGCCAATCGGCCAGATCGGTCGCGGTGGAAAAGCCCGATCCCGCCGCCGCAGCAAGGCTTTCGCGGTTGGCGGACATATCCTTGACCATGCCTTCCATCGCGGCCAGCGCCAGCATCAGGTTGTCAGCGGCGTCAAAGACCTGTTCCTTGTCTTCCTGCATGTCCTTGGAATAGGCCAGCGGCAGCCCCTTCATCACCATCATCAGGGCCACATTGGCCCCCATGATCCGGCCGATCTTGGCGCGGATCAACTCTGCCGCGTCGGGGTTCTTCTTCTGTGGCATGATGCTCGACCCGGTCGAGAAACGGTCCGACAGGGTCACGAAACGGAACTGCGCCGAGGACCAGATCACCAGCTCTTCGGCGAAACGGCTCAGGTGCATGGCGCAGATCGACGCAGCGCTCAGGAACTCAAGCGCAAAGTCACGGTCGCTGACCGCGTCCAGCGAATTGGCGGCCGGACGGTCAAAGCCAAGCGCCTGTGCGGTCATGTCGCGGTCGATCGGAAAGGACGTGCCCGCAAGCGCAGCCGCGCCCAAAGGCGATTCATTCATCCGCGCCCGTGCGTCGCGCATCCGGCTCAGATCGCGGCCAAACATCTCGACATAGGCCATCATGTGGTGGCCCCAGGTGACTGGCTGCGCGGTCTGCAAATGGGTGAAACCGGGCATGACCCAATCGGCTCCGGCCTCTGCCTGACCCAGCAAGGCCTTGATCAACGCCAACAATCCGCTTTCGGCGGCGTCGAACTGGTCGCGGGTCCACAGTTTGAAATCGGTCGCCACCTGATCGTTGCGCGACCGGCCCGTGTGCAGACGGCCTGCGGGTTCGCCGATCACCTCTTTCAGGCGCGCCTCGACGTTCATGTGGATGTCTTCCAGCGCGGTCGAATAGGCAAATGTCCCGCCCTCGATCTCTGACAACACCGTGAGCAACCCTTTCCGAATGGCATCGGCATCGCTATCACTAATGATGTCTTGTGCAGCCAACATGGCGGCATGGGCACGCGACCCGGCAATGTCCTGGGCGGCCATACGCTGGTCAAACGAGATCGAGGCGTTGATCGCCTCCATGATCGCGTCCGGTCCGGCGGCAAAACGGCCACCCCACATTTTGTTCGAAGTCGTATCGGTCATCAGGCAACCCCTCGGAGGGAAAATGAAAAAGATTATGCTCGCGCTCGTTTATACGGCCCTTGCCCTTGGTGCAAACCCCAGCTTTGGGCAAAGCGCCGACATCAAGCCCCTGCGCGACGGTGATATGAAGAAACTGGTCGTGCACGATTCCCCCGTTGCCACCTCCTCTGTCGCGTTCCAGCTTGAGGATGACGGCGGCGAGACGACGCTTGAGGCGTGGCAGGGCAAATATGTGCTGATCAACTTCTGGGCCACGTGGTGCGCGCCCTGCCGCAAGGAAATGCCGCAGTTGAACGCGCTGCAAAAGGAATTCGGCGGCGATGATTTCGAAGTGCTGACCATCGCCACGGGCCGCAACACGCCCGACGGGATCAAACGGTTCTTTGCGGATGCGGGCGTCGATAGCCTGCCACGCCACCAGGACCCGAAACAGGCGCTGGCCAGTCAGATGGGCATTTTCGGCCTGCCGATCACCGTGATCATGGACCCCGAGGGACGCGAAATCGCACGTCTGCGCGGTGATGCGGATTGGTCGAGCGACAGCGCAAAAGCCATCGTGCAGGCATTGATCGCGGGCAAGGCAGACAGCTAGGCCCGCCCCAAGAAAGCAGGCGATCCGGCGGCGTCAGGCGGCGTGCGCGAGGATCGCCGCTTCGGACATCGACAGATTACGCCGCGCATAGCCGCCATAGGTATGCGGATCAAAGGCGATCTGCGGAAACTGGTCCAGCAGCCGCGCGCGGTCGGTCGCGTCCAATGTCTCTAGCGCGGCAGAGGCAGGGTGAAAGCTTTCCGTCTCTACGCCATTGGCCCAAAGCACCTCGTGGAAATCGAGCAGGAGGTGGATATAGGTCACCTCGCGCGCATGGGCATCGATGGTGACACTGCGCCCGTTCACCAGATCCCGCGCGGTGACAAGCACCTCGTCCGTGTTGAACAAGTCATGCGCGACACGCCCCTTTACCAGCATCCGGTGGCTGGGCGACACCAGCAGATCCGCGTCAGGCTGAGCATCCCCCAAAGCACCGGCGCGAAACCGGATGGGGCGCAGCTGCGGCATCGCGAACAATCGCGCCCCGCTCATCCGGCGGCTACCGATCCAGCGCACAGGTTGCAGGCCGTTGTCTTTCGTCTGGACGTGATCGCCCTCGCGCAGTTGTTCGATCCGGCGCGCGCCATCGGCGGTGCGGATCATCGTGCCGGGGGTAAAGCAGATGACGCCGCTGCTGTATTGCGCCGCACGATCCGCCGCGGCGGTGTTCAACGTATGCGCGACGACCCACAGATCGGTATTGCGCGGCGGCAGCGCGTCAAGGAACATCAGCAGCGGCTGGCTGCCCTGACCGACCTCGATCACTGTCACCAGATAGGTCTGCGCGCCGTCGGTAACGGTAAAGCTGTTGTCCATCAAAGGGGTGTCGCGGTCACTGGCGAAAGACCGGTGCGGCGGCGTGGTGCCGTCCAGGGCGGCCCCGACCAAACGATGCACCATCCGCGCAGCCCGTCTGCGCAGATCCCCTGCCTCGTCCGCCAGATCCAGCCGCAACACGTCATTCGGCCCGTCAACGCGAATTGAATCGCCCCGCCACGCCCAGGCTGCCCCCACCTTAAGGGATTGCACCGGTGCGGCGTCCAGCCCGTCTATTTCTGTCTGCGACCAGCTTATGACAAACGTGCCTCGAAAGCCCGTTTTGACCACTGTTCGTGCCTCGTCGTATTATTATTGCCCCAAGGCTATCAAAACCGTTCCCCGCTGGAAAGAACGAATCACCCTATGCACGGGGCCTGCGCGTCAGAAGTCGATCTTGATGCGTACAGAGCCGACAAGCTGGTGATCGGGCTGCGTCTCGTATTCCTTGCCCAGCCACGTCAGACCATAGAACGCCGAGGCCCGCTTGCCCTGCCAATGCACCCCGGCACGCACACGATCGCGGCGCGGGGTCAGGTCATAGCCACGATCCGACGGCAGGAACACGCTGTCGCTGACGCGCGCGATATCGGCCCCAACGACAAAGCCAAAGCCCGATGCGTCGCGGTTCTGCACTACGCGGTAACGCTGGCCGGTGGTGCTGTCGCGCACCAACATTTCCCCGCGTGTGATGTCGCCAAAGGTCAGGTCAAAGCCCGTGCGAACGAATGTCTCTATGCCCGCCTGCCCCTCGACAAAGGGGCGCAGGCTTGTCCGCGCGCCAAGCGGAAAGCTGCGCCCGATCTCGACCAGAACCGTAGGGTGAAAGCCGTCTTCGATCTGGTTATCCAACACCTGATCAGAGGGCGAGGTCGCGTCGATGATGTCGTGAATGCCCCGTTGCAGATCATCCAGATGGGTCTGCGGACCGGTGGCATAGATCGCCGCCCCGACCGAATATTCCACAGCATCGCGTTCGAAATGGGTGTGCATTCCGACGGACAGGGCACCGGCCCAGGGGCGCGATCCGGCTTGCGGACGACGCAGGTTCGCGGGTGCCAGTACCTCTACCCCCAAACGCAGCTCGATCAACTGCCCAAAGCGGTCCGGCAAGCGCCCCGTCCACTCAGGCCCCCAGGCGCGGGACGACACATAGGAGCCCGTGCGCTCGCGGTCGCGAAACTCTCCGATGGAATCATTGGAAATCAGACGGCCATAGCCAAGGCGTTCCCGCTCTGTCGCCTGCGCACCCACGGGCAAAAGCAAAAGCGCGGCCAATACCGGCACAAGAAATCGCAGCATCGTCACTCCTATCGCAATGGCTGTCAGGGTCGGCACCCGTTGCCCCTTTGCTACCGCGCCCTGCCGCGTCGCGCTATCCTTGGTACATTTTTCTCGGGCGGCGTGTCCTTGGCGCACAGACGGATTGCGCGATACCGACAATTCGCTAACATAACGACAGTGAAAACCAGCCTTGAGGCACTGATGTCAGACCCAAAATCGCACCCGTCCCGCCGTATCGTCTCGTCCCGTCACCTTGCCGAGGGCGAAGGATGGGAAGCGTCCGAGCTCGAATACGGGATGATCATCGCCTACAACGCCTTCTCGCGCTGGATGTCGCGCTGCATGGCGGCGGCAGGCAATGCCGACCTGACCCCGCTGGAAATACTGGTGCTGCACAACACCAACCACCGCGACCGTGAAAAACGGCTGACGGACATCTGCTTTCTGCTGAATATCGAAGATACGCATACGGTGAACTACGCGCTGCGCAAACTGCTGAAATCCGGCCTGCTAGAGGCCGAGAAACGCGGAAAAGAGGTGTTCTATCGCACCTCCGCCAGCGGGGCCGAGCTGATAGAGACCTACCGCGCGGTGCGCAACACCTGCCTGATCGACAGCATGGGGCGCACCGATATCAAAGGCGACGACCTGCGCGAGATCGCGGCGCAGCTGCGCGCGATCTCGGGTCAGTATGATCAGGCCAGTCGCGCGGCGGCGTCGCTTTAGCCGCGGCTGCCTAGGGTACTGGCGGCGCGGGCCAATTCGGTGATCGCCGCCCAATCGCCCTTGCGCATCAGATTGTCCGGCGCGACCCAGCTGCCGCCCGCGCAAACCACATTAGGCAGCGACAGGTAGCTTTCCGCATTGGCAGGGCTCACGCCGCCCGTGGGGCAGAACCGCACCTGAGGCAGCGGCGAGGACAGCGATTTCAGGAAGGGTGCCCCACCCGCAGCTTCGGCTGGGAAGAACTTGAGCATATCATAGCCGCGTTCATAAAGACGCATCGCCTCTGACGCGGTGGCGGCACCGGGCAACATCGGCAGGCCCAGATCTTCGGCCGCTTGCAGCAGTTTATCCGTGGCACCGGGCGACACCCCAAAGGTCGCGCCCGCATCCACCGCACGTTTGACATCATCGGGGGTCAGCAACGTGCCCGCCCCGACAACGCCGCCTTCGACTTTTGCCATCTCGGCAATGACCTCAAGCGCGGCATCGGTGCGCAGCGTCACCTCTAGCGCGGGCAATCCGCCTGCGACCAAAGCTTCGGCCAGGGGGCGGGCGTGCAGTGCGTCATGCACCACCAGGACCGGCACGATGGGGGCACGTTTACAGATGGCATAGGCAGCGGCGCTGGCGTCTTGCGGGGTCATCGGATCATCCTCTGGTCAGGTTCAAATGCTGCTGGCGCCGGTATCAGCCGGGCCAACCGTGTTGCGGAAAGTGGCAAACAGCTCGCGCCCCTGCCCGTATTCATTGCCCGACAGATCAGCCGTGGCAACCGGGCGCTCCATCGCGCCGGGGGTCAGGACCGTCAGCTGCCCGTCGCGGGCGTCGACGCGCACGATATCACCGTCTTGCAAACGTGCAATCGGCCCGCCGTCCACCGCTTCGGGACACACGTGGATCGCGCTCAACACCTTGCCCGAGGCACCGGACATACGCCCGTCGGTGACCAGCGCCACCTTCAGCCCGCGCGCCTGCAGGTTCGCCAGCACCGGCGTCAGGCTGTGCAATTCGGGCATGCCGTTGGCCTTGGGCCCCTGAAAACGCACGACAACGATGACATCCTCGTTGAACTCACCATTGCGATAGGCGTCTTTCACGCTTTCCTGATCATGGAACACGCGGATCGGGGCTTCGACGATGTGATGCTCCGGCTTCACGGCAGAGACTTTGGTGACCGCATTGCCAAGGTTCCCCGCCAGACGTTTCAACCCGCCCGTGGGCTGGAAAGGGTCGCCAATGGGGCGCACGATCTTTTCGTTCAGCGTCTCGGTCGGGCCTGCGACCCATTCGACGGCGCCATCCTTGAGCTTGGGGTCTTGGGTATAGCGCGACAACCCGTCGCCCGCGATGGTCTTGACCTCGTCATGCAGCAAGCCGCCCGCCATGAGCTGACCGATCATAAAGCCCAAGCCCCCAGCCGCGTGGAAGTGGTTCACATCGGCCAAGCCGTTCGGATAGACCCGCGCCAGCAGCGGCGTGACATCGGCAAGGTCCGAGAAATCCTGCCAGTCCAGCACGATCCCACCGGCCCGCGCCATCGCGACAAGGTGGATCAGCAGGTTGGTCGACCCGCCCGTCGCATGCAGGCCGACGATGCCGTTCACATAGGCTTTTTCGTCCAGCACATCGCAAACGGGTGTGTATTCATTGCCCAGATGGCTGATCGCCAGCGCCCGCTGCGTCCCCGCAACGGTCAGCGCATCACGCAGGGGCGTATTGGGGTTCACAAAGGACGCGCCGGGCAGGTGCAGGCCCATGAACTCCATCAACATCTGGTTGGTGTTGGCGGTGCCATAGAAGGTGCAGGTGCCCGGCCCGTGGTAGGCCGCCATCTCCGACGCCATCAGCTCTTCGCGCGTGGCCTCGCCTGCGGCGAATTTCTGGCGCACGATCGCTTTCTCGTCGTTGGAGATGCCCGAGGTCATCGGCCCCGCAGGCAGGAACACCGCCGGCAGATGCCCGAAAGCCTGCGCCGCGATCACCAGACCGGGCACGATCTTGTCACAGACCCCCAGATAGATCGCGGAATCGAAAGTGTTGTGGCTAAGCCCGACACCCGCCGCCATGGCGATGATGTCACGCGAAAACAGGCTCAGCTCCATCCCCGGGGTGCCTTGGGTCACGCCGTCACACATCGCAGGCACGCCGCCTGCAACCTGTGCCGTCCCGCCCGCCGCGCGCGCGGTGTCGCGGATCAGGGTCGGAAAGCGTTCGAACGGCTGGTGCGCCGAGAGCATGTCATTATAAGTCGTGATAATCCCGATATTGCCCGCCGATTGCGTCGCCAGCGCGGCTTGGTCCTGCCCCGCACCGGCATAGGCATGCGCCTGCCCGCTGCACGAAAGATGCGCCCGCGCCGGCCCTTCCTCGGCGGCGCGGCGCATCCGCGCCAGATAGGCCCCCCGGCTTGGCGCGCTGCGTTCGATGATCCGGTCGGTGACACGGGCTACGGTATCGTTCAACATCATGCTTTCCTTCGTGACGTGGGTGGGCCTAAGGGCCTTCCTACAAAGACGTGAGTATGTTAGCGCTAACTTATCACGCGCATGTGCCATTTGCAAACCCGTTGCGACCATGGGTAAAACGAATGGCGAAAATTGTCTTTCCCCGCCAAAACAGGTGCCCTAAACAATTCGGATGACACAAATAGACCCTCCTTTCCTGATCGGCGTTGACGGAGGCGGCACCGGTTGCCGCGCCGCTGTTGCCACCCCCGATGGCCGTATCCTTGCCGAAGGCAAAGGCGGGCGGGCGAATGTCAGCACCGATTGCGCCACCGCGATCGACAGCGTGCTGACCGCGACGCGCAACGCGATAGAGAGCGCCGGTCTGGATGTCGCCGACATGCCCCGTGCCGTGGCGCATCTAGGGCTTGCGGGATACACGGGGCCGGAAATGGGCCCGCGCGTGCAGGCGGGTCTGCCCTTTGCCAAATCCGTTGTGACCGAAGA
>Ga0115013_10002298_pt1 | contig 10686 bp, 3 predicted proteins | sample SouAtlMetagenome_2_FD_88686 | JGI IMG/M metagenome (GOLD analysis project Ga0115013, IMG submission 88686) | Marine eukaryotic phytoplankton communities from Atlantic Ocean - South Atlantic ANT15 Metagenome | ecosystem: Environmental > Aquatic > Marine > Oceanic | place: South Atlantic Ocean...
AATAACAAAAATTGCACTACAAGCTGCTCTGTTGTGTCGTTTCTCTCCTACTTGGCTCACTAATCTGAGCAAAGATGCAATTGAATGGTCTGCTGGAGATTCTTCACTTCGATCTGAACTGGAGGAAGCATCCCGGCTTCTTTTGATTGATGGCATTGTCGGACGGTATTGTGGCAACGGTGCGAAAGAACTATTTCATATCGATAACCCTCTCCATGCTACTCGGCTTCTGGATTTCGTCTCGAATCACTTAAACAACAGCACCGTTCTTTCTGACATTCTTGATCTGTGCGAAGCCTTTCATCATCTATCGGTCGAAGATGGTTGTGGTAGACTTTTGCAAAATGTAATATTAAGGGGTAATCAAGAAATGGCCATAAAGATTCTCGGGTCATTGTATGAACGAAATGTAAATTCAGCACATAACGTGTTTTCACGCGTGATTTCATTCTGCATCGATCTTATCGGAGATAATTCTTCCCAGATAGGCCCTTTTCCATGTGTAAACAAAGGCATAGAACCTTCAATGCGTTTGAAAGAATCAGTTTCCATCGCAAATTGTGCACATGAATTAACGAAGATCGCGATAGTACACGCTAGAATGATTATACATGGTCGATTTGGAAGTGGATTTACGTTTTGGCAATATGATGAAGCAAGATTGGAAATCCTTTTGCTCGATCTAGAACGGTTGATTACATTACAACAAGATCACAATATTTTTGTCTCCTTGGCTGACCTCAATGATCCAAAAATTATGGTTGGTATAGCATCGAAGCTTTTGAACAGTCTTGCTGAGATGTATTTGGAGGGGAAAAGAAATGCTGCCAGCATGATTGCGACACAAACCAAAAAAGCATGTTCACTACTTTCTCGACCTCCGATGCTAACCGAGTCAGATCTACTTTTCGCCGCTGCAACTCCGATTGCTTGTCATATAGCGTTGCAAACTAATGGCTTCGAAGCATTTGATTTTCTTGCTGACCTTCGGATTTTAGAAGCATCTCAATCCAATCTGGCCGCTCGATGTTGCATCGCGGTCTCTCTGTCATATTGCAGGAAGTTATCAAGGTCAAAATCTTGCCTTTCGGATACGATGGGTGGTCTTGTCATGGCTTCGTCACTTCTTCAAGATTATGTTCTTTCACATTGTCCTCCTGAAATAATTGGGGTAGCTATTGATTTCTCTCAACTATGTGATGTAGTATCTCAGGTTTTAGCGAGAACAGATGAAGGATTTGGGGAAAAACTTGATCTATTCAGGAAAACATTGCTTGAAAGAGCGGCCGAGAAACGATGGTCATTTGCTCATTCAGATAGTGGTAGTAGAATTAGTCAAGAGGCTTCTATACGACTAAGTAAGCCCACGTTGCATCCTTCATGGTACGTTGGAGATGGACTTCTTCTTCCTCCAGAAGAAGCCTTACAGATGGGTGTCACTTATTGTAAACAAACCATGGGCTTGCAAATCGTAGACAATCAATCGATGGGAATCCATACATTTCTTGCCAATCGAGGCGCGCATGCATTGGCCCTTCGGATTTTATCTCATACAACAACTACGCAGCTTTGTTTTCATCGGAACGAAAGTCAATTGGATGATTTAGAAGATTTCAATCAACAAATCAGTATAGCTTTGGTTGAGAGGTATTTAGGAGGTACAGGAAATGGAATCACAAGTGGTGTTGTGGACTCTCAATTAGCTGTGTCTTTCTTGTTATCATTACCATTAAAATTGGCCTTCAAGATCTACAGATCTTCACTGCCGACTGCAATAAATACACGGGATTTCCGAAGAGTTGTTACTCTTGCTACTATAGGTAAAGTTTCAGGCTCGGAGGAATCGATAATTCCTTTGAATGGTGCTCGGTTGGGTAGTTGGACTCGTCAGAACAAGTTCGTTTTACAGTGTGATCGTCTTGCTACACGAGCGAATTGGTGGTACGTGTTGGAGGAAAACCATGTGAATTTCAACCCACACAGCTTCGATGATGAAATTCCAAGCGATGGATTGGAGGATTCATATATCGCATCAATAATTTCTGCCTTAATTTCTAACATGATGTCGAACAAAGATGGACAGATTGATCGCACTTTAGCACTGTCAGAAAAGTTTGCGAGAACATTTTCAATCCCGATGGATCTACCCGCATCTTATTTAATTCAATATTTACTAAGTCCGATGAAATCAGAGAATGATAACCCTGCCAGAAAGCAAGTATCGTGTTTAAACAACACAGTCAAAAAACTACTTCGAAGCCTCAGTTGTTCGTCAAAACGTATGAATATTCTCCGAAGATGTTTGATCAAGTTCGAAAAGGAAGAAAACTGTGTCGATTACGAGAGACTTTCCATAATATATGCGCTATACCAAACAGAATTATCTTTGGTACTATCAAGAGACTTGGCAGAAGAAAATAATTCACTTGATAGTTTATACATGGAGATGGACATTATCGATAGACGCCGTGATGCTCTAGCCATTCTATCATCCTATTTTCAAGGTGACAAGAAAGATAGTCGTCCATCATTCTCAAAGTTTTTTGCACCATTGAATGAGTCGATTCATGACAACACAAACGTCAATGTAAAAACGAAAAGATTTTGCAGTAGAGTGTTAGGCTGGGAAGCACCCCCCGAAGTAGATACATTCGATCCATTAGATCCATTGGAAAACATTCTCCGTTCCACATGTAGCTCAGCAGTGACATCAGCACTTTCTCCCATTTGCATACCACTATGTATCCCACGAGGTTACGTCAAAGTTAGATCATTGATAACCAGGTTTCAGAAGTCTCGCGGTGAAGGTGCTTCCTTACCGACGTTTGATGATGATGTTCTACCCGTTTTAAATCAACTACGGGCACATTCCGATATTGCTGAGGTTGCAGAATGGTGTTCTAAACAATATGGACTGAATAACCCCGACAAGCTGACCTGTCTAGACCATGCACTAAATTATGCAATCAAAGCTTCCACAGAAGCTGAAAATGGGTCTAAAAAAGGGAAGGAATATTTTGTCAATCAGGAGGGGGGCAAGGAATCGATAGCACTGGCACGGGTGAAGCGTATCACTGCAGCCAAAGATCTTCTTGAAAATCGCCTCGAAATTACGAAGATTCTTCAGCCCCAAAACATGGATAGAACGGCTCAAAATCCAGTTCAAACCTTACTTCAGAAACTTCAAGAAAAACTTGAGGCCGAAGTATGGACCGAATGTGACACGTTTGTCCCAGAGCGATTTGTTGACGCTCTTTTCACCAAAGCGTCTCTTTTGGTTGCTGAAGCAACGTTGTGTGAAGGCCACTCCTTGTCAGTGGGGCAATTCAGGCAACTTTCACATTTGGTACATCGCGTTTGTATGCGTATAGCAAGCAAATATTCTCATGTTCAAAGTTCTTATATTGCTAGACGTTTGACCAGGCGATGGCTCTTGTATGGCGATGAGAAATCAGCCAGAAATGAAGAAAACGATGATGGAATTATCCCAGTGCTTTCGCGAAATGATAATCTCATTCCAGATATAGATGAAGACGATACTATGAATTTTGAAATGGACTTGTCTATGCTAAAGGCCGATCCATCCGATTTCGGTATGGTTGCTTTTAGCTCTACGGTTGAAAAGAAGAGACTAACTTCAGAAGAAGAACCTTCTAGTCTTAAAGCAACATCAAGGCGGGAAATGTCTGAATTTGCCAGCCATCGCTCGGCCTTGAGGATCGCTTTTGTGTTGGCTTTTGTAGATGATTATCACAAATTATCTGCTGAGAATGATGACCAAGAAAATGATGAAAACTGCAGAAAGAGCGTTAATCAGAAGTCAAAAATATCGCGCCGAGGGTTGCTTTCGAAGACGAAGAAGAAATCTCTCGCCCCCCAAGTTGATCAACACACATCTGTCTTTCAACACGCTAGAGATATCACTGAAATAGTATTTGCGAAATCAACATCTCTAAACTGTGTAATGAATGGAATGAATGCATCCTTTGATTCCATCAGCGTTGCTGGAACAGATCGTAAGAATCCGGCAACAATTACTTTTGCGATGAGGCATCGATGTCTTCGGGTCGCATCCATCCTTGTTCCTCAGGAAGCTCTTGAAGAAGTTTTGAATGAAAATCAGTTGAATACAAATCTGTCGCTGAAGGCTTGTTCATTCGGATCTTTTTGCGCCAAAGAGTTGGAAGAAATGGGTCTTCCAATTCCACATTCAGATCTGATTCAATTGAGTCAAATGCATTTTCCGTCATATGCTCGCGCACTTTGGAGACACCATCGTGATACAAAGGCCTCAAAGGGCAGGTTACTACTACTTATTCTCGAGTTATATCTGAAGGAGCCAGTTTCTGATAACAGCTTTTTCCTTTCAATTCTGGGAGAAATAGAGTCGTTGAAACTTCCTCGCACTCTATTACTTGGACTCGAATGTGTTAGCCGATACATGGACAAGATTGGCCCGGAAAGTGCCCTATCTTTCCTTGAAAAAAATAACCTAGAAATATCGAGAATCACAGGCAAGTTACTGCAACTTGTTTACGACGAACTCAAACGAACAATTGAAAATTTGAAGTCTGATGAAAGCAGAGATGATGGTTCTGAAGAACGCCGTGGCATGATGAATACATTAAGTCGTCTGAGTCGTATTGTTGTGACCTTTGCAAAAACACCCGATGGACAAGACCTACTCATCCAATTTTGCAAAGAACAAATGAAATACTTTCCAGAGTTAGCGAGCACTGATGACGAGCGTCGATGTTTGCGCATTGCTATCGAATTCGCTATTTATCGAATTGAAACTGAAAATGTCCAAGTCAATATGTCTAAAAAGCTTTTTGACTCTATGGCGTCTCGTACATCGAGATCAGAGAAGGACATGGATCACGGAGACGCAACAAAACCACCTTCCCGACAACTCGTTCTGTAAAAAAAAAAAGATAGTTTTCGTCTAAATTATTATTCCAGTCTTACACCTGATTAGACCCAGGACTTTTGTCTTAGGTTTTACTCTAGTATCCTTCGTTTGACCATGTGATTTCGTAGTCTTTGAATTTTGGATCTTTTTCGACGACTGATTTCGAAATTGCGTGATCTGCCAAGCCAAAACCATAACTATATCCGTATATCTTTAGTTTTTGCCTTTGCGTATTAAGATCAATGCGTCCTCCACCTAGAATTGAAATTGACTTGTATCCACTCCTTTCCAATTTTTCGACGAATGGTTCGGCTGCATTGCGATGATATGCTGCATTTCTTTTACTGACGACAAAATATTGTCGTTCATTCGAACGTGGGAAAATCGCCGAGATTAAAACATATTTATGGGCTCCCTCAGCTATTTCAACATTTGGGATGCGTTGATGGATATTGTTCCCTTCGTCATCATCGCTATCGCTTGCGGATTTTCGAAGGCGGGCTTGCAGTTTTTCTGCTTCTCTCTGGTCTTGTTCGTTTGTGGTAAAGTTCATGGTCAACATCCACAAGATTTGACAGAGATCGTTGCGTTTTAACGGTTCCAAGGAATTTTGAGTCGAAGGTGTCATGGTTTCACAATTGTCCGCGATTCCCATCAAATGTTGAAAAAGGGGAAGACCAACCCAACTTGTTCGCTGGCACAAGAGAAAATTGGTTCACATCCTGAGAAAAGAATGGAACTGCTCTTTCTTCACTAAAAAGGTTCAACAATGGCGTTTCCGGAGAGTTGTCTGACAGTTGATGTCGGAGCCACCCAGGCGAGCAAAGACACCGAGCAAAAGCAAGAGCGCTTAGCAAGGCCAGCTGCATTGAATTCTAATCACGCATGAAATCCAACAATAATCAAAATGTCTAAAAGCTCTTTCTTAGTTTTGATTGATACGATCAATATTGTCTATGAATGCAATCATCTGCTGCAAAAAGTTCTTATTCCATCAAAGCACCATAGTAGAACATCGAAGCTCCAAAAGATTGTCAAGAATTAGATCTACCGTGGAACCAATTGCGCTCGCAAGGTCTTCTTGATCAGCTTTTGAAAGATCAGTGTATTGCAATACCAAATTACCATCAATGACACCCTTTTTCCGATCGTTGTTTCGGCATCCACCTCTTCTTGGTGTACGTCGATAAAGTCTCCAAGCTCGTTGGCTCAGGGCGCAATCACTCTCGAGAGCATTGGCTAGTACACTCTGTAGCGCTGTCATCCGCCAATACACAGGTTCACTCAGTGGAACTACAGAGATATACCCACCGTCTATGGTTCCAAATGTAACAGCAAGACGTTGGTCATCGTCAGCTTTCCCAAAGAAGGTGTCCTGCTGCTTCAGAGCTGCCAGTGTGCTTGGAGGTGTGGCGCTATTTATAAGAAGGCTAGAGCGACAAAAATGACTTTGAAAATCGGTAGTCTGGCTCCCGAAATGAAAATCAGCGCGACAAACCAACTTATTTCCACCACGTGCGGCAGGATCTCCTGGTGCGTACTGGAAAAACTGTAGATTCTGACGATCATCATGGCAAACAAAATCCAGGGATCCACCTCTGCTAAGAATTCCACAACAGAAAACTGGAATTGGATCATAATCTTTCGCCAGCATTGTCAGAGATTTATCAGATTCTCTCCAAACGAGAAAATATAACGAATCATAAGCATCGCTCAATATAAAAAAGTTCTTGAACAGTTTGATATCAAGGATGTGCATGGTTGCTCGGAAAAACCCGACCTGAGTGAGCTTGCCATTGCCCCATTGCTCAACATTTACATCTGCTCCAGCACCAATAATAAGTCGGCTTTTCCCTTCAACTGTCAAACAACTAAGGCTTGACACAGGCCCATGAAATATACTTTTTTCGTAAACGAAATTGAGCTCTGCAATCGTCGAGTTCGTTGTATCTTTTGGTCTATTAACTTCAAATAGTATCACTCTTCCCTTACATGCAACATCTTCTCCGTCCTTCTCAATTGTTCCAGTTCCTACAACAATGAAATATTTGGAATCTAAGTCCTCTTCCGATACATCGTAATCAGTACCAGGCTCTGCAACAAAATCGGTCAGCGTCATCACTTCCATAGATATTCCATGTTCAAAGTCTCCCATTTCGTACGAGTCAACGACCTGCCATCCATTAGTCGCATCGACAATCCACAAAGAATAAGCGCTTGTAGGAACTGGTGGAGCGCCACCCACATTTTTATCTATCTCAAAACAGTTTTCGCGTTCGATTTCTTCCACCCACTCTTGTTCCACATCGAAGCCACCAAGATCTGCCTCTACTTGTCGCTGGATTTTTGCATTTTCTTTTTCGTCGGCTATCTGCTGGCGCTCTTCGGCGCTTAGACCATCATCGTTAAGTTTACTTAGGTCTGCGTCAAATTCTCTTGATACTAGAACAGCGTAGAGGGGAACTGAACCCGTCGAAGGATGGCCGTCGTCGATGAACTGAATTTTCCTCACAGTTACACCAAATGGAATCTTCTCAACAAATAATCCTCCACCGGGAAGAAGGCTGTTCTTTGAGGCAAGGTTCAAAACACCATCAAAAAGTGTCATTCTCTGACTCCCGACTCGGCCAACTCTTTCGTGCACTGTCACATAGGTGGATTTATGATGATTTGAAAGGGGTAACCCAGAACAGAACCCAGCAATGGGCCTAGGTTTGGCTCCGGCTGGCGCGACATGTCTACACCTATGATGAAGAATGGTAGGTTTTCCTCTTTCTGCAATAAGCCAGAAAGGTCGAGAAACAGACGCAAATGCTCCATCTAGACCAGATATATTCCGAAAGGAAAATAAACGCGTGTGTTGAAATTCTTTCGACAAATCATTATGGTTTTGCCCAGACACAATTTTTTTCCTTCGCAACTTTGAAAAGTGCTTGGTTGATTCTTGGCTAGGCCTTGACACATCCTTCAGAGGAACTCGTCTAAATGATTGTACATCGAGGGACAGATGGTGAATATCAGCATGATATATTTGGACGTCTCCGTCACTAGTTTCAATCATTAGACAAAAAGGCCTTGGTCCAGTAGCTTTTTTGTTTATTTCTCTTTCATCTGAAGATGGACCGCAGAAGAAGAATTTCAATTCTCGAGTACAAACTGTATGACTGATCGGGTTTCGGGATATTTTAGTTTGGTCCCACGAATTTAACGTTGATACACCATGACTGCAGCCGACACACGACCATACGGGTGTATCGAAATTAGAAAATTGGTAAATTTCAAGCTCTCCTGATTGACGGCAAATGGCAATATACCACAAATTGTCATCATCTGATCCTTGAGGACTTTCTTCAACCTCGAGATGATCATATTCTTCTTCTCGGTCGTCATTAACCTCGACTGGATCGCCTTCGTAGTATAGCTCTATATCATCTTCATCCAGATAATCTTTCATTTCGTCATCGATAACATTCGGTTCAGCACTCGTTTCTGCTTTTACAACTTTTTTTTGAGATTTACTCTTGCCGGAGGTATTCGCCACTCTTGGTGGAAAGAAAGACTTGGGCGCCTTAAAAATATCGATGGAAACAATTTTTTGGTTGGCGTAGAATTTTTCCTCTTCGGATTGAATCTCCTCTTCAACGTCTAATTTAGATTTAGTATCAACTGTTGAAAACGCATGTTTCGTAGTAATAGTCCCATCGCTGGAGATAAGAACCACTGTTGGTCCAGCTGTACTAATGGTATATGTAAGCAATATTTCATCAGATTCTTGGTCTTCAACAGCCTTGGCAGATGTGATATACTCGCCATCTGGAATATCTAGTTGATTTGCAACCTTTATGCGAAGAGTGCTAGTATTTGTTCCGTCACCATTCGGCTTAGATGGTTCTTGTTGGAGTACAACTATGAAATATAAAAACGATTCTTCGTCGACCGGTGAGGCCACCAAAACCATAAATGAATCATCTGTGAGGTCACAACATGCAAGCAAGTGGCAATCGGTAAAAAACTGACGCGTGTGGTCTTGAATGCACAACTCATTGAGGTCGACTTCATTCAAGCTATGTTCATTCTTATCTTCTTCAAGTTTGAAAACCTTAGTCCCACCGTTTTCAGGTAACATAGCCATCATTACCAAGCCACGCCGTGGTAGACTAAACAAGGCCTTCGCATTAATGCAATCAGCTTCTGCTAAAACATTACGAACATCTCGTCCTGGAACAGTAAAGAGGGCCAAGCCGCCACTAGATCCATATCCACAAGGGAACACCTGCCCTGTAACTGCAGAGGGTGCTGCATTAAAACTCGATACGGTTGGATCAACTACCATCTCGGGCGTCGGAGCAAGTGGTCCCAAACAGCCCGAGCCCAAAGGCCCCAAAGAGGTTAGTGAGTCAAGCACACGAAGCGATCGTACTATCAGTAAATTGCTAAACCGAGCTCGTTTTTTCTTCACATTACGAATACTTTCATCATCTACATCTCCGTCGTCATCGCTAGGTGGAATTATGTCAGGACGTTCCAATTTGTCGTTGAAAGTAGTGGTATCACCGTACAGGGCATCTTCTTCAATTTGAAGAGTCCGCTCATACTCATCATCGTTCGTAGCTATATCACTATTGACCTTGACTGCTTTCGTTAAAGAATGCTTCTCTGAGTTTTCCTCCTTTGATAGGACTGAATTATCTATCTTGATATTTTGCTTGTCGCTCCCGAGACCTAGCTCGGCTTGAAGAGCAGCCACCACGGAAGTTTCTGCAAGCGCATATCCAAGCAAAGAAGAATCTCCTAGTCGACTGGCCACAAACAGAAGGCCAATCATGTGTTGTTTTTGCATCGATTTCTCATCCGGTGTCTCCGTTTTTAACGAAGAATCAAAAAATCCTTTTTCTTTTCCAAACGATGGCGAAAAGTGTCCAAGAGGACATGATATCAAACCAGAAATTTCACCAACTGCCCCGACAGTTTGATAGAGGGACATCATGGACCATTCACCAATATCGTTTCTTTGCAACAAATATACCTGTCCTCGTCGTAAGACAACAAACCATGTGCTTGTATTGATCGGAGTGAATTGTGCTCCGTCGAGTTGCATAGAGAGCTTAGGAAATGGCCAGTGATTCGCCGTAACGATGTTATTATACGCGTTAGATAATGTCGAGGCTGCAAATCCATTGACTGCTAAACATTGTTGGATCTGACCTGCATTAGAGACCCAGACGATGGAATTCACGCAATGAACCAAGCAAGCGGCTGTGCTACTGGCATCGCGGCCAGACCTTTGGTGTATAGTATCACTTCTTGTAATTGTAGTATCAGCTGGACACGTATACACATTTATAGCATCAGCAGGAACTTCAGTGGACCATAACAAGGCCGATCGTTGGTGACAAACAGTCACAGTGATTGCCGTCAAGACCAATGAGTACCGGGTTCCGCCACGACCACTCTCTGTGTCTCGTCCCAGCCGTCCAGTCCATGTGTGCCCAACGATAGGATTAGAGTGCAGAACGACCATAGTAGGTTCTAAATACCCAGGCAAAAATGCCGTCGAAAAAATTTCTCCAAATCCGGTTACGATGGACTGGCTCAACAGCGAATTGTTTAGGTCGCCCTTGTTGCTATTTTGATTATTGTGTCGGTGATTTATGTTGTTGTTTGTTTGTCCCATAATCGTCTTTTTGTCAATCGACCGAGCGAGAATGGAAAGTGGCAGCACATATGGTTCTTCCATCGCCCGCCAACCTCCAATGGAGTGATGGTATTTGAGA
>Ga0115013_10002300_pt1 | contig 10679 bp, 6 predicted proteins | sample SouAtlMetagenome_2_FD_88686 | JGI IMG/M metagenome (GOLD analysis project Ga0115013, IMG submission 88686) | Marine eukaryotic phytoplankton communities from Atlantic Ocean - South Atlantic ANT15 Metagenome | ecosystem: Environmental > Aquatic > Marine > Oceanic | place: South Atlantic Ocean...
CAGTTATTCTTCCGTTACCCTCAACAATGAGAGCAGTGGTTGCTGTTCCCGTTTGGACTCTTATGCCAGATCTAGCAGTTATAAGACCAACTGAATCAATGTTCGTTACATCCTCATAAGTTAATGTTCCACCAATTGAAACATTCCCCGTGAAAGTGGCATCAACACCTGTAATGCTGTTTAAACTTACATCAGCAAGTGTGGAGATACCACTAGTGGTAATTTGACTTAAATTAGTTAACGCCATTTATCACCGGATTTTTAGTTATTTATCGCATCCTTTACGTTGATAGGTGTGTTATCAATAACTGTTTGTGCTGCTGCTCTTTCTTCATTATCCTTGATAACTCTTGGGTCATCAGCAGGGAGTGCTTCAATATATGGTTTTGTTTCTATGGTCTGCCAAACATCATTAATCAAGACTTCTTCAACAACTCTTTCTTGTGTAGTGGAAAGTTGATGCTTCTCAAGTCTTTCAACTGCTTTGACATATGCTCTCAGTTGTTGATTGAATCTGTAGTTCTCAACAGCAGTATATACCCATTCAGGTAGAGGAGCAATATCCGTGCGTCCTGTGATTCCTTTTGGATACTTGTCTTTAATTGCTTTAATCTCTTTCTTCCAAGCAGTAACACCACTATGATAAATTTTATCTAATTGGTCTGCGATTGGTGGATACTCTGGTGCTCTCAACTCTGCATAAGAAGGTTGAACAACATCAGGACCTTCTACAATATCATATCCTTGTTCAGCAACATCTTGGATGAATTGTTGGTAGTCTTTATTTCCCACATTTCTAGGAATAAAAGTCCTTGCAGGATCAGAGTTTATTACTTCTATATTGTAATCGTTTAAAATTTTATACTGCATTTATATCTCCGCATCGAATTTTGCACTGGTGATGTATGAAGCACTTGATTGATGTGGAACGTATGCCATCCATTTATTTGGTGAAGGGTTATAATTTGTACTGCTCCACGATCCTGCTCCGTCGAAAGTAATCGTTGGGGTTGGTGCAGCTCTCATTGTAACAGGGTGATAGATGATTGCCATTGCATTTGATGCATCATAATCAAATGCATACATTACAGGACTAGTTGTCTCTTGCCAATAATACCTCTGACACAATACAAGTTCTTCACCAACAGAACGATGTTCAAATTCAGTAGCGGTGTCTCCTTCTTCTATTTGAACCTTAGTCAAATAGAATGTTACACCTGCAGGTGCATCATTAGATCCTAGCATAATATGCCAGTTATCCATAGAATCATTACTGTCTAATCTAAAATTAATAGTATATTTTTTCCAATCTGTTGTAAGAAGATCATGCTGCATATCGCTAGCGATATTAGTTTGATCAGTGTTATTCCAGAGTTCATATCTAAGAGGAGCGATTCCAGAACTAATTTTCATCCAAAAAGAGGCAACATAATTTATACCATTAGTTGGAACAAAAAATGGTTCAATTCTTTGACGAAGATTTCCATAACCATTAGATTTTGCTACCCAATATGCATAAGTACCATGAACAGCGTCAGTAGCTTGTCCCCAAGTGCTAGTATCTCCATTAGAATATTTAAACCACCTATCAATACATCCATAATTATTATCGACAGTTGAAGTTGTGCCTCTCTGGGCGATTCTCATATCTCCATTGATTATCAAATTTTTCCGACCAGCACTGATAGAATCTCTTGCTTCTTGTATGGTCTTAGATTTCATCAATTCAGAACCTTTCACCCCAATAGGTCTTTCAAGTTCTGAAAGTTTATCTCTGATGTTAAATGCTGGTTTATTAACTCTGACTGTCATTACTGCTCCGCTACAAGTCCATTAGATGCTGATATAGCAGTGGTCACCGCTGTTGTTGTATTATTTATCCGGCGTAGTCCCTGGAATTCACTGCGTCCTGCTGATGTTCCTGCGTGTAAAATTTCAGTATCTTTATCATATGCAACTGCAGTTACAATAGGTGACGAACCATATAAGGTTGCCTGTGCGTTCTCTTGGAAGAGATGCTTCTCCTCTTCATACATCTTTTGAACTTGATCTGCTGTTGGTGCTGTTGTTGAATATCTCACCAGAGATAGTTTTCCATTCCAACTATATTGGAGATTGTTTTGATAATTATAGTGACCAATTGATAGTCTACTGGTGTTTGACATATCAGGTTGAGTGCCTGCAGCGTCTTCATAGTATACTCTTTTGCCGTCAATATATGTTATTCTTTGATCTCCACTTATTATTCCAACAGCCTGATGCCATTGTCCATCTCCGAGAGACGCTGTGTCGGCAGTCCAAGCTGCATCGGTATCAAATAGGTACAGTTTTCCAGTGTTTACAAAAAGCGCCATTCCACACACTTTATTACTTGTTGAATCATAAATGGAAGTTAAATATTGATAGGCACTGACATCGCTTACATTAAACCATGCAGTCATAACTACTGAGCACGGATTTCCAAAATTATATGTCGTATCATTACGCATATAATTACTACCACTAAATCCACCATAAGCAACTAGTTCGGCACCAGTCGCAACGGAAGACTTGGTGATTGTTCCGTAAAAACCAACTCCATTACTAATCTTATCCTGTACTTCTTCTGAACGATCTTGGTCTGCAAGTCTAAGATCAATATTATCATATCTGACATTTCCGCCAGGTCTTGAGTAGACTCCAACAGTTGTACTAGTTCCTGTTGCTACAAAAGTAAAAGTATATCTAGTCCAACTTGAAGCAGTTCCTAGTGTTTTATAGAGGTTTTGACTTCCGCCAACTGACGTTCCAATATTTACATATCCTGCAGAACCATCTACATGATAATGATCTAATGAAAGAATATATGCCTTACCAACTACAGTAGTAACAGTTTGATAAGCATATCCATTTGAACTAGCACCTGATAAAACATTAATATTACCGCCAGGATTTCCATTATTTTGCTGTGTTAATGTTGATCCATTTGCTGAAGTCCAATTACTAGTATCACTATTAAAAGTTCCGTTAGTGATTAAATTCGTTCCAGTTACACCAGTGGAATAATCAGGATCAGTTCCTTCAACAGTCGATGCTAACAAAGAAGCCCTGACATCTCCTTGTAAATACCCTGTGACATAAGAATCAGTAGTATAAGATACCAATGATGCTCTTCTATCTGGATCTTCTATAATATGGGTTAATCCAGAAGCACTCCTTACAGCATAGTGTAAAGGTTGATTTTTTGCTACTGCTTCTAATTTTGCGTAGGTTGATGCCGTGTTAAGACCTTGAACGGTAAATCCATCAAACATGTGAGAAGAGTAGGCAACACTACTCCACGCTTGCCTAAACGCACTTCTAGCGTTGAGTGTTGATCCAGTTTTTGAATCAATTGTAATTGTATTGGATCTAGTGTTAAATCCATCATAGGTGTGAAGATAATCTAAGACACCATTAGCGTCTCCCATAACAAATAGTAAATCATTATTAGCAGACCATTCAACATCTCTGGAATACCTATAACCTGAATTGCTAGATGTAGTATTAGATACAGTTCCATCACTCGTAATTACACTTACACCATGGTGATGTGAAACAGCCATAGTCAAATTAGGAAGTCCTGTATGAACATCAATCTCTGAGTTTGGTAGTACAGTGAGTGCTATATCGTTTACTACCGAATTGCCAAGTGCAGTTGTAGTGGGATAGACTTGTATGTATTTGCTAACAGTATTTCTTTCAGAAATTCTATTTGCTGTTTGGAGATAAAGAGTTCCCCAATACCAAAGTTGTGAATCAGATACAAAATTGATTTTATTCATACCCCATCCATTGGAAGATGGGAAACCAATGCATAGATTACCATTCAACATGGCAACAGATCCAATCGCTTGTCCTACAGCGCCAAGGAAATTTGCGTGTCCAGAGGTGACAGTCCTCCCTTCAAATACCATCCACATAGGGAGATTTGGATCATCAGCATCATAAATGGTTAATTTAGATGTTTGAGCAACGATAACAGCAACAGCAGGAAACTCCTTTCTAGTTCCTCTAAATTCCGTTCCTAATGTTTCATTATACCAAGAAGTGTCTCGTGTTTTCTTTCTCCAAGCACCACCATCAGAGTCCTTACGAGTATCATATACAAAGATAGCAGAAGCAGTATCAGCAATCTCAGAGTTAATCTGTGAAAGATTTTTAAGGTCTAAGTTCTTTATAGAAGCATGTTCTGGGTCTTGATATGCCATTCCACCCAACATACTGTTGGTGGGCACTTGACTTAAACCAATTCCGACGAGATTAGGCATTGCTTATGATACTCCTTATATCCTTATTTATTGCTGGGTGAGACCCTGTAATTGGGCATCAGGTAGTCTCTTAGGATAGTAAGAGAACCGTTTAATGTGTCCATTTAATACATTAGTTGTTGTAGTAGACCCAAGATGTAAAATGTCAGCATCAAATAATGTTACTGTACTTAGATTTACATTTTGATTTGCATCGTTAATATATGAATTCAAATCATTTGTTTTTATACCTAAAACTGCTCTATATTCATTTACTAAAGATTCATATACAAATGTGTCTGCATCAGATGTTTTGACATAATGATATGCTCCAGTATTGTCTCTAGAAAATCCTAAGTGGTAATTTGAATTTGCGGAAGTTTTAAATGCATATGCAGGAAGTCCTGAAGCGCCTGATGAATTAGGCATCAATACATTAATAAATGCTGTTCCCTCAGTTTGATTATAAAAATCAGTGAAGTTTGTTCCTGTGATTTTTGCGGTGTCTTGGGCACGAGTCACTGTGGTTCCGCTGGTGGGAATGTAGGAGGTTTTGAAAGCACCCTTCTCTGTTTGTAATCCCCATATGTAAATACCATTAGTTCCATTTGCTGTAACTGAAACACTATTATCGCTATCACCAAAGTAGACATAGTAATATTCAGTACCACTAACGTCAGTTATATTGATAGTTACATAACACCTATACCATCCATTACCAGCATCCTCAATACCGTAAGTTACAAGACCAGTGCTATCACTACCACCTGCTGTTCCATTGACAATATCAAAATATCCTCTACCAGCACCATTTACGCCATACAAAGCAATCCACTGCAAACCTGCTGATTTTACATATAGTGATGTAGTGTAAATTCCAGTGGTCAAAGTATACGAATCAGTTATTCCTCTTCCACTACCACTAGAATTTGGATACAATAAATCAGCAGTATTTGTTCCATCAGGTGCTACTGCTTGATTAGCAACAACTGTTGCAGTTAATTTTGAATGAGCAGCATTGTCAAACTCTGAAGAATAAATTGAATAATTGGTTCTTGCTTCCTCAATCAACAATCCAAGACTCTCACCAGTTATTGGGTCGTGATTAAATCTTGGTACATTATTAGAGGCATATTTAATTAATCCATTCTTATCAGTAAATGTTCCAAGACTATCTCTGGTGAAAGTAATTCTGCGGTCTAGTGTTTTCGTTGCCGCAAAGTTGAGGTCTAATGTGGGTCTGATGGATGGGTATTCTTGTGTGACTTCAAGAGCACCAGTTACCTTTGCACCAGTTGCTGTAGTTTGAAATTTTCTAGAGTTATCGTAATAAAGATCTACTGCCCCATTCTCAGTGCCAGTAATAATAGTTTCATTTGCCGCAGCATTTTGAACTCTGAAATCATTAGTATTAACTTCTAAATGACCAGCACCACTATCAGCAATTAAACTTTTAGATCCATCATGATAAATCTGTAGGTCATCACCAGCACCAGCAGTGAACTTACCACCATCAGGCACTCTGACTTTACCATCAGAAGTTATACGAAGTTTTTCTGAAAGTCCAGAACCTGATATTCCAGTTGCTGTATGAATTACAAGGGCGCTAGCATCATCAAACCAGGTATTCACTGCTCCTGAAGCAATGTTCATTCCAAAATAATCAACAGCAGTTGCAGTATCCTGTAGTAATAATGCAGGGTCTGTTCCAGCAACTTGTAATGTTGGTCCAAATGAGGTTGGATTAGTGACTCCAATACCCACATCACCACCAGAAGTTATACGAAGTCTTTCAGTATTACTAGTTCCAAATAGAATTGTTGTTGCTTCTCTATTCCAGAGATATGAGTGATTAGCATCATTACCAACAACTAATCCATTATTGGGTCCATTTCCAGATGTACCATTACCAATACTCAAGAAGCACTGAGAACCAGCATTATACATCTGAAGCATATATGTGCTGCCGCCAGCTGCGGCAGGGGTCATATTGATTCCCACCATACCAGCAGAATCTATACGAAGTCTTTCTGCAGGAACTTGACCATTAGTTCTAGTTAAGAATGAAAGATAACCTCCATATTGACCGCTTGTATTATTATCTTTAAGACCCCTTATTTGACCAAATGATGTTCTATTTGTTCCATCATAATTTGCACCGAGAGAAATTGTTCCACCATGATTAATATCTAAATCACTTGCACTAATAAACAGCGTTGAATTACCACCATCCGTCCCATCTATATGTATTTTAGTAAGAGGATTTGTAGTTCCTATACCAACCGATCCACCAGAAGTTATACGAAGTCTTTCTGTATCAGAGGTGAGAAATGCAAGTTGGGAACCACTAGCTTCTGGGTTTTTAATGTAGGCATAACCACTACTATTACCACTTCTTGCTATAATCCAACCACCACCTCTTGCTTCAATTCCCCCATTAACAGATAACTTTTCACCTGGATTAGTCAGTCCGATGCCAACTTTACCATCAGAAGTTATACGAAGTCTTTCTACTGCAGTGTTATTTGCAACCGTTTGAAAAGTAAGTGCTAAATCTTTATTAGCACTCGAAGACATATCTGCGACTTCTTTTACTGCTACAATTTTAACTCCGTTTGCACGAAGATCTGGAGTCATGACTAATGCAGCAGTCTGCGTAGTCGCATTACTCTGGTCTAAATTAAATAATTTAATTTCTGTTGCAGCACCTGTATTAGTTTGTCTTATATCCAATACACTAGTTGGTGCATTTTTGTTTATACCAACATTACCACCATCAGCGACAGTGAATACTTCAGTAGCACCATCATAAAGACTTAAAATATCTCCTGTACCACTCTGTGTAATTGCTACACCAACTGTTGAATTATTAGCACCTACTTCTAATCTATCTACTTCTGTTACGACAGTATCTAAAGTCGTGGTGGTTCCATCTATCTGGAGATCACCAAGAACACGAATATTACCAAACGTACCAATACCACTCACATATTGGTTAGTTGCTGTGATAATTCCAACGTCAAATGGTTGATCAATAATGTGACCACTGACTTTAGTTAGTGCCATTCTTTACCCCTTATGGTGTGACTTCCATGATCGTCAGTGCAACATCAAGACTATTATTCACATCACTGATTGCTGTGATTGTATCGCTTTGTTCTAATACAATTTTATTTCCTGCCATGAATTCTATGGAAGAACCCTGAGGAAGAGGCACATCTTTCATTAAACTAATATTGTCTGCGGAAGGTCTTGTAATACCAATACCGACATTGATCGACGACCCAGATACATTTGCAAGAGTGACACCAATGATAACCGTCGCAGTAACTGGTGAAGCTGCAGTATAGATACCAACCGTAGTTACACCAACGCTCGCTTTTGTTTTTAATTTAAAAGTGTTTGCCATGTTTTATCCTAGTGCGATTGCGAGTGCTACTGCATCATTCTCAGCGGTAGTGAGTACACTGGTTCCGTTGATTTTGACATCATTAGTACTATTTATCGCGCCATAGACATCGAGTTTATGGGCAGGATTTGTAGTACCAATTCCTACCTGAGGGGCAGCAGTGGTGGCAATACCAACATTTTTTGACTGGTCATCAACTACCAGAGCAGCACTAAACTGCGATAGTTCTCTATTCCTTGCCATTACTTATAGTATTGTTTTAGTTATTTAGCAAGCCATCAGAACACAAGGGACACAGTAACTTCCATCTGCATATGTGGCAGAGACTGTAGTGCTAGTTACCTTGGCAATAGTTTTAGACCTTACAATATCATCATCTTGTGGTTTAGCAGTGCCATCACCAGCAGACATCAGTAAATCACCTCGTGCAACTGTTACTCCTTGAGCAATACGAATAATAAAGTCACCAGTCATTGCACAGTAGAAATCGTTCAGATAAGTGTCATCGTCATCATCCCAACTTTGGAATACACCTGCAACATTTTTGTCACCCTCAACATCACTGACCTTCATTCGGTTTAGTTGTATATTTTCTTCATCGGTCCATTCGCACATCTCATCAAGGTTACTCAGAACAGTACCCATTAGGATTTCAGTACGTTCAGCATTACCAGGTAGTTGTGTCCAACGTGAAAGGTGAGCACCCGTTAATGAAACTGTTCCACTAGATACCGTGATATTTCCTACACTCGAACCATCTCTCCAAAAATCAAGAAGAGTTCCATCGCTAGTGTTTCTTCTTACCGCAATAACATTACCATCATTTCTGGTAAAGTGAGCATCAGAAAATGGATGTAATCTTACACCTTGATTGGCATAAGTATTTGAGGTTTTTCCTACTAGAAGTATTCCATCACCAGTTATACGCATTTTCTCAGTTCTACCACTATTATCATCGGTACAGAAAGTGAATGCCATCTTTTTATTACTGGCAGATTCTGCAACAGCAGATATTGTATTAACCCTATTATGAGTTCCACCATAAACACCAAATTGTATAGTGGAATGATCGCTTGCTGTTTCATTTGGAGGATTATTATATAACTGCATCATACAAGCACCTACTGAAGGTGTTGCATTAGCATATGCTGTATGTTCTGCAGTATCTGTTATAGCTAATTTACAACTAGGAGCATTATTACCTATTCCAATATCACCACCAGAAGTTATACGAAGTCTTGTTTGTGTTCCACTCTTAAAGGAATATCCCTCAGCTCTAAATTCAGCATCTGCCCAGTTACCACCATTATTATCAATAGATCTTAGAACAATATTTGATAGATTTGCGCCCGTTGTATTATTCACTACGGTAATCGCACCAGCACCCCCAGCAGTGGGCATCTGTATGCTAACTCTTGTAAGATTATTTGGAGTATCAGTTCCGATACCAATCTTACCATCAGACGCTATACGAAGTCTTTCTGTTGGTGATGATGCTCCGTCAGCAGTTACTTTGAAGACAAGGGCAGTGGGTTTGTCGCCAGTCCCATGGTCTCCGTCTGCTTCTGCAAGAATCTCTGCACATTGTTGATAAGTTCCATTACTATCATTACCCCAGACTCTTATGGCTGCAATATCATTTCCGTTACTAATTGATGTATCATTTCGTGCAAGAGATAAAGTAGATGTGCTGGTATTTACAATTTCAATGTTTGGAGCATTACCACCATCAACTGCTGTGGTGTGCCCTCCTATTAACACTCCACCATTCGATGCTATACGAAGTCTTTCTGCATCGTTGACACGGAAATACATGTAGTTATCGGCATGTATATATGAAATTTGACCGATATTGGAATCAGCAGAATCTACAAAAAATAAACTAGATTGTGTATCACCTTTTAAAGCAGCAGTTGCATGAGTAGTGCTGAATATATCTAATTGTCTTAATGGATCATCAGTTCCGATACCAACTTTACCACCAGAAGTTATACGCATCCGCTCATTGTAACCACCAGTGCTAAACAACAGTTCTCCCGATGCATTTATTGCAGCAAGTCCAACTAGATTAGTATCAGCGGAATAATTAAATAAATTGCCCTTAGCCGTTCCATCGTCTGAAATAAAAATCTCACCTCCACTGGAACCAGAAATATCTAATGATCCATAATTATTTCCAGTAGAATTTGGATTATCAGTTCCTATACCAACGTTTCTGGTGGTATAAATTTCTGGTGCAGTTGAAGTATTGACATCAGTCATTCTCCAATCAGAACCACCTACAATATAGATGTTACCAATCATTCCAGAGTGGATTGTGCATTGGTAATACAGTCTTACAGGAGCATCATTCTGAACATTGAAGTCCTGAGTTCCGTTCTGTGAACCAGAAACACCATCAGTATATGCAGTTCCTGAAGTATCAGACTGAATACGGAATGGATGACCGCTACCAGTTCCGTTGATGAAGCGATATCTTTGTCCTCTTACCAGATAGATATCAGGATTATTTTCAGAAGCATCATATCCTGGACCAGTAATTCTATAATTATTACCGCTAGCAGTTATATTATAAGTTACTTGTACATTTGTGTTTGCAGTAGTGATACCAGCAGCAGGTAATCCTGTCAATCCACTACCATCACCAGTAACAGCAGTAGCAGCAAGAGTTCCTGTGACTGTTACACCGGCACTTGTGGTTTCAAGTTTCTTAGAGTTATCGTGATAGAGTTCTACTGAACCATTATGATTTAAAACTAATGAATTTTCTCCACTCGTTGCTTGGAAATAGAATTGCGTTCCAGATCCATGCGAGGAACGAAAATAAAGCGGTTGTGAGATATCAATATAATTTGCTGAGCTGTCGTGATAAATCTCTAAGTCTTCACCATCACCAAAGATTGCCTTGTCATTATCACCAAGATTTACATTACCTTGGAACGTAGAAACACCAGCAACATTCAGATTATCAGTGATGCTTACCCCAGTATTAGTAGTTGCGA
>Ga0115013_10002301_pt1 | contig 10678 bp, 9 predicted proteins | sample SouAtlMetagenome_2_FD_88686 | JGI IMG/M metagenome (GOLD analysis project Ga0115013, IMG submission 88686) | Marine eukaryotic phytoplankton communities from Atlantic Ocean - South Atlantic ANT15 Metagenome | ecosystem: Environmental > Aquatic > Marine > Oceanic | place: South Atlantic Ocean...
AAATGCCATTCCTTCTAATGCCTCTCAGATTGAAGAAATTCTCGAGGACGGTGGAACCCGCTATCAGGATTATAATCGTTCCGTAAAGGACCTTCAGTGGCTGGAGGAACATGGCCAGTGCATGGACAATATTGCCGCGGGAAATTCCACGATTGATCATGCTGGACGGGGTGCATTTGCAACTCGGTTTATCCCCAACGGTGGGCTGGTATCTCCGGCCCCCCTTGTTCACATAAAGGATATTGACATGATGGTTATGTTTCCGGAACACTTTTACGATGAAGACGAAGAGGACCTTGTTCCCGATCGAAATGGGCCCTACACGTGGCAACTCTTGCTCAACTATTGTTTTGGTCACCAAAAATCCACCCTCTTGCTATGCCCATATGGACTTTTATCCTCTCTCATCAATCACTCCAGCGGCAAGCGTGCCAACACAAAACTCCAATGGAGCGAACCCAACAGGATGCGTCATCCCGAATGGTTGGAAAAGCCGATTGAAGCATGGGGGTCAGAATACCACACGGGATTACAATTGGATTTCGTAGCCACCCGCGACATCGAGGAGGGAGAAGAGATATTGATCGACTACGGTGACGCATGGCAAGCTTCATGGGACCAACACGTTTCAACCTTTCGATTTGAGAACCTCCGACCCAAAGGGTACCGGCCATCTTTCGAAGTAAATAACCTTCTTCACGATGATACAAGCTCCTTTCACGAGTTAAGGACCGTACATGATCGTGACTATCGATTGGACGGATTACAAATGCACTGCCGAGGCTGGTATCTCTCTCGGCATGGAATCGAAGACTTGAGCGACTTTGGAACGCGTGCGCCCATGTGTACCATTATCAAGAAGCTGGGTGACGAAGATTCCTATGTGGTACGACTTCTCGACTGGTACGAGAATGATGAGGATGAAAGATGTGACTATCACAGCAATGACTGGGACACGGCATGGGGAATCCCAAGAGATGCCTTTTTCTTTGAAGATCTTCCATACTCGCGTGACATGCATCAAGAATGGGCCTTTCGCCACCCCATGATGATTCCAGATGAAATATTTCCAGAGATTTGGAAAAACGCCAATAACGAACATGAGTATTTACGCTTCCAAGAGAAACCTTTTGAAGAGGAAGAATCTGAATTACCTCAGGAGTAAAACGATTACTTTGTAAAGCGAGTTGATCTCAAGAGAATGCAAAACCATGCCCAAAATTGTTGAGCAACTCTTGGACGCTACAAAAGGAGGGAAACGCAAAGAAAGACGACCGTTGGAGGCAATGCCATCAAAAGTAGCAACAACATAGACACTCCCCCAAATACCAATGCTGATGTGTAAAACGTCGACGCCTCCATAGACGTAATGACCAACGAAAACGCATTTTGGCAACCTTTCTCTACCACTCTTTGCAATTCTCCTTACCAGTGACTTTCGGAGACCAGTCCTATTACTGGAGCTGAATTTGAATATAGCGTCAATTCATTCCCCTAGTCTCCAATATATTCCTAGAACTTGTTAAAAATACTCAGATAAGAATACAATTTCGATACATAATTCAGAAATTGAGGAATGAAATCACGAACAAAATCTTACTGAGGCGATCAGCAACTGTCCAAAAATAAAACGTAGGTTTTGTGGAGAGGTGCTAATTCTGAGCCCTTGTCTGCTGAGGTTGTTGATAAGACTGAAGAACAAGTCAAACTATACACCTGCTCGTTTTAAACGCGAGACAGTCTCCTAAATCGGAGAAAACAATCAATAAAAAGCTAACAATGAAGATTTTCCTTCTTTCTATCATATTGTATTAGATTTTCTATCAAATTTGTGTTCGGTGTCAAAATATCCCGGGACCTAATATGTAAAAGGGGTACTTGATCACCTGACACAGTCCTATACATGTAGTGTCACAGAAAGAACGTTTGGCCAGACGCCAAAACATCCTGTGAAAGTTTAAGCTTGACTTGGTCGATATGGCTACAATACTGTGGTATAGGTCGGTTGCATTAAATTGCTACCAATCACATAAAGCATCGTCACCTGCTCGTACTATTGCCATCTCAATACATGTCTTCAGGGTTCATAGCATTGTTAATTTGATGTGGTGAAGGATCCGCATCGATCATGTGGGTATCATCCGTATCTCCAACCATTGCAACGTCCCCAACCCTTCCTATTACCTCGGGTTGATCTTCGTAGTCTTCACTATCACTGCTATCAGTCATTGTCGCTGGTCCTCGTCGCTGTCCACGATGGCGTCGACTGCTTCCTTCCCCGGTTTTGCTTGCCTTACTTCTGCTTCGGTCTCCATCAGTATCGCCAGAGACATCATACCCATGTTCTAGACAAGCCAATCGTACCAACATGGCATATGCATCGTCCAGGACGCGTTGTTCCATAGCTGCAATGTTTGGACCTGGATCGACGGAGGCTTCGGTCTGAAATAAAATATTTTCGCGGCAATCCAATCGGGTTGTGGGAGGCAACAATTTTTTATCCATTAAATCACACAAGGTATCAATAACATCATCCAAGCTATCCTCAGAACCTTGAGGAGTAGGAAAGAATAAATCACGAAGTCTCTCGAGTTTGACGCGTTGGTATGGACGGAGGTATTGGACCAAACATGTTTCACGGATGGTTTGAACTAAGTCATTCCAGCGGCTTTCTGTCAGGTAGATATCGACAACGCCTCTCATTGCCAAAAGTGGCTGCGAGAGTGCTGTGCTAGATGATGCAGAAGGATTTGAGCACTCCGAAAAGGCTCGCATACACGGTGTATAATTTGCACGAGACCAATATAGCAAGAGTTCCTTGACTGCAGGGACAAGTTCGAGTGCCTCCGGATGATCGGCTAGGGCCAACATCTTTGATCGATCTCCCGTGATTAGGCACATAAGGCCAGCATAAAAGGCTACATCTTCAGGTGATGACACCCCTGGCCAATACAGCAAGTGCTTGTCTTGGTTGTTATTTTGCTGTTGATTGTCGGTGTTTCCTCCTCCAGAACCCCTCATGACAAGAGGGACCAATACATTCGCTGCTTGGGTATACTCTCCGCTAACCATTCGTTCAATTCCCTTTGCAATTTTTACCTTGACATCAATCTCTGTAATGATGGATTCTTGATAGTTGGACTGATCATTGCCGCCGCTATTGCTGGAGTTGGCACTGATCGTTCGAAGATTATTCATGGTAGCTCCCAACCGTTCTACAAAGTCATTTACGGTGTTGAAATCTCCTGCATTCATTGCCGATTCGATTATACGTAACCCAATCTGAGCTGTTTGAAGGCGAGTTGCGCAAAAGTCTAGCGCTCGATATAACGCTGCATTGACGTTGACATTTTTGCTTGACTTTTGGTTTGAATCAGGTTCATTAGCAGTGGTAGCGGCAGCTGTAGTAGTGGCACTACTGCTCTCGGTACTTGCACCAGCGCAAGTTGCAAGCATTTGGCAAATATTTTTGTAACTGTCACGCCCGGTCCGAATGTCGTGCTCAGCCAAGGCCAGATATGCAGTGCGAATTGCATCCTTGTGCAAACGCGATTGGGCCGTTGAGAGCCGTCCCTCGAGAATGTGACGGTGTTCGCGATTGGTATTCTCGGCATCGCTAGCCCATTGTGGATCGAACGCTGGAAGACCTGTTATTGATTGAGTCCATTTGAATTAAAATCGAACGTTGGACGTGGAAGAGGATCGAAAAGAAGGCCACGAACACGAGCATCAAAAAGAAAAAGTCAGCGAGTGTGAGCTTCTAGACTCCAACAAACAAGCAACTCCGTGTATTATTCAAATGGAAGGCACAATGGCGACTTGTTCTAACATATTCTCTTGTAATCACTGCTGTAGATAACATCATTACTTACCCTCGAAAAGTTGTGGGTCACGAGCGGCGATCTTCCTTCCCACTTGTTCTTCGCCCTGCCCAAAGACTTCTCGATACAACAATGCATTACTATCATGTCGCATCTGTCTTTCGGCAAGTTTCAGGGCATCCTTTCGCTGGGTAAGATCGATCTGTTGGCCTGCCACCGCAATGGAAAGGAGACGCTTCAGACGGCTTTCTCCAGTGTATCGTGCGATGTACGATTCAAGGTCCATGCTTCTACCTGGTTTGAATATATCCCTTAATGTTGCTGTTATTGTCAAGTTTTCAACCGCGATGAATTGCTACCGATTAATCGTTTTTGTCTCAACTGTTAAAGTAGAAACGTTGCTTTGTGTCAGCTTCTTTCTCCTGGTTTTGTTGCAAGAATGATGGATTTCAATGAATTGATAATGGCTGTAAATCTACAGCGTTGTTTCTCCTCGATTACTACCACGATCACGGCCGAGACCTTCAGAGCGCGATGTTGCGCTAAATTTCCCAAATTATTTCGATCGACCGTGTCGAATTGGCGAGTGAATCCACGCTTGTTGAAAATGTTGCCTTCCCAATGATTATGAATTTGCATGTCAATGATTTGGATTTCAATGATTTGGATGTCAATGATTTAGATGCCAACCATTGTTTGGATGCAAATACCTATGAAAGGGCAAAATTCGCAATATGATCTAATGATAAATCATTGTGGTTTGACGTTTATTGTTATCTTAAAAAGTTTGTTCAAAATAATAAAAATTTGTTGGAGAAATTATCGATGCGGATGTAGTTTGTCTACCGCATAGGATTTTCAAAATTCAAAATTAGTGCAAATTGTAAAGATTGGGAAATGGAACGCGCTCATTGCGAGTGCGAGGGTGGTGTAAGCAAAAGCGCATTTTCGTCTCAAGACGTTGCTGCTTCGATTACGATTGCTGGCACTGGACGGGTTGAGGTCCACCACCATCCTCTTCATCGCTGTCGTATGTCGAAGAGTGGCTAGAGGCGCCCCCTTTGCCAAATAGCTTGATGTCGCCGGAATCCAGGTGTACGACTTCTGTAGTTTCGGCATCCATGTCAACGTCTGCTGTTGTATTTTGACTTGGCTTTGGCAACAATTTTTTGAGTGCGGCCACCACCGATTCGTCGAGACTTCCATCGGTTGGGAATTCTACTGTGAACAACACGTAAAGGTTTCCTTTAACAAATGGATTCCCGTGACTGGGCATACCTTCGTTGGGAATGATTTTGACAAAGGGTCTTCTATCAGAGGTCTCGGGTTGGATGACCTCTCCTGGTTTCGACCGGACAACTAGAGTTCGTCCATCAAGGTGTTCAATTTTCCACTCGAAACCACACAGGGCCTCATTCAGTGATAGCGATTTGCTGACTAGTAAGTCGGCTCCCTTTCGTTTGAAAACAGGATGTTCCTTTTCATGAATGATAAAATTGATATTCCCAGTTTCCACGTTTGGTTTTTCGTCCGCCTTCCCACGAAAGACAATCTTTTGTTGGTGTTTCATTCCCTTTTCTACGAGAACTTCGAGCACCTCCCGCTCTCTTTTTCGTTTATAGTTGTAACCTTCGCCCGCGCACTCGCCACATCGACGCTGGACTTGCTGAACCATTCCAAGCGCGATTTGTCTGAGCTCTACGACAACACCCTGTCCATCGCAAGTGTCACAACTCTTTGATTCTCCGACTATGACCTGGCGAGTAATTGCAAGCTTGACCGTTTTACCATTGTACAGGTCCTCCAGCGAAACCTTGAGAGGGTGGTTGACGTCTTCTCCTCGACGGGGACCCGATCTTCGTCTCCCGCCGCCACCGCCAAAGAACATGCTGAAGAGATCCTCTCCGCCTCCACCACCGCCTCCGCCTTCTTCCAGTCCCTCGAGGCCGTATTTATCGTATTTTGCGCGTTTTTCTGGATCGCTCAGTACCTCATATGCTGCGAACCGAAACACATCGTTGTACGTTTCATTCATTCCAAACACATGGCAGATGTGCACAAATTATAGCGGATTCAGAAAATCGAAATACAAATTAGAGGTACATAACATAGACATAGAGTGAGTATGTGATGCAAGAATCACTTATTTCCGCGAAACAATCAGATGGAAAGAGAGCTGTGTGTCGTCTATACTGGATCAAATACACGTAGAATATGATATCCACACGCCTTCAATTATGAAATTTTATCTCATTTCGGCTGCTTTCTACTCACCCGCATTGATCTCCTTAAAGGTATGTTCGTCTCCACCTTTGTCAGGGTGGTGTTTAATAGCCATTTTCCTATAGGCCTTCTTGATAGCCTTAGCATCTGCATCCTTTTCAACCTCCAGTGTCTCGTACAATTTTGTGGTGTCGACATTGGCGGATGGCCTGCCTCGGCGACCTCCGCCCCCCGCAAAATGTTCTGCAAATGGATCTCCACCGAAAAACATACTTGCGCTCACACTATCAAATTATTGGGATGTAATATGTGGACGAATGAAAGTCTTTTTTTAATCCTTCGATTATTTGAATGTCTATTGCAATGGGACGCGTTCCATACAACAACTCCAATGGCTTGGAAGCGTTCTGAAACGGGGTCTTCCCTGTGGTAGGTTTGAAAAAAACCTCACTCCCGCCAGGCGAACACGATGATCAGCGAACACGTTCCAATACTTATCTGCCACGATTCTGCCTGGCGAAAATGCAATGCGTATCTGACGTCTTACTTTGCTGCTGCCGGCACAAAAATTATTAATAATTGGGGTAGTATCTTCATATGATACATACGAACATAGATAACATATGTATTCATTTATTTACAAATAAATAGAGCAGGAAGGAATTTGAGATTTCCTTTTGTCAGCTTTGAATTCTTCCTGGAGATTAAAATCCTTGATGCGTAAAATGGAGAACGATTGGCACTGGTTGTTAGTTTTATTCTCTATTCATATTTAGGCTTTAAACATTCCTGGAATAAATTCTTTTGCCTCTGCGTTGAAATGAGTCCTAATATATGGAACGGTTTGTTCACCAGAAGCGAAGATTGGGTTGATAGGCGCCGTATACTGTTGCTGATGAAAATAGAATACGTGCTGTGTAGAATAATACACCGAAGGATCCATAGGATAACCCGTGTTAGGATCAATGCCATGAGGTTCCATTATTGTGGGAGCGTTTTGTGGCATTGGGCTATTGTAAGATCCCCGTTGAGGAGTGGATAATTGTGGCATTGATTGCTTTGGAGGGGGGCTGCTTGTCTTTATGGATGGCTTTTCGTTTGTTGATACGTTGTGATCTTCCTCCCGTTCTGGTGAAGAGGGAGGTTCCGAGATCAAAGCAGGTGAATGATTATTCCATGCAGAGCCACCGACAGCACCGCTCCCCGACGAAGACGGCGATGATGCAGTCTTGCAAACAACCGATAGCGGAGGGAAATTGTGGGGTGCCATGGAGCTTGGTTCTTGTTGCTGTTCTTCCTTCGGGTGCAAAAACAAACAGCCTTTGGTGTGACACTCGTCACGGAATCGACAGCGAGTTTTCTTGTATCTCGCCAAAATGCGTGGAATTTCCGCCTTTGGGGGATGACGTCTGCGGCAACCCTTTTCAAAGCCGCATTTGCCGGCCAAGAATTGAATACAAACTTCTTGTTTCTTTTCATTCAAACGCTGCGAGGTTTGCTCGGGCTGGTAGATATTGTTGGGACGGTTCATGTTTTCGATGTACCTGACGGATCCTATTTTAGCTGCAGAAAAATAATGTTGATTACTGAACAATCTTTGTTTGAAAAAAACGCTCGTGATGGAATGAAATTTGATGATGGCCGAAGATGATGTGTGGAGAGAAAGCTACGCATTTCTTGCTTTCACAAAGTTTGACAGTCTAGCGAACACCGTGTCAAACAAATTTTCTCACAAAAATCTGAAGGATCCATTGTATGGTCATCTGAAGAACGGGTGATGGGCGAACGAACTGAGTCATGCACGGAGATTATGCACGTTTGCACAAAATTATCGTTCAGATCTATCGTTCTAGTTTTGAGAGAGGGTGCGACCCTTGAACTAGGCATCTTCTTATCCATCCTCATCAGTAGTAGCTTGAGATTAAGTATTGAGAAGCTCGAAGGTTTTTACTCCAGCCGTAGATAGTCAGAGAGGACCCGCCTGAACGGCTCGAAATTTTCACGAGCGTGGCGATTCTAGTCGTATGAAACCAGAAGGTCACTTCTTGTCCACGGTGAGCTTAAATTTTTCAACTAAACATGAAACAGTGTCAAACGATTCATTCTGTCAAATTAGTTTTGAGCCATTATAACTCAGCCTTTGTAAAAGTCAAAAGAATATGAAAAACCATTCGCGAACCAAATATGATGTCGTCGATATTTCCTACGATGATGATCATCTTCGTGGTTTTAATGATGATGAGTTAATGGGTTTCGAAGACATCAATGACAGCAAACATTCTGGTGGTTCAGAAGCAATCATAGAAGAGAAAACAGAGACACTTTCATCGAGAACGCATATGGTCACATTTTCGAGCGTTAGCATTGTCTTCTCTGGTATCACTGTACTGTATAGTTTGACCATGCTGTTTTCTAGATTGCGTAAACGACAAAAATTGGAAAACAAAAGCGATGTTTCCATTTTACCAAGTTCCAATTTTGGTGATGTAAATCAACATGCTGGAGGCAAAAACATGGAGAGTGACAAAGAACGTCATATCCCATATTGGCATAAGGAGACCCCACTATATGGATCCGAAGAGTCTTATCCATCAAATACGTCGATTTTAAGCAATAGACATCAGAACAAGAATTCTCGCATAAAAGAACTTCAATATAAAAGTGACCGAAACAACATGGTGCTCACCGAACTGCATCGCGTTTCCTCTGGAGTTGACCTTGAGAGCTTGATCGAGATTAGTATACCTAGTGTATCAAGGACCACTGCTTCGGAACTTAAGTTGCCATCGTCATGTACTTTTCCTACTATTCCTGTGGATATTAATGGTGCAGACATGGGAAAGAATATCTCTGGAGGCGAGTCAGTGGTGATGAGCTTGAGCCAATGCGAACATGATATGGAAATAGATGACTATGAAAGAAGTGATCATGATGAAAGTAGCAGTAACTATCAACGTTGTAACATTGAGACAAGCAGAGTCGAAATTTCGGACTTTGATGCCGTTTGCCAACAAACCTTGGAAGTCATGATCGACGAAGATAGCATCATTGATCAGATCGATGACGAATGTAGTGAAGTAAACATTCCAACAGGGGTCAAAAGACAAGAGATACTGACAACTATTGAGGAGTGTGATGAAAGAAAGGGCAAAGAGCCAGCTGAAAATGCCACACTCCAAGCTAACTTTCCCCACGACATTGATGAATCAGAATTGACAATGCCTGCTTTGTTACTAGATGAAGGATCTTTGGCAGAGGTAGCAAGACGAAATGGATACACGAGTCTTGATAGCTTACACGGTGCCGATCGAGTAGAAGATGACACCAGCAATAGTATAGTTGATGGCTGTGATGTATACGAGGGATGCGGGCATGCTGATATTGATTTGATACATCGAGCTTCCTCATCGTCTTCGTCCTCTGTTGGCGTGTCAACAATGGCCAGCTTTTAAAACAGCATGCATTGATATAAGTTTTGGAAAAAGCTGCGGAGAAGAATTTTAATTTCCTGTTCTGACCTGTATCTACAATGTGCCGATGGTTATGAAATATGAGTACTTTTTTAAAAATCAAAGCCTAAATAATGTTTTCAAAAGAAGATAGTAAATTCTTCATGTCTTCCACCGTAATCCCATCACAGAGTCGATGAAACAACATTTGAATTCGAACTCCAATACGATTCAATTTGCTATTTCATTCCAAGCTATGGTTTCGTTCTTTTTTATTTTCGAGGATAGAAGTAACAAGTTTGTGGATGATTCAATCACATGTATACATAAAGATTTTTTTGCCAATATGAGGCCCACTAACAATTCTTGAACTTGCCCTCCTTATGCGGCAACGATGGTTACAACCAACGAGGCCACAACTGTAGCCAGCACTCCGGTTAGAATCATCGGAACCGTAGGATAACCGTGGTTCACCGCCGCAGATGTTGGTGGAGCCATCGATGGAGCCATCGATGGAGCACAGCTCGGAGTTGTATAATCTGCGGACGCCTGAATTTCGATGGGATCAAAGTCTCCCACTGGGCATTCCTGTTGCGCGCCCGTCTCGAAGACGTTGTTGCAGCGGCTAGCAGTCTCTTCTTCCCCTTCGCAAGTTCCGCACCAGGGGTACCAGAAACAATTTCCAAAGCCCACCGTAATACGACATCCTCCCGTCGCTCCGATCCGTTCCATGGAGCAACAGCTACCTTGGAATCGGTATTTTTCAATCATCTCGGGACAGGACATTCGCACGGGCTCGATGCATGGCTTTTCTCCGCAATAATTCATCATATCGGTTTGTGAGTTGACCACTAAGGAAAAGATGGACAACAAAACTAGGACAAGTCCCGTGGCGAGCGGGGTACCCGATAGGCGTCGGCAAGGTGCTTCCGGATGACTCATTCTTTTGTGTTATTGCGATTGTGGTCGGAAATCTTGTGCAACTAGTATCGTACTCGTTTCGAAAAGACAATAGAGAAGGGATGGCTTTTTATTTTATGCAAGAGTCAATCGAAAGCAGAAAATAAAAAATTAGAATCTTGTGCTCGGAAGCAGATGTCACAACTAGTCACAGCATTCAAGTTGGCATTCAACCCAATGACCACGAAAAGTGGGCGCGATTGAAGAAAACTGTGAATCACGATG